>ENA-USUG01000246-USUG01000246.1-human-gut-metagenome-genome-assembly--contig:-NODE-246-length-86068-cov-46.482481_pt1 | contig 86068 bp, 73 predicted proteins | sample MGYA00250059_ERZ773394 | MGnify/ENA primary metagenome ERZ773394 (study PRJEB29103, sample SAMN06111957) | human gut metagenome | biome: human gut; feature: ankylosing spondylitis patient; material... | reverse complement strand
CTCAGGTGTTCGACGTCGTGCAGGAGATCACCGGCATTTCCGGTCAGGCCGAGGACATCGTGGAGAAGGATGACCTGAAGGTGAAGGGCAAGTTCATCGACACCCTGATCGACCTGGTCACCAACATCTTCACCCCGATCCTGCCCGCCCTGATCGGCGCCGGCATGATCCGCGCCCTGCTGATGCTGTGCACCCAGTTCGGCATCCTGCAGAGCAGCAGCGGCACCTACATTATGATCAACGAGATCTATAATGCAGTGTTCAACTTCCTGCCCGTCTACATGGCCTACTGCGCCGCAAAGCGCTTCAAGTGCAACCCGATGATCGCTGCGGCCGTGGCGCTGGCCCTGGTCAGCTCCAACCTGCAGGCCGCTATCCAGAGCGAAGAGGGCCTGCGCTTCCTGGGCATCCAGCTGAGCATGCCCAAGCAGGGCTATGGCTCCGCCATCATCCCCATCATCTTCATCATCTGGTTCATGAGTGTCATCGAGCACTTCTGCACCAAGCACATCCACCCCGCAGCCCGCAACATTGTCACCCCGCTCGTTGAGCTGGTCATCACCGTGCCGGTTTCCTTCCTGGTGTTCGGACCTATCTTCAGTGCTCTGCAGGCAGCCATCGGCAACGGCTACACCGCTCTGTACAACCTGAGCCCCGTTGTCACCGGCATCGTTCTGGGTGCTGCATGGCAGATCCTGGTCGTCTTTGGCCTGCACTGGGGCATCGTTCCTCTGGGTCAGGTCAATCTGGCCATGTACGGCCGCAACACCATCAACGCCGTTACCGGCCCCTCCAACTGGGCACAGGCCGGTTCTGCCATGGGTGTTGCCCTGCGCACTAAGAACCCCGACGTGAAGGAGACTGCAATGTCCGCTGCCATCACTGGCATCTTCTCCATCACCGAGCCCGCCATCTACGGCGTCAACCTGAAGTACAAGAAGCCCTTCTACATCGCAGTTGTGGCAGGCGGTATCGCAGGCGGCATCGCAGGTGCCGGCAACGCTGCTGCACTGGCAGGCGGCCCCGTTGGCATCCTGAGCTTCCCGCTGTTCATCGGCGAAGGCTTCATCTACTTCGTCATCGGCATGTTCGCTGCATTCTTCGGCTCCATGATCGGCACCTACCTGTTCGGTTACGATGCCGCAAACGACAAGGCATAAGCGATTTTCCACAGGCAGATTGGATAGAAGGTAAATGACAAAGGGGCTGTTCCCGCGGGGAACAGCCCCTTTTGTGTTTGTCCTTCCGGAAGCTCTCCCCCGCACAGCAAAAAGGCGGCCGCTGCAAACTACAGCGGCCGCCTTGCATTTTGATGTTACAGCATCTTGGAGAGGAACGCCTTCAGGCGCGGATGCTTGGGGTTGGAGAACAGCTCCTGCGGGGGCTCGTCCTCCTGGATCTGGCCGCCGTCGATGAAGATCACGCGGTTGGACACCTCGCGGGCAAAGCCCATTTCGTGGGTGACCACCAGCATGGTGATGCCGGTGTGGGCCAGCTCCTTCATCAGCTCCAGTACCTCGCCCACCATCTCAGGGTCCAGGGCGCTGGTAGGCTCGTCGAACAGGATCACGTCCGGGTCCATAGCCAGAGCGCGGGCAATGGCAATGCGCTGCTGCTGGCCGCCGGACAGGCTCTTGGGGTAGACGTTGGCCTTGTCGGCCAGACCCACACGGGCCAGCAGCTCGTCGGCGCGCCGGGAAATGGCTTCCTTGTCCTTCAGCTTGAGCAGGCTGGGGGCCAACTCCAGGTTCTTTTTCACCGTCAGGTGGGGGAACAGGTTAAAGTGCTGGAACACCATGCCCATCTTCTGGCGCACAGCGTCGATGTGGGCATCGTCCACCTCCACGCCTTCAAACTTGATGGAGCCGGAGGTGGGGATCTCCAAACGGTTCAGGCACCGCAGAAAGGTGGACTTGCCGCAGCCGGAGGGGCCGATCAGGCACACCACGTCGCCGCGGTAGATGTCGATGTCGATGCCCTTGAGCACGTCCAGGGTGGGGGTGGGCTGCTTTGCGCCCTTTTTCTTCACGCCGCCGTAGGTCTTGGTCAGACCACGGACTTCCAGGATCTTTTCGTGGGTGTTAGCGGTCACTTTGTGCCAGCCTCCTCTCAAACTTGCCCAGCAGCCAGGTAAGCAGCATCACCAGTACCAGGTAGATGGCTGCAACGCCCAGCAGGGGGAACATGGCGTCGTAGGTGCGGTTCATAATGCCCTGTGCGGCGTACAGCAGCTCCTTGCCGCCAATGACCGTGATCAGGGAGGTATCCTTCAGCAGAACGATGAATTCGTTGCCCAGGGCAGGCAGCACCGCACGGATGGCCTGGGGAATGATGATCACCACCATGGTGGTCATGTAGTTCAGGCCCAGGCTGCGGCCGGCCTCCATCTGGCCCGGGTCCACGGCCATCAGGCCGCCCCGGATGATCTCGGACACATAGGCACCGGAGTTGATGCCCAGGGTCAGGGCACCTACCATGGTAAAGTTGCGGCTGTTGGAAAAGATGACCATGCTCATGATCAGCAGCTGCACCATCATGGGGGTGCCACGGATGATGGTGGCGTACACCTCGCACACTGCGTTGAAGAAGCCCAGCACCGGGTTCTTGTGGCCGGGACGCTGCTGGTCGTGGGTCACACGGACCATGGCCACCACACTGCCCAGCACCACGCCCAGGGCCAATGCAATGGCGGTGACCAGCAGGGTGGTGCCTACGCCATCAATGTACTGGAGCCAGCGGTCCTTCAGGAGAAAGGCCTGATAAAATTTGTAAAAGACCTCCTGCCCGAAGGTCAGGCTCGTGCCGCTGTTCAGCAGCTCTTTGAGCAGTTCGTATTGAGCAGCCATTCACATCCTCGCTTTCTGTCTGTGGGATCTTGTTGGTGGGTTGATGGGGACCCAAGTCCCCGAAAAAAGGGAGGAGCCCCCTGAAAAGGGCCGCCTCCCGGTGTTGCGTTCGTGGCAGCTGCTTACTCTGCAGTGATGTACTTGTCCACGATGGACTGCAGGGTGCCGTCAGCCTTCAGCTCCTCCAGAGCAGCGTTGATGGCATCCTCCAGGGCAGAGCCCTTGGCCAGGCCGATGGCGTAGTCCTCCTCGGCGTAGCTGGTGTCCAGCACCTTCAGGCCGGGGTTGGCGGCCACATATTCCTTGGCAGGGGCGTTGTCGATGACCACAGCGTCCACCTGGCCGTTGTTCAGGGCCTGCACGGCGGTCAGGCCGCTGTCGTAGGCCACCACGGCGTCATCGCCGAAGTCGTCGGAGCAGTAGATGTAGCCGGTGGTGCCACGCTGGGTGCCGATCTTTTTGCCGGCCAGGTCATCGGGAGAAGCAATGTCGGAGCCATTGGGCACGATGATGGACTGGATGCCGGTGGCGTAGCTGTCGGAGAAGTCCATCACAGCCTTGCGCTCGTCGGTAACGGTAACGCCAGCCATGACCATATCAGCCTTGCCCTGCTGCACGCTGAGCAGTGCGGCGTCAAACTCCATGTCGTCTACCTGCAGCTCCAGGCCCAGCTTTTCAGCAATGGCCTTGGCGGTGTCGATGTCGATGCCCGCGATGTCACCGGAGTCGGTGGTCATCTCGTAGGGAGGGAAGGTGGCGTTGGTGGCCATGGTCAGCTTGCCAGCTACCACGGTGGCCAGGCTGCCAGAAGCAGAGCTGGAAGCAGCTGCGCTGCTGGCTACAGAAGAAGCTACGCTGGAAGAAGCACCACCGCAGGCGGTCAGGGCCAGGGCAGCAGCGGAAACGGCGGCAGCAGCCAGGAAGCTGCGACGAGAGATCTTTTTCATATTCAAACACTCCTCTATGCACTGTATAATCTTACAACCGCCGGAAGGATGCGAATCATCGATGTTCCGGTCAATGCACTTAGTATAGTTTGAACAAAATGAAAAGTCAATAGTTGTGCATAATAATTCGTAAAATAAAAATTATTTTCCTGAAAATATGCAAAAAACCATTGAATATCTGAATATATGCAAGAAAATCCGGCTTTTTTACCGGGGCGTTACAGCCAGCGGGCGATCTCACCCCTGCTGCGCTTGGGCACGCAGTAGTCCCGGTTTTCATCCAGGTAGTATTTTACCCCGGTGTCAGCGGTCAGGGGCACGATGTGTGCCTTGTGGATGGGGTAGCCAAAGGCCACCATGCAGGCCAGCTTCAGCGGCTCTTCGATGCCCAGCAGCTCGGTGAGGGCGGGCTTGTTGATGGCACCCATGATGCAGCTGCCCACCTCCTTGTCCCAGGCGGCCAGGGTCATGTTGGCCAGGGCAATGCCGGTGTCGGTGGAAAGGTCGCCGGGAGCGGAGCTGTCCTGCAGGACGGCCACATACAGGGTGGGCGTCTCGTCGGCCTTGGGCATGCCCTGTTCCGGGGGCAGATAGGCCGCCCACTTGACCAGCGGCTGCACTTTGGCCACCATTTCCGGGCTCTGCACCACCACAAGGCGCAGAGCCTGCCGGTTGGCCCCGCAGGAGGACAGCCGCACAGCTTCCACGATGTCATCCACCACATCCTGCGGCACGGGCTTCTGCGCAAAGCGGCGGTAGGTGCGGCGGGTGACCAGAGACTCCATAACAGACATGACAAAACACTCCTTTTCCGGCGGGCGGTGCCCGGCGGTTTATTTGCGGTTTACTACCATATAAAGTATAGCAGTCCGGCCGGGGATGCGCAAGCCGGAGAAAAAACGTTGGCTCTTGACAAAAATATGCGGGGGGGGGGGGGTATAATTAGCAGAGAATACCCGGCCCGGCGGAAGGAGGCGGCCATGGTGGAAGAGGAAGCGTCCTGCGTGCAGGAGGAACAGACCGAGACCCTGGACCCGGCAAAGTGTACACCGGAACAGCATGCTTATACCGTGCAGTGCACCGAGGACGGCCATGTTCTGCACTGGATCCGGATGGAGCAGCACCGCTGGTCGGACTGGCAGGTGGAGAAGGAACCGGACTGTGAGGACCCCGGAGAGCTCCGCAGCACCTGTGCGGTCTGCGGCATGGTGCGCTGGCAGCGGCTGGCCCCGCTGGGCCATCTGCTGCAGTTCAAACCCGAGGATGAGCGGCATACCATTGCAGTGTGCCGGGTGTGCGGCCGCACCCTGTGGCGAGGCCCTGCAAGAGATGCTGTCCAGAAGAAAAAAGCGGCCAGAAGATCCCGGTCCTCGACACAGAACGCCGCGAAGTGACAACGAAAATATGGTAAAATGTGGAAAATTATAGAAGGGGGTATCAGAATGGTCGTGTGGGTAGGCCTTGTGTGCTTTGTGCTGGGTGCCAATCTGGGATTTCTGGTGGCAGGCCTGATGCGGATGGCAAAGGACGAAAAGGACACCTCGGAGAAACCATAAAAATTTGGACGTGTTAACATTGAAAATTAACAATTCCTAACATGTGCGGAACCTCTTGACAAAGCGGAACGGGTAGGGTATCTTTGGTTTGCTAATACAAACCTAGGCGTACACGCCTACACGAAGATCAGGAGGAAAAACCAATGTCTCAGATTTCTCGTCGTAATTTTATGAAGTGCGCCGGTGCTGCCGCACTGGCCATTGCAGCCAGCGGCATTCTGACCGGCTGTGACAATACGCTGGATGTTGAAGTGACCTTTGTCTACAACGGCCAGACCCTGCCTCTGCGCGGCACCGGCAAGGTGGTCACCGGTGAGCAGTACATGGACACTGCGACCATCGTGCTTCCCGCAGAATATCAGGAACAGTACAAGGTCCGCGCAGAAAAAGTGAAAGTCATCCGCGAAAACGGCACCCGCAAGGCAGTGGTGGAGCTGGTGGTAAAAACTGCGGTCTGGACGGTCAGCTATCGTCTGGGTGAGGAAGAAGTGCTGTCCGGCTCTGTTGAGGCGGCAGTGGTGAACCCCACCGTCACGGCGAACAACCTGAGAAAGGACGAGCTGAAAGCGCTGGACAAGATGTTCTACAAGCTCCCGGAGGATGCCAAGGTCACCATCGGCAACGGCGTTGTGATCGTTCCGGTGGAGAAGATCATGGGTCAGGTGAAAGTGGACTACTATTATAAAATCACGGAAACGGTTGAGAGATGCCTTGGCTACCCGGAAGTAGTCGATGTCTGGAAGGGCACTAACATTATCAAGAAGTCGCAGTTGACCCGTCTGGAAAAAGCATGTGCTGATATGTCTTATGACGCCAGCAGCGTGGCACAGGAGATTCTCTTTGACTGGGCGGATAACGTAGTCAAGATTTATGTAAAGAGCTACTGAGCCTGATAACAGAACGCACTTTATAAAACGCAAAACAGGGGAGCTGCCCATGCCGGGCGGCTCCCCTTGCTTTTTGTGTTCAGGAGATTTTTGCCGGGTCGAGGTACTGGCCGTTCTGCAGCACTTCCAGATGGATGTGCGCTTCCTCGGCGCATTCACAGCTGATGGTGCCCACGGTGCCCAGCTTCTGCCCGGCGGTCACGGTGTCGCCGGGTTTCACGGCGGGGCTGTTCACCCCGCACACCCGCCACAGGCGGCCGGAGGCATCTTCCAGCGTGACCACGCTGCTCCACCGGCCGTCGGTGCCGGTCTCGGTCACCTTGCCGGAGCAGGGGGCACTCACCGCACTGCCCTCGGCACAGGCGTAATCCACACCGTTGTGGGTGCGCCAGTCGCCCAGCGTCTTGCTGTAGACCAGCTCGTCACCACTGTAGGCGTTGAGCACCCGGCCAGAGAACGGCTGCGTGGAGGCAGGCGCGGCTGAGCTTGCGGCAGGTGCAGAGTCGGTGCGCAAGGCAGAGGGTTCGTGCACCGAACCAGAGCCAGATGCCGCACCAGACGAGGCACTCGAGCTGCCCGGCACGGGCTGCGGTACCCCGGCTACGCTGTTGGCGGCCTGCTCGGCCGTATCGGGAAGGTCCAACCATAATTCTTCCTCCTCAAGCCCCACATCGGGGTCAGGTTCCGGCTCCGGAATGGTCTGCCGGGCGGTGTTGCTCGGGTTTGTCAGGTCGGTCAGGTTCTGCCTGAGCTCGTCGCGGACGGTGCGCACCGCCCACACCCCCGCGGCTGCCGCGGCCAGCAGACAGGCTGCCAGCACCAGCGCAAAGCCCTTGCCGTGCAAAAACTTTTTGATCTGCTCCATCTTGCGTTACTCCTATCTGTCCCGTGGAAACGGTTCGCTTCTGGGGTTAGTGTGGGAGGGCGGTGCAGGTTTTATGCATCAAAAAAGAGCCTTCCCGGTGCGGGAAGGCTCTTTGCGGTTTACGGGTTCCGGTTCAACTGCGGCTGTTGCGGCTGTTCAGGCCCAGCAGACGCACCACATACAGGAAGATGTTGATGAAGTCCAGGTACAGGGTCAACGCACCGTAGATGGAAGCCTTTTCGGCCAGCTCGCTGTCCCCGGCGTAGTAGGAGTACAGCTGGCTCAGCTTCTGGGTGTCATAAGCAGTCAGCAGCATGAACACCACCAGACCGATGCCGCTGTACAGCACCGTGGAGCCGAAGCCCATGCCGAACAGCATGCCGACAAAGCCGGTGATGAGCAGGGCCACCAGAGCCATCATCAGCTTGGGACCCCAGCCGGACAGGTCCTTGTGGGTGGTGGCACCATAGGCAGCCATCAGGCCAAAGTACACCGACGTAGCCAGGAAGGCCAGCACCAGCGTGCTCACCGAGAACGCAATGAAGTAGTAGCTCAGCACCATGCCGTTGAGCAGTGCATAAACAAGGAACACGCCGCGGGCTGCGCCTACCGACATGTTCTGCACGCGGGAGCTCAGCACGAACACCAGTGCCAGCTCTGCAATGGTGAACAGCAGGTACAGGGAGTTGACCACATACAGCAGGGGTGTGGTGGCCGTGACGAACGCGGCGGCAAAGGTCACCAGCAGACCGCAGGCCATCCAGCGGTAGGTGCGGGACATATAGTCCGCCGAAGTCATGGCGGGCTCTGCATAACCGCGATCATAATTGTTGTAATCCATGTGGAAGTTCCTCCATTCTTGTTCCGCCGGGGCTGTGGGGGCCTTGCCGCCCTTGCTCCGGTCTACGGAATATAGTATACTGCATAGAAATGAACGTTTCATGAAAAAGGCTGTGATGTTTTATGTCCCTCGGACTTTATCTGCATATTCCTTACTGCTTTTCCAAATGCCGGTATTGCGATTTCTACTCCCACCCCGGGGAGCGGGGCGTGCCGGACGCCTATGTGGACGCTTTGCTGCGGGAGCTGGCACGCTTTGCACCGGACGCACCCCTGCGGCCCGATACCGTATATTTCGGCGGCGGCACCCCCAGCCTGCTCAGCCCGGCTCAGGTCGGGCGGCTCATCCGTGCCGCCTGCCCGGTGTCCGGGGCTGAGGTGACCCTGGAGGCCAACCCGGAGACCGTCACCGAGGAAAGCCTGCGGGGCTTCCGGGAGGCAGGGGTCAACCGCATCTCCTTTGGGGTGCAGTCGGCCCGGGACACTCAGCTGCGCACGCTGGGCCGCCCCCACACGGCCCGGCAGGCCCGCGCGGCCTTTGCGGCGGCCCGCCGGGCAGGGTTTGAGAACATCAGCGGCGACATCATGCTGGCCCTGCCCCATTATACGCAGGCAGAGTTCGACGAGACGCTGGAACTCATCGAAGAGGGCGGCGCCACCCATATTTCGGCTTACCTGCTGAAGATCGAGCCGGATTCCGCCTTTGGCCGCACGCCCCCGGAGGGCCTGCCCACCGGTGACGAGGCGGCGGACTTCTATCTTTACGCCGTGGAGCAGCTGGAGCACCACGGCTACCGGCAGTACGAGATCTCCAACTTTGCAAAGCCCGGCTATGAGGGCCGCCACAACCTGATTTACTGGGACTGCGGCGACTATCTGGGCCTTGGCCCGGCGGCCCATTCCTGCATGGGCGGCAAGCGGTTTTATTACCCCGCCGACACGGCGGCTTTCCTGCAGGACAACGCCGCCCCGGTGATGGACGGCGGCTGCGGGGCCGAGGATTACCTGATCCTGCAATTGCGCCTGCGCAAGGGCCTGTCGCTGCCGCAGTACAAGGCCCTGTACGGAAAAGAGTTTTCCCCGGTGCAGCTGGCGTTTATCCGTAACTGTGTCAAAAACGGCTATGCCGCCTTCGATGGCACCACCCTGGCCCTGACCCCGGCGGGACTCATCGTGCAGAACAGCATTCTGGCCGAGCTGCTCTGAGCCTGCCCGCAGCACATTGCTTTTGCGGGGCGATTCTGGTATGATATAAATGTAGAACTAGGCTTTTTGGGAGGAAAACAGATGGCAAAGGTGTTGATCGTAGGCGCAGGTGCGGCAGGCCTGATGGCGGCGGGTGCTGCCGTGCGGCAGGGGCATCAGGTAACGGTGCTGGAGCACATGGACAAACCGGCCCAGAAGATCCTGGTCACCGGCAAGGGCCGCTGCAATGTGACCAACGACTGCACGGCGGAAGAGTTTTTGCACCATGTGCGCACGAACCCGCGCTTTCTGTTCTCGTCGCTGGGGGCGTTCCCACCCGCAAAGACCATGGAGCTGTTCGAGAGCCTTGGCGTGGAGCTGAAGGTGGAGCGCGGACGCCGGGTGTTCCCGGTGTCGGACAAGGCCGAGGAGATCCGGCAGGCCCTGCTGCGGTATGCGCAGGATGCCGAGCTCGTGCACGACGGTGCCAGAAAGCTGCTGCTGGAAGAGCTGCCGCCGGAAGCGGAGGAAGCCCCCGCTGTGCCGGAAAACCCGCGCCATCCCAAAAAGAAAAAGGCCGGCCCGGCCCTGCGCTGCATCGGCGTGCGGGGCACTTCGGGCCGGGAATACCGGGCAGATGCCGTACTGGTGGCCACCGGCGGCGTGAGCTACCCCACCACCGGTTCCACCGGTGACGGCTACAAGCTGGCCCGGCAGGCCGGGCACACTCTCGTGGAGCCGGTGCCCAGTCTCGTGAGCCTTGTGAGCCACGACCCCGACTGCAAAAAGATGATGGGTTTGGCGTTGAAAAACGTCACCCTGACCCTGTTCGAGGACGGAAAGGCCATCTTTGACGAGCAGGGCGAGATGTTGTTCACCCACTTCGGCATCAGCGGCCCGCTGACCCTGAGTGCGTCCAGCCACCTGGGCGACATGAAAAAGCACAAGTATCACGCGGAGATCGACCTCAAGCCCGCCCTCAGCGAAGAGCAGCTCTACGACCGCATCACCCGGGACTTTGCCCTGCTGGCCAACCATGCGGCCCAGGGCGCGCTGGTCAAGCTGCTGCCTTCCAGCATGCAGCCGGTCATGGTGGCGCGCTGGGGCATCGACCCGGCCACCAAGGCCAACCAGATCACCCGGGAGCAGAAGCGGGAGCTGGTGCAGCTCATCAAGCACTGGCGGGTGTCCATCGACGCCCGGGGCGACCTGGCCCATGCAGTCATCACCTCCGGCGGCGTATCGGTGCGGGAGGTGGACCCCAAGACCATGCGGAGCAAAAAGGCCCTGGGGCTGTACTTTGCAGGCGAGGTGCTGGACGTGGACGCCTACACCGGCGGCTACAACCTGCAGATCGCTTTCTGCACGGCTCAGAGCTTTGCCAATCACCTGTAACGGTACGATGCAATCACACGATTGGAAATAGCCTCCGCTCGCGCTCTGGCTATTTTCAGCGGAAAATTTATTTTGATTTGGCGTTTGTCGCGCCCTGCGGGGCGCTCCAAACGCATTTTCACCGATTGGAGCCGAAACCGACAAATGCAGCAACTGGAAAACCACCGTCTCCCGGTCACGGCCCTTTCTGTGAAAAAACAAACCGGAAAAGTCCGCAGACTTTTCTGGTCTACACTTAATAAAATTAAAATTCCGCTGAGTATGGCCAGAGCGAACGCGGCGGCCATTCAAAATCGTTCAGTCTACAATAAAAAGGAGATATAAAAATGGTATCTGTTGCGATTGACGGGCCTGCCGGGGCAGGCAAATCCACGCTGGCACGCCGCCTTGCGGCGGAGATGGGCTACATCTATGTGGACACCGGTGCGATGTTCCGCACCATCGGCCTGTATGCCCTGCGTGCGGACAAGGACCCCAAGGATAACGAGGCTGTCAACGCCCTGCTGCCGGAGATCGAGCTGCACTTTGCTTTCATCGACGGCGAGCAGCATGTTTATTTAAAGGAAGAGGACGTGAGCACCGCCATCCGCACCGAAGAGGTGGGCATGGCAGCTTCTGCCGTGGGCGCAAACCCGGCCGTGCGGGCCTTCCTGCTGGGCATGCAGCGGGACATGGCCAAAAAGCAGGATGTGCTGATGGACGGCCGCGACATCGGTACCGTGGTGCTGCCGGATGCCACTGTCAAAATTTTCCTCACCGCCAGCCCGGAGGCCCGCGCTGCCCGCCGCTGGAAAGAGTATCAGGAAAAGGGCGTCAACACCCCGTATGAGGAAGTTCTGGCCGACGTGAAGCAGCGGGACTATCAGGACACCCACCGTGCGGCCGCTCCCCTGAAGCAGGCCGAGGACGCCGTGCTGCTGGACACCTCGGAGCTGGACTTCGAGCAGAGCCTTGCCGCCATGAAGAAGATCATTGCGGAGAAAGTGAAAAACTGACGACAATATGATGCTATATTACATTCTGTTGCCCTTTGCATGGCTGCTGTGGCACCTTGGCTTCCGCATCCGGGTGGAAGGGCGCGAAAACCTGAAAAAGGTGCAGACCAAGGGCTATATCCTGGCACCCACCCATGTGTCCGCCATCGACCCGGTGTTCATCGCGGTCACCCGGTGGGGCGGGCGAATGGTCATCTTTGCCAAAAAGGAACTGTTTGAGATCAACGCCTTCCTGAGCTGGTTCTTCCGCTGCTGCGGCGGCGTCTGCGTCCGGGGCACCAAGGACGAGGTGGCCGTCATCGACCGGACCGTAGAGGCCTGCAAAAACGGACGCACGCTGCTCATCTTCCCGGAGGGCACCCGCGAAAAAGAAGGAAAACTGCTGCCGCCCAAGAGCGGCCTGTTCGTCATCGCGGCCGGTGCGGGGGTGGACGTGGTGCCCTGCCGCATCCTGTACGACACCCCGGACGGGAAAATGCACCTGTTCTGCAAGGTGCGGGTGATCTACGGTGAACCCATGCCCGCCGCGCAGTTTGCCATGGAGGGCCGCCGCGACACGAAAAAGCTGCGTGCCAACAAGCAGGCCCTGCTGGATGCGTGGGAGAAGATGGGACGGTGAGGAGAACGTAATGGAGATCAAAGTTGCAAAGACCGCGGGGTTCTGCTTTGGCGTGAACCGTGCCGTGGAGCTGACCTACGGCCTGCTGGCCGAAGGGCGCAGGGTGGCCACCCTCGGCCCGCTGATCCACAACCCGCAGGCTGTGGCCGACATGCAGGCAAAGGGGGCCTTTGTGGCCGACAGCGTGCCTCAGGTGCCGGATGGCTATGAGGTGGTCATCCGCAGCCACGGGGTGCCCCGCAGCGTGTACGACGAGCTGGAGGCGCGCGGCATCGCGTACCACGATGCCACCTGCCCCTTTGTGCAGAAGATCCAGCGCATTGCCGCACAGGCCGAAAAAGAGGGTGCCGTGCTGCTGGTGGCGGGCGATAAGACCCACCCGGAGGTGCAGGGCATCGTGGGGCACACCCGCGGAGAGGTGTTCGTTTTTGCCGATTTGGACGAGCTGAAGGCCTGGAAAGGCCCCTCGGACCCGCAAAAACCCCTTTTTGCAGTTGCACAGACCACATTTCAGGTGACAAAATGGAAAGAAAGTTCGGAGTTTCTCAAAAAAGCCTATACAAACGCCCGAATTTTTGATACAATATGTAATGCGACGTGGGCGAGGCAACAGGAAGCGGAAGACCTCAGCCAACAATGCGACATCATTGTTGTCATTGGCGGTCATCATTCTTCCAATACCCAGAAGCTGGTACAGGTCGCCGCAAAACACACGCGTGCCGTAACGGTCGAGACAGCGAGCGAACTTCGGCCGGAATGGTTTGCAGATGTTAAAGTGGCGGGCGTGACAGCCGGGGCTTCAACGCCATCGTCTATTATTGAGGAGGTACTTAACAGTATGAGCGCAGAAATCAATGACAGCATGAGCTTTGAGGAGATGCTGAACGCATCCGAGGAAAAGCGTGTTCATGCAGGCAGTATTGTGAAAGGAATCGTGACCAGCATCTCTGCCAACGAGATCCAGGTGGATATCGGAGCGAAGCAGACCGGCTTTGTCAAGCTGAGCGAGCTGACCGATGATTCCTCCGCCAAGGTCGAAGACCTGGTGAAGGTTGGCGATGAGCTGGACCTCATCGTCGAGAAGGTTATGGATCAGGACGGCGTCATCCAGCTCTCCCGCAAGAAGCTCGCATCTCGCAAGGGCATGGAAGAGATCGCCAAGGCAGCTGAATCCGGCGAAGTCGTCGAGGGCGACGTCACCGAGTTCAATAAGGGCGGCGTTGTTGTCAACGTCAAGGGCGTCAAGGTGTTTGTCCCCCGTTCTCAGGCCACTATGCGCCGCGACGAGGACTACACCGCTCTGGTTGGCCAGCATGTTCAGCTGGTCGTCACCGAGTGCTCCGGCCGCAAGATCGTCGGCAGCATCAACAAGGTGACCGCTGAGCAGAACAAGGCAAAGCGCGAGGAGTTCTGGGCAAACGTTGAGGTGGGCAAGAGCTACACCGGCGTTGTCAAGAGCCTGACCTCTTATGGTGCATTCGTTGACATCGGTGGTGTTGACGGCCTGTGCCACATCAGCGAGCTGAGCTGGAACCGCATCAAGCATCCTTCCGAGGTCGTCTCCGTTGGTGACACCATCGAAGTGTATGTCAAGGACATCGACACCGAGAACCACAAGGTTTCTCTGGGCTACAAGAAGGCCGAGGACAACCCCTGGGAGCAGCTGAAGAACAACTACCCCATCGGCAGCACCTTCCATGCTCCGGTCGTGTCCCTGACCAAGTTCGGTGCATTCGTCCGCATCCTGCCGGGTGTTGACGGTCTGGTCCACATCAGCGAGATCAGCAATGATCGCGTTGAGAAGGTCTCTGACGTGCTGAAGGTCGGCGATATGGTCGATGTGAAGCTGCTGGATGTCGACTTCGACAAGAAGCGCATCAGCCTGTCCATGAAGGCTCTGCTGAACAACGACGCTGAGTGATCAGCCGCCTGTTTGAAGCATAGCTTCTGACACATGCGATCAACAGCCCCGTTGCCGGGAAAACGGCGGCGGGGCTGTTTTTGTTAACAAAGCCATGAGTAAATTTTTCAAAAAGCACTGGGAAGTGCTCAGTTACCTGATCTTTGGCGTGCTGACCACCCTGCTCAACATCGTGCTGTATGCCCTGTTCAACAAGCTGTTCGGCTACACCGCCGCCAACAGCTGGGGCAACGTGCTGGACAACATCCTGTGCATCCTGTTTGCCTACGCCACCAACCGGGCGTTCGTGTTCCACAGCAGGACCCAGGGCCGGGAGATGGCGAAGGAGTTTGGTGCATTCGTCACCTGCCGTCTGGGCACCCTGGTGCTGGATGCCGTCATTATGATGGTGGGCGGCAACCTGCTGGCCGCGCAGGGCACAGCTCTGATGGAAGGCCTGATGCAGGGCGTGCTGGGGGTTGTGGCGGGCTGGATCGATCCGGCCACAGCTGTAAGCACGATCAACACCTACGCAGGAGGCGCGGATCATTCTGCTGCCATCGCCATCATCGGTGGTGCCGATGGCCCGACGGCAATCTTCGTCAGCGGTTACAGCGCACAGACTTTGTGGGGCTTATGCGTCAAGGTCTTTTCCAACGTGATCGTGGTGGTGCTGAACTATGTGTTCAGCAAACTCATCATCTTTAAAAAGAAAAAATAATTTTTTAGGAGGTACGGTCTTATGAAACGTGGTCTGAAAGGTTTTGCATTCCTGGTCTCCGGTCTGGTGCTGGGCATCATCGGTGCAACGGTGTCGGCAACGGCCATTGCCCTGAGCGCTGTCGGCATGGCAAAGGTGCGCCGTGCCAACAAGAATTAAGGAGGGCGACAACATGACCCGCGAAGAAATTCTCTCCCATGTCGATCACACCCTGCTGAAGCCGGAGGCCACCTGGCCCCAGATCCAGACCCTGTGTGACGAAGCCATTGCCAACCACACCGCATCCGTCTGCATCAACACCTGCTACGTCAAGCAGGCTGTGGAGTATATGGCAGGCCGCATCCCGGTGTGCTGCGTGGTGGGCTTCCCTCTGGGTGCCATGGACACCGCCAGCAAGGCCTTTGAGGCAAAGACTGCCATCGAAAACGGCGCTTCCGAGGTGGACATGGTCATCAACATCGGCCGCCTGAAGAATAAGGAGTACGATGCCGTCCGCGAGGACATCCGTGCCGTGAAGCAGGCTGTGGGCGACAAGATCCTGAAGGTCATCATCGAGACCTGCCTGCTGACGGAGGACGAAAAGCTGAAGATGTGCGACATCGTCTGCGAGGCAGGCGCCGACTACATCAAGACCAGCACCGGCTTCTCCACCGCAGGTGCCAACTTCCACGATGTGGAACTGATGGTCAAGGGTGTGCACGGCCGCTGCAAGGTCAAGGCTGCCGGCGGCATCTCCACCGTGGAGGATATGGAAAAGTTCCTGGCTCTGGGGGCTGACCGCCTGGGCACCTCCCGCGCCGTCAAGATCCTGAACGGCGAGCAGGCCAAGGGCTATTGATCCGATCCTGCAAGAAAGGCGCAGCTGAGGCTGTGCCTTTCTTTTTTGCAGCAGAAAACCGACAAAACCTCCATCAATTTCAGAGAGTTGTATAAAAAGAGTGATACTCTTCTTGACAATCTGACGAAGCAATGATAGAATACTGAACGTAACAACTGAATACCGACTTATCAAGAGCGGCTGAGGGGACAGGCCCTGTGAAGCCCGACAACCTGTGCGAAAGCATAAGGTGCCAAATCCTGCGGGAAACCGGAAGATAAGAGTGCAACGCTCAGAGCTTTCGGCTCTGGGCGCTTTTATTTTTTCATGGTACATGGCTTGATGAATGGTAGAAGCTGCAAGATACACACCCTGTTGTAAAAACTGTTTAGGAGGCAAAACCAATGGCAAGACACCTGTTTACTTCTGAGTCCGTCACCGAAGGACATCCCGACAAGATCTGCGACCAGATCTCGGATGCGATCCTGGACGAGATCCTGACCCACGACCCCGACGCCCGTGTGGCCTGCGAGACCTGTGCATCCACCGGTTTGGTGCACATCATGGGCGAGATCACCACCAGCTGCTATGTGGACTTCCAGAAGGTGGTCCGTGAGGTGGTGGCAGATATTGGCTACACCCGTGCAAAGTTCGGCTTTGACGCCGACACCTGCGCCGTCATCTCCAACATCGACGGCCAGAGCCCCGACATCGCCCTGGGCACCAACGACCAGGTGGGCGGTGCCGGCGACCAGGGCATGATGTTCGGTTATGCCTGCGACGAGACCCCGGAGCTGATGCCCATGCCCATCAGCCTGGCCCACAAGCTGGCCAAGCGCCTGACCGAGGTGCGCAAGAACGGCGAGATGAGCTATCTGCGCCCGGACGGCAAGAGCCAGGTCACCGTAGAGTACGACGAGAACAACAAGCCCGTGCGTGTGGACGCCGTGGTCATCTCCAGCCAGCACAGCGAGAGCGTGAGCATGGACCAGCTCCGTGCCGACGTGATGGAAAAGGTCATCAAGGCCACCATCCCCGCCGAGCTGCTGGACGAGAACACCAAGTACTATATCAACCCCACCGGCCGCTTTGTGGTCGGCGGCCCCCAGGGCGACACCGGCCTGACCGGTCGTAAGATCATCGTGGACACCTACGGCGGCTACGCACGTCACGGCGGCGGCGCATTCTCCGGCAAGGATCCCAGCAAGGTGGACCGCAGCGCTGCCTATGCGACCCGCTGGGTGGCCAAGAACATCGTGGCTGCCGGCCTGGCCAAGCAGTGCGAGGTGCAGGTGGCTTACGCCATCGGCGTGGCAAAGCCCGTGTCCATCATGGTGGACACCTTCGGCACCGGCACGGTCTCCGATGAGAAGATCGAGCAGGCCGTGGAAAAGGTCTTTGACCTGACCCCCGCCGCCATCATCCGTGACCTCGACCTGCGCAAGCCCATCTACCGCAAGCTGGCTGCCTACGGTCACATGGGCCGCGAGGACCTGGGCGTGAAGTGGGAGAACACCGACCGCGTGGATGCCCTGAAGGCTGCCGTGGCTGCTCTGTAAAGAAGAACCGGTAAATGAAGAAAAAGGCTCCTCTGCCGACCGGCAGAGGGGCCTTTTTGCATGGTGCGGCCGGAAGCGGCGGCGGGATGTGTCCACATGGAAAAGTAATACTTTTCTCGAAAAATCGGTGGATTTTTGCGACTGCGAAGGAAAATGGCTGCCTTTTTGTCGAAAACACACAGTCTCTTTTTGAAAAAAGCAAAACAGATGTGCAAGGCGCAGAAAATCGGTTTGTGTAACAAATGGATATGGCACAAAACGCAAAATGTGATAAAATAAAGGTAGATATGCGCTTTTGTACGCAGATCGTTCGGATTGGAAAGCAGCAATAAGGAGTTGTGATTATGTCCATTGAAATTTCCCCCAAGTCGTTTTTCCAGCAGCCCAGTGTGGCAGACATGCGGCTGATCGCCTGCCCCGGTGCCGAGGAGCTTACCGGCCTGATCGACAAGCACCTGGTCCGTTGGGCCAAGGACGCCGGCATTGACAAGGAGACCTTCATCATCTCCTGCGACTGCCCCCGCTTCCAGAGCGGTGATGCCAAGGGTCTGGTCAAGGAGTCCGTGCGCGGCGACGATATCTTTATTGTGGTGGATCCCGGCAACTACAGCGTGACCTACAAGCTGTTTGACAACGTGAACCACATGTCCCCGGACGATCACTTTGCAAACCTGAAGCGCCTGATCCAGGCGGTGGCCGGCAAGGCACACCGCGTGTCGGTGATCATGCCCAGCCTGTACGGCGGCCGTCAGCATCGCCGCGTGGTGCGTGAGAGCCTGGACTGCGCCGTGGCCCTGCAGGAGCTGCAGACCATGGGTGTGCAGAACATCATCACCTTCGACGCACATGACCCCCGCGTGCAGAATGCTGTGCCGCTGATGAGCTTCGACAACGCCATGCCTACCTATCAGGTGCTGAAAAGCCTGCTGAAGAAGGACCCGGAGATCTCCTTCGACAAGAGTAAGTTCACCGTGGTCAGCCCGGACGAAGGCGCCATGAACCGCAACATGTACTTCTCCAGCGTGCTGGGCTGCAACCTGGGCATGTTCTACAAGCGCCGTGACTACACCCGCGTGGTCAACGGCCGCAACCCCATCGTGGCTCACGAGTACCTGGGCGAGAGCGTGGAAGGCAAGACCGTCTTTATCGCCGATGACATCATCGCTTCCGGCGAGAGCATGCTGGAAGTGGCCAGCAACCTGAAGGAGCGCGGCGCTGCCCGCATCATCGCCAACGCTACCTTCCCGCTGTTCACCAGCGGCCTGGCCAAGTTTGACCAGGCTGTGGCCGAGGGCAAGCTGACCTATGTGGTGGGCACCAACCTGACCTACCGCACGCCGGAGCTGCTGACCCGCGACTGGTATGTGGACGTGGATGTGTCCAAGTACGCTGCTTACTTCGTAGTGGCCCTGAACCACGACATGTCCGTTTCCAGCATCATTGATCCGCTGAAGAAGATCGAGGCTCTGCTGGCAAAGCGCGCATAAGCCTGCGGAAGTCTGTACTAGAAAAGCCGCTGTATCGAACGATACAGCGGCTTTTCTTATGCGACCGAGAGGGTTACATTTTATTCTTGCGCAGATAGCGCAGCATAGCGGGCAGCTCGTAGGCCAGCATCAGTACCCAGCCGAAGGCGTAGCTGTAGGGCAGGGCTTCGATCTCCATCTTCCACAGCAGCACCAGCACGGACGCGGCGGCCACACGGCCTGCCATGTTCAGGATGCTGCTGATCAGTGTGATCCTCAGGTCGCCGATGCCGCGGAAGAAGCCCTGGATGCCGTTGGTGGCGGCGGGCATCAGGTAGAACAGCGAGATCGTGCGCAGGAACCGCACGCCCAGGTCCACCACCTCCGGGTCGGTGACGAACAGCCGGATGATGGGTTCTGCAAAGATCAGACAGACCGCCATCAGGCCCAGTGCATACACCACCTCGATGCGCATGCCGCAGCGGTAGCCATCCTTCACGCGGTCTTTCTTCCCGGCACCTTCGTTCTGGGCCATGAAAGTGGTCATGGCGTGGGCGATGTTCTGCTGCGGAGTGTAGGCAAAGTCGTCGATGCGGGAGGCAGCGGTAAAGGCGGCCATGGCGCTGACGCCCATGGTGTTCACGATGGCCTGCACCGCGATCTTGCCCAGCTGCACGGTGGCCTGCTGCATGGCGCTGACCCAGCCGTAGCTTACAGTCTTGCGCAGCAGCTTGCCGTCAAACACGAACCAGCGTCTGCCCAGCTGCAGCACCGGAACTTTCCAGCGGATGTACAGGGCGCAGAGCAGGCAGCACATGCCCTCGCTCAGCACGGTGGAAAGGGCGCAGCCCTCGCTGCCCCAGTCCAGGGCCTCCACAAAAAACAGATCGCCGCCGATGTTCAGCACGGCGCTGATCATCAGAAAGTACAGGGCACTCTTGCTGTCGCCCAGGGCACGCAGCGTGGCGGCCAGAAAATTGTAAAAAAAGGTGAAGAGCAGCCCGGCAAACACAATCCGCAGGTAGTTCACGGCAATGGGCAGGATCTCCGCCGGCACCTGCAGCAGCCGCAGCAGGGGATTTGCCAGCAGGATGCACAACAGCGAGAAGGCCAGCGAGAACGCCGTACCGGCAATGGCGGTGGTGGACACCTGCCGTTCCACCAGCTCCGTGTCTCCGGCACCAAAGGCGGTGCTGACCAGAATGCCGGCACCCAGACATATGCCGTTGATGAACAGGATGGCCAGAGTCATCAGCGGGTTGGCGGTGCCCACGGCAGCCAGCGCATTCTCCCCCACGAACTTGCCCACGATGATGCTGTCGGCGGCATTGTAGGTGAGCTGGAACAGATTGCCCAGCACCAGCGGGATGGTAAAGTTGATCAGCAGCGGCGTGATCTTGCCGCTGGTCATATCTTTGGTCATGGTGAATGCGAAGTCCTTTCCGATCTATAAGAGATTCTGTCGGCCGCTGAACACGGCCAGGGCCGAGCGGCTGATGCCGTTGGCCACCAGCTTGGCCGCCGCGTGCAGGGCCGCCCCGGCGCTGGCACTGGCCGGGATAGCATCGGTGCGCAGCACCTGCTGGGCAGCGCGCTGGGCGTCCTTGCTGGAAACTGCCGCCACATTGTCCACTACATAGGAGTTGAAGTTCTTGGGCACGAGGCCGAAGCCGATGTCCGGGATGTTGTGGGGGCCGGTGACGCCGCCGGTGAGGGCCTGACACTCAAAAGGCTCCACGGCCACGATGCGCACATCGTTGGTCCAGGCCTTGATGGTCTCGCCCACGCCGGTCACGGTGCCGGCGCTGCCCACCCCCACGGTGATGGCGTCCACCAGGCTGGCACCCTCCCGGGCGATGTTCTGCAGGATGGCCGGGCCGGTGACCCGGCGGTGATACTCCGGGTTGTTGTCGTTGGCCAGCCAGTCGGTGTAGTACCAGCCGTTGGCGGCGGCGGTCTGTGCGGCCATGGCACGGGCCCCGGCCAGCCCGCTGCGGGCGGGGCTGTGCTGGATCTGTGCTCCCAGACGCAGCAGGTTTTCCTGCCGCAGAGCGGGGGCATCCTCCGGCATCACCAGCACCACCGGGTGCCCGGCGGTCAGGCCCGCCAGCGTGAGGGCAGTGGCAAAGGGGCCGGACACTGCCTCAATGATGGGCTGCCCGGGAGCCAGCTTTTTCTGCTCGATGGCCAGCGCCAGCATGCCCTCGGCCAGGCCGTCGCGGGCGGTGCCGGTGGGGCCGTTGAAGTCCAGATACGCAAATAGGCGGCCCTTGAGCCCGTTGGCGGCCGCGTAGCCCCGCAGCTCCACAACGGGGCAGGGGGTCAGCGTCTGGTAAAAATTCGGGTAGATCGGCACAGAAGGCCTCCTTTCGGGTGGGATACAACAACCTTATCGTAACGCAAACCACGCACCGCGTCAAGAAGTGTTTTGGCAAAAACAGCGAATTTTTGCCGGATTTTTTGGAAAAACTGCGCCGGAAGCCTTGACAAGCTCCATGTGTTCTGGTATACTCCATCCGTAAAGCAAATGAACTTTACATCACGAACGCGAAACACGAGCAGGATACCGGGGGTCACGCGCAATGGCAAAAGATCTGGAAATGGGGTATCTGCTCGATTTTTATGGCGAAGTGCTGACCGAAAAACAGCGGGAGATGCTGCGCCAGTATTACAACGATGACCTCTCCCTGAGCGAGATCGGTGAAAACTTCGGCATTACCCGGCAGGGCGCACGGGACGCCATCAAGCATGGCGAGACCACCCTGAAGGAGCTGGAGGAAAAGGTCGGCTTTGCGGCTCGGTACCGCCGGGTGCAGCAGAAGCTGGAAGAGCTGGAACAGCTGGTGATCGACGCACGGTTCGAGTGCACGGGCCCCAGCGCCTGCCTGACCACCACCGAGTATGCCGACACCCTGACAAAGATGCTGGGCATCATCCGCTCGATCGACGAGGCAAACGAGGACTGAACCGAAAGGAGCACCGCACAATGGCATTTGAATCCCTGACCGACCGCCTTGCCGGTGTGTTCAAAAAGCTGCGCGGCCACGGCAAACTGACCGAGGCCGACATCAAGACCGCCATGCGGGAAGTGCGCATGGCCCTGCTGGAAGCCGACGTCAACTACAAGGTGGCCAAGGACTTCTGTGCAAAGGTGTCGGAGCGTGCCATGGGCCAGGAGGTCATGGAGAGCCTGACCCCAGCCCAGCAGGTGGTCAAGATCGTCAACGAAGAGCTGGTGGCTCTGATGGGCGGCAGCGAGGCCGCCCGCCTGAACCTCAAGAACAAGGGTCAGAATGTGATCATGCTCTGCGGCCTGCAGGGCAACGGTAAGACCACCCACGCCGCCAAGCTGGCCAAATACTTCATCAAACAGGGCCGCCGCCCCATGCTGGTGGCCTGCGACATTTACCGCCCTGCGGCGATCGACCAGCTGCAGGTGGTGGGCAAACAGGCCGGTGCGCCGGTGTTCACCCTGCCGGGTGCCAAGCCCCCGGAGATCGCCCGCAAGGCGCTGGCCCACGCCAAGGACTACGGCAACGACATCGTGATCCTGGACACTGCCGGCCGTCTGCAGATCGACGAAGTGCTGATGCAGGAGCTGGTGGACATCAAGGAAGCCGTTCCGGTGGACGAGACGCTGCTGGTGGTGGATGCCATGGCCGGCCAGGACGCCGTGAACGTGGCCAAGACCTTCAACGAGACGGTGGGCGTGGATGGCATCATCCTCACCAAGACCGACGGCGACACCCGCGGCGGTGCAGCCCTGTCGGTGCTGGCCGTCACCGGCAAGCCCATCAAGTTCCAGGGTACCGGCGAGAAGCTGGACGATCTGGATGTGTTCCATCCGGACCGCATGGCCAGCCGCATTCTGGGCATGGGCGATGTGCTGAGCCTGATCGAACGGGCACAGGATGCCGCCGATGAGAAACTGGCCGCCGAGACCGCCAAGCGGATGATGGAAAACAAGTTCGACATGAACGACATGCTGGACCAGTTTGCACAGATCCGCAAGATGGGCGGCCTGGGGGCTATGCTCAGTATGCTGCCGGGCGGCGCGGGCATCGACCCCAGCCAGATGGACGAAAAGGCCTTTGACCGCATCGAGGCCATGATCCATTCTATGACCAAGGAAGAGCGCGAAAAGCCCTCCATCATCAATCCCAAGCGCAAGCGCCGCATTGCCGCCGGCAGCGGCACCACCGTGGCGGACGTCAACAAGCTGCTCAAGCAGTTTGAAATGATGCAGAAGATGATGAAGCAGCTCAAGAAGAGCCCCAAGGGCTTTGCCCGTAAGCTGGGCGGCATGATGGGCAACCACAATGCTTTCCGCGGCCTGAAATAATCAAGGTACACAACCCGCACCGGGTTTGTAACATAAATCAAAAAACACTATTTTCTGGAGGATATCTATTATGGCAGTTAAGATTCGTCTGCGCCGCGTTGGCGCCAAGAAGGCTCCCTTCTATCGTGTGGTTGTTGCTGACAGCCGCTTCCCCCGCGACGGCCGCTTCATCGAGGAGATCGGCACTTACGATCCCAACAAGGAGCCCTCTGAGATCAAGATCGACGCCGAGAAGGCAAAGCAGTGGATCGCTAACGGCGCACAGCCCACCGATACCGTTCGTGTCCTGCTGAAGAAGTCCAACGTTCTGTAAGTAGGGAGGGCTGACTCATGCAGGAGCTGTTGCTGGCAGTTGCCCGCGGTCTCGTGGAGGACAAGGACGCCGTCAAGGTCACGGTGGACGAGCCCCGCGAGGACGGCACCATCGTCTACCACCTGAGCGTGGCAGAGGGAGATATGGGCCGTGTCATCGGCAAGCAGGGCCGGATCGCAAAAGCCATTCGTGTGGTGATGCGCGCGGCTGCTGTGCGGGTCGATGAAAAGGTCCTTGTTGAGATCGACTGAGCACCCTACAGGCCCTTTGCCCTTGCGGCAAGGGGCCTTTTTGATTTTTGATAGCAGGCTCGCCCTCTCCGTCATTGCTTGTGCAATGCCACCTTGCTCCCCTTTTTGTCGCTTGCGCGACATCTTCCCCCGGTGCGGGGGAAGTCTGTCAAAGGGAGAGGCAAGGGCCTGACCGGTACGTTCTTGGCTCTCCCCTTGGGAGAGCTGTCACCGCAGGTGACTGAGAGGGCGAGGACGCAAAACAAGGAGCAGAACAATGCAGCAATATCTGGAAGCCGGAAAAGTTGTTACCACCCACGGCGTGCGCGGCGAAATGAAGCTGGAACTCTGGTGCGACGGTGTGGATTTTCTGAAAAAAGCCGGCCGGCTGTTCCCCTCGGCGCAGGGCGGCCGGGCCTATAAGATCACCTCCATCCGCCCGCAGGGGCAGATGGCGCTGCTCCAGCTGGAGGGCGTGAACGACATGGACGCCGCCCGCGCACTGCGGGGACAGGTGTTCTACTTTGACCGCAATGACGCCACCCTGCCTGCAGGCCGGTGGTATGTGGCCGACCTCATCGGGTGCGAAGTGCGGGATGCCGACACCGGCAAGGTATACGGCGTGGTGACCAGCGTGGACCACCCCGGTGCACAGGATATCTACACCGTCAAATCCCCCAGCGGCAAGGAATATATGTTCCCCGGGGTGGACGCGTTTCTGAAAGAGCGCAACCCGCCGGAGGGGTATATCCTGGTCACCCCCATCCCGGGTCTGCTGGACGATGACTTTGACAGCGAGCGCGACGGGGAGGAATGAGCCATGGGCATGCGTGTGGACATCGTGACCCTGTTCCCGGAGATGTGCCAGCAGGTGCTGGACGCCAGCATCCTTGGCCGGGCGGCAAAGCGCGGCTACATTGAGACGCACTGCCACCAGATCCGGGATTACACCCTGAATAAACAGAAACAGACCGACGACTACCCCTACGGCGGCGGCTGCGGCATGGTGCTGTATGCCCAGCCCATCGCCGACTGCCTGCGGGCCGTGCAGCAGGAGGTGGCCGCGCAGGGCCGCCCGGCCCCGCACATCGTGTTCCTGACGGCGGGCGGCCAGCGCTACACCGAGGAGCACGCCCGGCGGCTGGCCCAGTACGACAACCTCACCCTGGTCTGCGGCCACTATGAGGGCATCGACGAGCGGGTCATCGACGCCTTTGCGGATGAGGAGATCTCCATCGGGGACTATATCCTCACCGGCGGCGAGTTGGCCAGCCTGGTGGTGGCGGACAGCGTGCTGCGCCTGAAGCCCGGCGTGCTGGCAGAGCAGAAGGGCTACGAAGAAGAAAGCTACTGGGACGGCCTGCTGGAATACCCCCAGTACACCCGCCCCGAAGTGTGGGAGGGCCGCGCCGTGCCCCAGGTGCTGCTGGGCGGCGACCACCAGAAGATCGACACCTGGCGGGGGCAGCAGAGCCGGGAGCGTACCCGTCTGCGCCGGCCGGAGCTGTACGAGCAATGGTGCGAGACCCACCCCATCACCCAGCTGCCCAAGTGGAAGCGGGGCGAGAACATGCGGTTGGTGAAAACCGAGGAGCAGTTTGCTGCCGCTGCCCGGCTGTTTGCCGAGGGGCGGCGCACCGTCTGCGAGGGCTGCTGGACGGAAGAAGCTCTGGCGGAGTGGACCCCGGAGTTCTTCTATGCGCAGCTCAAAGAAGAAAAACAGCAGGGTTGGGCGGTCTACCTGCACTGCACCAAGGATGTGCCGGACGGCATGGTGGCCGTGAGCCACAAGACCGGGCAGGTCGAGCACCTGTTCATCACGGCAGACGCCCGGGGCAAAGGGCTGGGGCAGAAACTGCTGGATTTTGCCCGCAAAAAGCTGCCGGAGCACGCGCACCCGGTGCTGACGGTGCTGGACAAAAACACCCGGGCCATTGCCCTCTACCGCCGCATGGGCTGGAAGGTGTGCGGCGTGGCCGAGGTGTTCGACCCTGCAAAGGACGGCTCTGTCACCGCCCGCGCCGAGCTGCTGGAAATGCGCTACGAGGGCCCGGCAGAAGCCTGAACCCGACGGCGAAGCAGGCCGGAAACCGTTCCTGCCGAAGGGGACCGTAGGGTGTCACAAACGCACAAAACCGGGCGAGAATGCGCGCCACGGTCGAAAAAATGTTGAAAACTTTTGTGTTACCCCTATAACCTTTCGGGAATAATTTTATTATCTTTGTATAAATAATGAAAAATGGCCCCCTTCTGATTGGAGAAACCGCCAAAAATGCGCCGGGGGTCTGTACAACGGTTTCGACTTGCGCTAAAATGGGTGTAACGCAACAGGCACTATAGCTTTGAGCTACCAAAACGATATTAGATAGGAGCGCTTTACTATGTACGTGAAAGAAGTTACGGTTGAAAATCAGGTCGGTCTGCACGCTCGTCCGGCAACCTTCTTCATCCAGAAGGCTAACGAGTTCAAGTCTTCCATCTGGGTCGAGAAGGAAGAGCGCCGCGTGAACGCAAAGAGCCTGCTGGGCGTTCTGTCTCTGGGTATCGTGGGCGGCACCACCATCCGCATCATCGCAGACGGTGCTGACGAGCAGGCTGCCGTGGACGGCCTGATCAAGCTGGTGGAGTCCGGCTTCGCAGAGTAAGTCTGAAAGATCATGTAACCAAAGAGCGGCGGGGGTTCCCTGCCGCTTTTTTCGTGTTGGGAGGGATCGCAGCAAATGACCAAGGCAGAGCTGTACCAGAAGGCCTGTATGCTGCCGCTGCTGCCCGGGGTGTATATCATCCGGGATAAAAGCGACACCATCATTTATATCGGCAAGGCCAAGCGCCTGCGCATCCGGGTGAGCCAGTATTTCCGCGAGGGCGTGCCCCACGACAACAAGGTCAGCCAGATGATCGCCCACGCCTACGCCTTTGACGTCATCGTCTGCCAGAGCGAATTCGAGGCGCTGGTGCTGGAAGCCAGCCAGATCAAGGCGCATACGCCCAAGTACAACATCCTGCTGAAGGACGACAAGGGCTACAGCTATATCCGCGTTACCCGGGAGGACTGGCCGCGCCTTTCCTTCACCCTGCAAAAGGAGGAGGACGGGGCAGAGTATATCGGCCCCTACACCTCCAGCTTTGCGGCACGGCAGATGGCAGAAACGGCCATGGATGCCTTCCGCCTGCCCCGGTGCAATAAGCGTTTCCCGCAGGATATCGGCAAGGGCCGCCCCTGCCTGAACGCCCACATCGGCAAGTGCATGGCGGTGTGCAGCGGCAAGATCAGCTGCGAGAACTACAATCAGGCCGTGAAAAGCGCAGTGCACCTGATCCGCTACGGCAAAAAGGATATCCTCAAGACCCTGAACGAACGGATGCTGGAGGCCTCCGACCGGCTGGAGTTCGAGACGGCGGCCCTCATCCGGGACCAGATCAACGCCATCACCAAGGTGAGCGCCGGGCAGAAGGTGGTGGTAGACCCGGAGGTGGAGATGGATGTGGTGGCGCTGGCCGGTACGCCCGGCAGCGTATGCGCGGCGGTGCTGCGCTTCCGCGAAGGGCGGCTCACCGACAAGCGGGAGTTCCTGTTCCATGACACCTCCGACATCGACGCGGTGCGGGAGGAATTTCTGCCCCGGTATTACCTGGATGATGAGCAAATTCCCAAGATCATTGCGGTGGATGCGCTGCCGCCGGACGTGGATGCCTTGCAGCAGGCGCTGAACCAGAAGCGCGGCAGCGAGGTGCAGCTGTATGTGCCCCAGCGGGGCGACAAGGCGCATCTGGTGGAGATGGCCCACACCAACGCGGTGGAGCGTCTGGCGCGGGAGAGTGGCCGCTATGCCCGGGAAGAAAAGCTGCTGGATGAGCTGGCCCAGGTGCTGGGCCTGCCCAAACCGCCCCGCGCCATTGAAAGCTACGATATCTCCAACTGGGGCGACGGCTCCAGCGTCTGCGGCATGGTCACCTTCAAGGACGGCAAGCCTTTCAAGGCGGGCTACCGCAAATTCAAAATGAAGACCGTGGCGGGCACGGACGACTACGCCTCCCTGGCGGAGACCGTGAGCCGCCGCGCCGCCGAATATGAAAAATATGTCCAACTGGCCCAAAACGGTGAGCCCAGCTCCAACTGGTTCGGCCAGAAGCCGGATCTTTTGCTGATGGACGGCGGCAGGGGACAGGTGAGCGCCGCAAAGGAGGCGCTTGCCGGTACAGCGCTGGCCGATGTGCCGCTGTACGGCATGGTAAAGGATGACCACCACCGCACCCGGGCCATGGTGGACAGTGAGGGCCGGGAGATCGCCATCAACATGAACCGGGGCACTTTTACCTTCATCACTGCCATCCAGGACGAGACCCACCGGTTCGCCAACGCCTACCGCAAGCAGCAGATGAAGCAGAAAAGCTATTCCTCCACCCTCACCGAGGTGCCGGGCGTAGGCCCAAAAACCGCCAAGGCCCTGCTGGCCCAGTTCAAGAGCGTGGGTGCGGTGAAGGAAGCCACCCCCGACCAGCTGGAAAACACCCCCGGCGTGGGCAGGCAGCTGGCGCAGACCATCTACGAGTATTTTCATCAGGAATAAGTAAACGCCCTTCTCCGCTGGCTCAAGGCCGTGGGAGAAGGGCGTTTTGCTGTCAGGCAGGGGAGTGCTGAGGGGTCAGATCAATGAGGCCCGTGGCAGACAGGTCCAGATCCCCCTTGGGACCGGTAGAGGTATAGCGTTTGTCGTATTTTTTGCTGCCGATGCGGACAGCACTGTCGGTCCGGGCATCAATGGTGTAGTCGGCAAGGTCTCCGTCCAGACACAGATGGATGGAGCGGTAGGCACTGATATTAGCCTGCTTTGTGCCGGAAAGCTGGCGGATGAGGCATCCGCCGATGGAAATGTCCGCTTCCAGGTCCCGGGTCACGGTCAGGTCGTCGGCATACAGACTGCCGTTATCCAGCTCTACCTTCAGGCTCTGCAGCTGCAGGTCGTCCAGATGGACGTCCCCCACCTCCAGATCTAAGGTCAACCGGGTGAGGGCGTCTGCCGGGAGGGTGACGGTAAGCAGGGCTTCCGGGGCATCGGGGGACACCTGCCAGTTATCTGGCATCTCAAAATCCAGGGTGGTGTGCCCATATTCATCAGAGGTGCGCTGGAGAGGGGTATGGGGGAAGTTGTCGAACTGGAAGGTGGCGTATACGTCCGAGGTAAGGGTCGGGTCGGTGACAAAGACCACGGAGCCGTAGTCTAGCTCCAACTCCAGCTCTGTACGCAGCTTTTCCAGGGGGATCTGCAGGGTGCTTTCCCCAAGGTCATCGGCGGGAATGGGAAGGGGTACGGTATCGGCCGGGACAGCGAGGTGGGTGCCGTTGCTCTCTTCCGGGACAGAGCTGCTGTCTGCTGCCGGAGACGCAGGCTCCACCGGCTGCACCGGGGTGGCTTTGGAGTGCTGGAAGAAAAAGCAAACCAGCACCAGCACCGCCAGCCCACCGCCCAGCACCATGCGCCAGGTGGACCGGGGCTTGTTGGCAGGGGATGCCGGGGCGGCAGAGGAGTCAGCCGGGGCCTGCTCCTCCAGGATCTTGTGGGCTACCTCCTCCGGAGTGCCCAGCTCTGCCAGAGCCTGGGCCTCCTTTTCCGGCCCGGCAGCATCCAGATAATCCTCGTAATAGCTCAAAGCGTCCTTGCGCTCAGCTTCCGGCAAAGGGGCTAAAAGCTGCTCCAGGGCAGCAAGAAATGCAGTACGGGTCATAAATCATTCCACCTCTCTGAAAAATGTGTCAATGGAAGAACGGTAGCGGCTCCACTCCTGGGCATAGGCGGCAAGCTGCTGCCGCCCGACAGCGGTGATCTGGTAATAGCGTCGGTTGCGGCCGTTGACTGGTGCGTCGTACACCGTCAGAAGCTGGTCCTTTTGGAGCCGGCGCAGCACCGGGTACAGGGTGGACTCGCTGAGTTCCAGGGTATGGGTGACCTGCTGGGTAATGCGGTAGCCATAGGTGCCCTCCGGCTCCTGGGCCACCACAGACAGCACGATGGCATCCAGCAGTGCGGCACTGATGGGAAAACTCATGTGGGGACAACCTCCTTTCGATGTGACCTGTTTCTATAATATTATATAACATATAATATTGCACAAGTCAATAGAGGAGCGCAAAAAAATATGGCAGGCAACAAAAAAGCTCCCCCTTTCGGGGGAGTTGGATGGAAACGAAGGGATCGGACGGAGAGGGCGGAACTTCTTAGTCCTCCGAAGAAATATCCTGCCCAAAGTATTTTTCGCCCAGAGCTTTCAGGGTGCCGTCGGCGCGCAGCTCCTCAATGGCGGTGTTGATGGCTTCCAGCAGGGAAGCGCTGTCGTCGCCCTTGCGCACCGGGATGGCCACATGAGAAGCGTCCTCGGTCTGGGCCACCAGCTTGAAGTCGGCGTCCGGATGCACATTCAGGTAGTCGTAGAAGGACACATCGGCGTTCAGGGTGGCGTCGATGCGGCCGGCGGTCAGCAGCTGGATGGTCTCTTCCAGCGTGTCGATGCCCTGCACGGTGGCACCATAGCTCTCGGCCAGCTCCATGTAGGTGGAAGCCAGGCTGTTGGCAGTGGTCTTGCCCTTCAGGTCCTCAAAGCTCTTGATGTCCTCGTTGTCCTTGCGCACGGCCAGTGCGGTGTGGATGTAGCCGTAAGGGGTGGTGAAATCATAGGTCTTGGCCCGCTCGTCGGTCACCTCGACGCCGTTGCACACGATGTCAAAGCGGCCTGCGTCCAGACCGGCGAACAGGCTGTCCCAGTCGCTTTCCACATACTCCGGCTCCACGCCCAGCTTCTCGGCGATGGCGCGGGAGACTTCCACGTCGTAGCCCACCAGGGTGTCGCTCTCGTCGTGGTAGCTCCAGGGCTGCCATGCACCTTCCAGTGCCACCACCAGCTTGCCGTTGGCCTGAATGGCGGCCAGCTGGTCGGCAGCGCCGGTGGAAGCAGCTGAAGAAGCCGCACCGGAAGCGGCAGCGCTGCTGCCGGAATTGGAAGAGCAGCCTGCCAGGGTCAGCACACCGGCGGCAGCCATCACACTCATCAGAGAAATAAACGTTCTGCGTTTCATAGAAATATCCTTTCAGTTAAAATATTTGTCTAGGCGGCCATCGGGGAGTTTCTCCGAGGACCGTCCGCTGGGGTGGGACCCTGTTGCCCGTAGGGCAATAGGGCGGGCGATGGAATGGCCTGCAACGGCAACGACCGCCGCCAGCGGCGGAAACAGGGAGTTGCTGTTGGGACAGCGGCCAGCAGAATGCAAGGCTCGCTCAAGGGCCGCCGCATGCGCTGGGAGCCGCAACCCGTATTCGTGTCCGAGGAGGAAACTCCCCGATGACCGTATATCACTCCGTGTGGGCGATCTTTTGCAAAAAGGCGCGGGTGCGCTCCTCCTTCGGGTCGGCAAAGAATTCGCGGGAGGGAGCCTGCTCCACCACCACGCCGTTCTCCATGAACACCGTCTTGGAGGAAACGTTGCGGGCAAAGCCCATCTCGTGGGTCACCACCAGCATGGTCATACCCTCTTCGGCCAGCTGGCGCATCACGCTCAGCACCTCGCCGGTCAGCTCCGGGTCCAGCGCACTGGTGGGTTCGTCGAAATAGATGATCTCCGGGTCGGTGGCCAGGGCACGGGCAATGGCTACGCGCTGCTGCTGACCGCCGGAGAGCTGGCGGGGGTAGTAGTCGGCCCGGTCGGCCAGACCCACCTTTTCCAGCATGCGGCGGCCGATGGCGTCGGCCTGCTCCCGGGGCATCCTGCGGGCCACGATGAGTCCCTCGGTCACGTTCTGCAGGGCGGTCTTGTTCCGGAACAGGTTGTAGTTCTGGAACACAAAGGCCGTCTTTTTGCGCAGCCGGGCGATGTCGGCCCGGCCTGCATGGGCCAGGTCAAAGGTCTCGCCGTCCAGCACCAGCTGGCCTGCGTCGGCGGTCTCCAGAAAGTTCAGGCAGCGCAGCAGGGTGGTCTTGCCGGAGCCAGAAGGGCCCAGAATGGCCACCACATCGCCTTTTTCCACGGTCAGGTCCACGCCCTGCAGCACCGGCAGCTCGCTGACCACCTTGTGTGCACCGGGGCGCAGACCGGCTTTTGCGTAGGTGCGGAAGGTCTTGTGGACGTTCCGGATCTCCATCATTGCCATGGGTTCCACACTCCTTTCTTACTGGAAGCCCCGGGCGTTGAGCCGGTGCTCCAGCACAGCCTGCAGTTTGGTGATGACCGTGCAGAACAGCAGGTACACCACCGCCACCTCACAGTAGATGGGCAGGAAGATGTAGGTGCGGGCCGCCACGCGCTGACCGGCCATGAACAGCTCGGCCACCGTGATGTTGGACGCCAGCGAGGTGTCCTTGATCATGCCGATGAGGGAGTTGGACAGGGCGGGCACGGCGGTGCGCAAAGCCTGCGGCAGCACGATGCGGCGCATGATCTGCACCCAGCTCATGCCTACGCAGTAACCGGCTTCCAGCTGACCCTGGGGCACGCTTTCCAGCGCGCCGCGCATGGTCTCGGCGCAGTAGGCACCCTCATTGAAGGCAAAGGCGATGACGGCGGCGGGAAAGGCGTCCAGCATGATGCCCAGGCTGGGCAGGCCGTAAAAGATGATGAACAGCTGCACCAGCAGCGGTGTGCCGCGGATGACCCAGATGTAGAACCGGGCGATCTGCCGCAGCACCGGCACGTTGGCGTACTGCACCAGTGCCACCACCACCGCGATGATCATAGCAAAAAAGAAGGATACCAGCGTCAGCGGGATGGTCATGGTAAGGCCGGCCGTCAGGATGCGGGGTAGGGCCTCCACCAGCACGCTGACCGTGCGGTTGGATAAAAGTGCTTCAAACATGAACGATCACAGTACCTCAAATACTCTCAGAAAACAACGGTGAATGTATTATACAACTTCGAGTATACTCAAAGTCAAGGGGTTTGCGGAAATTCCTACAAAACCTACCAGAATACTATAACATGAAACGTCCGGCGGTGCAAATGGTTTGCAAAAATCGCGTATTGTGAACAAAAACGGCCCAGCCGCTGCGGGAACTTTGTGCAATGCGGCAAGCCGGTTGACGCGGCAGGCGCTTTCGTGTACAATGGGCATAACAACGTGCACACCGGGTTTGCCGGTGCCGCGCAAATTCACCGGCGGCCCGGCTGCCGGTGCAAACGGAGGACACAAACGTGACGAAACGGAAGATTGGCGTTCTGGGTGCAGGTACCTGGGGCATGGCGCTGGCGCGGATGCTGACCGTCAGCGGCAACGAAGTGCAGGTGTGGTCGGCCATTGAGGCGGAGGTGGACAACCTCTCCACTACACGGGTGCACCCCAACCTGCCGGGCATGAAGATCCCGGCCGAGCTGCAGTTCACCAAGAGCATCGAGGAAGTGTGCACCGGCAAGGATGTGCTGCTGTTTGCAGTGCCGTCGGTGTTCGTGCGGGGCACCACCGCCAAGGCACGGCCCTATATCCCGGACGGTCAGATCCTTGTGGATGTGGCCAAGGGCATGGAGCCGGATACCTTATATACCATGACCGAGGTGATCGCCGACGAGCTGAACAGGGACGGCGGCCCCAAAAACTGCAGGCTGGTGGCCCTGAGCGGCCCCACCCACGCCGAGGAAGTGGCGCTGGACCTGCCCACCACCATTGTGTCGGCCTGCCCGGATGACGAGGCGGCCCGCTTTGTGCAGGATGTGTTCAGCAACACCTGCATGCGCGTGTACACCAACCCCGACATCAAGGGCGTGGAGCTGAGCGGTGCCCTGAAGAACGTGATCGCCCTGGGCGTGGGCATCTCCACCGGCCTTGGCTACGGCGACAACGCCCGCGCGGCCCTGATCACCCGCGGCATTGCTGAGATCGCCCGCCTGGGCGTGGCCATGGGCTGCAACATCCACACCTTTGCGGGCCTGGCCGGCATCGGGGACCTGATCGTGACGGCCACCAGCATGCACAGCCGCAACAACCGGGCCGGCATCCTCATCGGCAAGGGCGAGAGCCCGGAGCAGGCCGTGAAGGAAGTGGGCATGGTGGTGGAGGGCATCAACGCCCTGCCCGCCGCCATGGAGCTCGCCGCCAAGTACAACGTGGAAATGCCCATCGTGCAGACGGTGAACGCCATCGTCAAGGAGGGCATGAGCGCCAGCGACGCACTCCGCACCCTCATGGACCGCAACCGCAAGAACGAGATGCCCCAGGGCTACGAGACTGCGCTCTGAAACAAACGGACAGAAGCCTGCCTTTTCCGGCACAGAACGGATAAGCGCAGGCTTTTTTGGATGGAGGAAACAACTCCGGGACCTGCACTGCTTTTGCTCCCAGCAGGTGGGATTCGACAGGAAGAGCGGCTGCAGGACTGACTTCGACGGACACTTTTCAGGTCTGAACCTTTACACAAAGCAGGCGCAGCCTCCGCATGGCGGGGGCTGCGCTTGCTTTTTACAGGGCACTATGATAGGCTAAAAAAGCAGGGCGGTCAGCGGGCTGCCCCGGTGAAGGAGAAGCCTGTCCGGCGGATGTGCGGGCAGAAACAGATAAGGAACGTGGAACTTGGGAACGGGAGGAATTTTTTATGCTCAAACTGCCCCGGCCGGAGCGCAACGGCAAGCACTTTGTGAGTTACTGCAACAAGCGGAACAAGAGCGACAACGATTACTCCATTGCGCAGGCGGTGTTCCGGCACATGGGCGATATCCTGCCGCTTTCGCAGGAGCAGCTGGCAGCCGAGAGCCACCAGTCCGAGGCATCGGCCAGCCGGTTCTTCCGGCGGTGCGGCTTTGCGTCGTTCTGGGAGTTCAAGACCCAGATGGTGAATTTTCTGACCCAGCGGCGGCTGCGCAAGACCCAGGAGACGCTGAACCGTTACCACGGCATGACCGACCGCGAGGTGAGCCGGGAGCTGTGCCGGCATGCGGTGCAGAATCTGGAACAGACCACGGAACGGATGGACCTTGCGCAACTGGCCCGGGTCGTAGAGCTGTTCCGGCAGAGCGAGCAGGTCTATTTTGTGGGAGACATGCGGGAGCTGGAATGCTTTTACTCGCTGCAGCTGGACCTGATGTGCAAGGGGCAGGCCGTGTATCACTGCAACTTTGATGAGGTGGAAAAGGATGAACTGCCTGCCATGAACGAAAAGACTGTGGTGTGCATCTTCTCGGTGAGTGAACGGTATTACCCGGAGGAACGCCAGCTGCTGCTGGAAGAAGCCCGCGCCTGCAGGGCCCACACGGTGTGGTTTACCCAGGAGGGCGATGCCGGGGAGGCAGAAGAGACCTGTTATTATGGTACGGCACAGTCCAAAAATATGGGGTATTATTCGCTGTTGCTGCTGGAACAGGTCATGAGTGCCATGCTGTATCGCTCGGATGACGCATGAAATCCGATTTCAGAAACTGAAACCAGATTTCTGAAGATATGGTTGAAACTTTTTGCTGCCGTTGTAAAATAATTGTAGAAAAGCACCAAATCGGGTGCGGATGAGATAAGAAGGTAAATTCAACAGAAGGGAAGTTCAATCATGAAAAAGATGACGCGCCGCAATTTCCTCCAGACCTCGGCACTGGCCGGTGCAGCTGCACTGGTCTCCGGCATGAGCGTGGCTGCAGGGGCCGCTGCTCCGGAAGCCGCTTCCACCGCAGCAGTTGTGGACGAGGAGAACTGCATCAATCTGGCGGGCACTTCGCCCATTGAGATGGCCTCTGTGCAGGTTAAGCCCGGCAAGCTGATCGGCTATCTGGACGATGGCATGTACCGCTTCCTCGGAGTTCCCTATGCAACGGCAGAGCGTTTCCAGAGCCCGAAGCCCATCGCCTCCTATCCCAACGGCTGGCAGATGGCTTTGACCTACGGCCAGGTGGCTCCGCAGGACCGCTGCCTGAACGGCACCGGTGAGATCAACGGGCAGGAGTTCCGCACCCCGGGCGCTCTGGCCGACATGGTGGCCAACGAGACCTGCCAGTACCTGAACATCTGGACCAAGAGCCTGACCGGTAAAAAGCCGGTGTTCGTGTTCTTCCACGGCGGCGGCCTGGAAAGTGGCGCTTCCACCGAACTGACCATCTATAACGGCGAGTATTTTGCAAGACGCGAGGACGCGATCTTTGTGTCGGTGAACCACCGCCTGAACATCCTGGGCTATCTGGACCTGTCCCAGTACGGTGAGCAGTACGCCACCAGCGCCATTGCCGGTGAAGAGGACTGCCGTGAGGCGCTGCGCTGGGTGCACGACAACATTGCTCAGTTCGGCGGTGATCCGTCCAATGTGACCATTCTGGGCCAGTCCGGCGGCGGCGCCAAGGTCACCGCGCTGGCCTGCATGTCCGACACGGTGGACCTGTTCAATAAGGTGGTCGTGGCCAGCGGCATGTTCGTGAGCAATGTCAAGGAGGACGGTCTGGCCAACACCAAGAAGCTGGTGGATTACCTTGGTCTGAAGGACAGCGAGGTGGTCTCCAAGCTGACCAGCATGACCTATGAGGAACTGTACAAGGCCTACAAGGGTGCAGGCTGCGCCTGGAATGCTTGCGCAGGCAACGGCACCTTCGGCACGCCGATCATCGACAAAGATGGCAATGTGAACCCCTATGCCGCCCAGCGCAAGTGGATGGTGGGCACCACCTTCTCCGAGTTCAGCGCCAACACCAAGGCACAGGTCTTTAATCAGGATCCCACGGCAGCTCTGAACAACATCGACGATGCAGAGGCTGCCCGCCGCCTGCAGGAAAAGTATGGCGACCGCACCGATGCCGTGATCGACGGCTTCCGCGCTGCATACCCCACCCACAAGCTGTGCGAAGCACTGTATCTGAACGCCATGCCCGCCGGCGGTCTGGCCCGCTGGGGCCTGATCTCACCCACCGGCATCATCACCACGATGAACAAGGCTGGCATCCCCGTGTACAACTACATGGTGGCTTACAAGATGCCCTTCTTTGGCGGGCAGGTCATGTGCCACACCTCGGATCTGGCCCTGTGGTTCGGCAGCATGGAAGGTGCCGCTTATCAGTACCGCGGCGACGAGACCAATGCACAGCGGGTGTCCAACCACATGATGGATGCACTGGCCGCGTTTGCTGCCAGCGGTGATCCCTCCTGCAAGCTGCTGAAGTGGGCTCCCTACACCACCGACGCCCACAATACCATGGTGTTCGACGTGAAGAGCGGCTGTAAGGTGGACTTCGACCGTGCCGTTTATGAGGCGATGATGAACCAGTAACGTTCCTTCCGGAGGCAATGACCCCTATCTTTTTCTGAAGCAGGCGCAGCCCTTGTACACAGGGGCTGCGCCTGCTTTTTGTGGGCAGAGCCGGCCCACTGACATCTGGCAAGATGCCCCCAAAATCATTCAAAATTTTTACAGAAATCAGACACGAAAGGGTAGAAGGTCGGGAAACTTTCTGCTATACTGAAACTATGAGCGCACTGCGCTCGACAGAAACAGGAGGGGATCTTATGCCGTCAACTTATGCGCACCGCCGCTTCGGCGCGGATGTTCTGCAGCAGCTGCCCGCAGCCCTGCAGGATCAGATCGGAAAAAACCGGGCCCTGTTCGACGTGGGCCTGCACGGGCCGGATCTGCTGTTCTACTATCATGCAGCCAAGTCCAACCCCGTGAGTGCCCTGGGCAACGCCATGCACGAGCAGCCGGGCCGGGTGTTCTTTGAGCGCGCCCGGGGCGTGGTGCGACAGGCAAAGGACCGGGACGCCGCGCTGGCCTATGCGCTGGGGTTCGTGTGTCATTTTGCGCTGGACAGCACCTGTCACCCCTATGTGGAGGCCTACACCCGCCAGAGCGGAGTGAGCCACTGCGAAATCGAGACCGAGTTCGACGACATGCTGCTGCGCCGGGACGGCCATGACCCGAAGAGCTTCTTCACGGCCAGCCATATCCGGCCCACGGCGGAAAATGCCCGGGTCATCGCGCCCTTCTACGAGGGCCTGACCGGCCTGCAGGTGCTGGACGCCCTCAAGGGAATGATCGCGATGCACCGGCTGCTGCAGCCCTCCGGCGCGGTCAAGCGCTGGGTGGTGCTCACCGGCATGAAGGCAGTGGGCAAGTACGACGTGCTCCACGGCCTTGTGGCCAACCCGCAGCCCAACCCGCAGTGCACCGAGAGCAATGAGAAACTGGATGCCCTGTACCAGCAGGCCATTCCGCTGGCGGTGCGGCTGATCGAAGCCTATGCGGAAACGCTGGACACGGACACCCCGCTGGACAAGGCCTATGACCACACCTTCGGGGAATTCTGAGGGGCGGCCAGCAGGAGGTCAGAGAAACTTCCTGCCGTTCAGACAACTGGGAAAAGAGAGTGCACCGCACGGCGATGCGAGAGGAACAAGAATGCAAAAGAAAAAATTTAAGGTCACGCCGCTGGAGCGTGCGTGGATCCTGTACGATGTGGGCAACTCGGCTTTTGTGCTGATGATCGCTACGCTGGTGCCCATCTTCTTCAATGCGCTGGCGGAGGCCGGCGGCGTGAGCAAGGTGAACTATCTGGCCTACTGGGGCTATGCAAGCTCGGTGGTCACGGTGATCACCGCCGTGCTGGGGCCCATTCTGGGCACCCTGGCCGATACCAAAGGCTTCAAAAAGCCCATCTTCATGCTCTGCCTGTTCGTGGGTGTGCTGGGCTGCTGTGCCATGGGCGCGGCCCGCACCTGGCTGCCGTTCCTGGTCATCTTCATCGTGGCCAAGATCGGCTTTTCGGGCAGTCTGGTGTTCTACGACTCCATGCTGGGCGATGTGACCACCCCGGAGCGGATGGACATGGTGTCCTCCCGCGGCTATGCCTGGGGCTACATCGGCAGCTGTGTGCCCTTTGTGGTGTGTCTGGCGCTGGTGCTGGGCAGCGGGGCCATCGGCATGAGCCAGATGACCGCCCTGACCATTGCACTGTTCATCACGGCGGTGTGGTGGCTGGGCACCACCCTGCCGCTGCTCCGGCGCTACCGGCAGGTCAACTATGTGGAGGTGGAGCAGCACGCCATCCGGCAGAGTTTTGTGCGCATCGGCCACACCCTGAAGCACCTCTATGAGGACAAGCAGGTGTTCTGGTTCCTGCTGGCGTTCTTCTGCTACATCGACGGCGTGTACACCATCATTGATATGGCCACGGCCTACGGCACGGCCCTGGGTCTGGACACCACCGGCCTGCTGCTGGCGCTGCTGGTCACCCAGATCGTGGCCTTTCCCTCGGCGCTGATCTTCGGCCGGCTGAGCGCAAAATACCCCTCCAGCCAGTTGATCCCGGTGTGCATCGCGGCCTATACCGGCATTGCGGTGTTTGCTTTCTTCCTCACCCAGCAGTGGCAGTTCTGGGTGCTGGCCGTGATGGTGGGGATGTTCCAGGGCGGTGTGCAGGCACTGAGCCGCAGCCACTTTGCTAAGATCATCCCGGCGGAAAAATCCGGCGAATACTTCGGCCTGTTCGACATCTGCGGCAAGGGGGCATCCTTCCTGGGCACCATGATCGTCAGTGTGGGCAGCCAGCTCACCGGTAGTGCCAACGTGGGCGTGGGCAGCATCGCGGTGCTGTTCGTCATCGGCTTTGTGCTGTTCCGGGTGTCGTGCCGGACGGAACACGCCAAGCAGGTGTAACACACGTTTTTTCAAAAGGCTCCTCTGTGCATGCACAGGGGAGCCTTTTTGGGTTATTGTTTACAAACCGGCAATTGTGTTTTGGAACGGTGAATGATACAATAGGGCCAGACCAAAAACACAAAGGAGAATAAAGCGATGAAGCAGGTTCCCGGTTATACCCTCGTCCGCACAGAGGACTGCCCCGAGCAGCACGGTACCCTGACCGTGCTCACCCACGACGTGAGCGGGGCCACCATCCTGCTGGTGGAAAATGAGGACAACAACAAGGCCTTTGGCATCGGGTTCGGCACCTTCCCCTCCGATGACACCGGCGTTTTTCATATTCTGGAGCATTCGGTGCTGGCCGGAAGCAAAAAATACCCGGTCACCTCGCCGTTTCTGCAGCTGCTCAAGAGCAGCATGGCATCCTTCCTCAATGCCATGACCTTCCCGGATAAGACCGTGTACCCCTTTGCCACTCCCAACGAGACGGATTTCAGAAACCTGATGGACGTCTACCTGAACGCGGTGTTCTGCCCGCTGGCCATGGTGGACAGGGCTGTGTTCGAGCAGGAGGGCTGGCACCGGGATGCCGACGGCACTGTGAGCGGCGTGGTGTACAACGAGATGCAGGGGGCCCTTGCCACCCCGGACGCTCAGCTGCAGAATGCGCTGGAGCGTGCCATGTTCCCGGACACGGCCTATGGCTTTGTGTCCGGCGGCGACCCGGAGAGCATCCCGGCGCTGACCTATGAGAAATATCAGCGGGTGTACCGCCGCCACTACAGCGCGGACAACTGCTGCATCACCCTGTACGGCAAGATGGACATGGCCGAAAAACTGGAAATGCTGGACCGCGATTACCTGTCCCGGATGCCCAGGACCACCACCCGCCCCCGCCTGACGGTGCAGGACGAGCAGCCGGGCACCTGCGTGGAGCTGCCCTATTACACCGAGAATCCGGAGCCGGACGAGGTGCAGTGCGCACTGGCCTGGTACACCGGTGCCTTTGCGGACCGGGAACGGCAGCTGGGCGTGGAGATCCTGCTGGACGCGCTGCTGGGCACCAACAATTCGCCCCTGAAAGCGGCCCTGCTGGCCGAAAAGCTGGGCGCGGACATCGACATGGGCTTTGATGACAGCACCCTGCAGCCCACGCTGGAGCTGGTGCTGCGGGGTGCCACCGAAGAGAGCGCCCGCAAGTTTGCCCCGGCGGTGCGCAAGGCAGTGGATGACGTACTGGCCCGGGGCATCCCGCAGGAGCTGCTGCTGGCCTCGCTGAATTCGGCAGAGTTTGCCTCGCTGGAGCGGCCGGGCAGCCTGCCGGACGGCGTGCTGGACGCCATCAACGCTTCCACGGGCTGGCTGCACACCGGGGACCCCGCCCTGCTGCTGCACACGGACAAGCTGTTTGCCTCCCTGCGCAGCAAGATGGCGGACGGCTGGTTCGACGAGCTGCTGCGCAGCCTGTTTGCCCCGGCTCCGGTGCAGGTGCTGCAGGTGCCCACCCTGCCCAAGAAGCAGGAAGAGACACAGGCCCCGGCCCGCACCGACGCCAAACTGGTGCTGGATCATCCGCTGACCGTGGCCGACCTGGGCGAAGGTGCCCCCAGCGCGGCCGGGCAGACCGAGCAGGTGGCCGGTGCCACGGTGCTGCGCCACCCCTCGGCGGGCAGCCTGTACCTGAATTTCTACTATGACCTGGGCCATGTGGCCCCGGAGGACCTGCCGTATCTGGACCTGCTCACCGATGTGCTGGACGAGCTGGACACGCCGACCCACACGGCCCAGCAGCTGAACACCCTGCGCAGCACCTGGCTGGGCGACAGCCGCGTACTGCTGGACTTCTGGACCGGCCGGCAGGAGGGCGCACCCTGCCATGCCAAACTGACCATGAGCCTGAGCCTGCTGGAACGCAGCCTGCAAAAGGCCGTGGAGCTGGGCGGCGAGTGGCTGTATGACACGCAGCTCACCGGCCCGGCGGCAGAAGCCGCCTTTGCCCGGGTGCTGAGCCAGCAGAAACTGAACATGGAACAGCAGTTCATCCAGCAGGGCAACGCCTATGCGGCGGTCCGTGCCAGTGCCCACTACAATGTGGAGAACGCGGCCAGCGAGCGATGCAGCGGCGTAAGCTATTATCGCTTCCTGTGCGATCTGCTGGAAAAGGCCGACTGGGCAGGCCTTGGCGCAAAGCTGGAAACCCTGCGGGCCCAGGTGCTGCAGCACGCCCAGCTCACCGTGAGCCTGCACGGCTCGGAGCAGGCGCTGGACACCTTGCGCACCCTGCTGCCGGGCAGCCGGTTTGCGGCGCAGGAGCGCGACGCGGCGCAGCCCTATGTGGAGCCGCTGACCCCGCCGGTGAACGAGGCCTTTATTATTGACGGCGGCGTGAACTACGCGGTGCAGGTGTGGCCCATGGAGCGCCGCAGCGACCGCAAGGTGCTGGCCCGCGTGATGAGCTACGAATACCTGTGGCACAACATCCGCGAGGTGGGCGGCGCCTACGGCACCGGCATGCTGTCGTCGGACGGTGTGGAGTACCTGTACACCTACCGGGACCCCCACCTGACCGAGAGCTACGACACCTTTGCCAAGGGCCCAGCGGAGCTGGCCGCCCGCGATTACACCGAAAAGGACCTGAACGACCTGATCGTGGGTGCCGTGGCCAAGCTGGACACGCCCCGCAAGCCCCGCGCCGAGGCACGGGAGCTGGACCGGCAGTATTTCTGCGGCATCACCGAAGCAATGAAGGCTGCCGACCGCAAGGCCCTGTGTGCCGTGGACGCAGCTCTGCTCAAAGAGCAGGCCGCCGGTCTGGCCGATGCCATGGCTGCCGGTGTGAAGGTGACCATTGGCAGCAGGGACGCGGTGGAGGCCGCAGGCTCCCTGTTTGGCCGCGTAGAGACCCTGTAACGAAAACAAACCAATGAAGCCCCGGCACAGTGTGGAATGCAGACTGTGCCGGGGCTTGTTTTGTGCGAAAAATCAGAAGGCACCCTGATAGTATTCCAGCAGGATGCAGCCGGTGCGCAGGACATTGCGCACGGCGGCGTCATCCAAATCCAGCTGCAGCAGGGTGCGGATGCGCTGCAGCCGGTACACCAGCGTATTGCGGTGGATGAAAAGCTGCCGGGCCGTGGCATGGAGGTTCTGCTCCTGCAGCAGGTAGACGCACAGGGTGTGCAGCAGGGCGGTGCTGTGGGCCTGGTCGTACTCCTGCAGGCGGCGCAGCATGGGGTGGATGAAGGCCCGGAGGTTGGCGCTCTGGGCGATGGTGCGGACAAACACGTCCTGATACAGGGCCGAGGCGCTGCGGCAGCCCGCACCGCAGTGCAGGTCCCGGGCGGTGGCGGCGGCTTCCTGATTGAAGCGCCACACGGTGCCCAGCTGCAGCAGAGAGGGAAACGGCATGCTCAGGATCACGGTCTGGTCCATGCGCAGGCCCACCTCCTGCAATTTTTGCAGCAGCTGTTCCGGCTGGGCAGCGTCCCCGGTGCCGGGCAGCAGAAGCAGGAAGGCGGTTTCGGTCTGCATGAACCACCCTTCCGGCCACTCGTGGGCCAGCAGAGCCTGTTGATTCGTGCGGGTGAGCCGGTGCGCCTGCGACAGCGGGATGCTGGCCAGATAGAAGTGCGGGGGCGCTTCCAGCGCCGGAAAGCGGTGCAGCTTTTTCTGCATGGCGCTCTGCTGGGCAGGCTCACAGAACAGAAGCTCCTGCAAAAAGCGCTCTTCCGGTGCAGCCCGCCAGGCGGTGGGGGCTGCATGCACCAGATAATGCTGCAGCAGCTCCAGCAGACGCTGGGCCAGGACCTCGTCCTCCGGAGCAAAGGGGTGTTCCAGCTCAATGATCTCCAGCCCGCCGCGGTTGCGGCCATCGTCGGGGGCGACCACAGGCCCCACCATTCGACGGACGGGGCGGCCGTCCGGCTCGGTGTAAGGTACGATCTGCAGGCCGGTAAGGTTGCGGGCAGAAAAATTTTCGATCATGGCTTCGGCCTGCTTCAGGTCGTGATGCTGAGGCGCTTCGCCCTGCAGGATGCGGTCCCAACTGTCGATGCCGATGGGCTGTTCCGGCTCCATGGCCAGGGTGCGGAAGCTGCTGTCCACCACCAGCACCGGGTTGCCCAGCTCCTGCCGGGCGGCGGCCAGCAGGTCCTTCAGGCCGCCGGAGAGGCAGGCCTGCTCCAGACGGTGCAGGCGGCGCTGGAGCCGCCGCTCCGGCTCCAGCAGGCGGTGAACGGCCCGGACCAGCGGCAGGGTCAGGGCCGGGTCGGCGTAGTGGGCGGCGTTGGGGTGCTGCGGTGCGCCCGGTGCGCACAGAAGGTAAAACCGGTCCGGGCGGTCCACAGTGCCCTCGCCGATGAAAACGGTGCCGCCTTCTGCATCGTCCCAGGGGTCCAGCACCACCCGGGTGCAGGCAAAGCAGGCAGGGGCGTCGGGCAATTGCAGCGGAAAGTTGGCGCAGAGCCGGGCACAGAGTTCGGTGGTGAGCATGAGGGTCTCCTTTGGTCAAATACAAACAAAATACGGGCGATATTTGTATCAAGAATACAATGTACAGCCAACGGTGTCAATGTTAAAATAGAAACGAAGTGAATGTTTCTTTTTTAACAAAGAGGCGTTCCGTCGCAATGCACGAAGAGAGAAAAAAGAAAAAGATGTAAGGAGAAACTACCATGTCGAAACTGTCCCGTAGATCCTTCCTCAAGGGCACCGCAGTCAGCGCACTGGGTGCCGCTGCTCTGGGCATGACCGCCTGCAGCAACAACACTGCCGCAAGCAGCACCGCATCCTCTGCCGCAGCTTCTGCACCCGCTTCCAGCACCCCGGCTCAGCAGCCCGCTTCTGCCGAGACCGGCAAGCCCAGCTTCTTCACCGACCCGTATCAGTACAAGGATACCGATGCCGTGCAGGTCGTGACCACTGAGGTGGTCGTCGTGGGTGCCGGCAACGCCGGCTGTACCGCTGCCTGCTCCTGCGTGGAGAACGGCAGCGAGGTCGTGGTCATTGAGGCCCAGAACGCCATCCATGGCCAGGGCGGCGGTATTGGTCTGTGCAACACCAAGTACGTCCAGTCTCTGGTGGATGAGGGCAAGCTGCCCCACATGACCGACGTGGTGGAGCACCAGAACATCTGGGTCCAGCGCTGCGGCAGCCGCGTGAACGAGGCTCTGGTCTCCATGTGGTTCAACAACTCCCCCGAGGCCGGCAACTGGCTGATCGACAAGTGCGCGGAGTTCGGTGTGGTGCCGGTGTCCTTCCGTGCACATGCCCCCAACGCCATCATCCCCGAGTCCTACGACTACCACATGTTCGTCAACGTCGGCGACCATCAGTTCGACTCCAAGTGCGGCTACTTTGCAGCCACCAACGTCCTGTACGAGGACAGCCAGAACGCAGAAAAGTACGAGCACCCTGCCACCTACTTCTTCAACACCAAGGCTCAGGAGCTGCTGGTGGAGGACGGCCGCGTGACCGGCGTGTTCGCACAGCGTGACGGCGAGCTGTGGCTGTTCCGTGCCACCAAGGGCGTCATCCTGGCCACCGGCGGCATCCACGAGGATACCGAGATGACCGACTACTACTGCGACGAGAACATCAAGCGTGTGCAGCGCTGCGAGCACGGCCCCGCAGGCTTCTCCACCGGCGACGGCCACAAGATGGGCCTGTGGGTCGGTGCGCACATGCAGGATGGTCCGTTCCCGCTGATGCTGCATCCGCAGGCATGCTCCATGTTCCACGGCTGCTTCCCCTTCGTCAACCAGGAAGGCCACCGTTTCATGAACGAGGGTACCTGGGTGCAGGGCAAGAGCATGAATGTCATGCACCAGACCGGCAACGTTGCATGGTCCATCTTTGATGCAGACTATGGCAAGTACAACCGCATGTCTCTGGAGAACGGCACCGGCGGCGGCATGTTCTGGGACACCATGAGCGCAGCCATCGGCCAGGAGTTCACCGATGACGATGTGACCTCCATCGTGGAGAGCGACATCGCCGTGGGCAACACCGTCAAGGCAGACAGCATCGAGGAGCTGGCCGCTCTGATCGGCGCACCTGCCGATGTTCTGCAGGAGACCATCGACCGCTACAACGAGCTGGTCACCAAGGGCGCCGACGATGACTTCCACAAGCCGGCCGACTTCCTGTACCCGGTGGTCAAGGCTCCGTTCTACGCTGCCAAGGTGGGCGTTGCCCTGCTGGCGGTCGTGGGCGGCCTGTCGGTCAACACCGACCTGCAGGTCCTGGACGACGAGAAAAAGCCCATCGAGGGTCTGTACGCCACCGGCAACACCTCCGGTGACCTGTACGCCATCGACTACCCCATCAACATGGCCGGCAACTCCAACGGCCGCTGTGTGATCTGGGGCTACCTGCTGGGCAAGACCATGGCCAAGGCCACCGCTTCCGGCGAGGCTCTGACCAGCCGTGATGAGCTGGCCGACCTGGCAAAGGACGAGAACGGCATCGTGGCATCCGACACCGTCTATAAGGACGGCAGCTACACCGGCACCGGCAAGGGCCGCGGCGGCGACATGGAAGTGACCGTGACCATCACCGACGGCAAGATCTCGGACATCGTGGTCAACTCCCACGCCGAGTCCTCTGACATTGGCGCACCGGCTCTGGACAAGCTGATCCAGAACGCCATTGCTGCCAACAGCGCAGAGATCGACGGCGCTTCCGGCGCTACCATGACCTCCGACGGCTTCCGTGAGGCTGTGGCACAGGCTCTGGCAAAGGCACAGTAAGGCTTTATAAAAAGAACCCCGGGGACGGGCAGCGCAGGACGCTGCCCGTCCCCTTTTTGCGCAAAAAAAGCGGCGTCCGCAAAAAGCAGACGCCGCAGGAAAAACAGGGAATGCCGCGCAGAAGGATCAGTTCTTGCGGGCAATCATTTCGGTGTAGGCCAGCACCAGCGGGCCGACGCCCTTGGCGTCGTTGCACACCACCGGCTCGCTGAAGTAGTAGGCCAGAGAGCCGTCGCGGTGGTCCTTGCCGCCCAGGCCTGCCACCAGGCAGATGCCGCCCAGCTGCAGGCTGCCGTCCGGATTCTTGGACAGGTACTTGTCACAGGTGCCGTAGAAGGCCTTTTCAGCCCAGGCTGCCATCCGTTTGGGCAGGTAGCCCAGGCGCACGCCCTTGAGCACCGCGTAGGCAAACAGGGCAGTGCCGCTGGTCTCCAGATAGTTGCCCTCCACGCCGGGGTGGTCCATCACCTGCCAGAACATGCCGGTCTCCTCGTCCTGGAACTTGTGCACGTCCTCGATGGTCTGCTTGAGCATGGCCATGATGCCGCGGTACTCGTTGTACAGCTGCTCGTCCATGCGCTCCAGCACGTCCACCATGGCCACCATGAACCAGCCCATGGCGCGCAGCCAGAAGTTGGGGCTGCAGCCGGTGACAGGGTCGGCCCAGTACATCTGGCGGCTCTCGTCGTAGCCGTGGTAGTACAGGCCGGTGGTTTCGTCCCGCATGTGCTTTTGGATGTTCATGAACTGCTTGTAGCTGTCGATGCAGCCCTGCATCTTGTTGTAGCGGGTCTCATACTCCATGTAGAAGGGCTGGGCCATATAGGTGCCGTCCAGCCACACCTGCCAGGGATAGATGTCCTTGTGCCAGAAGTTGCCCTCCTTGGTGCGGGGCTGGGTGAGCAGCTGGCTGCGGATGGTGTCGATGGCCTTGCGGTACTTCTCGTCCCCGAAGATGTCGTACAGGATGAACAGGTTCTTGCCCTGATTCACGTTGTCCAGGTTGTACTCCTTGGGGTCGTAGGTCTTGATGGAGCCATCCTCCTGCACAAAGGAATCAATGAAGCTCTTGGAGAAGTTCAGATACTTCTCGTCGCCGGTGGTCTTGTACAGGCTCAGGCAGGCCGTGATCATGCAGCCGTCGATGTAGTTCCACTTGTTGGGCTTGCCGCTGCGCACCTTCTCGATGTTCCACATGGGTGCTTCGGCGCTGGAATTGGCGATCAGGTAGTCCACGTAATCGCCCAGCATGGCAAGAATTTCTTCATGGGTCATGGTATCAGTCCTCCTCAAAATGGCCGACATTTGCAAAGTGCAGGCGTTCGCCCTCGTAGCCCTCGATCTTCACGTTGTGCAGGTCGATCTCCTTGACGTTCTCGGCGTAGATGGCCAGCTTCTTCACCAGCGGGCGGTTGTCGGCCATGGCGGCCTGACCGGCCTCGGCGTTGGGGTCAAAGGTAATGGTCACGTTTTTCATGGAAACGCGCTCAATGGGCTGCTCCGGCAGGCCGTCGAAGTAGCAGCCGGCAAACTGTGCGTCGGTGGCTGCGATGTCCTCCATGGTCAGGCTGCCCAGTTTGGGGGTGTACTCGTCCACCGGCATGGCGTCGCGGCACTGCACATAGGGGCCGTGGCCGTCCGGGTCGCAGAAGTAGAACATGTTGATGACGAAGGGTGCCTTGACCCCGCGCATCTCCACTTTGCGGAACACCAGCCCGTCGATGACGGCGGTGTTGCCGCGGCCGCGGCGGGTCTTGACCCGCAGGCCGCGGTCGGTGTGGTCCATCAGGCACTGGGTGACCACCATGTCCTTCACGCCGCCGCTCATCTCGCTGCCGATGACGATGCCGCCGTGGCCCTTGTCCAGCAGGCAGTTGCGGATGATGGTGTGCTCGCAGCTCTTCTTGAGCTTCATGCCCAGGAACACCTTGCTGGCCTTCATGGCAATGCAGTCGTCACCCACATGGATGTTCACGCCGATGATGCGGGTGTACTCGCAGCTTTCGGGGTCGATGCCGTCGGTGTTGGGGGCGTTGTAGGGGTTGTTGATGTTGAAGTTGAGCAGGTCGAGGTGCTTGACGAAGATGGGGTGGATGGTCCAGGAGTAGCTGTTCTGCACCGTGATGCCGTGCAGGCAGACCTTTTCGCTGTCCACCATGGCCACCGCGCGGGGACGCCAGGCGATGCGCTTGACCTTGGGGTTCACCCACCAGTCGCCGTTCTGGGCGTCACAGTCCAGGGTGCCCTCACCGGTGACCACGACGTCGTGCACCTGGGTGATGTTCAGCAGGCCGGCAAAGCTGTTCAGCGGGTTGCCCTCCCAGCCGGTCAGGTAGTATTCGTCCACCTCGTTCTCGCTGGGCAGTACGCCGGGCAGGATGGGGTAATGGGTGCGGTCGTTGTCGCCCAGCAGCACGGCACCCTTTTCCAGATACAGGGTGGTGTTGCTCTTCAGGAACAGGCTGGCGGTGCGGTAGCGGCCGGCGGGCACATACACGGTGCCGCCCTTGGGGCAGGTGGACAGGGCGGCCTGCAGCTTGCCGGTGTTGTCGGTCTCGCCGTCGGCCACCAGGCCGTAGCGGGAAGCATCCACAAAGAAGCTCTCGGCCTCGGTGACAAAGGTCAGGCTCAGGGTCTCGCCCTCGGCCTGCACGCCCACGGTGTACTCGGTACCGGGCAGCAGGGAGAACAGGGAGAACACATTGGTATTGCATGCTTCGTAGACAGTCTTGCCGTTCAGGGTAACGACGAACGGATGGGCCGGGCGGAAGCACAGGCCGTTTTCCAGCTCGAACACGGCACTGCGGGTCATGGAACGGATAAGGGACAGGTTCATGAGAAAACCTCCTGATCAATGGTTTTGGCTTGCCCGCACCGGGCGGGCATGGTATGATAAAAAGAAAAGCGGATGTGCGCGGAGGACGTTAAAGAATGAAGGCAGAACAGGAAAAGATCAGTGCAAAGGTCCGGGCAGTGTCGATGCACCTGAACGGCGGCAAGCTGCAGCTGCCCGCCGAAGAGGAGAGCTGCTACGTTGTGCTGGTGGCAGAGAGCGGCTGTACCCTGCAGTACGCAGAGCAGACCATGCTGCTCAACCCGGGCAGTGCGCTGCTGCTGGGACCCGGCGGCGGCTGCATCCAGCAGACGGGCAGTGCGGCACCGGAGCTGGTGGGCTGCAGTTTCCCGCTCAGTGCCCTGCACGAGCTGCGCACCCAGACACAGCGGGATTTTTCCCGGCTGTTTGAGCCGGAGCAGTCTGCTGTGCTGTACGGTTCCGTGCAGTGGAACAGCCGCCTGCGCACCCTGCTGGAGCTGATGCGCACCGCCATGGAGGAGCCGGATTACCCGGGCGCGCTGTACCTGCTGCTGGTGCTGCATTACATCGAGCAGGAATGCATCGCGGAGAGCAGCGCGGTGGCCCGACCCCACAATAAGACGGTGGAGCACATCTGTGCGTATCTGGCCGCCAACTACCGCCAGAAGTTCTCCCTCAGCGAGGTAGCAGCGCGGTTCTACCTGTCGCCCTACTACCTCAGCCGCCTGTTCAAGCGGGTGACGGGGCAGTCCATCGTGGACTACATCAACAACCGCCGCATCGAGGCGGCCCAGAAGCTGCTGGAGACCACGGAACTGAGCATCAGTGCGGTGGCCGAGCAGACCGGTTTTGCCAGCGCGGCCCATTTCCGCCGTGTGTTCCACGAGGTGATGGGCACCGGGCCGCTGCAGTACCGCAAGGCACATAAGAAATGATGGGTTTTCCTGCGGAAAACAGGATGCAGCCCAGCGGGCTAGGATGTCTGCCTGCGGCAGAAGAGGTGTGCCTCACGGCACAATGTTGTGCAGCGTGCAGCATGTTCCGGAAGGGGATACATCATTCACAAATAAAACACCCCCTGTGCCCTCTACGGGAACGGCACAGGGGGTGTTGTTTGCGTCAGATGCTCTTTGCGCAGCGGGACAGGGGCTTAGCCCTTGACGGCACCAGCAGAGATACCTTCAACGAACTGGTCCTGTGCACAGAAGAAAACGATCAGCTGCGGCAGGATGGAGATCAGGGACAGCGCCAGGATCTTGTTCCAGGCAAAACCGGTATCACCGTCCATGGACAGCTTCACGAACAGGGACATGGGGTACTTGCCGGGGGTGCTGACGTAAAGCAGCGGGCCCATGAAGTCGTTGCAGCTCCACATGAACTGGAACAGTGCGCAGGACACCAGAGCGGGTCCCAGCATGGGCACGATGACCTTGTACAGGGTCTGGAAGGAGGAGCAGCCGTCGATGGCTGCGGCCTCGTCCAGGTCACGCGGGACATTGCGCATGAACTGGATCAGCTGGTAGACGAAGTAGGTCTCAGTAGCAAAAGCGCAGTGGACCCAGATAGCCAGGTAGAAGGGGCTGTCCAGCCAGCCGAACTTGTTGTACAGCAGGTACTGCGGCACGTTCAGAACGACCTGGGGCAGGAACAGGGTGGCCAGCATGATGTTGAACAGCAGCTTACGGCCGGGGAAGTCGAAACGGCCAAAACCATAAGCGGCAACACAGGCGGACACGACGGTGCAGATCACCTTGGGCAGCACATAGCTGTAGGTGTTGAGCATGGCCTGCAGGATGTTGATGGAGCCGCCGAAGTTGTTCAGCGCGTTCCGATAACCATCCAGCGTGGGGTTCTTGATCCACAGGCCGATGCCTGCAAAGATCTCGCTGTTGTCCTTGAAGGTGGCACTGATCATCCACAGCAGGGGGTAGATCATGATGATGCCGACCAGGATCAGGACGAAATACTTAAAGAAGGTTGCGATTTTGTTCGATGCGTTCATTCCCATACTGGTCACCTTACCTTTCGTCAGAGTAGTAGACCCACTTCTTCTGGCTGGTGAATGCAATGATCGTCAGGATGCAGACGATGATGAACATGATCCATGCCAGAGCGGATGCCATACCCATGTCATAAGACTTGAATGCGTAGTTGTAAACCAGCAGAGAGATCAGCGTGGTGGAACCACGGGGGCCGCCGTTGGTGATGATGTACGGGCCATTGAACTCCTGGAATGCCTGGCAGATCTGAGTGACCAGGTTGTAGAAGATGATGGGGGTGATCATCGGGACGGTGATGGAGAAGAACTGACGCCACTTGCCGGCACCGTCGATGGTGGCAGCCTCGTACAGGTCTGCGGGCACGCCCTTCAGAGCGGCCAGGAACAGCACCATGGCAGAGCCGAACTGCCAGATGCGCAGGAAGCAGATGATCCACAGCGCGTAGTGGGGGTCGCTCAGCCACTCCGGGCCCTGCACCAGACCGAAGGTCACGGCACGCAGCACGGTGTTGAGCAGGCCGTCCTTGCTGAACACAGCCTTCCACAGCACGGCGATGGCAACGGAGCCGCCGAGGATGGAGGGAATGTAGTACACGGTACGGAACAGGTTGACGCATGCGATCTTGAAGTTCAGGATGTATGCGATGAACAGTGCGAAGATCAGCTTCAGGGGCACGGTGATGAAGGCGTACTTGAAGGTGATGATCAGTGCCTTGGTGATCTTGGTGGTGGTAAAGGCGGTGATGTAGTTCTGCAGGCCGACGAAGGTGGTGCCGGACTTGAAGAAGTTCATATCGGTGAAGCTGTAGTACAGCGACTGACCGAAGGGGAAAGCCTTAAAGACCACAAAGCCGATGATCCAGGGGATCAGGTACAGGATGCCCTGATACTTGTCCAGCCACTTCTGGAACGGAGTGCGCCCGGTAACCGGGACGTTGCTTTCTTTCATCTGGGAAATCCTCCTTTTTAAGGAATTTCGGAGCAGGTCTGAAAAAGATCTGATACAATTTTGTCAGAAATTTGTAACACATCTCTGATGAAAAAAGGGGCATCTGCCGTTTGGGCGACAGGTGCCCCGGGGATCAGATCAAAGCGTTGGGGAGAAATCAGGCGATGGTGTAGCCGACAGACTCCATGCCGTCCAGCAGGCCGTTGACAGCCTCTTCGGGGGTCTCGTCGCCGTAGTCGATGTTATCGAACACTTCCTGATAGATGCCGGTGCCGGAAGCCTTCAGGTCGTTGTTCTCGAACAGGGGATCCAGCTTGTTGGTGGTGAAGGCCATGACCTTGGCGTTTGCATCAGCAACCAGATCCTTGACAGCGCCGGCAGCCTGAGCGTAACCCAGACCAGCCTTGGAAGCGGGGATGCCGCACTCAGAACCCATGATGGAAGCGCCCTTCTCCTCGTTCAGCAGGAACTGGATCAGGGTAGCAGCCTCAGCAACATGCTCGCAGGTCTTGGTGATGGCCAGGCCCATAGAAACCTTGGAGAAGCCGCCGTTGTAATCGCCGAACTTGATCTCCTCGCCGACGGTGAAGCCGTCCTTGTTGTCGTCATCCAGAGCGGAAGAGTACTTGGTAGCAGCGGAATCCCACTCGAAGATGCCTGCGATCTTACCGGTGATCCACTCGTTGGACTGGTGGGTAGCGGTGTCGGAGTTTGCGGAGTAGTAGTCCTTCAGGTTCATCATGACGTGGCCGTCGACCAGGCTCTTGATGAAGCTCAGGCCCTCGGCGATCTCGTCCTCGGTGTAGTTCAGGGTAGAGGTGACGGGGTCTGCCCAGTCCTTGCCGTACTTGGACTCGAGGTAGAACACCATCAGGATCATACGGTCGTAAGCGCCCAGGTGCATGGGATAGTAGTCAGCGCCCAGCTTGTCCTGGAAAGCCTTGCCGGCTGCCATCAGGTCATCCAGAGTCTTGGGGACTTCGGTGATGCCGGCCTTATTAAAGGTGGTCATGTTCCAGAAGAAGATACGGCCGGTCATGGAAACGGGCACGCACTGCTGGGAGTTTGCAACGTAGCAGGCATCCATGGCAGCCTTGTCCCACTGGGTCAAATCCAGGAAGTTGGACACGGTGTTCAGGTCCACGAACTTGCTGCCGTCAGCAGAGTAGTTGTACAGCCAGTTCCAGTTCACCTGGCACACATCCTGTGCGTTGCCGGCGATGAAAGCGGCAGCCATCTTCTCTTCCCAGCCGGACCATGCGGCGAAGGTGGGCTCGATGGTGATGTTGCTGTGCTCAGCCTGGAACTCCTTGATGGCGTTCTGGTAAGCCTCGTGACGGCTGTCACCGCCCCACCAGCTGATGGTCATGGAAACAGGACCGTCAGACAGGGCCAGGCTCTCGTCTGCGGAAGCAGCGGGAGCGGATGCCACGGAAGAAGAGGCTGCAGTGCTGGAAGAATTGCCGCCGCAGGCAGCCAGCAGACCAGCTGCGCCCACAACGCCAGTGACCTTCATGAAATCACGACGGGAAATTGCCTTGCTCATTTTTGTTCTCCTCCTAAAGATGATCAAAAACATCGTCTTGCACGGGGGTTCTGCACACACCCCGTTGTATACAATTATGATAACAAAAGGCGGACAAAAAAGAAAGACGCAAATTGTGGTTATGCAACTCAAAAACGTACAAATATTGCTCTGTTTTCCGCGCCGGATTTGACGCCATTGCTGAAATGAATAAACTTCGGACGAAAAACTGTGCAACATGTATACTTCAACAGGTTGCATAGAAAACGGGGACGCAGGATGGAAAGAACAGCAAAATTTGCAATAATTCTGTAAACATTTGCATCCTGCGCCTGAGAAAAAGCAGAGCATGTCCCAGCGGCGGGGGTGCAAAAGGCCGGTGTCGGACGAAAAAATGACTGATATATCAATTGCGCAAAAAAAGTGCGCCGGTGCCCTCGAGTGATATATCAGTCCGCACCGGAGCCGGGCGGCTTTGCGGGAGAAATAAGAGCAGCAAATATATGACGTCGGATGTCTGATAAATCTAAAAAACCGCCGCACAGAAGTCTGTGCGGCGGCTGACGGAACAAAGTGTGTTATTTGCGGCCTGCGTAAAAAGCCCGCCGCGCGCGGAAGTAGCACTGCGGGCACATGCTGACGTACTGAACGTCGTTTTCCAGGTCGATGGCCACCTGTTCGCCCTCAAAGACGAACTGGCCGTTCACCTTGCGGCAGTTGCAGATGGCCTTGCGGCCGCAGGTGCAGATGGTTTTCATCTCTTCGATGGTGTGGGCCAGCTCCAGCAGGCGGGTGGAGCCGGGGAAGCCCCGCAGCGAAAAGTCGGCCCGCAGGCCGTAGCAGATCACCGGGATGTTCAGGTCTACGGTGACCATGAACAGCTGCTCGGCCTGCTCTGCGGTAAAGAACTGGCTCTCGTCGCACAGCACGCAGGCCAGCTTGGTGGCCTGGCTGGCTTCGCGCACCACCTCGAACACATCCATGTCCGGGCGGATCAGGCGGTCGGCCTTGCGGTGCACGCCCAGGCGGCTGACCAGTTCGCCGCCGCCTTTGGTGTCCACCTGCGGCTTGAGGATCAGCACCTGCATGCCCTGCTCTTCATAGTTGTGGGCCACCTGCATCAGGGCTGTGCTCTTGCCGCTGTTCATGGCACCATAGCGAAAATACAGTTTTGCCATAGCGTCACTCCTGGTTGCGCAGGCGGTAGCCCAGGCTCATCAGGCTGTCGCCCAAGTGAACGTTCTCCACTACCACATCGGGGTAGGGAACGGAGAGGTCGTAGTGGGAGAAGTTCCAGAAGCCCTCGATGCCCAGGTCCACCAGACGGCCGCTGACCTGCTCGGCACCGTCGCGGGGCACACAGAGCACGGCCACCTTGGGGTGGTGCTCGGCGCAGAAGGCCTCCAGCTCGTCCACATGACGGATCTGGATGCCGTTGATCTCCTTGCCCACCTCGTTCTGGGCCACATCAAAGGCGGCGATCAGCTTGTAGCCGTTGGCGTCGGTGGTGATGAAGCGGCTCACGGCCTTGCCCAGACGGCCGCAGCCGATCAGGATGGTGGGCAGGCGGTCGCCGTTGCCGAACAGCAGGCTCTCCAGAATGGAAAGCAGGTTCTCCACCGAGTAACCGATGCCCTGTCGGCCGTTCACGTCGCCGATGCAGTTGAAGTCCTGCCGGACCTGGGAGGCCGTGGTGCCCATCTGGGCGGCCAGCTCCCGGGAGGAGATGCTGGTGATGCCGTCAGCCTGCAGAGAGCGCAGGTAGCGGTAGTATTTCGGGAGGCGCTTGATCACGGGGAGCGAGGCTTTTGCGGGGGTATTCATGAGAAAAATTCTCCTTTCAAGCAAAAAATCGCCGCGTTTGCCCTGCACGAAAAAACGCCGGCGTGTGCAGCGCGGTGGGTACGACACCGCGTATTGTCAATTCCATATCATTATAAAGTATACTGCACGGGAGACGAATGTCAAATACCAGACGAAAAAAAACAAAAAAATTACAAAAAATTAAGGGGTATGACCCTGCCGCAGAGGGATAACCGCCGGCCGGATGGGGCATGATGATGCAAAACAGAGCAAAAGGAGAACACAGAATGCCGGATACACACACCACCTCTGTGGACCAGCAGCGGCTGGAAAAAGAACGCATCGAGGACGACGGTACGGTCACCCTGACCCGGGGCGGCCATGCCATCCACTGCCTGACCGTCATCGGCCAGGTCGAGGGGCACACGGAAGCGCCGCAGGGGCAAAAGACCACCAAGTATGAGCATGTGATCCCCCAGCTGGCCGCCGTGCAGGAGGACCCCCGGATCGAGGGCCTGCTGGTATTGCTGAACACCGTGGGCGGGGATGTGGAGGCCGGGCTTGCGCTGGCAGAGCTGATCGCCAGCGTGTCCAAACCCAGCGCCACGCTGGTGCTGGGCGGCGGGCACTCCATCGGCATCCCGCTGGCCGTGAGCGCACAGCGCAGCTTCATCGTGCCCACCGCCACTATGACGGTGCACCCGGTGCGGCACTCCGGGGTGATCCTGGGCGTGCCCCAGACCATGCACTGGTTCGACCAGATGCAGCAGCGCATCACCGGCTTTGTGGCGGCCCACAGCGGCATGACCGAGAAGCGCTACACCGAGCTGATGCTCCACACCGGGGAGCTGGTCATGGATATGGGCACCGTGCTGGACGGCCGCCGCGCCGTGAAGGAAAAGCTCATCGACGAGCTGGGCGGCCTTTCGGATGCACTGGACTGGCTGCACCGTGCAATCGAAACCCGAGAATAACACAACAATAGGTTTGCCATTTGCCCCGGTGCGTGGTACAATAATAAAATCAAGAATTGTGTCTATGCGAACTGCGGGGAATGGAGAAGAATGGCAACGAAGAAACGAAAAACAACGACACGGCGCTCAACATCGCGCAAAAAACGCGCGGAACAGCGCCTGCCGGCAGGGCTTGGGACCCTGTTTGCGGGGCTTTTGCTGGTGGGCCTTGCCTTTGTGGAAGGCGACTCGGTGTGGAAAACGCTGCATCAGGTGCTGTTTGGCCTGTTTGGCTGCGGCAGTTTTGTGCTGGGTGCAGCGGTGTGCTGCCTGGCCGTGCTGTACACGCGGGGCGAGGATCTGCTGCCCCACATCTGCAAGCTGGCGCTGGGGCTCGTGTTTGCAAGCGGCACGGTGATCGTGTTTTCCGACATCCAGCCCCAGGGGCTGTCGGCCTTCCAGATGGTGGCGGCCTGCTACCAGAACGGTTATCAGGCGTGGCTGTCCGGCGGCGCACTGGGTGCGGTGCTGGGCGGCAACCTGCTGCTGCTCTGCGGCCGGCCGGCGGCAAACTTCATCATGCTGGTGCTGGCGCTCTGCGTCAGCCTGTACATTTTTGACCTCACTCCGGCTGAGGTCTGGCAGTGGCTGTGCGACGTGTCCGGCGGGGTGCACGCAAAGGGCGTGGCCGTGTACGAGCAGGGCGCAGCCCGCCGTGCCGAGCGCCGCGCCGAGCGGCAGGCCGCACAGGAAGCCGCAGACGAGTACGACGAGACGGAGGAGCTGGAAGAATACGAAGACGAAGCCGAAGCGGAAGAGCCCTTCCGGCTGGGTCTGCCGGACTGGATGTCCGGTGTGCTGCACTGGGGCCATAAGGTGACCCAGGAGCTGGAGCAGGCCCCGGACAGCCCGGCCGGAGCGCCGGACCAGCCCGTGCAGCCCCAGCCGGAACCGCAGGCGGCCCCAGCTGTGACGCCGGTGCGGGTGCGGGCATCCCGCCCGCGCGCTCCCTTTGATGTGGACCTTGGCCCGGACAGCACCGAGGTAAAGGAGGGCGGCAGTGAGCCCATCGAACCCTTCATCCCGGGGCCGGGCGGCACCTTTGGCATGGACCCGCTGCGCGCGGCACCCAAGCCCACCATCCGGCCCATCGTGCCGGATGCCGTGGAAACGGCGGCTGAGGACTTCTTTGCAAAGCCGGAGGAGACCCCGGCGGCAGAGACTACGGAACAGCAGCCCCGGCCGGTGCCCGGCAATCCCTTTGATACGCCCATCGCACGGCCTGCGGCTCCGGAGGAACCGGCTGCCGCGGCTGCGCCCATCCAGCCCGTGATGCCCACGCCGCAGCCGGACCAGCCGACCCGTGTGAGTGCCGAACATGCCATGGCCCAGCGCAGCGACCCGGATGCGGACGGCTGGATCAGCATCACCGCCGAACCGGTGGAGGAAAAGGATATCAACTCGCTGGTGGCGGCAGCCATGGAAAAACCGGCGGCCTCCGAGCAGGCAGCCGCTACGGCCCCTGCCGAGGAAGCCGAGCCGGTGGACACCTACCAGTATCAGTACCCGCCCATCGAGCTGTTTGAAAAATCCAAGGAGGAAAGCGACCCCAACGCCGAGGATGAGCTGAAGGCCAACGCCCAGAAGCTGGTGGACACGCTGGAGAGCTTTGGGGTCCGCACCCGTGTGCTGGATATTTCCCGCGGGCCGTCGGTCACCCGGTATGAGGTGCAGCCCATGGCGGGCGTCAAGATCAGCCGCATCACCTCGCTGGCCGATGACATCGCCCTGAACCTGGCCGTGGCGGATGTGCGCATGGAGGCCCCCATCCCCGGCAAGCCTGCCGTGGGCATCGAGGTGCCCAACCACAAGCGCAGTGCCGTGTCCATCCGCAGCGTGTTCGAGAGCCAGAGCTTTCTGCGCATGACCTCGCCTTTGGGCATTGCCCTGGGCAAGGACATTGCGGGTGTGGCCCAGGTGGCAGACCTGTGCAAGATGCCCCATCTGCTCATTGCCGGCAGCACCGGCAGCGGCAAGTCGGTGTGCGTGAACAGCATCATCATGAGCCTGGTGTTCCGCTCCAGCCCGGAGGACGTCAAACTGCTGCTTATCGACCCCAAGGTCGTGGAGCTGGCCGAATACAACGGCATCCCCCATCTGCTCATGCCGGTGGTCACCGAGCCCCGCAAGGCGGCCGGAGCCCTGGGCAGCGCCGTGCAGGAGATGGAGCGCCGCTACCGCATGTTTGCCGAGAACAACGTGCGCGACATCAAGTCCTTCAACAAGCTGGCGGTGGAGCGGCCGAATCTGGAAAAAATGCCCTATATCGCCATCGTCATCGACGAGTTGGCGGACCTGATGATGGTGGTGGGCAAGGATGTGGAAGATTCCATCTGCCGCATCGCTCAGAAAGCCCGCGCCGCCGGAATGCACCTGATCGTGGCCACCCAGCGCCCCAGCGTGGACGTCATCACCGGCCTGATCAAGGCCAACATCCCCAGCCGCATCGCCTTTGCGGTGTCCAGTCAGGTGGACAGCCGCACCATTCTGGATGGTGCCGGTGCCGAAAAACTGTTGGGCCAGGGCGATATGTTGTTCATGCCGGTGGGCGCACCCAAGCCCACCCGCATCCAGGGCACCTTTGTGCGGGATGAAGAGATCAGCCGTGTGCTGGACTTCATCAAGTCCAGCGCCACCGTCCAGTACGACGAGGCTATGATCGAGGCCATGGAAAAGCACGCCATCCAGGACGGCAAGAAGGGCAGCAGCGGGACCGATTCCGACGAGGATTCGGACTCCGACCCGATGTTCCAGCAGGCCGTGGATGTGGTCATTGACGCCGGGCAGGCCTCTACCAGCCTGCTGCAGCGCCGCTGCAAGCTGGGCTATGCCCGCGCGGCCCGCATCATGGACGAAATGGAGATGCGGGGCATCATCGGCCCCCACGAGGGTGCCAAGCCCCGGGCCGTGCTCATCAGCCGCCAGCAGTGGCTGGAGATGCAGATGAACCAGCCGGAGGAATGAAACCCTCTCAGGCGCTGACGCGCCAGCTCTCCCGAAGGGAGAGCTTTAGGAACGGGTAAGACACATTCTGCATATCAGAGAGACTGAACGGAATACAAAAGAAGCTCCCCCTCGGGGGAGCTGGCAACGCCGTAAGGCGTTGACTGAGAGGGCATTGAATCAACAAAAGGAGCATTATGGACAACTCTTCCCCAAAGATCTACACTGAATTTCTGCCCATCAGCCGGGCAGACATGGAAGCCCGGGGCTGGGACCAGCTGGACTTTGTGGTGGTGGGCGGCGACGCCTATGTAGACCACCCCAGCTTCGGCACTGCCATCATCAGCCGCCTGCTGGAAGCCGAGGGCTACAAGGTGGGCGTGCTGGCCCAGCCCCGCTACACCGACTGTGAGGACTTCAAGCGGTTCGGCAAGCCGAAGTACGGCTTCTTCATTGGCGGCGGCAACGTGGACAGCATGGTCAGCCACTATTCCGTGGCCAAGATCCCCCGCGCCGAGGACGAATATTCTCCCGGCGGCAAGGGCGGTGCCCGCCCGGACCGCAGCGCCACCGTGTACACCAAACTGGCCAAGGAAGCTTACCCGGACCTGCCGGTCATCCTGGGCGGTCTGGAAGCCTCCCTGCGGCGCTTTGCCCACTACGATTACTGGATGGACACCGTGCTGCCCAGCATCGCTGAGAGTTCCGGTGCGGACATCATCAGCTTTGGCATGGGCGAACACCAGACCGTGGAGATCGCCCGCCGTCTGGCCGCTGGAGAACCGGTGGAGCAGATCACCGATGTGGACGGCACCTGCTACCTGACCGACTTCGACCACCTGCCGGAGCGGTATGTGGAGTGTGCCGGTTTCAAAAAGGTGGCCAGCGATAAGACCGCCTACGCCAAGGCCTGCCGCATCCAGATGGACAATCAGGACGTGGTCAGCGGCCAGATCATCGTGCAGAAGCAGAGCGAGAAGTATCTGGTGCAGAACATCCCGGCAAAGCCGCTGGTGCGCTGGGAGCTGGACAAGGTCTACGCCCTGCCTTACACCCGCCGGTATCACCCCATCTACGAGGCCATGGGCGGCGTGCCCGCCATCCGGGAGGTGCAGTTCTCCATCATCCAGAACCGCGGCTGCTTCGGCGGCTGCAACTTCTGCGCCATCCAGCTGCATCAGGGCCGCCGGGTCACCAGCCGCAGTGCGGACAGCATCGTGGAGGAAGCCGAGCGCATGACCCACGAGCCGGATTTCAAGGGCTACATCCACGATGTCGGCGGCCCCACCGCCAACTTCCGGTTCCCGTCCTGCCGCGAGCAGATGCTGCGGGGCATGTGCAATGGCGGCAAGCACTGCCTGGCCCCCACCACCTGCTCCCACATGATCGTGGACCACAGCGATTATCTCAAGATCCTGCGCCGGGTGCGGGAGCTGCCGGGTGTGAAGAAAGTGTTCATCCGCAGCGGCATCCGCTTTGATTACCTCATGGCCGACCCGGACGACACCTTCTTCAAGGAGCTGGTGGAGTACCACGTCTCCGGCCAGCTGAAGGTGGCCCCGGAGCACTGCGCGCCCAACACCCTGGCCTACATGGGCAAACCGCCCATCGAGACCTTCAACAAGTTCAAGGACAAGTTCTATGAGCTCAGCAAGAAGGCTGGCAAAAAGCAGTATCTGGTGCCCTACCTCATGTCCAGCCACCCGGGCAGCACCCTGAAGGATGCCGTCTATCTGGCCGAGTACCTTTATAAGAACCACATGCGCCCGGAGCAGGTGCAGGATTTCTACCCCACTCCCGGCACCGTGAGCACCTGCATGTTCTACACCGGCCTCGACCCCTACACCCTCAAGCCGGTGTTCGTGGAAAAGACCCCCGAGGGCAAGGCCCTGCAGCGTGCATTGCTGCAATACTATGAGCCCCGCAACGCCGAAAAGGTGGTCAAGGCCCTGCGGATGACCCACCGGGAGGACCTCATCCCCCTGCTGGTGCCCGCCGAGGGCCGCCGCGCGGTGCAGCGCTCGGCCCGCCGCGCCGACAGCCCGGAGGTGACCATCCACAACGACGGCACCTACACCGTGCGCCCCAACCAGAAGGGCAAGCCTGCCCACGGCCCGAACCGCACCGCTGCCCCTGCCGGGCGTCAGCCCAGCCCGGGTGCCCGTTTTGCGCCGCACTCGGCCCCCGGACACAAACCCAAAAAGAATCAACAGAAAGAGAATACATCGTGGAAAACCGGAACAAAGAAAAAGTGACCCCGAAAAAGAAAACCGGCCTGCTGCAGCGGCTGCTGTCGCTGGCCGCTGCGGCCGCACTGGCCCTGAGCCTTGTAGGCTGTGGTTCCTCGGCTGTGGTGCCGGGCGGCAGTGCCGACGTGGTGCCCAACCCTTCCTCTACGGCAGCCAGCGTGGATGCCCCGTTCGAGATGCACTTCATCGACGTGGGGCAGGCGCTGAGCGTGCTGGTGGAATGTGACGGCCAGTTCATGCTGTACGACGGCGGCAATGTGGACGACGGCAGCCTGGTGGTGTCCTACCTGCAGAAGCAGGGGGTGGAAGAGCTGCAGTATGTATTCTGCTCCCACGCCCACGAGGACCATGTAGGCGGCCTGGCGGCTGCGCTGGCCTACTTCCCGGCCAATCATGTATACAGCCCGGTGACGGAGGCCTCCACCAAGTGCTTCCGGGATTTTGTCAAGTACACCCAGCAGCAGGGCCTGCAGGTGGAAGTGCCCGCCGTGGGCACCACCTGGCCCCTGGGCAGTGCTAGCGTGACCATGCTGGGCCCCGTGGCGCAGTACAGCGACACCAACGATACCTCCATCGTGCTGCGCATCGACTACGGTTCCACCAGCTTTCTGCTCACCGGTGACATGGAAAAGACCGCAGAGAGCGACCTTGTGGCCAGCGGTGCCAATCTGAAAGCCGATGTGCTGCAGGTGGGCCACCACGGTTCCAGCACCTCCACCGGCTATGCCTTCCTGAACGCGGTCCTGCCGGAGATGGGCATCATCTCCTGCGGGGTGAACAACAAATACGGCCACCCGCATGAGGAGACCCTGAGCATCCTGCGGGACGCCGGGGTGAACGTGTACCGCACCGACCTGCTGGGCACCATCACCATTGGCAGCGACGGCCAGAACTACACCGTGGGCACCGAGCACTTTGCCACCGATGCCGAGTTGAACCCCACCGACCCGGCGGCTGCCAGCACGGCACAGCAGGCTTACATCGGCAATGTGAACAGCAAAAAGTTCCACCTGCCCACCTGCCCGAACCTGCCGGCCGAGAAGAATCAGATCCTCTTCTCCAGCTACGATGAGGCCATCGAGGCAGGCTATACGCCCTGCTCCACCTGCATCAAATAAGAGTACTCCCTCAGTCAAACCCTTCGGGTTTGCCAGCTCCCTCTGAGATGGAGCCTTCTGACGGAACCGGGATGTTTCCTGTTGAAAGCGAAACGTTTCCGGACCGTCAAGGCCCCCTCCCCGAGGGGGCTGGCACGGCGTGAGCCGTGACGGAGGGAGTTTTTGCATTCTCCGGGATTGATAAAATCCGATGTCTGCGGTATACTTGAATCTACTTCATTTCAATCATGCAAGGAGGACAGGACCATGCAGCTGGGGCAGAGCAGGACCCTGCCGGTGGAAAAACCGGAGCAGATCGACCTTGCGCAGGCAGCGCGGTATTTCGGCGCGCGCGGGGAGGCGGACACCGCCACCATGGCCCTGCTGCAGCGCTGCGCCGTACCGTTGCTGGCCGCTGCGACGCCCCGCGCCGTCTGGCTGCGGGCGGAGGTGAAGGCGCTGGCCGAAGCCGGCATCCTGCGGGGCAGCGACGTGATGCGGCATCTGGAGGGCTGCGGGCAGGCCATTCTGCTGGCCGTGACCCTTGGCCCCGGGGTGGACGCCCAGATCCGCCGGGCCGGGGTAGGGGACATTGCTGCCGGGGTGGCCTCCGATGCCTTGGGCAGCGCCCTGGCTGAGCAGACCGCCGACGCGGCGGAAGCCGAGCTGCGCCAGCTGGCCGCAGCCGAGGGGACTTACCTCACCGGGCGGTTCTCGCCGGGCTATGGCGACTGGGACATCGCGGTGCAGCCGCTGGTGGCCGCCGCGCTGGACACGGCGCGCCGGGCCGGGCTGTGCGTCACCGATACCAACCTGATGACCCCCCGCAAGAGCGTGACCGCCATTCTGGGGGTCAGCGACCATCCGGTCAAGGGACATCTGGCCGGGTGCGGGCACTGTGTGCTGCGCACCCGCTGCGAATACAGAAAGAGGGGAAAGACCTGTGCAAGTGAGTGAACTTTTCAAGCAGAGCAATACCATCCTGCTGGACGGCGGCATGGGCACCATGCTGCAGGCGGCCGGCCTGAAGCTGGGCGCCCGGCCGGAGGAACTGAACATCACCGATCCGCAGCTCATCGAGGGCATCCATGCGCAGTATGCCGCAGCGGGCAGCCGTATCATCAACGCCAACACCTTTGGCGCGTCGGCCCACAAGCTGGCGGGCAGCGCCTACAGTCTGGAAGAGATCATTGCGGCGGGCATTGCCAACTGCAAGCGGGCCTGTACGCCCTATGGTGCGCTTGCCGCGCTGGATGTCGGCCCGCTGGGCGAGCTGCTGGAGCCCAACGGCACTCTGGCCTTTGAGGATGCCGTGGAAGAATACGCCCGCATCGTGCGGGCCGGTGCGGCAGCCGGGGCCGACCTGATCTTTTTTGAGACCTTCACCGACCTGTACGAGCTCAAGGCCGCGCTGTTGGCCGCCCGGGAAAACTCCAGCCTGCCCATCCTGGCCAGCATGAGTTTTGAAGCCGGCGGCCGCACCTTTACCGGCTGCACGGTGGAGAGCTTCGGCGTCACCGCCCGGGGTCTGGGGGCCAGCGCGGTGGGCATCAACTGCTCGCTGGGCCCCAAGGAGATCTTCCCCATGGCAAAGCGCCTGACCGAGGCCGTGCCCGGCAACTTCCCGGTGTTCGTCAAGCCCAACGCGGGTCTGCCCCGGGCCGACGGCAGCGGCTACGACATTACCCCGCAGCTGTTTGCGCTGGAAATGAAGCCCTACCGGGAGCTGAATCTGTTTGCCGCCGGCGGCTGCTGCGGCACCACGCCGGAGTTCATCCGGCTGCTGAACGGGGTGTTCAAGGGCTGTGTGCCGGGCCGCCCGGCTCACGCCATGCCCTCGGTGCTGTGCACCCCCATGAATTATGTCAACGTGGACGGCATCACCGTGGTGGGCGAGCGCATCAACCCCACCGGCAAAAAGCGCTTCCAGCAGGCACTGCGGGAGAATGATATGAACTACGTTCTGGAACAAGCCGTGAGCCAGGTGGAAGCCGGGGCGCAGGTGCTGGACGTGAACGTGGGTGCCCCCGGCGTGGATGAACCGGCCCTGATGCCGCAGGTGGTCAAGGCTCTGCAGAGCGTGGTCAGCCTGCCGCTGCAGCTGGATTCCTCCAACGTGCAGGCACTGGAAAACGGCCTGCGGGTGTACAACGGCAAGCCCATCGTCAACTCCACCAACGGCGAGCCGGAAAAGCTCAAGGCCATCCTGCCCCTGTGCAAAAAGTACGGCGCGGCCATCGTGGGCCTTGCCATCGACGAGCGGGGCATCCTGCCCGCCGCAGAGGACCGCGTGGCCATTGCCCGCCACATCACAGAGGCGGCACTGGAAGCCGGAATCCCCCGCGAGGACATCTACATCGACTGCCTGACCCTGACCGCCAGCGCCCAGCAGAAGGATGTGCTGGCCACGGTGCAGGCGCTGGAAGCCTGCAAGAAGGAGCTGGGCGTGCGCACCATCCTGGGCGTGTCCAACATCAGCTTCGGCCTGCCCTGCCGCTCCTACCTGAACACCACCTTCCTCACCATGGCCATGTATGCCGGGCTGGATCTGGCCATCATGAACCCCTCCAGTGAAGAGATGATGGCCGCCGTATATGCCTACAACGTGCTGACCAACCGGGACGCGCAGAGCATGCAGTACATCGAGCGCTACGCAAACCGGGTGCCTGCCTCCACGGCCCTGAAGCAGGCAGCCCAGGCCGCGCCTGCGGCGGCAGCTTCCGACGGGAGCGCTGAAATTTCCGGCCCCTATGCGGCGCTGATCAAGGCGGTGGAAAAGGGCCTGAAGGGCGACGCCGCCGCCCAGACCCGCGCCCTGCTGGCCGAAAAGCAGCCGCTGGAAGTGGTGGACGAAGCCCTGATCCCGGCGCTGGACATCGTGGGTGCCAAGTATGAGAAGGGCACCCTCTTCCTGCCGCAGCTGCTGCAGGCTGCCAGCGCTGCCCAGAGTGCCTTTGAGGAGATCAAGACCGCCATTGCCCAGAAGGGCGAGGGCAGCGCCAGCAAGGGCTGCATCGTGCTGGCCACCGTGAAGGGCGACGTGCACGACATCGGCAAGAACATCGTCAAGGTCATTCTGGAAAACTACGGCTTTGAGGTCATCGACCTGGGCCGCGATGTGCCGGTGGAGACCGTGGTGGACACCGTGCGGGAAAAGGATGTGCATCTGGTGGGCCTTTCGGCCCTGATGACCACCACCCTCAAGAGCATGGAGGAGACCATCGCCGCCCTGCATGCAGCCAAACTGGACTGCAAGATCATGGTGGGCGGTGCCGTGCTCACCCCGGAATACGCCGAAAAGATCGGCGCAGACTGGTACGCCAAGGACGCCAAGCGCAGCGCCGACATCGCCAAGGAATTCTTTGGGGTGTGATTCCTGCAAAAACAGAGAAGGAGAAAACCATGAAAAATACGGCTTTCAGCCTGATGACGGCATTGCTGGCAGTGATGAACGAAAGTGAACCGAAAGACCCGTACTATGTGCTGGCGCAGTATTTTTTGTACCACTTCGACCAGCTGCGGGATCTGAACATCTACGACGTGGCGGATGCCTGCTATGTGTCCCGCAGCGGCATCCGGCGGTTCTGCCAGTCCATCGGCTTTGACAACTTTTCCGACCTGAAGGCTGAGGCCGATGAATGGAAGCGCCAGTGCAACTACTTCATCGGCTACAGCGTGCGTCCGGACTACAAGGAATATCTTTCCGGCAGCATCGGGGAGATGATGGAGGAAATCAACCGCATTGCAACTCCCGCTGTACTGGATAAGCTGGCCGAAAGCATTCATGCCAGCCGACATGTGGTGCTCTTCACCTCGGATTTTTCCGGCATGGCGGCTCGCAGCTTCCAGCAGTCCATGGTGGTCATGGGCAAGCTGGTGCAGATCGTGTCCGATGCCCACTATACGCTGGATTATCTGAAAGTGCTGACACCGGAGGACCTGCTCATTACAGTTTCAGCCACCGGCAACTTTGCCACCCTGATGGAGCCAATGGTGCAGAAGGCTGCAGCTTATAAGGTGCTGGTGACGGTCAACCACGCCATAAAAATGTGGAAAAGCTACGATCAGGTGATCTACCTGAGCGAAAAGGACAACAGCGGTGCCCGCACGGTGTACTCCCAGTATGGTATGACCTATTTCTTTGATATCCTGTACAGCCACTATGTGAACAAATACCGGGAGACTGACCTGCTGCAGGGTCCAATTTCTGAACTGCCTTTGTCGGATTCTCAAAAAATGCGGGTGCAAAGATGTGCAGAATGACGGGTAAAACCGTGGAACTGCTCAAAAACAAAAGAATAAATTGTTCAACCATCCAAACGGGGTTCGCATCGCGAACCCCATTTTTTGTCGGAGATGTGTTACGATAGTCCTGCAAAGAATTGGACCCGCGGGGGCTTCTGCGACGGCAGAACAGACTGACAAAGATGGAAAGGATTACACTATGTATTACGGACACAACCCCAAATTCCCGGACAACTTCATGTGGGGCGCTTCCAGCGCTGCCTGGCAGGTGGAAGGCGGAGTCGCCGATGGCGGACGCACGCCGGCCATCATCGACCTGAACTCCAAGACCAAGAAGCCGTTTGCGGATAACACCTATGCGGCGGATCACTATCATCACTACAAGGAAGATGTGGCCCTGATGGCAGAGTGCGGTTTCTCCAGCTATCGTTTCTCGCTCAGCTGGTCCCGCATCATCCCTCATGCAGACGGCAAGGTGAACCCCGAAGGCATCGCGTTCTACAATGATCTGATCAATGAGCTGGTGGCCCACAACATCACCCCCATCGTTACCCTGTATCACTACGACCTGCCGGTCTGGGTGGATGAGCTGGGCGGCTGGAAAAGCCGCGACACCGTGGAAAGATTCGAGCACTACTGCCGCGTCTGCTTTGAGAACTTCGGCGACCGGGTCAAATACTGGCTGTCGCTGAACGAGCAGAATATGCAGATCTGCTATGGCAACTGGCTGGGCGTCAGCAAGGGCTGTGACGACTGGTTCAAGGATCAGTGGAAGATCAACCATATCATGAACCTGTGCCATGCCAAGGCTGTCAACGCCTGCCATGAGATGGTGGCGGGCGGCAAGATCGGCCCTGTGCCCGGCTGCGTGCCCATCTACCCGGAGACCTGCCGCCCCGAGGATCAGATCGCTGCTATGAACGCCGAGGAGTTCACCGAGAAGTTCTGGATCGATACCTATGTTTACGGCGAGTACAGCAACTTTATCAAGCACTACTGGAAAGAGAACGACATCGACATCGGAATGCAGCCCGGCGATGCAGAACTGATGAAGAGCGCCAAAATCGATTTCATCGCCGTCAACTGCTACCGCAGCAACGTTGCAAAGTATGCGCCGCATGACGCAAAACAGCAGGATTATCTGCTGAATAAGAACGGCGTCAAGGGCCAGATGGTGTTCCCCGTGGAGCCGGGCCGCTACGCTCTGACCCGCAATCCCTATGTAGAGTACACCGACTGGGATTGGGAGATCGACCCCTCCTGCCTGCGCTATGAGATGCGTTACCTGTGGGATCACTATCACCTGCCCATGATGATCACCGAGAACGGTTACGGCGCCCATGAGACGAAAGACGCCGACGGCCAGGTGCACGATCAGGGCCGCATCGACTACTTGCGGGAGCACATTTATCAGCTGGGCATGGCCATTGAGGACGGCTGCGAGGTCATCGCATACAACCCCTGGTCCTTCACCGATCTGCTGTCCACCGGCAATGGCATGGCAAAGCGTTACGGTCTGGTGTACATCGACACCACCGATGAGGAGCAGAACGCGGCCAAGAGCGTGGAAGAGCTGTCCATGAAACGTATCCGGAAGGATTCCTTCTACTGGTACTCCAAGCTGATCCGTTCCAACGGTCAGGACTGGGGAAAGGAGATGCTGAAATAATGGCAAAGAAAGATTATAAGGCCATGGCGGCCGGCATCATCAAGCAGGCCGGCGGAGCGGACAACATTGTCAGCGCGACCCATTGCATGACCCGTCTGCGCCTTGTACTGCGGGATAGATCCAAGTTTGACACCGATGCCGTCAAGCAGGTGCCCGGCGTGCTGAACGTCATCATCCAGAACGGCGAATATCAGGTGGTCATCGGCCAGGATGTCCCTGACCTGTATGAAGAGGTCGTCAAGATCGACGGCATCCAGGCCGGCGGCAGCGTGCAGGACGATGAGGCCGCAGCCAAGGATCTGGCACAGGATCACGGCAACATCGGCAACGCGATCCTCTCCTTCATCGGCGGCACGTTCAGCCCGGTGATCCCGGTGCTGGTGGCAGGCGGCCTGACTGGTGCGGTGCTGTCCCTGCTGACCAACGTGTTCGGCGTCTCGGCGGAGTCTAGCACCTACACCATCTTCTACGCCATCAACCAGGCGACCTTCTACTTCCTGCCCATCTTCATCGGCTTTGCAGCCGCTGCCCGCCTGAAATCCAATGGTTTCCTGGGCGCATTTCTGGGCGCGATCCTGCTGTACTCCAGCATCAACGGTGCCGAAGGTCTGGACTTCTTCGGCATCCCGGTGCAGGCTATCAGCTATAACAGCACCGTGTTCCCGGTCATTCTGGGCGTGCTGTTCATGAGCGTGGTCTACAAGTTCCTGCAAAAGCATATCCCGGTCTTCCTCAAGACCATCGTCGTCCCGCTGCTGACCATGCTGATCACGGTGCCGGTCACCCTGATCGTTCTCGGCCCCATCGGCAACACCGTGGGCACCTGGCTGGCAAACGGTGTTTACGCTCTGTACCAGGCAGTTCCCGCGCTGGCCGTCATGGTCATCGGCATCACCACCCCGCTGATGGTTTTCTTTGGCATGAACAACGCCACCTACCCTGTGGTCTTTGCCCTGATGGCAGCTGTCAACTCTGACCCGCTGATCTGCACTGGCATGGCTCCCGCAAACGTGGCCGTTGGTGGTGCCTGCTTGGCCGCATCCCTGCTGTCCAAGAATGTGGAAGAAAAGTCCGTCAGCGTCTCCGCCGGTATCACCGCTCTGTGCGGCATCACCGAGCCGGGCGTCTACGGTGTGCTGTTCCCCAAGACCTACCCGCTGATTGGCGCTATGATCGGTGGCGGCATCGGTGGTCTGTTGGCCGGTATCCTGGGCATGACCCAGTACGTTATCTCCACGCCGGGCTTCATCAGCCTGCCTGCCTACATTGACCCCACCGGTTCCAGTTACAACCTTATCGTCTCGGTCATCGTGATGATTGTGGCTGTGGTCCTGGGATTCGTTGCAACCTACGCACTGGGCAAGCGCGCCGAAGCTAAGAAATAAGCCCCTGCAACAGGAAGAAAAGCAAGATCCCATCTGCAAAAGAAGAGCCGCTGCATCACACAAGAGAACGACGCGGCGGTTCTTCTTTTTTCGGCCCTCACAGGGAAGTGCTGTGGTGGGCCGGTACCGTAAAGTGTGGCCGACAAAGCAAATAAAAACACCTTCCATTGGAGCCGTTCTGCTCCAGCGGAGGGTGCTTTGCATTATACGCTCTGTTTTTTCTTAGACTTGTTTGCCAGACTGTCAACGAGCCACGAGGCGAGGGCACCCAGTGCAAGGCCCAGCACAAGGCCGCCCAGTACATCGGTGGGGAAGTGCACATACAGGTACAGCCGGGTAAAGGCGATGAAAGCCGCCAGCACCAGCGCGGGGACGCCCAACTTCCGATTTTGCAGCCAGAGCGCAAAGGCTGCCGCAAAAGCCGAGGCCGTGTGCCCGGAGGGGAAGGAGTGCCCGTGGGGACGCTTGACCAGAATGGTGATCGCCGTGTTCACGTCGCAGGGGCGGGGCCGGGCGAACAGCGGCTTGAGGATGCAGTCCCCGGCCACCAGATACAGTACCAGCGCCGTGGCCATGGCGCACCCGGCCTTGCGGGTGCGGCGGAACAGCAGCAAAAGCAGCGTGAACGCGATCCAGATCTCACCGTGCTCACCGGCGTAGTTGAGAAAGACGGCCAGCGCATCCAGCACCGGGTTGTGGAACTGCTGCAGCCAGTCCAGAAATGCGAATTCAAACGGCATAAAGAACCTCCTGTCTGTTGGTTCTATGGTAACACATCTTCCGGCCCACCACAACCCGGCAGGCAAAAAACAGGAGTGCAGAAATAAGTCACGCCTGTTATATTGGAATGTGATATTACAATGAGGAAAGCAAAAACGCCCGTTCTGACGGCAAAGGCCGGAACGGGCGCAGGATGCGAGAGGATCAGAGGCCCATCTCGGGCAGGGTGGGGTAGCTGTCGATGGCACCGTGCTTCTGTACGCTCAGGCCGCAGAACCGGTTGGAAAAGTCCAGGTACTCCTTCAGCTTTTTGCAGGACAGCTTTTCCAGCTTGTCCACCGTCACGCCGTCCCGGCTCAGCTGCCACAGGAAGGAGCCGATGAAGCCGTCGCCCGCACCGGTGGTGTCCACGGCCCTGACCTTCTGGCAGGGGGCAAAGGCATGGGCGGCGCGGGTGTAGGCGTGGGCCCCTTTGCTGCCGCAGGTGTACAGCACCAGCTGCACATCCCCGGCAAACAGCTGGGGCAGGGCGGCTTCGATGTCGGCGGTGCCGGTGAGGAACTCCAATTCCTCGTCCGAGACCTTCAGGATGTTGGACAGCGGCAGGAACTGCAGCACGGTCTGGCGCAGCATCTCCCGGTCGGGCCAGAGGGGGAAGCGGAGGTTCGGGTCAAAGCTCACGATCGCACCGGCCTCCCGGGCGGCTCCGATGGCGGCCAGATGGGCGTGGCGCATGGGGCTGTCCACCAGCGAGACGCTGCAGAAGTGCAGGGCAAAAGCGTCGCGGAACCAGGCCAGGTCGATCTGCTCCGGGGCATACAGCAGGTCGGCCGAGGGCTTGCGGTAAAAGCTGAAGGTGCGGTTGCCGTCCTCCTCCAGGCTCACGAAGGCAAGGGCGGTGTTGGCCTTGTCGGTGAACACCAGATGGCTCAGGTCGATGCCGCAGGCTTCCAGCTCCCGTGCGATTTTGTGGCCGAAGGGGTCATCACCCAGCTGGGTGAGAAAGCTGCTGGCACCGCCCAGACGGGCAAAGGCAGCGCAGACATTGGCCGGTGCGCCGCCGGTGCGCGGGCTGAAGGACGGCACCTCGTCAAAGGTGCATCCTACGCGGGACGGGATCATGTCGATCAGCGCTTCGCCGATGGAAAACAGAGTATTGCCGGGCATAGAAAACCTCCAGATCACAAATTGCAGAGTTCACAGGCTGCCCCGGTCAGCTTTACGCTCACGTCGCCGGGGGCAGGGTAGTACCGGGTGCTGAACACCGTAGCTCCCCCGTTCAGGAAAATTTCCAGCGAGGAGCTGTCGCCCACCACCCGCAGGCTGCGGCAGGGGGCTGCCAGCCGGGCGCGGCGCACGGTGCGGCCGTCGGCCAGAGCGGGGTCGGTGAAGCGCAGGGTGCAGGTGCAGTCCTGTTCAGTATACACCAGCTGCACCCCCTGCGCAACCGTCAGGCAGAAGTCTCCGGCGGGTGCAGCGGTCAGGTCAAAGCGCGGGGCAAGGAACACTTCCTCGCCGCTGGCGGCGTGCAGGGCGGCGGCGCTGCGCTGTGCGTCCAGCTCCGGCACCGGGTTCTGCAGCAGGGTACCGTCCGGCCCGGCCGTCAGCACGCGGGGCACGGTGAAGCAGTGCTGCCAGCCGTAAGCCACGGTGGGCGCGTTGCCGTAGTCGGCGTCCGGCATGCCCATCCAGCCGATCTGGATGCGGCGGCCATTGCCGTCCACAAAGCTCTGGGGGGCGTAATAATCAAAGCCTGCGTCCAGCTCGTGGAATTCGCTCAGGGTGCAGTCCCCGCGCCAGTCACCGTAGATGGCAAACCAGCCGCAGCCGTAGACGTTCTGGCAGTCGATGCCCTGGGGGGACACCGCCAGATACCACTGCCCGTCCAGACAGAACAGGTCCGGGCACTCCCACATGTAGCCGAAGGGTTCCGGGGTGGTCAGGGTGTTGATGTGGGTCCAGCGGAGCTTGTCGGTGCTTTCCAGCACCAGCACTTCGCCCTTGTCCTCCAGCGTGCGGGCACCCAGCACCATGTAGTACCGGCCTTCGTAGGCGAACACCTTGGGGTCCCGCACATGGCAGGTGAGCCCGGCGGGATAGTCGCGGTTAGTCAGCAGGCACTGCTTGCTGTCGAGGGTCACGCCGTCCTTGCTGACGGCCAGGCAGACGTTGTGCCCGCGGCCCTCTTTGATGTAATCAAAATTGCCGGGGTGCTTGACGTTGCCGGTGTAGTAGAGGTACATGGTGCCATCCTCCACCAGGGCCGAGCCGGAGTAGGCACCGTGGCAGTCAAAAGGCTCGTCCGGATAGAGCATCACCGGCAATTGCTCCCAGTGGAGCAGGTCGGTGCTCGCGGCGTGGCCCCAGTGCTTGACCCCGCCGTTCACGTCGAAGGGGCCGTACTGGAAGAATGCGTGGTACTGCCCGCCGTAGACGCACAGGCCGTTGGGGTCGTTCAGCCAGCCCACCGGGGGCTGCAGGTGGAACCGCTGGCGGTGGGGGTCGGCGGCGGCCTTTTCCGCGCCGAGGGATTCCACCAGCGGCACCAGCTTTTTCAGGTCGCGCTGGAGTGCGTTCATGCCTTGACCTCCTCAGGGCTCCAGATGACCCAGGTCACGGCGAAGGACACGCCGAAGGAGATGGCCATCATGATGATGTACTGCAGGGGCATGTGCAGGTGCAGCAGGATGCCGAAGATGCCGGTGACGCCGGTGCCGGTGGCACCCAGCCCCACGATGCTGGCGTACAGGGCACCGCAGGCACCGCCCAGCAGGCCGCCGAGGAAGGGCTTGAAGTAGCGCAGGTTCACGCCGAAGATGGCAGGCTCGGTGATGCCCATGCAGGCGGACAGGGCAGAGGGCAGGGCCATGGACTTGACCTTGGTGTCCTTGCTCTTGAGGGCCACGGCCAGAGCAGCACCGCCCTGTGCCACGTTGGCGGCGCTGGCCAGCGGCAGCCAGTAGGTATAGCCGTAGCGGGCCAGCTGGCCCAGGTCGATCAGGGTGTACATGTGGTGGATGCCGGCCACGACGGTGACCGCGTACAGGCCACCCATGATGAAGGAGCCGATGCCGTAGGGCAGGGTGATGAGGGACTGTACGCCGGTGATGATGCCGTTTTCCAACTTGGTGAACACGGGACCGATGGCGGCCAGGGTCAGGTAACCGGTGACGAACACGGACACCAGCGGGGTGACGAACAGGTCAAACATGGCGGGCACCACCTTGTGCAGCCGCTTTTCGATCTGGCACATGAGCCACACGGCGATGATGACCGGGATGACGTGGCCCTGATAGCCCACCAGCGGCACCGAGTACAGGCCGCCGAACACCGGCTGCATCACGTTGACGCCGTTGGAAACGGTCCAGGCGTTCTGCAGGTCGGGGTGGATCATGATCATGCCGATGACTGCACCCAGATAGGGGTTGCCGCCGAACACCTTGGCGGCAGAGTAGGCGATGAGGATGGGCAGGAAGGTGTAGGCCGTGTTAGAGAACAGCTTGGCGAACACATACACCGAGCCGGTGGTGTCGATGTTCAAGAAGCCGTTGTTCACCATGAAGTTCAGCGCTTCCATGATGCCCATCAGGAAGCCGGAAGCCACGATGGCGGGGATGATGGGCACAAAGATGTCGCCCAGGGTCTTGATGGCTCGCTGATACCAGGGTGCCTTGGCGGCGGCCGCCTGCTTCACGTCCTCCTTGCTGCCGCCCTCGATGCCGGCCAGCTGGATGAACTCGTCGTATACCTTGTTCACCGTGCCGGTGCCGAAGATGATCTGCAGCTGGCCCTGTGCCTCAAAAACGCCCTTGGCGCCCTCGGCGTTTTCCAGCTCCTGCTTGTTGACCTTTGCGTTGTCTGCGATGACCAGACGCAGGCGGGTGGCGCAGTGTGCGGCCGACAGGATGTTGTCCTTTCCGCCGATGCAGTCCAGGACCTGTTGTGCTGCGTGTTTGTAATCCATAGTGCACTTCTCCTTTGCTTGATGCTTCCTCTTTCTGCGCTGCAGGGCAGTTTTGGAATTGACTTGACGCGCGGGGTGTGCTACAATACCGCTTTGTGTATGACAATTTCCGGGAAAAAGGGAAAACCAAGATGAATCTGACAAAGCAGTTCTTTAAATATGTATCGCAGAATATTTTCGGTCTGCTGGGCACGTCCTGCTATATTCTGGCCGATACCTATTTTATCTCGCAGGCGGCGGGCACCGACGGCGTGACCCTGCTCAACCTCTGCCTGCCCATCTACAACTTCATTTTTGCCATCGGTTCCATGATCGGTCTGGGTGCGGCCACCCGCTACGCCATCCTCCGCGCACAGGGCGAGGAGCGGGCGGCACAGCGGTATTTCTCCAATGCCGTCTTTTGCGCCTGCCTGCTGGCCGTGCCCTTTGTGCTGGTGGGCATCTTCTGCCCCGGCACACTGCTGCGGCTCATGGGCGGCGATGCCGGCATCGTGGCGCTGGGCATCCCCTATGCGCGCATCTTTCTGCTGTTCACGCCCTTTTTTATGTGCAACTACATCGTGTCGGCCTTTGTCCGCAACGACGGTGCGCCCTCGCTGGCCATGGTGGCCACGCTGAGCGGCAGCTTGTTCAATGTGGTGTTCGACTACATCTTCATGTTCCCCATGGGGCTGGGGCTGGCCGGTGCGGCACTGGCCACCGCCGTTTCGCCGATGCTCAGCATCGCCATCTGCAGCCGCCACTTCTTCCAAAAAGACAACACGGTGCAGTTCGTGCGGCAGCTGCCCTCGGCAAAGCTGCTGGGGCAGAGCTGCCAGCTGGGCATCTCCGGCTTTGTGGGGGAGATGTCCTCCGGCGTGACCACGACGGTGTTCAACTTCCTGCTGCTGGGTCTGGCCGGGAATGTGGCCGTGGCAGCCTACGGCGTCGTGGCCAACTTTGCGCTGGTGGCCACCGCCATTTTCAACGGTGTGGCCCAGGGTGCCCAGCCGCTGGTGAGCCGCTGCTACGGCCACAGTGACCGGGCCGGAGCCCGGAAGCTGCTCATTCTGGGCAGCTGCACCGCGCTGGTGCTGGCCGCCGCGCTGTATGCGGTGGTGTTCGGCATGACCGACACGCTGGTGGGCTGGTTCAACAGTGAAAACTCGGCGCAGATGGCCCGGTTTGCCCACAACGGCATGCGGCTGTACTTCGTGGGCTACTTCTTTGCCGGGTTCAACATCGTGGCGGCGGGCTACCTGAGCGCCACCAACCGCCCGCTGGAAGCCTCGGTCACCTCCATCTGCCGCGGCGTGGCGGCCATTGTGGTCTGCTCGCTGGGGATGAGCGCCCTATTTGGCATGAACGGCGTGTGGGCGGCCTTCCCGGCATCGGAGCTGCTGACGGCACTGCTGACCCTGTTTTTGCTGCTGCGGAAGAAAAAGCAGACGGTGTGAGTTCCAGCGGTGAAATATCCGCAAAAAACAGAATGCTTGACAGGAACTTTACTTGAATGGGCGGGTATGACCTGCTATCCTTACGGCAGGGGCCGGAATTTGCCGGTAATTGTGTGGATACGAGGAACGAAAGCGAATAGCTATTATACTGCAAGCATTCTTGGCGGAGATGAATTCTGCGTGATCCTGACCCGGAATGTGGACAGGATCGATCAGCTGAACGCGGCCTTTGCCTGCAGGCTGCAGAACAACCGTGCCCAGCTGCCCTGGCTGCCGGATGTCTCGACCGACGGGCTATGCGGTGTTCGACACCAGCAAGGAAGAACTCGGCAGCGCGGTAGAACGTGCAGACGCCGCGATGTACCGGGTGAAGAACGAGAAAAAGGCGGCGGCAAGATCTTAAATATAAAGTTCCTGCTCGCGCAGAGCTTCTTCGGGCGAAAGCCCGGACTGCGCGGTGTGACCGGCCAGCGCCCGCCATTGTGCGGGGGACTGGCCGGTTTCTTTTTTGAACACCCGGCACAGGTAGTTGGCCCCGGAAAAGCCGCACAGGCTGGCCACCACGTCCAGCGTGTACTCCCGGTGCAGCAGCAGCCGTTGGGCGGCCTCCACCCGCACCCGGGTCAGATAGCGCCCCGGCGGGATGCCCAGCGCGGCGGTGAAGGTGCGCACCAGATGGCTCTTGGACACCCCCAGCCGCTCGCTGAGCTCCTCCACGCCGTACAGGCCCGCGTAGTTGGCCCGGATGTCCGCGATGGCGGCCTGCACCAGCGGCGGCAGGGCGGGGGCGGCGCTGTCGGCGTCGGCCAGCTCACACAACAGGGCAAAGGCCAGCTGGCTGCGCACCCGGCCCGGCAAGTCCTGCTCCGAGGCAAGGCGGTCCAGCAGCTCGGCGGCGGCGGGGCAGGTCTCGCCCCGGGCCAGAAAAGGCAGCTCGTGCAGCCCGGCCAGAAACTGGGCGCTGGCCTGCCCGGTGAGCTGGACGCACAGCAGGTGGCAGCTGCCCTCCGGCTCCAGCACCAGCGGGGCGCGGCTCAGCACCAGATGCCCGGCCGGGACGCTCTGGGGCGGCAGCAGCAGCGCAGCCCCGGCGGGCAGGGGCCCGGCCGAGGGCACACTGGCGGTGCACCGCCCGCTGGAAACAAGGCAGACCCACAGCCCGTCGCCGGTCAGGGTGAGAGGCGCGCAGGGCTGCACGTCCTGCACCTGACCGGGCGCGGCCACGGCATTCCAGTCAAACAGCAATATCCGACACCTCAAATCAATAAAATGCTATTTTATATCACAAAATAATCTGTTATTATAATACCAACGAACCGAAGCGCCGTCAAGGGCGCTGCAAACACAAGATTATGGAGGCAAACGATTATGGCTTCGATTAGCTGCCAGCACATCTATAAGATCTACCCGGGCGCTACCGCTCCTTCCGTCACCGACTTCAACCTGGAGATCCAGGATAAGGAATTCATCATCTTCGTCGGCCCCTCCGGCTGCGGCAAGTCCACCACCCTGCGCATGATCGCCGGCCTGGAGGAAATCTCCAAGGGCGAAATGTACATCGGCGGCCGTCTGATCAACGACGTTCCCCCGAAGGACCGCGACATCGCCATGGTGTTCCAGAGCTACGCTCTGTACCCCCACATGACCGTTTACAAGAACATTGCATTCGGTCTGGAGCTGCGCAAGACCCCGAAGGACGAGATCGACAAGCGCGTGCATGAGGCAGCCAAGATCCTGGAGATCGAGCACCTGCTGGACCGCAAGCCCAAGGCTCTGTCCGGTGGTCAGCGTCAGCGTGTTGCTCTGGGCCGTGCAATGGTTCGTAACCCGGCAGTCTTCCTGCTGGACGAGCCTCTGTCCAACCTGGATGCTAAGCTGCGTACCAGCATGCGCACCGAGATCATCAAGCTGCACAAGAAGCTGGCTACCACCTTCATCTACGTTACCCACGACCAGACCGAGGCTATGACCATGGGCGACCGCATCGTCGTCATGAAGGATGGCGTCATCCAGCAGGTCGATACCCCGCAGAACCTGTACGATATGCCGTGCAACATGTTCGTTGCAGGCTTCATCGGCAGCCCCCAGATGAACTTCCTGGACGGCACCCTGATCAAGAAGGGCGAGCTGTACGGCATTGACCTGGGCGGCGACGTGATCCCCCTGCCCAAGGAAAAGACCGCCGACGGCAAGCTGGATGCTTACGTTGGCAAGAAGGTCAAGATGGGCATCCGTCCCGAGGATATCGACGACGAGCCCGAGTTCATGGCAAAGCACACCGACTGCCAGCTGGATGCTCAGGTCGAAGTGTCTGAGATGATGGGCGCTGAGATCTACCTGTACCTGGAGTACAAGGGCAACAAGATGACCGCTCGTGTGGCTCCCACCTCCAAGGCCCGCAACGGAGACACCGTCCGCGTTGCCTTTGACCCGCACAAGGTCCACCTGTTCGACATCGAGACCGAGCAGACCATCCTGAACTAAGCTGCAATTATGTGACGATCATTTTTGATCCTCCTATCATCATACAGAGAACCGTCGGCAGGGAAACCTCCGGCGGTTTTCTGTGTCTATGGGCAAGGCAGACAAAAAGCAGCCGCGTACCTTTTGGAAGGCACACGGCTGCTTTTGCTTTACCGGCAGCTCATTGCCGCAGGGCGGTCAGGCCCGGCGGGAGAAGTGAAACGGAGGTTATACCAGCTGGGGCTGCCTGGATCTGGTGAGCGCGTCCACCGCACAGCTGAAAAAGCGCTACGGCTTCATCTATGTGGACCGCAACGACGACGGCACCGGCACGCTGGAACGCTACAAGAAGGATTCCTTCTACTGGTATCAGAAGGTCATCCGGAGCCCCTCCCCTGCCAACCGGCACAAAAAAGCCCCGGAGGGCAGCTTTGCAGCCACACTCCGGGGGAAAGGATGAGGAATTGTTATTTACCTGTAGTACCGTAGTAGTCCTTAATGCGGACAGCGATAGCGATGTAGCTCCGCTCGTTATTGCTGCTGACCACAACACCTACATTGGACCAGATGCCATCCTGGTTCACGCTGGCATCGACCTTCGTATCGACATACCTCGAAATCTCAGTCAGCACCATATTCAGCAACGTATTCTGGTAGTCATACCGGGCGGTGATCACAATCGCCAGATCATTCCCTACCTGCTTCTTGTTGATACGGAATGCCCCAGCATAGCCAAGGACGTTGAACTGACCGTTGAGATCCTCGTCCAGCTGAGCTTTAGCCACTGCACGAAGCTGTGCATCATTGGTCACTTGGACGCCCTTCTGGCTGCCGATCTGGTTCAGCACTTTCTGCTCCTCAGGGTTGTTGACGGACCCACCGCCGCCACAGGCGGTAAGCATCAGCAGAGCCATAGCACCTGCCAGTAACAGGGCCGCGAACTTCTTCAGGTTTTTCATAGGATCTCCCTCCAGTCTGGTTGTTTTTGTGGATATGTTTCGTGATTCACGAAGCTGCATCCCCGGCCGGGGGACGCTTTCCTTGTCTCAATTATATCGAACAAAAGCCAGGGCTGTCAATGGGGGAGTTCCCTAAAAAATCAGAGGCCGATTCGTGAAAAAGTCACGAAAACAGGTGATATTTGTTGCGCTATTGTAACTGCCATACCAAACTTCGCAAAGAACCTTTGCCGCTTGGAATTTCCTGCCACCGGCCCGGAGGCAGGGGCTGTTTTTCCGGCAGAGACAGTGCCCTTAAATTTGGACAGATGCTGTGTCCAGGGTGCCCTCTCCCCGGCCTCCCAGACGGCAGCGGAAATCCTGGTAGCCAAAGTGGGCCAGCCGGGCCAGGCTGCCGTCGGACCGCAAAAGCCAGATATCCGGCAAAGGCATCCCGTTAAAGGTGTTGTTTTTGCAGGTGGTGTAGATGGCCATATCTCCAAACACCAGCCGCTGGCCCGGGGCCAGAGGGGCCTTGAAGCTGTAGTCTCCCATCACATCCCCTGCCAGGCAGGTGGGCCCCCCCAGCCGCACGGTGCAGGGCTTTTCGCCGGGGTCTCCGGCGTCCAGCAGGGGCGGGCGGTAGGGCATCTCGATAACATCCGGGGTGTGGCAGGCGGCAGAGGTGTCCAGGATGGCCAGGCTGGTATCCCCGTTGCACAGGGTGTCCAGCACGGTGGTGACGAGGTAGCCCGCGTTCAGCGCCCAGGCTTCGCCCGGCTCCAGATACACCTGCACACCGTATTTTTCCTGCACCTGGCAGATGCACTGCTCCAGGGTGGCCAGGTCATAGCCGGGCCGGGTAACGTGGTGGCCGCCCCCAAAGTTCACCCACTTCATCTTGGGCAGCAGGTCCCCGAACGTTGCCTCCACCGCTTTCAGGGTCACAGCCAGGGCGTCGGCGTCCTGCTCGCAGAGGGTGTGGAAGTGGAGGCCATCCAGCAGCTCCGGCAGCTCCGGGTGGGCCGCCACGGCGGCGTCCCACTGGGCCCGGGTGGTGCCCAGACGGCTGCCCGGGGCGCAGGGGTCATAGATGGCATGGCCCTCCTGGGTGGAGCACTCAGGGTTTACCCGCAGGCCCACGCTTTTGCCGGCGGCCTTGGCTGCCGGGCCGAATTTGGCCAGCTGGCCGGGGGAGTTGAACACGATGTGGTCGGCGTACTGCAGAAGCTCTGTGAACTCGTCTGCCCGGTAGGCAGCGCAGAACACATGGTTTTCCTTTTCCGGCAGCTGTTCCCGGCCCAGGCGGCTCTCGTACAGGCCGCTGGCCTCGGTGCCTGCCAGGTAGGGGGCCAGCACCGGGTACACATCAAAGTTGGAAAAGGCCTTTTGGGCCAGCAGGGCCCGGCATCCGGTGCGCTGCTGCAGCTCCAGCATGATCTGACCGTTCCGGCGCAGCTGGGCCTCGTCCAGCAGGTAGCAGGGGGTGGGCAGGCTTTGCAGCTGCTGTTCCGTCAGGTTTGCCAGCCCCGCAAAGGGCGGGCGGCGATCCTCCAGCCGCATCAGTCCACCAGAGCCGGGCTGTGGCTCTCGCTGCGGGGCAGGCCGTACTGATCCAGTGCATCCAGATACGGATCCGGATCAAACTCCTCGACAGTGTGGACGCCCTTGGTGGTCCACTTGCCGGTCAGCAGCATCAGGGCACCGCACATGGCAGGCACGCCGGTGGTGTAGCTGATGGCCTGGCTGCCCACCTCCTGGTAGCACTCCTGATGGTCGCAGACATTATAGATGTAGTAGGTCTTATCCTTGCCGTCCTTTTTGCCGGTAAAGATGCAGCCGATGTTGGTCTTGCCCTTGGTGCGGGGGCCAAGGCTGGCGGGGTCCGGCAGCAGGGCCTTGAGGAACTGGATGGGCACGATCTCCTGGCCGTTGAAGTTGACCGGGGTGGTGGACAGCATCCCCACGTCCTCCAGACAGCGCATGTGGTCGAGGTAGCTCTGGCCGAAGGTCATGAAGAAGCGGATGCGCTTGGCCTCCGGGATGTTCTTGGCCAGCGACTCGATCTCCTCGTGGTGCAGCAGGTACATATCCTTCTGGCCCACCTGGTCGAAGGTATACTCCCGCTTGATGCTCATGGCCGGGATCTCCACCCAGTGGCCGTTCTCCCAGTAGCTGCCGGGGGCAGACACCTCGCGCAGGTTGATCTCCGGGTTGAAGTTGGTGGCAAAGGCATAGCCGTGGTCGCCGCCGTTGCAGTCCAGGATGTCGATGGTGTCAATGGTGTCGAACTCGTGCTTTTTAGCGTAGGCGCAGTAGGCCTGGGTGACACCCGGGTCAAAGCCGCTGCCCAGCAGGGCGGTGAGGCCGGCTTCCTCAAACTTTTTGGCGTAGGCCCACTGCCAGCTGTAATCAAAGTAGGCAGAGAAACCGGCTTCCTTGCAGCGCTTCTCGTAGACGGCGCGCCATTCGGGGTCGTCGGTGTTCTCCGGCTCGTAGTTGGCGGTGTCCATATAGTTGACGCCGCAGGCCAGGCAGGCGTCCATGATGGTCAGGTCCTGATAGGGCAGGGCGATGTTCATGACCAGGTCCGGCTGGTAGGCCTGGATGAGGGCAATGACCTCCTCCACCTTGTCGGCGTCCACCTGGGCGGTGGTGATCTTGGTGGTGGTCTTGGGGGCCAGCTCGGCGGCCAGCTTGTCACACTTTGCCTTGGTGCGGCTGGCGATGCAGATCTCGGTGAACACTTCGGGCACCTGGCAGCACTTGTGGATGGCAACGGAGGCCACGCCGCCGCAGCCGATGATCAGAACTTTGCTCATGTTGGTTTCTCCTTTATGTCAATGATTTTGATTTATGCCTGAAAGCCGGGCCAGCCCTTGTCCAGCGCAATCAGCGTTTCGCGCAGGACCTTGCAGGCCGTGGCGGTGGACACCCCGGTGGTGTCCAGCGTGGGGGCCAGCTCGTTCAGGTCGGCGCCGATGATGTTGGCCTTGGTGACGGTGCGGATGGCCTCCAGCAGCTGCAAAAAGCTCACGCCGCCAGCCTCCGGGGTACCGGTGCCGGGGAAGCAGGAGGGGTCCAGGCAGTCCAGGTCGATGGTCAGGTACACCGGCACCTTGCTCTCGCAGAGCTGGGCCGTCAGCTGGGCCAGGCCGGTAAAATCGAACTTGTGCATCTCGGTGTGCTGGGCAGCAAACTCGAACTCGGCGCGGTCGCCGCTGCGGATGCAGAACTGATGGATGCGGCCGTCCCCTACCAGCTCGTGGCAGCGGCGCAGCACACAGGCATGGCTGAGCTTGGCCCCCAGATAGTCGTCCCGCAGGTCGGCGTGGGCGTCAAAGTGGACGATGTGCAGGTCCGGGTATTTCTGCACCGCAGCCCGCACCGCGCCCAGGGTGACCAGATGCTCACCGCCCAGCAGCAGCGGGAACTTGCCGTCGTGCAAGATCTCGGCGGCGCGGGCCTCGATGTCGGCCAGTGCGCTCTCGCTGGAGCCGAAGCACAGTTCCAGATCGCCGCTGTCAAAGATGTCAAAGTCGGTCAGGTCGGCGTTCTGGTAGGGGCTGTAGGTCTCCAGGCCGTAGCTCTCGTGGCGGATGGCCGCCGGGCCGAACCGGGCACCGGGGCGGTAGCTGGTGGTGGAATCGTAGGGGGCACCGTACAGCACGATGCTGGCGGCGCGGTAGCTGCTGTCGCAGCCGATGAAGTTTTCAATGTTGGGTCGCATCAGTGTTCCTCCACTTCCCGCAGCATCTCTTCGAGGAATGCCGGCAGGTAGAATGCCCCGACGTGCAGCCGGGTGGTGTAGTAGCGGGTGCGCATGTTCAGCGCCTTCCAGGCGTCTGCGTCCAGATCGTCGATGGGGTGGTATTTCTTGCTGGCAAAGCCGAACAGCCAGTAGCCCGCCGCAAAGGTGGGGATGTGGGCCTGGTACACCCGGCTGATGGGGAAGGTGGACGCAATGCGCTTGTGGCTGCGCTGCATGGCACTGGCGTCCTCGGCGTAGAAGGGGCTGCCCTGCTGGTTCACCATGATGCCGTCCTCTTTCAGGGCGTTGAAGCAGCTGCCGTAGAACTCCCGGGTGAACAGGCCCTCGGAGGGGCCGAAGGGGTCGGAGGAATCCACGATGATCAGGTCGTATTCCTCCTCGCACCGGCGGATGAACTTGAGGGCGTTCTCAAAGTAGATGTGCACCCGGCGGTCGTCCATGCGGCAGGCGTTGCCGGGCAGATAGGCACGGCAGGCCTCCACCACCTGGGGGTCCATCTCCACCAGGTCGATGCGCTCCACCCGGTCGTAGCGGGTCAGCTCCCGCACCACGCCGCCGTCTCCGGCACCGATGACCAGGATGTCCTTGGCCTCCTTGTGCACGGCCATGGGCACATGCACGATCATCTCGTCGTAGATGAACTCGTCGCGTTCCGTCAGCATCACGTTGCCGTCCAGGGTCAGCACCCGGCCAAACTCCGGGGTCTCAAAGATGTCGATGCGCTGATAGTCGCTCTGCTTGGAGTAGAGCTGTCTGCTCACCCGGATGCTGTGCTTCACGTCCGGGGTGTGAAACTCGGAAAACCAGAATTCCATATGCGCTCCTCCTTATGCCAGAACGTTCAGGTGTAAGATGTCGGGGTCCTCGGGGCCGGTCATGCTGCAGCCCTTGGCCTTGGCGTACTCGATGTAGTTCAAGATCTCTTTGGTGATGCGCTCGCCGGGGGCCAGGATGGGGATGCCCGGCGGGTAGCACATGACGAACTCGCTGCACACCATGCCCTCGGTCTCGCGCAGGGGCAGGCTCTTTTTGGGAGCGTAGAAGGCCTCCTGCGGGCTGGCGGCCACCACGGGGTCGATGTATTCCTGGCTCAGCAGGCCTGCCCCGTCGGTGCGGTAGCGGCGCTTGATCTCGGCCAGGGCGCTCACCAGCCGTTCCACCTCCTGCGGGCGGTCGCCGATGGACAGGTAGGCCAGGATGTTGCCGATGTCGCCGAACTCGATCTGGATGTCGTACTCGTCCCGCAGGATGTCGTAGACCTCGATGCCCGCCAGACCGATGTCCAGCGTGTGGACGCTGAGCTTGGTGGTGTCAAAGTCGAACACCGAGTTGCCGTTGCACAGCTCCTTGCCAAAGGCGTAGTAGCCGCCCACGGCGTTGATCTCCTCGCGGGCATACTCGGCCATGTCGGCCACCTGGTGGAACACCTGCCGCCCCCGCAATGCCAGATTGCGGCGGGAGATGTCCAGGCTGGACATGAGCAGGTAGCTGCCGGAGGTGGTCTGGGTCAGGTTGATGATCTGCCGCACATAGCCCGGATGCACGTTGGGCCCGATGAGCAGCAGGCTGGACTGGGTCAGGCTGCCGCCGCTCTTGTGCATGGAGACGGACGCCATGTCCGCCCCCGCTGCCATGGCCGACACCGGCAGGCCGTTGCCAAAGTAGAAGTGGGTGCCGTGGGCTTCATCGGCAAGGCAGAGCATCCCGGCGTCGTGAGCCATCTTGACGATGGCCCGCAGGTCCGAGCAGATGCCGTAATAGGTGGGGTTGTTCACCAGCACGGCCACCGCGTTGGGGTGCTCCTTGATGGCCTTTTCCACCTGCTCCCGCTTCATGCCCAGGGAGATGCCCAGGCGCTTGTCCACCTCCGGGTTCACATAAACCGGCACCGCGCCGCAGAGCACCAGCGCGTTCAGCACGCTGCGGTGCACGTTGCGGGGCAGGATGATCTCGTCGCCCCGCTTGCAGGCGGTGAGCACCATGCTCTGCACGCTGCTGGTGGTGCCGCCCACCATCAGGAAGGCGTGGGCCGCGCCAAAGGCGTCGGCGGCCAGTTCTTCTGCTTCCCGGATGACCGACACCGGGTGGCAGAGGTTGTCCAGCGGCTTCATGCTGTTCACGTCCACGCCCACACACTGCTGGCCCAGAAAGGCGGTCAGCTCCGGGTTGCCCCGGCCTCGCTTGTGGCCGGGCACATCAAAGGGCACCACACGCATCTGCCGGAACCGCTCCAGCGCTTCGTAAATGGGCGCGCGGCGCTGGTCCAGCCGGAACCGTGTACGGTTCTCACTCATCTTTTTTTCCTCCGTCCCTGGTTCCAAGACAAACAAAAAAGCGCAGGTACCGCACCAAAAAGTGCAGGCCTGCGCTTGGAAAAAAGCCATTTTTTGCGCGGAGAAAGCCCCCGGACAAGATGTGCCGGAGCCACGGGCCGCGTTTCAGCATGATCCAAAAAGACGGGATGATGAGAGTCTATATAGCAATTCTGCTTTTACTGCTCTTTATTGACCGTTTCACATTGACCGTTTCACAAGTCTGCGCACTGGCTGCACAATTTCATGGTTGTAAAGGAACCAACTTATAAAATTTGAGCTTCTAACTCAATCAATAATGGCGGCTTGCACCGCCGGTCGGCAGTGGACCCGGCTGTCCGTATGGCCTTAGCCCCGCTGGGCGGTCCATGGGAAAATTGCTTTGAAAAGACCCTGTTCTGCGTCGTCTCTCAAAATCATCTGTGATTCTATCATGCACATTGGCAGTTGTCAATGCTTTTTGACAAAAAATGTTCAGCGCCGCTGCTGCCCCAGCCACTGCCAGAGCGCGGTGCCTGCGGCGTCGGCACACTGGCCGTTGAAAAAGTAGATCCAGCTCCAGTCGCCCTCGTGGCAGTACAGGGTGCCCAGGCGGTTGCGGTGCAGCGTTTTCTGAAAAAGGAAAAGCAGCCCGGAATCGTTCGATTCCAGGCTGCTTCGGATGCCGGTGGTGGGGGTCGAACCCACACGTGTTATTAGCACAAGGGATTTTGAGTTTTTATTCTCATCTTCCATCTGGTGTCATCCAGTGATATCTAGTGATATCTGGTTCCCATTGTGCAAAGGCAAAATTCACGCCTCAGCGAATAATAATTTGAAATGTCCGCGATTTTTCGATACGTTTTCCCTCTACTCCGTTTTTTCGATTTGGACCGCCCAAATCGAAATTGGAGGGATGTTCAGGAGGGATGCAGGGCAAAACGCTCCTCTGCTTAGGCACAAAACGAAAGGAAAGTCAAG
>ENA-USUG01000245-USUG01000245.1-human-gut-metagenome-genome-assembly--contig:-NODE-245-length-86526-cov-7.539370_pt1 | contig 86526 bp, 82 predicted proteins | sample MGYA00250059_ERZ773394 | MGnify/ENA primary metagenome ERZ773394 (study PRJEB29103, sample SAMN06111957) | human gut metagenome | biome: human gut; feature: ankylosing spondylitis patient; material... | reverse complement strand
GACAAGGGCCGGGGTCCTGTGGCCACTTTGCTGGTGCAGAACGGCACACTGAAGCAGGGCGACATCATCATCGCCGGCACCTCCGTGGGCCGTGTCCGCACCATGCTGGATTACCGGGGCAACCGCCTCACCGAGGCCGGTCCCTCCGTCCCCGTGGAGATTGCGGGCCTGTCTGAGGCTCCCGTGGCCGGTGCGCCCTTCTTCGCCGTGGCTGACGAGCGTATGGCCCGCGAGCTGGTGGAGCAGCGCAAGGCAGAGGAGCGCGCTAAGACCGCCGCACCCGTGCAGAAGGTCTCTCTGGAGAACCTGTTCGACCAGATCAAGTCCGGCGAGCGCAAGGAGCTGGCTCTGATCGTCAAGGCTGATGTTCAGGGCAGCGTGGAGGCTGTGAAGGCCTCTCTGGAGAAGCTCTCCAACGAAGAGGTCAACGTCCGGGTCATCCACGGCGCTGTGGGTGCGATCAACGAGTCCGATGTGACGCTGGCCGCCGCGTCCAACGCTATCATCGTGGGCTTCAACGTCCGGCCGGATTCCGCCGCCCGTGAAAGCGCCGCCCGTCAGAACGTGGATATGCGGATGTACCGCGTGATCTACGACGCCATCGACGAGATCGAAACCGCTATGAAGGGTATGCTGGCTCCCAAGTACCGGGAAGTGGTCCTGGGCCACGCCGAGGTCCGGGAAACCTACAAGGTCTCCTCCGTGGGCACCGTGGCCGGCTGCTACGTGCAGGACGGCTGCCTGCGCCGGGATTGCTCCGTCCGTGTGGTCCGGGATGGCATCGTGGTCCACGAGGGCGTCCTCGGCTCCCTGCAGCGGTTCAAGGATTCTGTCAAGGAGGTCAAGGAGCGCTTTGAGTGCGGCCTGACCGTGGAGAAGTTCAACGACATCAAGCTGGGCGACATCATCGAGGGCTACACCATGGAGGAGATCCCCCGCTAAACCCTCTCAAAAAATCTGTTCCAACTGACCCCGGGCGGCGGCATAGCCGCCGCCCGGTTTTCATCTCCCACTATCAGAAAGGAGAATTTTTATGGCATCTAACCGTATCGGACGCATCAATGAGGAGATCCAGCGGGAGCTGGCAGACCAGCTTCGCCGTCTGAAGGATCCCCGCGTCTCTCAGGTAGGCATGGTCTCCATCACCCGTGTGGACACCACCGGAGACCTGCGCTATTCCAAAATTTATGTCAGTGTTCTGGATAAAAATCAGGAAAAGGATGTGCTGAAGGGACTGAAGTCCGCTTCCGGCTTCCTGCGCCGGGAGCTGGGCCACGCCTTGCAGCTTCGCTACACCCCGGAGCTTCAGTTCATCGCTGACGATTCCATCGCCTACGGTGCACACATTCTGGAGGTTCTCCGGGATCCGAAGAAGGTAAAGCCGGTGAACCCTGACAATGACGCCGTTTTGCCGGAGGAGGAATAAGGGATGCTGACCGTTTCCGAGGCCGCCGCGCTGCTGCGCTCCTTTGACCGCGTCCTGATCCTGACCCATATCCGGCCCGACGGCGATACCGTTGGCTGCGCCGCAGGGCTGTGCGCCGCGCTGCGGGCCATAGGCAAGACCGCTTACCTGCTGCCCAATCCCGGACTGACGGAGAATACCGCCCCCTATTTTACCCCTTACAGCGCTCCGGCGGACTTCGTGCCGAAAAAAGTGGTATCCGCGGACATCGCCACGGTGGGACTGTTCCCCGACAATGCCAAGTCTTACGCGGATAAGGTGGATCTGGCAATCGACCACCACCCCTCCTTTGAGGGCTTCGGCAAGGCCAACATCGTCCGTCCGGAGGCCGCCGCCTGTGGCGAGCTGATCTTGGACATTGTCCGGGAACTGACGGCCCTGACGCCGGAGATCGCTTTGCCGCTGTATGTGGCCATCTCCACCGACACCGGCGGCTTCATCTACTCCAACGTCACCGCCGCCACCCACCGGGCCGCGGCGGAGCTGATGGACACCGGCATCGACTACCGCGCCGTCAACAAGCTGTTCTTCCAGACGAAATCCCGCGTGCGGATGCAACTGGAGGCCGCCATGCTGGCAGAGGCAAAATTTTATGACAACAACCGGACAGCGGTGCTGTCTGTTCCCCAGTCTCTGCTGGAAAAATTCCACGCCACGGAGAGCGATGCGGAGGACCTCTCCGCTTTAGGCCCCCAGATCCAGGGGGTGGACTGTGCCGTGACCATGCGGGAGCTGGGAGACGGCGTTTGGAAATTCTCTCTCCGTACTGGCGAGCGGGTCAACGCTACGGAGGTCTGCCGTCTGTTGGGTGGCGGCGGCCATGCCCGCGCCGCCGGAGCCACGCTGGAGGGCGTTACCCAGGCGGAGGCAGAAGGAAAAATGCTGAACGCCATCGCCCGGATCGTCCCGGATTTCAAGAAATGAGGAACCGCCTATGGCCAGCGGCATTGTAATAATCGATAAACCCTCCGGCTGGACCAGCATGGATGTCTGCGCCAAGATCCGGGGGATCCTGAAAGAAAAGCGGGTAGGCCATGGCGGCACGCTGGATCCTATGGCCACCGGCGTTCTGCCGGTGTTTGTGGGACAGGCTACCCGTGCCGTAGAGTTCGCGGAAAACGGCGAAAAAGAGTATATCGCCGGTCTGCGGCTGGGGCTGGTCACCAACACCCAGGATACGTCCGGGGAAACGCTGGAGACCCATCCCGTCACTGTGGACCGGGCGGCGTTGGAAGCCGTCCTCCCCCGCTTCACCGGCCCTATCGCGCAGATCCCGCCCATGTATTCCGCCATCAAGATCAACGGCCAAAAGCTCTATGATCTGGCCCGAAAGGGCAAGGAGGTAGAGCGGAAGCCCCGCAATATCACCATTTTTGAGTTAGAGCTATTGGAACAGGTCAGCGAGACGGACTATCTGCTCCGCTGCCGCTGCTCCAAGGGAACATATCTGCGGACGCTGTGCCATGACATCGGGCAAGCGCTGGGCTGCGGCGGCACTATGTTCAGTCTCCGCCGCACCATGGCCGCTGGGTACACGCTGGTAGAAGCGGTCTCCCTTGAGGACGTACAGGCCCAAGGAGAAGCTCTTCTGCGGCCTGTGGAGTCCATGTTCACGGCCTATCCCCTTTACACCCTGCCCTCTCCCGGCAAGGAAGTCCGGGTCCGCAACGGCAACCCCATTACGGTGCCGGAGCTGGCGGACGGCACCTATCGGGTCCATGGCAAAAACGGTGAATTTCTCTGTCTTTCCCGTGCCGAAAACGGCACGCTGACATCTATCAAGAACTTTTTTGGAGCATAAAACCATGTCCATTCAACCAAAAGTCATTGCTCTGGGCTTTTTCGACGGGGTCCATCTGGGCCACGGCGCCTTGCTGCGCCGTACCGTGGAGGAAGCCAGGCGCCGGGGCGTCCGCTCTGCGGTGTTCACCTGGGCGCAGCCGCCGAAGGAGGTAGTCACCGGCGTACCGGTGCCCCTCATCAACTCCCCGGAGGACCGGGCCTGGCTGGCCAAAAGTCTCTACGGCATCGACGATGTCATCATGGTCCCCTTTAACAAGGAGATGATGACTACCTCCTGGGAGGATTTCGTAACGGAAATTCTCATCAAGCGGTATCACGCCGTCCATCTGGTGGCCGGTCATGACCACCGCTTCGGCCACAAGAACCAAGGCACTCCGGAGCTGCTGAAAAGCAAGTGCGCCGAGTTGGGTCTTGGCTGCGACATTATCCCGGAGGTCACGGTGGGCGGCATCACCGTCAGCTCCACCTACATCCGCCGTCTGGTAAGCCTTGGACAGGTGGAGCGGGCCATGGAGTATCTGGGCCATCCCCATATCCTGACCCAGACGGTGCGGCACGGCCGCCGCATCGGCCACACCATCGGCATCCCCACGGTGAATCTGGTGCCGCCCCCTCATGTACTGGTGCCGGGAGACGGCGTTTATATCGCCCGTGTCTGCCTTATGGACGGCAGCAGCTATGCCGCCGTTACCAATGTAGGCACCCGCCCCACCGTCAACAACGGCAGCGACCTGACGGTGGAATCCTGGATGCTGGATTTTGACGGGGATCTCTACGGCCAGTCCATCCGGGTGGAATTCTACAAGCGGCTCCGGGACGAGATCCGCTTCGACTCTCTGGACGCTCTGAAAGCGGAGATCCGCCGGAACGCCGATGATGCCCGGGCCTATTTCGCAAGCAAAGCTTGATTTGCTTATCATTTCAGCAGCACATACGAAAAAATCCGCTTTGACATCATGTCAAAGCGGATTCTTTTTGTATACAGGCTTTACCGGACTGCCAGCCGTCCCCGCAGGGCAGGGATCCGGGGCATGACCTCCAGCAGGAGCAATCCCAGTACACAGCAGGCGATGGCCTCGCCGATGCCCACCGTCAGGGCATTGTAGGCGAACAGGGCGGGGAACTGGGCGGAGAAGCCGCCCTCATACCACGCAATCATTGCGCCGATGATGACGGCGTTACAGATCACCGGCGGCAAGGTCGCCAAAAATTTGTTGGGCATTTTCGCCGTCCACAGCGCTGCCAGCAGCGTGGCCATGGAGCCGAAAATGATATCCAGCGGGCCGACGGTGCTCATCAGGTTGGTGACAAGGCACCCTACAAACAGGCCGGGGACCGCCTCCGGCAGGAAAAAGGGCAGCACCGTCAGTGCTTCAGAAAAGCGGCACTGGATGGGGCCATAGGTCAGGCCGAAAATTGAGGACAGCAAGGACATCACCGTGTAAAGTGCGGCGATGATGGCAGCAGTAGCGATCTGCCGGGTAGACCATTTGGACATAAAAAAACCTCCATTTTTTTGTTTAGAGAACGGCGGGCCTATGTTGGCTTGCCGAACGAACGCCCGGTCAAAGGCGCTTGGACAGGGAGATGGCACCTGTCGAAAAGGCAGTATAGCATAATTCAAACAAAAAAGCAATGCCAAAAGGCATTGCTTTTTCTGCATTTCCGTTTACGCGGTTTATTCGTCGAGCATTTCCAGCCAGATCTGGTCTCTGTCGGTGTCCTCTGTTTTCAGTGTCACACCCCGGTCGGCCAGTTTCGCCGCCAAGTCCTCAAACTCCTGCCGGGTCAGCAGATACCGGCACACGCCCGGCTTTACCTCGGTGGGTTCCCGGTCATCCAGCAGCTCGCCCAGATCCGATTTGCTGACCGTCACCGTGGGGAGGTCATCCTGAGCGGAGGAACCGTCGGTCATAGCTGCCGTGCTGTCATTCTCCATAGTGGTCTGATCCGGCGGCAGAGCGCAGGCATAATACGCATCCGTCTTTTTACTTTCCGTGTTCGTATCGGCAAAGCTGTCCGAGCCGTTGTCCCCGCCAGCGGCGGTCAGGCACCGTTCCTCGGGAGCACTTTCCGCTGCGGCGGCCTCCATCGGGGCCGTATCACAGGCAGCGGAGGTATTGCTGCTGCCGCTGATGCTGCCCAACGTGCCGTGCTGCATCAGTACGATCATCGCCAGACACGCGGCAGCCGCCGCCAGCTTGCCCCAGGGCTGCCGCTTCTTAGGCCGGGACTGAGGCGTTTCCGCCACAGCCTTCATCACCGTTTCCGCAAAATCTGCCGACAGCTCCGCATCGTCCTCCGTGGGGAAGGACGCCCGGATCGCCAGCGCGTCATCCACATAGGCCCGGCACTCCGGGCACTCGTCCAGATGGGACTGGACGGAAATCATTTCTTCACTGGTCAGCTCGCCGTCCACAAAGGCGTCCAGCAGGGCAGTGTTTTCATGGATATTCATTTCACAGCCCCCTTTCTGTTTTGTTAGACGCAGCGGACGATAAAAAGTTCCCCTGTTTCAGCAAAAATTCCCGTAATTGCCGCCGTCCCCTGTTGATCCGGGATTTTACCGTCCCCAGATCCAGCGATAAAACGTCAGCGATCTCATCGTAGCTTAGCTGCTGGATCTCCCGCAGGATCAGCACCTCCCGGTGCTCCGGGGACAGCGTTTGCAGTCCCGCCTCGATCTGCCGGCGCAATTCCTTCTGCTCCACCGCCTTCTCCGGCGTGGGGGTGGGGTCCGGCACCTCGGCGCTGACGGTCTCGTCGTCCAGAGACGGTCCCTGATGGCGGTTTTCCTTCCGCAGAAGATCCACGCAGGCGTTGGAGGTCAGCCGGTAGAGCCATGTGGCAAAGGCGGAATCCCCCCGGAAAAAGGGCAGGCCCTGCCACGCGGCGAGGAATGCCTCCTGCGCCGCCTCCTCCGCCAGCTCCGGCGTGGGGCACATCCGCACCGCAAGGGCGAACACCCGCTTCTGGTACTGCTGCACCAGCTCTCCGAAGGCCGCCTGATCGCCGTTCCGGGCCGCTTGTATCAAGTTGTATTCCTCGTTCATGGCCCCTCCTAATCCCGCAGATCCCGTTGGATGCCTTTCGTAATGCGGTCCACATCCTCCAGGGTATTCATCTGTACGATCTGTTCCTTATAGTAATTGGCATGGGGGATCCCCTTGAGATACCAGCAATACTGCTTCCGGGCCTCCAGCACCGCCACCCGCTCGCCCTTGTAGCTTGCGGCCATGCGGATCTGCCGCACAGCGGTCTCGCACCGCTCTGCCAGCGGCGGCAGCGGAGGCACCGGCTGTCCCTCCAGCACGGCTTTGGCCTGCTGAAAGATCCAGGGATTTCCGAAGCAGCCCCGGCCGATCATGGCCATGTCCGCCCCGGTGTGGAGCAGAATCCGCTCCGCGTCCTCCGGCTTCCAGATGTCGCCGTTGGCAATGACGGGGATGGACACAGCCTCCTTCACCGCCCGGATGCAGTTCCAGTCGGCGGTGCCGCCGTAGACCTGCGCCCGGGTGCGGCCATGGACCGCTACGGCGGCGGCTCCCGCCTGCTCCAGAGTCTGAGCAAACTCCACGCAGTTGCAGTGACCCAGATCCCAGCCCCGGCGGAACTTGGCCGTGACCGGCACGCCGGGCAGGGCCTTCACCACCGCCTCCACGATGCGTCCCGCCAGCTCCGGGTCCTTCATCAGTGCCGCGCCGTCACCGTTGTTGACGATCTTACCCATGGGACAGCCCATGTTGATATCTAAAATATCCGCCCCGGTGTGTTCCATGGCGATCTGGGCGGCCTCCGCCATACAGACGGGGTCGCTGCCGAAGATCTGCACAGCGGCGGGATGCTCTCCGGGAAACTGGGTCAGCAGGGAAAAGGTCTTTTTGTCATGGTAGCACAGAGCCTTGGAGGAGATCAACTCCGTAATAGTGTAGCCCGCTCCCAGCTCGGAACAGATCTGCCGGAAAGCGGCATCCGTCACCCCTGCCATAGGAGCCAGCGCTAATTTTGAAGAGATCTCCACAGTTCCGATGCGCATGATGCACACCCCTTTCCGCAGCACATTGATTTTAATAGTTTAGCGGATTTTCGGCAAAAATGCAAGGATAACAGAAATTGCGTCCCCCGATCCTGTTTGCGACGCTTTTCTTCCCGGACAGGCTGTAAACTGGGACTATAACCTTCCGTTTACACAAAAGGAGGAATCCTTCATGGAGTATGGTTCTATGAGCATCCAACGGCTCCAGTCCGGCCGATGGCTGAACTGGGGCATCCGCTTTTTCCTGACGGCGGCCCTCACCGCCAGCCAGACCGCCGGCGGCTATGCCCCCTTTGCCTTGGGCTGCATAGCGGCAGCCGGACCGGGGGCAGACGGGGCAGCGGCGCTGCTGGGCGGCGTGACGGGGGCGCTGCTGTTTCTGGACTTTCAGCAGGTCCTGGCTTTGGCCGCCGTAGGCATTTTGATCCTGACTGCCGCCACGGCGTTCCGGGACACTGCCTTTCTGCAAAAGCCCTGGGTGCTGCCGGTGCTGGCGGCCGGGATGGTACTGGCGGTAGGCGGTATTTATGTGCTGCAATCCTTAGACCCGCTGAGCCACGCCGCCCCCTGTGCCGCAGCATCGGCCCTGACAGGCGTTTCCGCCCACTTCTTCACCCGGCTGTTCCAGCCGGAGGAGGACCGGCTGGCCCCGGAGGGGCTGCTGTTTTTAGGGGCGGCCCTGACGCTGGCTTTAGGAGACCTGACCATCTTGAATGTCTCCGTGGGCCGGGTCCTGCTGTGCGCCCTGCTGGCCTACACCGCCTATGATCAAGGTCCCATGACCGGCGTGACGGCGGGGCTGGGACTGGGACTCATCACGGACCTCTCTGCCGGAACCAGCGGGCTGTTCACCGCCGCCTACGGCGTGGCGGGACTGTGCGCCGCGAAATGCAGACGGCGAAGCATGGCTGCGCTTGCCTTCTTTTCCGGAGCAGCAGTGGCCATGCTGACCTCCCGGGAGGAGTTGGCCCAGACGCTTCTTCTGGAAACGGTGGCCGGTTCCCTGCTGTTTTTAGCCCTGCCCCGGCGGATCTTCGGCGGAAAGCGGCTTCTGCGGGAAGCGGCCCCGGACACCGCCCAACGCACGGCCCTGAAAACCCATCTCAACCGGGCGGCAGAGGCGCTCCGGGAACTGTACGACAGCATGAGCCGCACCCCGCCGCCACAAGAGGAGAATCCCGCCGTCATCTTTGACCGGGCGGCAGAAAAGGTATGCCGGGGGTGCGCCCTGTGCGAGCTGTGCTGGCAAAAGGATTACACCGCCACCTTCAACGCCCTCAATGACGCTACTCCCTACCTCCTCGAGCGGGGCAAGGCCAAGGCCAAGGACTTCCCCGTTCACTTCGCCGACCGCTGCATCCATCTGTCAGAATTGCTGCAGGCCATCAATGGGGAGTTGTCGGCCTTTCTGCTGCGGAAGCAGTACCGCCGCCAACTGGAAGAAACGCGCCGCAGCGCCAAGGGGCAATACGCCCAGATGTCGGACCTGCTGACGGCGGCGGCCGCCGGTCTCAGCGGGGCGGCCCCCGCCTTTGGAGAGATCCCTGCCTGCGTTATCGGCGCGGCTCTGCGGCCCAAGGAGGGGGAAATGGTCTGCGGCGACACCATGGAGGCCTTCCGCACGGACAGCGGTCTCTGGTGCCTGCTGCTGGCGGATGGTATGGGCAGCGGGGACGCCGCCCGGCGGGAGTCCTCCCTCACCTGCCGGCTGCTGCGGCAGTTTTTGGAGGCGGATATCCAGCCGGAGGCCGCCCTCACCACCCTGAATTCCGCTATGGCCCTCCGGGGTGCGGAGACCGGCAGCTTTACCACGGTGGATCTGTGCGTTTTGAAAGGCTCGGAGGCCACCTTCTATAAGTTCGGTGCCGCCCCCAGCTATCTGAAAAAGAACGGCGCCGTCCGCCGGATCACCGGCAGCAGCCTGCCGGTGGGACTGCGGGGCACTCCTGCCGCACCGGATATAACCACCGTGACGCTGGAGCCCGGCAGCTTCGCCGTGATGATCAGCGACGGCGTGGCAGACCCCAGCCGTGACGAATGGCTCCAAGACCTGCTGGCGGGCTGGGGTGGGGACGATCCTCAGACGCTGGCCAATCTGATCCTCTCTGAAAGTATCCGCCGGGAGCGGCTGCAGGATGACTGCGCCGTGCAGGTGCTCTACCGCTTGCCGGAGCCGGAGCAGCCGGTATGAGGAAAATTTTCAAAAAGCCGCCGCCGGTTGGTATAGACTTCCCTCCTTTGCGGGAAAATGGAAACAGATCAACTGAGGAGGACAAGGCTCATGGTAAAAGGCATTTCCCGGCGGGTCGTGGTGGTAGACGCGCCGGAGCATCGTTTTTTTGAACAGGCCATCTTCATCGTCCGCAATGACGCGGCAGGAGAGGGGATCACCTCCCGGGAGCTGGTGGAGGAAGCCCGACGGGTGGCCCACAATTACGCGTCCAGCGGGACCAGCCGCTTTTCCAACCGGTGGCGGACCCTGAACCCCATCGTATACACCCTGATCGGCGCCGGGACCATCGGCCTTACTTGGCTCATCGTGGCGCTGGCCTGAAAAAAGCACGTTCTCTTTTTGAAAGAGAACGTGCTTTTTTGTGCGAAAATCATCTGCGCAGCTTGGCCTTCAGCTTCGCCTTGGCCTCCGGAGACAGCAGCTTTCCCGCCGCCCGCACCGGCAGACTGGGAAGCCGGAAAAACTGTCTGCGGACCTCCTCAAAAGGCTCTACCGCATAGCTGGCGAAGAAGGATGCCCGGTCCGCCGCCGGGCCGATGGGCCGCGCCAGCCGGGGATTCCCCGCCACAGCCCGCTCCACCGGGAAGGGCTGGCAGTTCAGCTTGAGCTGGTCAAACAGATAGCTGCCGTGGGGCGTGTTCACCAGCAGCAGGCTGACGCCCGCGTGCTGCTGCTCCGGAAACTCATCCGGCCGCAGGCCCCACAGATCACCCAGCGTAAAATCGCCGGGACGGTTCAGATTTGTATACTGGCAACCGTGGCAGCTCTGGCGCAGGAACAGCGCCCGGCCAAAGGCCCGGCCAAAGCCTGTGGCAAACAATGGTGCGGAATCCGCAGTGCCATCGTCATATACAGCGGTAAAGTGGCTGTTCTTCCACCCCTCCACCTTATTGCGGAAGCGGACATTTGCCAGCCGCCGCCGTTTATTTTCTTCGATAAACCGGGCCTCGTCCTCCCACACACCGGGGGAGGGTACGCCGTGGCACACCAGATCGCAGGTGGTGAGATTTTCCGGGCGGCACCCTAAAAAGCGGTACAGCCCATCCACCTGACAGGGTGTACCGGAAAACAGCACCGGGCGGGTCTTCAGCACCTCCCGGATCTCCCGGAACACGCCGTCCAGATCGCTCTGGACATACTTGGCTCCCCGCAGCCGCCACAGGTCCTCTTTCCGGAAGCAGGGGATGTGCCGCAGATGCTGATGGCCGTCCATGGCAGCGCCGTATACCACGCCGCCGCCCTCCAGCACATATTCCGCAATGGCAGTGAACGCGCCGCCGGAGGTAGAGTCCTTCCGGACGGCGTCATCCCGGTTCCAGGCGGCGAAGGCAGCGGGCAGATGAGCCGCCGGACCGCGCTCCTGCAAAACTGGGCACAGCCGGGTACAGCGTCCGCAATGGACGCATTTTTCCAGATCCACTTCCGGGAAATCAAAGCCAGTTTTGTCCCGGACCATCGTAATGGCGTCATGGGGACAGCCTGCGGCGCAGGCGGTACAGCCGGTGCAGCGGCTCCGCTCTGCCAGCTTCGGGGCAAAACTCCGGGGAGAAAGCGGCGCTTCCGGCGCATAGGGCCGGTCTTCCAGCGCTGCCTGCAAATAATTCAGAGAATCCTTTCGGGCGGCAGTCAAAGCCGCTTCGGCAGCTTCCCAGTCAACGGGGTCCAGCAGCTCCGCCGTATCCCCCTTGCCAATGACCCGGTTGGCAAGACCCAACCGGGTCAGGATGCTCACCGTCCGGGACCGTTCCGGGGCGGACAGCTCCGCCGGGGAGACCGTGGTGAAAAAGGGCCGGTGGAACTGGACGGAGAACACCGTGCCATGGAAGGAATTGGTGACAACATAGGCGGCATTCTGGAACAGGCCCAAAAATTCCGCCGGACCGGCATCCATGATCTGCTTCGCCTTGGGATGGACCTTCTGGCGGATGCCGCAAAGCTGCACCACCGGCAGTCCCGTCTCCTGATGGAGCCGTTCCAGATAGGGCGTCAGCGCGCCGGGACGGCTGATGCAGTAGCAGAGGATGTAGCCACCCTTGGGGTAATTGGCCGGGTGATCGGCCATGGAGTCCCACTGGTCCGCCGTCAGCAACAGGGTGGGGTCCAGCACCACCGGGGCGTCCTTCCCGGCGATATCCCGGATGATGGCGCTCCCCTGAGTCTCCCTGGCGGAGAGGTGGGAAAAGCCGTCCAGATAGCCCTTCAGCTCCGCCTGCATCCCCTCCGGGATGGTGGGAACACCGAAGGACGGTGCATAGGCAATGCGGCGCTTCTGGGAAAACGTACCGAAAAACACCGGGTCGAACCGGCCGTCCGGGAAGATCTTGGGGTTCCAGATCTGGTCGCTGCCGGAGAGGATCAGGTCATAGGGCAGCGGCCCCTCGGCCAGCTCGTCAAAGCGCCCATAGCGGCGATCTGAGATCCGCAGATGGTCCCGGCTGAACTTCTCAAACCGCCGGTAACGCTCCGACAGCGCCTGATAGTGCAGGGCCGTGTGAGCGTCATGGGCGGCGGAACCCAAGCCGGTGGGCCGCTTGAACAGGGCGTTGTCCTGATTGACGAAGTAGTCAATGATCTCGCAGTCCCAGCCAAAGCGCTCCACAGCCCGCTCTGTGGCCGCCGCCTGAAGTAAAGCGCCGTAATGGTGGATATGATAGAAGGTAACAAGTCCCGCCTTCAACGAAACGACTTCCTTTCCGCAGATCTCCTGCTCATTTCAGGTCCATGACCACATTTTCCGGGGTCAGCAGATCATCCTCCGCGATCCATGCCTCCACGGGGACCACTTCGAATTCCGTTTCCGTCCGGCGGATCACCACCCGGTCCAGACCCGCATTGATGATCATGCGGCGGCACATAAGGCAGGAGGTGGCGTCATTCAGCAGCTCCCCGGTGGCAGCGTTGCGGCCCACCAGATAGATAGTGCCGCCCGCCATGTCCCGCCGGGAGGCAGAGATGATGGCGTTGGCCTCGGCGTGGACGCTGCGGCACAGCTCGTACCGCTCGCCGCGGGGCACCTTCATGGCTTCCCGGGAGCAATAGCCCATGTCCACGCAGTTGGCCCGGCCTCGGGGGGCGCCGTTGTAGCCCGTAGAAATGATCTCGTCATTTTTCACGATGATGGCGCCGTAGATCCGCCGCAGACAGGTGGCCCGCTCCAAGACGGTCTCGGCAATATCCAGATAATAGTTTTCCTTGCTGATGCGATTCATAGACAGCCCTCCCGCCGAATTCTCAAAATTTGATAAAATATTTTATCATACCCGGCTTCGGATAGCAAGAGGGCAGCCAGTCATTCTGCCGTTCTCGCAGGCGGATGACCTCGTTTTTACAAGTTAGGCACCGCCTTCACCAAGGTCCGGCGGAGGACCGGCGCCAGCGCTGTCACTACAATGATCTTCAGCGTGTCGCCGGGCACATACACCAGCATGGCCGCCAGCAGCGCAGGAAAGGTCTTGGCAGACTGCATATAAACGTGCAGGATGAGATACATATAGGGGACACCCACGGCGTAGAGGATCAGATCTCCCACCAGAACCGCCGCCAGAACGGTCAGATACCCGGTGCGACGAGCAGTCAGCGCGCCGATCACGGCGGCGGCGGGGATCAGCCCCAGCAAAAAGCCGAAGCTGGGCTGAAGCACATAGCCGATGCCGCCACCTTGCGTAAAGACCGGCAGGCCCAGCAGTCCGATGCCCACATAGAGCAGTTGAGAAATGGCTCCCCACTTCCACCCCAGCAGAAAACCGGCCAATGCGGTAAACAGAAATTGCAGCGTAATGGGTACGGTGCCTGTGGGGATCTGCAAAAACGCGCCGATGGCGGTCAGGGCGGCAAACAGGGCGGCGAGGACCATATTGCGGGTCATATCATGATGATTCATAATGAAAAACTCCTTTTCGGTTTGATGCGCCTAAAGTGTAGCAGACGCGGTCCCGATTGTCAACCATTTGTGAAAATCAGGTTGACAATCCGGCATGGACGCCGTATAGTACCGTTGGAGGGATGTACCATGACGAAGCAAATCGTTTTAAAACTCCTACGGGAGCATACAGAGGAATTTCTGTCCGGCGAGGCTATCAGCCGACAGGCCGGTGTCAGCCGGGCGGCGGTGTGGAAGGCTGTGGAGCAGTTAAGGCAAGAGGGCTACGGTATTGAATCCGTCCCCAACCGAGGCTACCGCCTGACCCGCGTGACAGCGCGGCTCCGCCCTGAAGAATTAGCGGAGCAATTTCGGGACTGTCGGATCGGCCGGGAGCTGCTGTGCTTTGACACCATCGACTCCACTAACAACGAATTGAAACGGCGGGCGGTCAGCGGCACCGTAGATGGAACGGTGATTCTGGCAGACCAGCAGACTGGCGGCCGGGGACGCCGGGGACGGAGCTTTGTGTCCCCCGCCGGGAAGGGACTGTATTTATCGGCGGCCCTCCGCCCCCGGTGCCCGCTCTCTGAGATCAGCACCCTGACAGCTTGGACCGCCGTGGCGCTTTGCGACGCGGTGGAGGCCGCCTGCGGCGTCCGCCCCGGCATCAAGTGGCCCAATGATCTGGTGCTGAACCGGAAAAAGCTCTGCGGCATCCTGACGGAGCTGGAATGGGAGGCGGAAAGCGGTGAATTCTCCTGCGTCATCATCGGCGCGGGGATCAACGTCAGTCAGGATAAAGCCGATTTCGGCCCGGAGGTAGCCCCCATCGCCATTTCTCTGGCGCAGGCCCTCGGAATGGCCCCGGACCGGACGGAGCTGGCCGCCCGGGTGATCCGGTCGCTGAATGCGTTATATGATGACTTTCCCTCCCAAAACGCCGCCTATCTGGACCATTTTCGCCGGGACTGCCTGACGGTTGGCAATCCGATAAAGGTCATCTCCGGTGCAGGAGAGCGCATCGGCACCGCCATGGGCATTTCCGATGACTTTGGCCTGACCGTCCGCTGGGAGGACGGCTCCACAGAGACTCTGACCTCCGGAGAGGTTTCCGTCCGTGGCCTGTACGACTATGTGTGACCCGCCGAAGCGGGTTTTCCCCAGATTCAGCCTGTCCAGACAGAAAAAGCTCCCTGCTGAGGTTTTCTCAGCAGGGGGCTTTTTCATATCATGTTTGTAATAATCGCCGTCAGCCACCGTAGAACATCCCTAACAGGTGGGCCAGATCCCCGGCCTCCAGATAGGTGATGCCATTGGCGATCAGGCAGGGGCCGGAAAGGTGGAACCCATCCCCCTCCGGAACGGCAGTGCCTTTGACAGCTTTGCTGTCCGGTAGGATGGTGAATACGGTTTCAGTACCATCCTTCACCGTCACGCCAAACTCCTTATCCCAGGAGACGCTGTATCCGGCGGCTTCCGCCACCGCCCGGATGGGCACATACAGCCGTTCATCCCCGTAGGGCCGGCGCAGAGTTGACGGCTCCGCCACCGCACCGCTGTTGACATACAGCCGCCCGTAGCCGTCCAGAGAAATGCTGCCCTTGTATTCGTAGGGAAATACAATGACCTTGCTGGCCTGGCCCTTGTCATCGGCCCACGCCAGAACGCGGGTACCGGGCAGCAGATCCTGATACGTCACCCGGTTGCGGGTAAGATAGGGCTTCACCTGCGCGTCCTGCCACACCTGATACACCATCCCGTCGGACAGGGTAACGGACATACCGCTCCGGTTGGGGATCCCCAAACCCGTAAGGCCGTCAGAGCGGACGATCACATCGTACTGCGGCACCTTGTAGTCCGCGGGGACATTCACCAGAAGAAGCTCCGGTGTGACCTGCGGGGGCAGGCTCATGGTCATGGCAGTCTGCGCCCCCAGCCACGCGTAGACGGTGCTGCCGTCCTTGATGGCCTTTGCATCCACCGGCTCGCCGCTGACGGCGTCCAGGATCATAACGCCCTCCGTCCACAGGATATAGTCCTCCGTTGGTTCTCCGGCGGGCGTGCTTACCAGCAAACCGCCGTCCTTCTGATGGGCAACGGTTCCCGAGATCACGGTATATTGAGGGTTCGGGACGTAGGCCCCCGCGCCGGTGGCGCTAGCGGCTGCCAGTGCGGGGACGCACAGCATAGCGGCGCACAGGGCCGCTGCGATCAGCTTCACAGAAAATTTCATAGATGATCTTCCTTTCTTTCGTCAGGGTCGGAGCCTCCGGAAGAATGCTCCGTTTGCCTGGATAGACGGAGGGCAGCCGGAAAAAGTTCCCACCTTCCGCAAAAATCCCGCTGAAAATTTCAGCGGGACCTTTATCGCTCAACTCAGTCTATGACCCGGATGGCGGTGATGACCGGCTGCTGGTCGGCGGGGATGGTGCCGTTGCCGTCCGTAGGCTGGGCGGCCTCGCACACAGCGTCCACCACGTCCATGCCGTCGGTCACATAGCCGAAGCAGGCATACTGGCCGTCAAGGAAAGTGCTGTCTGCGTGGCAGATAAAAAACTGAGAGCTGGCGCTGTCGGGGTTCTGGCTCCGGGCCATGGAAATGGCGCCCCGGGTGTGGGACAGCGTATTTTTCACGCCGTTGGAAGAAAACTCGCCCTTGATGGTGTTCTCAGATCCGCCGGTGCCGTTGCCGTTGGGGTCGCCGCCCTGCATCATGAAACCGGCGATGATGCGGTGGAAGGTCAGGCCATCGTAAAACCCATCATTGGCCAGATCCATAAAGTTCTGCACGGTAATGGGGGCGGCGTCGCCGTCCAGCTCCACGGTGATAGTGCCGTAGTCCTGAATGTCGATCTCCGCGTGGTAGGTGCCCACGCCCGCCGTCTCAGCCGCAGGCTTGTCGGCCTTGCTGTCGGTGATGGTGTCCGTATCGGTCTTGCCGCAGGCGGCCAGACTCAACAGCAGCACGGCAGCCACGCAGACAGTCAGTAATTTTTTCATAAGGTCCTCCTTTTCAAAACGCAGCCCACCGAAGGTCATCCGGCGGGCTGTAAGGTGTGTTTACTTCTTGCCCTTCAGGGACTTCATGCGCTGCTCGTGGTTCAAAATAGCCTTGCGCATCCGCAGGCTCTTGGGAGTGACCTCCAACAGCTCGTCATCTGCCAGGAACTCCAGGCACTGCTCCAGGCTCATCTGGCGGGGAGGCACCAGACGCAGGGCATCATCAGAGCCGGAAGCACGGGTGTTGGTGAGCTGCTTCTTGCGGCAAGCGTTCACCACGATGTCCTCGCCCCGGTTGGCCACGCCGATGATCATGCCCTCGTACACGGGGACACCCGCGCCGATAAACAGGGTGCCGCGCTCCTGCGCGTTGAACAGGCCGTAGGTGATGGAGTCGCCGGTCTCGGTGGAGATCAGGCTGCCCATGCCGCGGCGGGAAATATCGCCCTTGTAAGGCGCATAGGAATCAAATACGGAAGCCATGATACCCTCGCCCTTGGTGTCGGTGAGGAAGTCATTCCGGTAGCCGAAGAGACCGCGGGCGGGGATCAGGAACTCCACCTTCATGCGGTCGCCCACGGGAGTCATCTCCACCAGGTCGCCCTTGCGCTGGCCCAGCTTCTCGATGACGCTGCCCACGCAGTCGCCGGGTACGTCCACCACCAGACGCTCAATGGGCTCGCACTTCTTGCCATCGATCTCCTTGTACAGCACACGGGGGGGAGAGACCTGGAACTCATAGCCTTCCCGGCGCATAGTCTCAATGAGGATAGACAGGGACATTTCGCCGCGGCCCGCCACGTTGAAGGCGCTGTCACGGTCGGTATCGGAGACCTTCAGGGAAACGTCCTTCAGGGTCTCACGGTACAGCCGATCCCGGAGCTGGCGGGAGGTGACGAACTTACCCTCACGGCCGGCATAGGGGGAATCGTTGACGGAGAAAGTCATTTCCAGCGTGGGAGCGCTGATCTTCACGAAGGGCAGCGGCTCCACGGCGCCGGGGGCGCAGACGGTATCGCCGATGGTGATGTCGGGAATACCGCTCATGGCAATGATGTTGCCGGCGGTGGACTCCGTCACCTGCTTCCGGGCCAGACCCTCAAACTCATAGATGGAAACGGCCTTGGCCTTCTTGGGGGCGGCGTCGGGATCGTGATAGTTGCACACCACGATTTCCTGGTTCTGCTTCAGGGTGCCCCGCTCAATGCGGCCGATGGCGATCCGGCCCACGAATTCGTTATAGTCGATAGAGCTGACCAGCATCTGGAAGGGCTGATCCACATCCGCCTCGGGAGCGGGGATATACTCCAGAATGGTCTCAAACAGCGGGGTGAGGTCGGTGCCCACCACGTCGGGAGAGTAGGAAGCGGTACCCTGACGGCCGGAGCAGAACAGCATGGGGGAATCCAGCTGCTCGGGGGTGGCGTTCAGGTCCATCAGCAGCTCCAGCACCTCATCGATGACCTCGTGGATGCGCTGATCGGGGCGGTCGATCTTGTTGACCACCACGATGACCCGATGGCCCAGCTCCAGAGCCTTGGAGAGCACGAAGCGGGTCTGGGGCATGGGGCCTTCAGCGGCGTCTACCAGCAGGATAACGCCGTTGACCATCTTCAAAATACGCTCCACCTCGCCGCCGAAGTCGGCGTGGCCCGGGGTGTCCACCACGTTGATCTTCACGTCCTTATAGCGGACGGCGGTGTTCTTGGCCAGAATCGTAATGCCGCGCTCACGCTCCAAGTCGCCGGAGTCCATGACACGGTCCACGACCTCCTGATTTTCCCGGTAAGCGCCGCCCTGCTTCAGCATCTCGTCCACCAGGGTGGTCTTGCCGTGGTCAACGTGGGCGATGATGGCTACGTTTCTCAAATGTTCGTTCTGCATATCTGGAACATCCCTTCTTGTTTTTTACCATCAATTGACAACAGTCGGCAGACAGCCCTCCGAATCAGAGAAGAACGTCTGTCGATTCTTGTCAACTGATGGCCTTACAGATTTCACATACAGTCACATATTATAATGCACAGTTTCCCTAATTTCAATGGGAAATTTCACATTTTCCGCCAAAAACGTGAGGTTTTTCTTGTATCTGTGCGTCATAGAAGGCCTGACGCTTTTTTGAACAAAGAATTCCACAAAAAGCAAAACTTTTTTTCGTTTTCGGACATTGATTCCGAAAGAAAGGACCGTATAATGAAATTTACCTCGACGGAAGCGACGCCAGCGCCGCACGTTCCGCCGGGAGTATTGCGGCTCACCGGAGCCGCCAAGGAGGATATCCCCATGTATCGTATTCAAACCATGAACAAAATTTCCCCCGTAGGTCTGAACCGGTTCCCCTCCGAGCTGTACGAGGTCGGGGATGCGGTACAGGACCCTCAGGGAATTTTAGTCCGCTCCGCCAAGCTGCTGGACTTGGAATTCAACCCCAGTCTGCTGGCCATTGCCCGTGCGGGCGTAGGGGTCAACAACATTCCTCTGGACCGCTGCGCAGCGGCGGGTATCCCGGTGTTTTCCACCCCCGGCGCCAACGCCAACGCCGTGAAGGAACTGGTGATCTGCGCCATGCTGATGGGCTCCCGGGACATTCCCGGTGCCATCCGCTGGGTCCGGGAACAGGCAGCCTCCGGGGTGGATGTCTCCACCGTGGTGGAAAAGGGCAAGTCTGCCTTCATCGGCCCGGAGCTTTATAAAAAGACTTTGGGCATTATCGGTCTGGGAGCCATCGGCTCCATCGTGGCCAACACCGCCATCTCTCTGGGCATGGATGTGTACGGCTACGATCCGTTTTTGTCCGTGGATACCGCTTTGCGGTTGGACCGCCACGTTCATGTGGTAAAGGATATCAACGATCTTTATAAGCGGTCGGATTACATCACCATGCACATCCACTATACGGAAAAGACCGCCCACATGATCGACGCTGACGCCATCGCCGCCATGAAGCGGGGCGTGCGGGTCATCAATCTGGCCCGGGGCGAGATCGTAGACGATGAAGCCATGCTGACGGCCCTGGACACCGGTATGGTGGCCGCCTACATCACCGACTTCCCCAACAACCGTCTCCTGACGGCTCCCCACGTCATCGCCATGCCCCATCTGGGGGCCTCCACCCCGGAAAGCGAGCAGAATTGCGCCGCCATGGCAGTAGATACACTGCGGGACTATCTGGAAAGCGGCAACATCCGCTCCAGCGTGAATCTGCCGGAGATGACCATGGACCGCAGCGGTGTCCAGCGGCTGTGCGTCCTGCACAAGAACGTCCCCGGCATGCTGGCAAACATCACCAGTCTGTTTGGCCGGGACGGCGTCAACGTGGAAAATCTGAGCAACAAGTCCCGTGGGGATTACGCCTATACCATGGTGGACCTTGGCAGCAAGGTGGGTGACAACGTGATCGAGGATGTGCGCCGCACAGCCAACGTGATCCGGGTCCGGTCCTTGGAATGGTAAATTGATCTGTTAAGATACAAAAAAGCACGGCTTTCGCCGTGCTTTTTCCTTTTATTTCGTGCAGCGGGTCTTCAGCTGCTCCGCCGTGATGGCCCAGCCCTCGGCCATGTATTGATCCACCGGGATCTCCGGGCAGGTCTCTCCCCGGTGACGGTAAATGGCCTGGACCATGACCTTCAGCAGCGCCGGGTCCTTTACCAGAATGGGGCCGGTGAGCTGACTGGCGAATACGCTGCCCTGGTGGTACCCCTCCGGGCCGCAGGGGCCTTCGTTGCCGTGGCCCATGTCCATGGAGGTCACCAGCGGCGTTTTGACGCCGGTGATGACGGAGCAGCGGTTGATAAAGCCCACCACGGCGTCCTCGTAGAGGTCCGTGTGGCCGTAGACATCCTCCACGAACCGCTTTTTGTTCTGAACGGAAGTGAAGTCCGCCAGGCCCAGGCCCTCGTAGACCTTTCCGGCGTCATCGGTGATGGAGCTGCCCAGCAGTTCCATGGCGTTGCCGGCAAACAGCATGGGCACGCCGCTCTCCGCGGCAGCCTTTACCCGGTCTCCCAGCTTGGAAAAATACAGGAGAGCCGCCTTCTGCGCCCGCTCTGTACCTGCGCCCATGTAGGCAAAGTCCGCATGGGTCAGATCGGCGTCTCCGCCAAGCTCCACCCGCTCCACAGTGACGGTATTGCCCATTTCCTCCAACGTCCGCTTCAGAATGGACACGTTGGCATAGCTGCCATACAAGCTCATGAGATCCGGATAGAAATGCAGAATCTTCAATTCCATGGCTCAGCCCTCCTTTTTCACATCCGGCAAATTCAGCAGCTTGTCCCGGTCAGAGAAGCAGGTGACTACATACAACGCCTCGCTGCCGCTGTCCCGGATCGCTGCTGCCGCGTCCGGAATGCCGGGAATGACCTCCCAGTTCTGAACGTCGGTGAACCGGAACCGTTCCGCCAGATCATTCCGGTACATACCGGAGAGAATGACCCGCTTCACATGGGGGACATTCAGCTGGTCAAAGTCGATGTCCCACAGCCAGCTTGTCTCGCTGGTGAAATACTTCCGGGACACAGCGTCCACGATGATGAGCACCGTGCAATCCTCGTTGGTGGAAGCGATATAGCGGAGGTTCGTGTCATAGGCGATGGAATTTTCGTGCTTGCTGGTCAGCAGGATGCCGTGGTGCTGACCAAGGGTGAAGGTCTGCATCCGTCCGTTTTTCAGAATGTAACTGCTGAGGGTGTCCGCAATGGCGGCTCCCTCCACGCCGCATTCCCGGCAGGCGGCATAGGCCGCCAGAATGTTATACACATTGTAAATGCTGCGGAAGGCCAATGCCACGGTGAACTGCCCGTCCAGGATCAGTTTGCCGTTTTGCAGGTCCAGCTCCGTGGCGGCGTAGTCCGGGTCGGGCCGGGCGTGGCCGCAGCTGGTGCAGCGGTACGCGCCGATGTGGTTGTAGTGGACGTACTCATATTCCATGGGCGCGTGGCACACTGGGCAGTAGGCCCCGTCATGATAGACCCCGGTGGGGGTCTCCGTATCCGTGGCACAGCGATTCAGCCCGAACCACTTTACTTTTTCATGGCCGATGACAAAGCAACTGGACAGGGGATCGTCGCCGTTCAGGATCAGCTCCGTATCGGGGTGGATGGCGGGGAGGATCGCGTCAAACACGCTTTCGGGGTGACCGTTCCGGGTGAGCTGGTCCCGGTACAGGTTGGTGATGACAAATTCCGTGGGGTGGAAATACTTGAAGCTGTGGGCAGCGTACCGCTCGTCGCTTTCCAGCAGCAGCACGTCCGCGTTGACCTTCCCCCCCAGGGTGGCGTGGGTCAGGATCAATGTGGTGACGCCCTCTACCTGATTGGAGCCTTCGGCGTTGTAAATGACGTTCTTCCCCTGCCCCCGCAGCACCGTGGCGATCATCTCCACCGTGGAGGTCTTGCCGTTGGAGCCGGTGACGGCGATGATGTGGGGCGGCAGCTGTACCCGTCTCAAAATGTCCGGGCAGATCTTCAGGGCGAACTTGCCGGGCATAGAGCTGCCCTTGCCCACCAGCTTGCCTACAAATCGGCCCAGCTTGCAGACCACGATTGCTAAAAACTTTCGCATGAATATCCTTCTTTCAGCGTTTATTTTCCAGCCAGATCATCAGCGCCGTCAAATCGGCGGGGCTGACGCCGGAGATTCGGGACGCCTGTCCCAGATCCATGGGCCGCACGGCGGAGAGCTTCTCTCTTGCCTCCAGCCGCAGACCCTGAATGGCGTTGTAATCCAGGTCCGGGGGCAGCTTGTGACCCTCCACACGCTTGAACTCCGCTACCTGCTGCAGCTGGCGCTTGATGTAGCCCTCGTACTTGACGGAGATCTCAATTTCCTCCGCAATGTCGGCAGACAGGGGTGGCCGTCCGGGGTCGAAGGGGGCCAGCTCGGCGTAGTGAAGCTGGGGCCGCTTCAGCAGGGACAGCAGGGAGCAGCCGTCCGGGGCGTCGGCAGTGCCGTGCTCTGTCAGGAAGGCCGTCAGTGCCGGGGAGGGAGCCACGCCGGTGTGCTCCAGCCGGTTGATCTCCCGCTGGATGGCATCGTACTTTTCCTCCACCGCCCGGAGCCGCTCCTCCGGTACGAGGCCGATCTCATAGCCTCGCCTGGTGAGCCGCTGGTCGGCGTTGTCCTGCCGCAGCACCAGCCGGTACTCGCTGCGGGAGGTCATGATGCGGTACGGCTCGTTGGTGCCCTTCGTCACCAGATCGTCAATCAGGGTGCCGATGTAGCTCTCCGCCCGGGAGAGAATGAATGGGCTCTCCCCTTTTAGCTTCCGGGCGGCGTTGACGCCGGCCACAAAGCCCTGAACGGCGGCCTCCTCGTATCCGGAGGAGCCGTTGAACTGCCCTGCGCCGTACAGGCCGGACACCTGTTTCGTTTCCAGCGTGGGCAGCAGCCCCAGCGGATCGATGCAGTCATATTCGATGGCATAGGCCGGACGGGTCATGACCGCGCGGCGCAGGCCGGGTACGCTATGGAGCATCTGGATCTGCACCTCCTCCGGTAAGGAGGACGAGAAGCCTTGAATATACAGCTCCTCCGTGTTCAGTCCCATCGGCTCTACAAAAAGCTGATGGCGGAGCTTGTCCGGGAACCGGACGATCTTCGTTTCAAAGCTGGGGCAGTACCGGGGGCCGATGCCCTCGATCAAGCCGGAGTACATGGGGGCCCGATCCAGATTCTCCTGCACGATGCGCTTGGTCTCCTCGGTGGTCCACGTTAGCCAGCACACCGCCTGATTGTAGGGCGGATTTTTCGTGGAATAGGAAAAGGGCACCGGGAGCTCATCCCCCGGCTGGACTTCCATCTCGTCGAAGTCTACCGTCCGGGCGTTGACCCGGGGGGGCGTGCCGGTCTTGAACCGCCGCAGGGGCAGGCCCAGCTTCAGCAGAGAATCCGTCAGCGGTCCAGCGGCGTGCAGCCCGTCGGGACCGGAATCCTCCACGCAGTTACCGATGATGGTGCGGCCCTTTAAATAGGTGCCGGTGGCCAGAATGGCGGCTTTCACATCGTACACCGCGCCGGTGGACAGCACCACCTGCCGGACCGCGCCGCCCTCCGCCCGAAGCTCCACCACCTCGCCCTGCCGCACCGTCAGGCGCTCCTGACATTCCAGGGTGTGCTTCATCCGCTCCTGATACTTCCGCCGGTCCGCCTGGGCTCGAAGGGACCAGACAGCAGGGCCTTTCCGGAGATTCAGCAGTCGGTACTGGATGCAGCATTCGTCGGCGGCTTTGGCCATTTCGCCCCCCAGGGCGTCCAGCTCCCGGACCAGATGGCCCTTGCCGGTGCCGCCGATGGCGGGGTTGCAGGGCATGTTGCCCACAGCGTCCAGGTTGATGGTGAACACGATGGTCTCCAGTCCCAGCCGTGCGGCGGCCAGCGCCGCTTCGATGCCGGCGTGACCGGCGCCGATGACGGCAATATCAAATTGTCCCGCAGAAAAAGTTTCCATCATAGTTGTATTCTATCCTTTTTTCAGGGTAACGACCGCGATCTGCGGTCGATTGAACAATCGAACGGCCCATTTAGGGGAGTTTCCAAGCCCTCGGGATACAAACACCTCCGCCCCCTCGCAGTCTACATCGTTGCAGTGATAAAAACCGCTGGTGAAGGACGGCAGCAGGTTCAGGTTGGTATCTACCAGCCCGTCGGTAAAAGGCAGACGCCAGATGCCGCCGTGGGCATGACCGCAGAAGGTCAGGTCCGCTCCCAGACGGCAGTACCGGCCGTTGAAAAACGTGTTGCGGTGGGCCAGCAGCAGCCAGAAGGGGGCCTCCTGCTGGGCATACAGCTTCGCCGCCAGCTCCTCCGGAGTAGTCTGGTCTGCGTAGCCGTTGGGATCGTCGATCCCGGCGATGAAGATCGTCTGCCCGTTTCGCTCCAGAGGAACGAACTGGTTGGAGAGCACCGTAACGCCGGACTCCCGCAGGACTGTTTTCAGTTCCTCCACGGCGGCGTTTCCGTGCGCCCATTCGTGGTTGCCGGTCACATAGTAGGTGGGGGCAATGGCGCTGAGGGCCTTCCCTACCGCCTTTGCATACGGTATCGGGGCCTCGGCGTACTCGTCCACCAGATCGCCGGTGAGGAAAATCAGATCCGGTGCAGCCTGTTCCACGGCCGCATACAGCCGCTGATTGTTCTTTCCGAATTCCCGGTTGTGCAGGTCGCTGAGCTGCACGATCCGCAGCCCGTCAAATTCCGTCGGCAGCGCGGTGGAGGTGTAGGTCAGGGAATCGGTCCGCAGCGCCGTATTGTCCCAATATACAAACAGGACCAACAGGGCCAGCAGCCCACACCGCATGACTGCGTGGAGCCGGGAACGGGGACGGCGGCGATTTGCCATGGACGGACCTCCTCAAAAATGTAAAGCATCGGAATTACGGCCATATATTATAGCACAGCCGGACACAATAAGCGAGGAAAACTTTAAAAAGCTGCCGAATTTTCAGGATTTCTCAAGGAGCACGACGGCAGAAATTGAGAAGTGTGTGCAAAATCGGAAAAAAATTACAAAAAAGCTGTGAAAAAGGGCAGTTGAAAAGGAAAAAACGTTTGCTTATAATATGCTTGACTGCATCTGCTCATAAACAGATGACACTAACGATGCCGGAGTAGAATGCGACTGCTGCCGGACACAGGAGGAAAGACATGAGAGGTGTACACAGCGCGGTAGACGATATCCGCCGCAGCGTATTCACAGAAGTGGCCCGACTGGCCTATGAGAGCGACGATTACAAGCAGGTGGACATGATCCCCTACAAGATCGTTCCCGGAGAGGTTGCCCACCATCGCCATGACGTGTTCCTGGAGCGGGCCATTGTTTCCGCCCGGCTCAAGCTGGCTCTGGGCATGGATCTGGACCCCAACGGCCCCTCTGCCCCCATCAGCGCCAATATCCAGGATGCCGCCACGGATCAGAAATATTTCAACGAGCCCCTGGTCAATATCATCCCCTATGCCTGCAACGCCTGCCCTCCCAAGCAGGTCCGCATCACCGACAGCTGCCAGGGCTGCATTTCCCACCCCTGCATGAACGTCTGCCCCAAGGACGCCATCTATCTGGATGAAACCAAGCGCTGCCACATTGATCAGAGCAAGTGTATCAAGTGCGGCAAGTGCTTTAACCAGTGCCCCTACCGGGCGATCTCCAAGGTGGAGCGCCCCTGTGCTGCCGCCTGCGGCATGGACGCCATCGAGTCCGATGAGCTGGGCCGGGCTAAGATCAATTATGATAAGTGCGTCTCCTGCGGTATGTGCCTGGTGAACTGCCCCTTCGCCGCCATCGCCGACAAGAGCCAGATCTTCCAGCTGATCCAGGCCATCAAGCGTGGTGAAGAGGTCATCGCCTGCGTGGCTCCCGCATTTGTGGGACAGTACGGCCCCGACGCTACTCCCGCCAAGCTGAAGGCTGCCATGCGGATCCTTGGTTTTGCCGACGTGGTAGAGGTTGCCATCGGTGCCGACCTGTGCACCGTGGAGGAGGCCCATGACTTCCTGAAGGAAGTCCCCGAAAAGCTGGACTGGATGGGCACCAGCTGCTGCCCCGCCTGGTCCATGATGGCCAAGACGCTCTTCCCCCAGTTCAAGGACAACATCTCCATGGCCCTGACCCCCATGGTTATCACAGCCCGGATGGTCAAGAAGGATCATCCCAACGCCCGTATCGTCTTTATCGGGCCCTGCGCCGCCAAGAAGCTGGAGGCCAACCGGAAGTCCGTCCGTTCCGACGTGGATTTCGTGCTGACCTTCGAGGAGCTTCTGGGTATGTTTGACGCCAAGGAGATCGACTTCAAGACCCTTGAGGCAGATCCTGCCGACGGCATGGACGAGGGCAGCGGCTTTGGCCGCGGCTTCGCTGTGGGCGGTGGCGTGGCTGCCGCTGTGGTGGAAGCCATCAAGCACATTGACCCGGATCGTGAGATCCTCATTGAGTACGGCGATGGTCTGAAGGAATGCCGCAAGATGCTGGCCATGGCTAAGGCCGGCAAGCGCAACGGCTATCTGCTGGAGGGCATGGGCTGTCCCGGCGGCTGCGTGGCCGGCGCCGGCACCCTCCGTCCCGTCAAGGAATCCACCGCCAGCGTGGAGCGCTTTAAAAATGCCGCTTCCAGCATGAGCACGACAGAAAGTCCCTATCTGGGCCGTCTGAAAGACGTAGAGGAGAAATGCTGAGTCTGATCCTGCTGCAACAGATCGCCCAGTTGTTTATCATTATCTTTCTGGGTTGGGCCATTGTAAAGGCCGGTATCTTGAAATCAGAGGACAGTCGTGTACTGTCCATGCTGTTGCTGTATGTCATCATCCCCTGCGTGATCCTGAACGCTTTTCAGATCGAGCGCACAACGGATACCGTACGCATGATGGAGCTTTCGCTTCTATCTGCACTGATGATGAACGTGCTGAGTCTCGTGCTGGGAAGACTGTCGGCAAAGCTGTTTTGCCTAAATACAGTGGAAACAGCCTCTGTCATGTACTCGAACTGCACCAACATGGTGGTTCCGCTTGTCATCGGAATTTTGGGTGAAGATTGGGTCATGTATGTGACCTGCTACTCTATCGTGCAGACCATTCTGGTATGGACCCATGCCCGGATCCTCATCAGCGGCAAAAAAGAGATCTCCCTGCGGGATCTGGTATGCAATGTGAACATTCTGGCGATTGCCATAGGTCTGTTTCTGTTTGCATTTCAGATCCGGCTGCCCGCAGTCATTCGGTCGGCATTCGCCATGGCCGGAAATACCATGGGCCCGGTTGCCATGCTGATCATCGGTATGCTGATGGCGGATATGGATATGCAGCATCTGCGCTCCTATCGCCAGCTCTGGAAGCCTGTGCTGCTGCGACTGATCGTACTGCCGGTTATTTTGGTCTGCGTTGCCAAATACAGCGGTCTGGCCGCGCTGGCCCCTCACGGAGAAACGCTGATCATCATCAGTCTGCTCTCTGTGATCGCGCCCTCCGCCAACATTGTGACCCAGTTCAGTCAGATGTTCGGTCGGGATGCCCTCTATGCCAGTCTGATCAACACGGTGACCATGCTGCTCTGCATCATCACGATGCCGCTGATGATCACCCTGTTCCAGATGTGACCGCGCAGAAAATAGCGACTGGTTTTATTCGGCTATCCCCGTTTTTCACGTAATCCCTCTATCGACATGCACAAAAAGAGACGCCCGGTCGGGCGTCTCTTTTTTCGTGTTGAATTTTTTTCGACACACTCTGTCTTCTGTTTTCAGAGCTTCACAAAAGTCCTGAAAATGTTTGATTTCAATGGCGCGTCCCCTGGGTTTTCCGCACACATACCTTTTCTTCCCGGCAGCCAGGACTCTCTCCTCTATTAAACTATTTTCAAAAACTACAGGCCGCTTTTCCGCCGTTCAGCGGAAAAGCGGCCTGTCCATTTCAAAACAAACGCTTTGCTTTTTGGTGCTCTTTGGTTGTCAGAAATGTCTTACTTGCAGACAGCGATGATCTCAATCTCGCACAGCAGCTTCTTGGGCAGCTCCTTCACGGCCACGCAGGAACGAGCGGGCTTGCCGGTGAAATACTTGCCGTACACGCCGTTGAAAGCAGCGAAGTCTTCCATGTTAGCCAGGAAGCAGGTGGTCTTGATGACGTCCTCGAAGCCCAGGCCGTTAGCAGCCAGAATGGCCTTGATGCTCTGGCAGGCGCGCTCAGCCTGCTCCTCGATGGTGGTGCCGACGATCTCACCGGTACCGGGCATCAGGGGGACCTGGCCGGAAGCAAACAGGAAGCCGTTGGCGGAGATAGCCTGAGAATAGGGGCCGATTGCGGCGGGGGCATCGGGAGTGTTGGTGTAATTCATAATGATGTACTTCCTTTCCAAATCGTTTCGTGCTGATTTTCCAAATCATGCCGTAGACAGAATTCCTTGAATCGTCCACGATTCAAGTATAAACACGGATCCGGCTTCTGTCAACCCTTGCCGATCCGGTCAAAAAACCCGCCGCCCCTCCTTCAAGAGGAGCGGCGGGTCAATTTTTTTGTGTAAATTACACCAAGGTGTCCAGGACAGCCTTCAGATCAGCGATGATGTCATCGGGATCTTCCAGACCGACGGAGATACGGACCAGACCCTCGGAAATGCCGGAAGCCTTCAGCTCCTCGGGAGTGTAAGTGGAGTGAGTCATGGAAGCGGCGTGCTCGACCAGCGTCTCGGCATCGCCCAGAGACACGGCGATGGTGCACAACTGCAGCTTGTTCAGAGCGTTGGCAACGGCATCGCGGTCGGCCTTCAGCTCAATGGACATCATGCCACCGTACAGCTTCATCTGCTTCTTGGCGATCTCGTGGCCCTCGAAGTCCTCCAGACCGGGATAATAGACCTTGTCGATGGCGGGATGATCGTGCAGGAACTCGGCAACCTTCATGGCGTTGGCGCTGTGGCGCTCCATACGGATGTCCAGCGTCTTGAGGCCGCGGGCGATCAGGAAGGCGTTGAACGGGCTCATAACGGCGCCGGTCATATCCTTCAGGCCGAACATACGGCACTTGCCGATGAACTCAGCGTCAGAAATCACGAAGCCCGCAATCACGTCGCCGTGGCCATTGATGTACTTGGTAGCGCTGTGGACAACCACGTCAGCACCCAGGCTCAGGGGCTGCTGGATGTAAGGAGAGCAGAAGGTGTTATCCACGATGACGCGGATGTTCTTGTTGTACTCGTGAGCGATTTTGGCGACCTCAGCGATGTCAACCACCTTCAGAGTGGGGTTGCAGGGGGTCTCCAGATAGACAACCTTGGTCTTCTCGGTCAGAGCGGCTTTCACGGCAGCGAGATCGGCGAAGTCAACGAACTTCACGCCCACGCCGAACTTGCTCATGCCGTGGTTCAGCAGAGCGAAGGTGCAGCCGTACAGGGTATCGCTGGCAACGATCTCGTCACCGGCCTCAACAGAACTCCACAGAGCGGAGGAGATAGCGCCCATGCCGGAAGCGGTAGCCAGAGCAGCCTCGCCGCCTTCCAGAGCAGCCAGCTTCTCCTCGACCTGAGTCAGAGAGGGGTTGCCCAGACGGGAGTAGATGTAGCCCTCTTCCTGACCAGCGAAGCGGGCGCCGCCCTGCTGCACGGTATCAAACTCGAAGGTAGAGGTCTGATAAATCGGGGTGCACAGTGCGCCGACACCGTTGTCATGCTTACCAGCGTGAATCTGACGAGTAGCGAAGCCCATGTTCTTGCAATCCATAATAAATGCCTTCCTTTCCTTGTTCCGGGGCCGGTGAGACCGGCAAATTTTGTTGTTATCGTTTTTCAGTTATCTGTAAGAACTTTCCACGTTTTTGGCAAAAGGAGAGAGCGAGTCGAGTAGAGAGGTGTTTACACGCAAAATTTATGTAAACATTTGCCGTAAACCAGAAAGTCTCATCGGATACTTTTATTGGATTTCACCTATTATACTATCACGTTCCGCGAAAAGGTGTTAGTATCTCTTTTTCGCAATTCATTCACAGTTATTTTAATAATGGATTGACTTTTCGTGATAGGCTCCGTATAATGTGGTTCAACAAACGATGCGTAACTATATCCATGGGAGCCCGGTGGACGGACTTGTGTTCCCCTGCGGCATCCTGTGAAAAATTTTATGAATTTTGTAAAAAGGAGACGATCCAATGACCTTTCAGCAGCTGACGTATGTGGTAGAAATCTCCAAATGCGGTTCCATCAACAAGGCCGCCCACAAGCTGTTCCTGTCCCAATCCGGTATTTCCACCGCCGTGCGGGAACTGGAGGAGGAATTGGGTATCAAATTCTTCGTTCGCAGCAACCGGGGCGTGGAGTTCACGCCGGAGGGCAAGGAGTTTCTGGGCTATGCAGTCTCGCTGCTGGAGCAGAAGCAGCGGATCGAAAGTCTGTACGGCGAATCCCGCAGCACCATTGCACCGGTGCATTTCAGCGTTTCCACCCAGCGGTATCCCTTTACTGAGGACGCTTTCCTGGAAATGCTCCAGCAAAACCAGGAAAACCGCTACCAATATACATTGAAAGAGACCAGCATGGACGGCGTGATCGACGATGTGTATGACCACCGGGCGGACATCGGCGTCATCTTCCTGACCAAATTAACGGAAAAGATCGTCTGCCGCCTGCTGGACGGCCGGGAACTGACCTTCCACGAGCTGGCGGCGGTGCCTCCCTGTGTATACGTCCGGAAAGGACATCCCCTCACCCAGCTGGAACACGTGTCGGAGGCAGATCTGGAGGGCTATCCTTACAGTTCCTTTGAACAGGCTCAGGGCGTAGCCGTGGACTTTTCTGAAGAGCTTCCCATGGTATCCATGCGTAAGCCCTCCAAGGCCATCATTGTCAACAACCGCTCCACCGCCATGAATGTTCTGGCCAATACGGACGCTTACAGCACTGGCAGCGGCCTTCTTGCAGAGCATCTCTCCCCTGCCAATGTGGTCACCATCCCTCTGGCAGACAAGGATCCGGTACGACTGGGCTGGATCTATCCGCAGAACGCCAAGCTCTCCTCTCACGCCGAAGAATTTGTCCGCCTTCTGGAACAGTCTATTCAGCGTTCCATTGCATATACCTCTTCCCTGCATCGTCAGATCGTCGGCAAATAAGCACATATAAATAAATGAACCGGACGATTTCGTCCGGTTTATTTTTTGCGCAGGTTCTTTTCGCCTGAAACACAGAACCTTGCAGGCAACAGGAAAACGCCGGCCATTGGCCGGCGTTTTCCATTAGGAGAGTGCGAGAGTAGGAGAGATCCAATGTTTGATTACTGCTGTGCCTCAGCGGCTTCCTTCTCCAGCAGGGCCTTCTTAGCGGCCACGTTGGACTCAGCGCAGTCATACTCCCAGTTCCAGGGATCCTTGCGGCAGACACCATCGGCGAAGGGGATGAAGATGGACAGGATGCCGAAAGCAGCCAGGAACCAGCAATACCACAGAGAGCCAAGGATGTTGGCGGCGCTGATGGTGGTGCCGTTGGTAACGGTAGCGTTGCACAGGGAGGAAGCTACCAGGAGCTGCGCGCCGTAGGGGATGATGCCCTGGAACACGCAGGAGAACATATCCAGCAGAGAAGCGGTGCGGCGGGGGTCGACCTTGTACTCGTGAGAGACCTCACGGGCCATGTCGCCAGCCACGATGATAGCCACGGTGTTGTTAGCGGTAGCGCAGTCGCAGAGAGAGACCATAGCGGCAATGCCCACCTGAGCGGACTTGTTGCCCTTCATGACCTTGCCCAGCTTCTGGATGATCCACTCGATACCGCCGTTCTTGGCGATCAGCTCAGACATACCGCCGCACAGCAGGGTCAGGAAGAAGACCTCGTTCATGCCGCAGAAGCCGTTGTAAACAGCCTGAGCGAAACCGGCCAGATCGATAGCGCCAGTGGCGATACCCACGATACCGGCAGCGAAGATGCCGATGGTCAGCACCAGGAACACGTTCATGCCCACCAGAGCCAGAATCAGAACCAGCAGATAGGGGATGACCTTGATAAAGCTGTAGGACAGGTCGCCGATCTCGGTAACGGTCTCGGGACGGCCCACGATCAGCAGCACTACGATGGTCACCAGCGCGGCAGGCAGAGCGGTGAGGAAGTTCACGCGGAACTTATCCCGCATCTCGCAGTGCTGGCTGCGGGTAGCGGCGATGGTGGTATCGGAGATCATGGACAGGTTATCGCCGAACATAGCGCCGCCGATAACTGCGCCCAGAACGACCATCATGTTCAGGCCACCCTTTTCCGCAACGCCGACAGCGATGGGAGTGATGGCGGAGATGGTGCCCATGGAAGTACCGGTAGCGGTGCCCATGAAAGCAGCGATGACGAACAGGCCAGCGGCCAGGAACTGGACGGGAACCAGGCTCAGGCCCAGGTTGACGGTAGCGTCACGGCCGCCCATCTCAGCGGCCACGGTGGCGAACGCGCCGGCCAGGATGTAGATGATCAGCATGGTCAGAACGTCCACGTTGGCAGCGCCCTTGGCGAAGGTATCAAACTTTTCGTTGATGCTGCCCTTGAACATAATGAAGGCCACCAGAACGGCCAGGAACATCGCGGTAACAGAGGGGAACTGATAGAATGCCATGTCGACGCCCTTGGACTGGTAAACCAGACCGGCGCCCATGTAGACAACGATGAATACCAGGAACGGGAGCAGTGCGAGACCATTCGCTTTCTTGTTGTTCAGGGTATTGCCCATATAGGGTTCCTCCTTTTTTCTTCCAAAGCTTGTTGATAGGTTCTTGGGACTGCTTATTGTGTTTTTACACAATTAAAGTGGGGTTGCCTCTCTCCTCTATCGTCAAGTATACCATAATTGTGAACGGATTGTTAATGCTTTTTTTCTATAATTGGTTATCGCTTTCCTGATAGCAATTAAAACTTTTTCTGTTAACCGTTTTTCTATCGTTCCGCTGCTTCATTTTATGCACTTTTGAGTACATTCAGTCCTCCCCTGACAACTTTTTCAGACAGCAAAAAATTGAGGCGGCCCCTTGCGGGACCACCTCGATTTTCAGTTCATCAGGAGTTTTTCTAGTTCCGCCGGGGTATCTGCCAGAAAATCCGCTCCCGCGTTTACCAGATTTTCCCGGCTGCGGAAACCCCACGTCACGCCGCAGGCCTTCAAGCCCGCGTTGTGTCCGGTGCGGATGTCCACATCGCTGTCTCCCACCATCAGCGTCTCCTCCGGTCGGGCGTTCAGCTTTTCCAGAATTCCGCGGGCCACGCCGGGGTCCGGCTTTACCGGTGTGCCGGGAAGATTCCCCCGGATCACCTCAAAAATACCGGGAAAGTAGTGGGCTACGATCACCTGACTGAATTCGTCCGCCTTGTTGGAGCAGACCGCCAGCCGCACTCCGGCGCTCTTCAGCTTTTTCAGCAGCTCCGGCATCCCGGCATAGGGTGCGGTCAGTTCCATATTGTGAGCGCCGTAGTACCGGTTGAACTGCGCAAGGGTCCGTTCCAGCGTCTGCGGCTCCTGGGCCTCCGCCGGGGAGAACCGGCTCACCAGATTGGGGATACCGTGACCCACCATGCCCTCGACGGCCTGTACGGTGTACTCCGGCCAGCCGTTTTCCCGGCAGACGGCGTTGGCGGCGGCCGCCAGATCCCCGATGGTATCCAGCAGCGTGCCGTCCAGATCAAAAATCACTGTGCGATACATGTATGATGCCTTTCTCTCTTATTCCGCCGCGTTCCACGCGGTCTCCAGGGCGATCTCCATCATCTCATGGAAGGAGTCCTGCCGCTCCTGAGCGCTCAGGGCTTCGCCGGTAAAAATATGGTCAGAAATGGTAAGGATAGACAGCGCCCGCTTGCCGAAGCGCTGAGCCGTCCAGTAAATACCGGCGGTCTCCATCTCCACCGCCAGAATACCGAACTTCCGGTAGGTGGCGTTGGCCTCCGGGTTGTCATTATAGAACTGGTCGGAGGTGAACACCTGTCCCACGTCCGCCCGGACGCCCAGCCGTTCCGCCGCCGCGGCGGCGTCCTTCAAAAGGCCATAGTCCGCCGTGGCGCACAGCTGGCCGGGGAAGCGGTACTGGTCCGCAAAGTGGGAATTGGTGGAGGCCCCCATGGCCAGCACCACGTCCCGCACCTTCACGTCCTCGCCGATCCCACCGGCGGAGCCGATGCGGATGATGGTGTCCACACCGTAGAAGTTATACAGCTCGTGGGCGTACAGTCCCGCAGAGGGAACGCCCATGCCGTGACCCATGACGGACAGCTTCCGTCCCTTATAGGTGCCGGTATAGCCCAGCATATTCCGCACGGTATTGAAGCACACCGGGTTTTCCAGATAGTGCTCCGCTACGAATTTCGCCCGCAGAGGGTCGCCGGGCATCAGTATCGCCTTGGCGATGACGCCCTCCTCCGCTGCGATGCAGGCAGAGGGAGATTCTAAAATAGCCATATCAGATCCTCCTTATTTTTTGTCCTTGAACAGCGCCGCAAGGCTCTCGTTGAAGGGCGGGTAGCAGATGCCCTTCTCCGTCACGATGCCGGTGAGCAGCTCATGGTCCGTCACATCGAAGGACGGGTTGAAGCACTTCACCTCCGGCAGGGCCATGGGCTTTTCGTACCAGAGATTCTTGATCTCGTCGCCGTCCCGCAGCTCGATGGGGATGTGCGCCCCGTCGGGACAGTTCATGTCGATGGTAGAGGTGGGCCCCAGCGTATACACGGGGATGCCGTAGTGCTTGGCCAGGATGGCCACGCCGCTGGTGCCGATCTTGTTGGCGAAGTCGCCGTTGGCGGCGATGCGGTCACAGCCCACGAAGCAGGCCTGCACCCAGCCGTTTTTCATCACCATGGACGCCATGTTGTCGCAGATGAGGGTCACGTCCACCCCCGCCCGCTGCAGCTCATAGCTGGTGAGCCGCGCCCCTTGCAGAAGGGGGCGGGTCTCGTTGGCAAACACGCGGATGTGGATGCCCCGCTCCGCCGCCAGCAGGAAGGGGCCCTGTCCGGTGCCGTACCGGGAGGTGGCCAGCGGACCGGCATTGCAGTGGGTCAGAACGCCGTCGCCGTCCTTCAGCAGGCTCAGACCGTATTCGGAGATGGCGGTGCATTTGGCGATGTCATCCTCGTGGATGTCCACCGCCTTGCGGTACAGAGTCTCCAGCAATTCCGCCCGGTCATCCTTCAAGTGGGTCTTGGCGGTATCCAGCATCTCCCCCACCGCCCAGCGGAGATTCACAGCCGTGGGCCGGGCCGCTCCCAGCAGTTCGCCGTCGATCTGCAATTTCCGGTAAAAGGTCTCGTTGTCCTTGGCGTCAATGTCCCGGGCCAGCGCGTACATGCAGTAGCCCGCGCAGATGCCGATGGCCGGCGCGCCCCGGATGCGGAGCATTTTGATGGCCTCGATCATCTCCTCCACGGTGCGCAGCTCGATCTCTTTTTCCTCGTTGGGCAGCAGCGTCTGGTCGATGATGTACAGCCGCTCCTCAGCCTTGTCATAGCGGATGTTCTGAACGTGGGTCACCTGCCGGATCGCTTCATTCATAGTCTGCCCTCCTCACACATACAGAACGCGGTCCTCTTTCCGGGCCTTGTCCCCCAGGACAGCCTGATCCGTATAGCCTAAAATACAGTTGCCGACGCCCTTCCAGTTTTCGCCCAGACCCCACTCTGCCAGCAAAGCCTTGCCCTCCGGCAATTCAAAGGTCTCCATGGCCCGGTTGATCCAGCAGGAGCCGATGCCCAATGCGGCAGCAGCGTTCATCAGGTTGCCCATTACCAGAGAGCCGTCCTGAAGCCAGTTGGGATACTCGCTGTCGGACAGCACCACAATGGCCTCCGGCGCACCATAAAAGGGTGTCCCCTCCGGTGTGCCTAAAATCCGGCTGTTCAGCCGTTCCAGTCTGGCAAGCACGGCGGCGTCACGCACCACCACCAGCTTGGTGCTCTGGAGATTCTTGGCAGAGGGCGCGTAAAGACCGGCCTCCACAATGGCGTCCAGATCCTCCTTTTTCACCGGCTCCGGGCGAAAAGCACGGATGCTGCGGCGCTCTTTCAGAACCTTTAAAACCTCATTCATGGTCAACACTCCTTTTGCAATAAGATCGTTATGGCTATTCTATCACGGTTTTTTTGATTCTCCAATATTTTTTCACAGGGAGCGGCCAATTTTCCCCTTGCATAAGCCTGTTTTGGGCCGCATAGGATAAAGCAACAAAAGGCGGGGAGTGTTGTGCTTTGAAGGGAAATATGGAGGAGCGGGCGGAGCGCCTTGCTCTTTACATCATAGAGAACCGGACCACGGTCCGCGCCGCCGCTGCCAAATTCGGCATCAGCAAATCCACGGTACACAAGGACATTTCAGAACGGCTGCCCCTTTTTAACCGGGCACTGTACTTGCAGGTCAAGGAGGTGCTGGACGTGAACAAGGCCCAGCGGCACATCCGGGGCGGCATCGCCACCCGAAAAAAATACAAGGGTACATAGAAGGAGGAAGTCCCATGGCTGTACGTGATCCCGGCGGCTGCCGCCGCCAAAGCGGCCCCCAAAAGTCAAACGCTGTCCCGGAACTGCCCGCCGCTCCGGCAGTTCAGCCCGTCATGCGCCGATGGCCCCACCCGGTAGCGGTCCATCCCGCGCCGGAGGGACTGGCAGCAGAGCTTCATTATATCAGCTGCGCCCTTTCCCAGCAGACCCGGCAGCTGGACGAGATCCGGTGCCTGCTGAAAAGGCTGGCGAACAGCACCGGAAGCGAATAGCAGGCTGCGGGGGACCTTCGGAGGGTCCCCCGCAGCCTTTAAGAAACGCCGATTTCCGTAGACCAGCATTTTCCGGACAGGCTGTTTGTGAATAAACTGGAAATTTCCCGGAACCCCTTGTAATTTGTGCCGTATCCTTATAGAATATTATGTAAATCTGTCGAAAAAGAGAAGCGGCCTTCGCCGCGCGTTAAAGGAGCGTCCGTTCACATGTCCAGAGCAGTCCGCTATAAAAAACACCTCACTACCCTGCAAGTTTTCCTGTCCATCGTCCTGATCCTGCTCACTGCCTGCGTGGCGGTGAAGGCATTTTTCCTGAGAGCCCCGGAGCAAAAGGTGGATGAGCTGCCGTCTCAGCCCTCCTCCACGGGAGATCCCCAGCTATCCGAGGAGGAGCAGGCGGCCCAGGAGGCCCTGCGGTCCCATCTGGAGCGCAAGGGCGGCTTCTACACCATTCTGGTCTCCGGCTCTGACGACGGCAACGGCAACAGCGACACCAACATTCTGGTAGCTGTGGACACTGTGAACGGCTACGTCTACGGCGTCAGCATCCCCCGTGACTCCAAGGCCGTGTGGGATGGAAAATCCCACAAGATCAACGCCGCCTTCGGCAAGGGCGGCATGACCAAGCTGGCAGAGGTGATGTCCGATCAGCTGGGCATCCCGGTGGACTACACCGTTTCCGTAGATCTGACCGGCTTTGAGGCGTTGGTGGACGCCATTGGCGGCGTGAATTTCGATGTGCCCATCAACATGGACTATGACGATCCCATTCAGAACCTCAGCATCCATTTCAAAAAGGGCGTTCAATACCTCAACGGCGCCGATGCCATGCGGGTGGTCCGCTTCCGCCACAACAACGATGGCACCGGCTACGGCAGCGAGGACTTGGGCCGGATGCAGACCCAGCAGAAGTTTTTGAAGGCCGTGGCGAAGAAAATGCTCACCGCCAGCAATATCCTGACGAAAATCGACGATTACGCCAAAATTTTCAATCAGTATGTAGACACCGACCTGTCCGTGGGCAATCTGGTCTGGCTGGGCACAGAGGTTTTGAAAATGGGCGTGGACAAGATCGACTTCTCCACCCTGCCTAACGAGTGGAGATCTCCGTATATCTATCTGATCCCGGACGAAACTCTGACTCTGGTGAATACCTATCTCAACCCCTATGTGGAGGATCGGACCGCGGAGGACCTGCATCTTCCGTCCTGACCTCCGGAAAGGAGTGACACTCCATGAAAAAGCAAGCGCTGTCCCTGCTGCTGGCACTGTCTCTGATAAGCGTTCCCGCTCTGGCCAAGGAGAACAGCGCGGACAACTTTGTCCGCAGCAAAACCTATGCCAGCCAGTTCTCCGATCTGCCGGAGGACCATACCTTCTATGAAAATGTAGCCGCCCTGTACGAATACGGTCTGTCTGTCGGTCAGGCCGACGGCACTTACGGCCTGACGGTGCCTATGACCGTGGGACAGTCGGTGATCTTCGCCGGGCGCATCCGCAGCCTGTACCGCACCGGGGACCCGGAGGCCGGTCCCGCCGCCTTCACTGCCGCCGCTATTGGATTGAAGGACGCCCAGCGGGTCTACGCCCCCTATCTTTGGTACTTACAGGCGGAGGGCGTTTTAGACAAGACTCTGGACGATCAGCTCTCCGATGTGGCTACCCGGGCCCAGATGGCCCATGTGCTGGCAAATCTCCTGCCGGAAACAGCGCTGCCCCCGGTCAATGATTCCCTCATCACTCAGGCCTACGCCAGCCGCCGCCGGATCACCGACGTGACGGAATACACGCCTTATTATGATGATATCCTCAAGCTTTACCGCTGCGGGATCAGCGTGGGCAGCGACGAAACCGGCTCCTTTCTGCCGGATTCTCCCATCACCAGAGGGGCCGCCGCAGCCATGCTGACCCGGATGGTAGATCCCTCCCTTCGGCTGACACCGGACTGGCACCTGCCGGAGCTTTATAGCGCCGAGGGGGCCGCCTACGAGGATCTGGTCACGGCGGGAACCTACATCGCCGCCCCAGAGACTGCGGCGGACTATGACCAGGCCGTCCGCTACATGCTCTCTCAGGGAGAAAACACCCTGTCCCTGAAATACGATCAAGGCTTTACCGTTTCCAGTGCTCAGGAAACTCTGAACAATGCCCTGCTGGCGGTCAAGCGGTACTGCGAGCAAGGCTACAACAACGCCTCCTGCTCCTATAACGCCGCCGGGACCATGATCCTGAAATTCAGCTCCATCGCCGGCGACCGCACCGAGGAATACCGGTCGGAAACGCTGTCTGCCGCCATTGCCGTCCATGACGCGCTGTGGCAGCAGGGGACCATTACCCCCGCCTCCACCCAGCGGGAGATCGCCTGGGCCTATTACCAGTGGATCGCCGCCAACTGCACCTACGATGACGCCGGGGACAACACCTCCGTCAGCCACCTGCCCTACAGCCTGTTTCATAACGGCAAGGCCGTCTGCGACGGGTATACCGGCGCTTACAATCTGCTTTTGAAGCTGGAGGGCATTGACTGCTACGCTCTCCCCAACGCCACCCACATCTGGACCGTGGCCACACTGGACGGCGAGACCGTCCACATCGACGCCACCTGGGGGGATCAGGGGAACACCGGCACAAAGCAGTATTTTGCCATGACCCCGGAGCAGTCTTATTCGCTGCACCCCTGGCCCAAGGAAAACGAACTGCCCCAATGATTCAAAAAAGGACTTCCGCATTGCTGCGGAAGTCCTTTTTGTTATACAAAAGCATGGCAACATAAGAAATGCGCCATTTCCTCGCCCCTGCGGGGCAACCGGAAATGATGCGCGAAAACTTCATGCACTGGCATCTGTGCATGTTCGTGGTGCGCTGTTCATGCATGAAGTTTTATACCAGATCCTTATAATACGCCACCAGCAGCTCCACCACCATGCTGTAAGACTTCATGCCGTTGGCGTCACCGTAGGATTTCAGCGCGGCGTCATACACTGTGTCGGATACCTTTTCCACCACGTTGTCCCGGAACTGATCCCAATAGGCGCTGTTGTCCCGGAGATCCGCTTCTACCGCTGCCGGAAGGGTGCTCCGGATGGCCCAGTAGGTCTCCGGGTCCGTTTCGTACAAAGCGTTGCCAAGGTGGATGAATCCCAGCAGCCAGCCGGAATACGCATAATCCGGCATTCCGCTGGTAACAGAGGCCAACACGCCCAAAAAGTTGCACTCCCGCTCCCACGCGACACCCCGCTGGTGGGCCAGCTCGTGGGCGATGGTGGAGGGCAGCAGGCAGGCGGGGCTGTCCACATTTACATTGGACTCCCCCACGCAGGCGAAGTACACCCCGGTAAAGCCCATGACGCTCATAATTCGGGAGCAGCGCACTGCCTTGACCCCGGTATCCGGAAATTCCAGAAAGGGAAACAGTTCCGTCACGCCGCCGTAGACAGACCGGCTCTCTGAAAGGATTTGCTCTTTCGACACCGCGTACACGCCGTTTTCGTCCCGTGGCACCGTGTCCGCCGTTTCGGACAGCCGTTCCGCGAAATAGGCGGTCACGTTTTTCAGATCTTCCGCAGCCACTGGCTGAGCTGTGATGCCGGAGCGGTCCTGAAAGCTGTCCGTCCAGTAGTTCACGCCCCACATGAGGCAGAACAGGACGTAAACTGTCAAAATACCGTCCGCCGCTCCCAAAAGGGCGCTGTATACCCGCCGTCCCCGGTGACCCCTGGCCTTCACCACGGCGATCACTGACCAGACGGTATATGCCACAGCCCCCACCGCCGCCAGAGCATACAGGATTTCCATGATGGACAGGCTGGTAAGCGCGCACAGCCGCCCCAACGCTGCCTTCAGCGGCGTGGTGACGTGATCCGCAAAGCTGTTCATCAGCTGCCGGTTCTGCCGCAGAGCCAGATACAGGCCCAACACCGTCAGATCGACAGCCAGCCAGATATGCAGTTTTCGATATTTTTTCCAGAAGCTCATAGCAATGCCTCATCTGTCATTTTTCAAGCTCAGGATTTGGAAACAGCAGGCGGAACCGCCTGCTGTCCTTATATCCAGTTGTTCGGCTATGCGGTTATTCCGCCGCCGCCAACAGCTGCTTTGTGTACGGGTCCTTGGGATGGTCGAACAGCTCGTCCACCGTCCCCTGCTCCACAATGCGGCCCTGCTTCATCACCAGGGCGGAATCGCACAGCTGATAGACCACGTTCAGGTCATGGGAAATGAACAGGTAGCTGAGGTCCAGTTCATCCCGCAGTTCCCGCAGCAGTTTCAAAATCTGGGCCTGAATGGTCACGTCCAGTGCACTGACCGGCTCGTCAGCAATGAGGAAGCGGGGCCGCTGGATCAGGGCCACGGCGATGGACACCCGCTGCCGCTGTCCGCCGGAAAGCTCCGATGGCTTCGCTTTCAGCACTTCCTCCGGCAGCTCCACCCGTTCCAGCATCTCCCGGACCCGGCGCTTCCGCTCCGGGCCGTCATACTTTCCGTAGATCCGCAGCGGCTCCTCTAACAGCCACTCCACCGGATACGCCGGGTTCAGAGAGCTGTACGGGTCCTGAAAGATCATCTGAGGCCGTTTCGTATAATGGATGACCTGTCCGGCCTCCGGCCGCACCATGCCCAAGATGGTCTTGGCCAGCGTGGATTTTCCGGTGCCGGACTCGCCTACTAATCCTAAAATTTCACCCCGGTGCACATCGAAGGAAACATCGTGGAGCACCTCGTGAAAGTACTTGCGGCCCAGCACGCCGCCTTCCCGATACCCGGCGGTAACATGTTGAAGGGAGAGTACCAATTCGTCCGTCATGGCCGCTCCTCCTTTCGGTTCCGGGTGGGGATGGCGTCGATCAGCTTTTGGGTGTAGGGGTGCTGAGGATGGTAGAATACCTGATCGGTATCTCCCTCCTCCACCAGAACGCCCCGCTGCATCACCGCCACCCGGCGGCACAGCTTCCGTACCACGTTCAGATTATGGGAGATGAACAGCATGGACACGCCGCTCTCCCGGTTCAGTTTTTTCAGCATTTCCAGAATTTGGGCCTGAATGGTCACATCCAGTGCCGTGGTAGGCTCGTCCAGCAGCAGCAGCTTGGGCCGGTTCACGATAGCCGCCGCGATCATAGCCCGCTGGAGCATACCGCCGGAAAGCTCATGGGGATATTTGTCGCAGATCCCCTCCGGGTCCGGCAGCTCCGCCGCCGCCATTGCCGCCAGCGCCCGCTGGTGGCGCTCCTCTTTCGGCATCTGGGTGTGGATCCGCAGGGTCTCCTCCACCTGAGGCCCAATTTTCATCAGGGGGTCCATGCAGCTTTGGGGCTCCTGAAACACCACGCCGATCTCCGCTCCCTGAATCTCCCGCAAAACGGACCGGTCCACGTGGAGCAGTTCCTGCCCGTCCAGCAGGATGCGGCCGGTATAGTCGCACTGCTTCCGGGGCAGCAGACCCGCCACGCTCATGGCGGTGACGGATTTTCCGGAGCCGGATTCACCCACCAGACCCAAGATTTCGCCGTCCTGAATGGTCAGGCTCACACCGCTGACCGCTTCCCGGTCCCGGTTATGAAATTTCACATGCAGATCCTGAATTTCCAGCATCAGACCTCACCTCCGCCCCGGCGCTGCAGTCCTTCGCCGATCAGTCCCACGCCGAACACCATCCACACAAGGGTCAGGCCCGTTCCCAGCGCGTACCAGGGCGCGCTCATGAACATGCCCTGACTCTCCGAGAGCATATAGCCAAGAGAGGCGTCCGGCGGCGTCACGCCGATGCAGAGATAGCTCATGGATGCCTCCGCCAGCACAGCGTTGTTGAAGCCGATGGTCAGCGCCGGCAGCAGCACGCTCCAAGTATTAGGCAGGATATGCCTCCACAGGATGCGGCTGCTGGATGCCCCCATGAGCCGGGCGCTTTTTACATAGTTGACCTCCCGCAGTCCGGCGTAGGTACCACGGGCCATCCGAGCAAAGCTGGGAATGAACACCAGCCCCAGAGCGAGGATCACGTTCCCGGTCTTGCCGGGGCCCAGCAGACTGATGACCACCAGTGCCAGCAGAATACTGGGAAATGCCGTCAGCACATCGCCAAGGCGCATCAGCACATCGTCCACGATGCCGCCGAAATAGCCGGTAACGGCGCCCAGCACCGTGCCGCACACCGCGCCCACGGCCACAGTACACAGCGCGATCCCGTAGGTGGTCCCGGCGCCCTTCAGCACCCGGCTGAAAATATCCCGGCCAAAGCTGTCCGTTCCCATCAGGTGAGCCAGAGACGGCCCCGTCAGCTTCGGCCCCGCTGCCATGGCGTTGGGGTCATAGGGCGTCCAGAAAAAGCCGAGAACGATCAGAGCCGTCAGGATGCCGGTCATCACCAGTCCCACGGTCAGGTAAGGATTTCTCTTTTTCATTTGCCAATCCCTCCCATCCGGGGGTCGATGCAGCGATTGACCAGATCTGCCAGAGTGCCGGAAAGCACCACCCAGAAGGCCAGGATCACCACGATGGCCTCCACCACCGGGTAGTCCTGACTGGAAATAGAGGCCACCAGCATCCGCCCCAGTCCGGGAACAGAGAACACCTGCTCCACCACGATGCTGCCCGCTACGATTTCCGCCATGGTCTGTCCCAAAAACGTGACGGTTGGCACCAGAGAGTTTTTCAGCACATGGCCCCACAGCACCTGCCGCCGGTCATTGCCACGGGCAATGGCCGTGCGGACATAGGGCTTGTTCATCTCGCTGATGACCGTGCTGCGCAGCATCCGCACCGTCATAGCCACCCGGGGAATGGCAATGGACACGGCGGCAAAGAATAAGTACACCAGAGACTTGCCAAGGTTCCGGTCCAGCCCCGGAAAGTCACCGGGGACAAAGGCCCGAAGTAAGATGCCGAAGCACCAGGAAATGAGGATACCGGTAAAGAACGGCGGTACCGCCATGCAGAACTGGTTCAGGAATGTGTGGAGTCCGTCCAGTTTTCCGTTGGCAGACAGCAATCCCAAGGGCAGCGATACCACAACGATCAGCACAAAGCTCACCAGACTCAGGCACAGCGTCACCAGCATTTTCGGGCCTAACAGCGCCTGCACCGGCTGGCGGTACTGGAAGGAAACGCCCAGATTTCCGGTGAAGAAACCGGCCAGCCATTCCCCGTACCGCACCAGCATGGGACGGTTCAATCCCATTTCTGCCCGGAGGGCCTCCACCTTTTCCGGCGTGGCCTGCGTCCCCAGCAGGGTGGCGGCAGGGTCTCCGGAGATCATGTCAAAAGCCGCGAACGTCAGAAGGGAGACGACGAGCATGGTGACAAGCAGCGTCAGAATTTTCCGCGCCGTGTATCGCATGACTGTCATCTCCCTTCCGGGTCAGCGGCGTCAAAACGTCCGCTGTTCATCACTTATTTTGTATAGTGGATAGTGGAAAGATCCAGAACATAGATGGGGTAGAAGGAGGGGCCCTCAAGACCATCCCGCACTGCCACGAAGTCTGCCATGTCCTGAATATAGACGTTGGCAGCGTTTTCCGCCAGGTTTTTTTCCATCGCTCTGTAAAGGGCGGTCTGCTCCCCATCATCATAGCAGGCCTGAGCCTGAGCGAACAGAGCGTCATAGTCCGCGTTGTTGTAGTTGATAAAGTCGCGGCTGGCGGTAGAGACGAACCGCTCCAGCATGGCCCGTGCGGTCATGTTGGAAGCGTCCACGCCCACCACAGTGGACTGGAACTGCCGGTTGGAATAGGTGTCCTGCACCCAGCTCTCCCAAGTGACGGGCTGAATGGCGGCATTGATGCCCACAGCCTTCAGCTGCTCCACGATGACCTGAGCGGTATCCATGTGAGACTGGTAGTTGCTGGGGACGGTGATGGTCATATCGAAGCCGTTGGGATAACCGGCCTCCGTCAGCAGTTCCTTGGCCTTTTCGGTGTTGTAAGTATAGTAGTTGGTCAGCTCGTCATCAAAATACTTGCTGAAGGCGGGGTACATGCTGGAACCCAGCAGGGTGCCGTAGCCGTCGAAGGCCAGATCCAGAATCTGCTGACGGTCAATGGCGTAGCAGAGAGCCTGCCGCACCCGCACATCGTCAAAGGGCTTTTCGGCATTGTTGAGGTACAGGGCCTGCACCAGATTCATGGTGCCTTCCTCCACATGGAAGCCGTCGCCAAGCTGCTGGATCTGGGTGGTGGTCAGATGGGCAAATACATCCACAGCGCCGCTCTGGAGGCTGAGAAGAATGCTGTCGGCATTCTCAATAATCTTATAGGTGACCTTGGTCAGGTCGGGCTTTTCGCCCCAGTAATCATCAAACCGCTCCAGCACCACGGACTCCTGAGCCGTCCGGGAAACGAACTTGAACGGGCCGGTGCCCACGGGGGCGGTATCCTGCTCCGTGTAGTCCTTGGGCAGCACAGCGGTGGTCAGGTAAGAAGCAAACTCATTATTGGGTTCCTGCAGCTGGAAGCAGACGGTGTCATCCCCCTCCTGATACATCTCCACGTTGGCAAAAGCCGCCACCTGGATGATGTCTGCCGGGGCATTGGCATCGCCGCAGCGCTGGTAGGACCAGATCACGTCCTCCGGCGTCACTTCCTGACCGTTGTGGAACTTCACACCGGCGCGGAGCTTAAAGGTATACAGCAGATGGTCTTCGGAAACGGTATAGCTCTCTGCCACAGCGGGATTCAGGTTGCCGCTGGCGTCTGGCTTCAAAAGTCCTTCAAATACGTTGAACATAACCTCACGAGTTCCTGCCTTCACGGTTTTGTGAGGGTCAAGACTGCTGTCCAGGTCCTGGGCGATGCCCACATTCAGTTCGCCGGCCGCAGCGCGGGCCGCGGGGCCTTCCGTCTGGGTGTTCGCGGTGCTCTGGTCCGTAGTTCCGGTCGTCCCGTTCTGGCTGCCGCCTCCGCATCCGCTGAGTACGGCGCTCAGGAGGCAGACCGCCGCCAAAAGCGTCAGGATTCTCTTCTTCATATGCAATTCTCCTTTTTATATCACTGCTCCGGGGAGTCAGTGTATTCGCGGAGCGGTTTTCTCCGTTCCGCAAATTCCCAGTCCCTTACGGGTACTGAAAATCCATGAGGGAATATGCGGTGGCCAATCCGCAAAAACAGCCCTGGGACACATCGTTTGTTATTTTTCTAACGATATGTCCGCAAGGCTGTATTGTACAGGATACTGCGGCTGATTGCAAGCCTTTTTTACAAGTTTTCCGACGTTTTCTCCGGTTTTTCAGGCTCGGTTTCCTGCTCCGGCAGCGGAGCGGTGTAATGCTCCGTTTCCACGGGGAGATCCTTTTCCGCCAGACGCCGGTCCACCAGGAACGCCACCAGGCTGTACAGGCAGGCACACACTGGCACGCCGAAAAACATACCCGCCACACCGAAAAAGCTGCCGCCCACCAGGATGGCGATGATGACCCACAGGCTGGAAAGACCGGTGCTCTCTCCCAGGATCTTGGGGCCGATCACGTTGCCGTCCAGCTGCTGAAGGGCCAGCACGAACAGCAGGAAATACAAAGACTGAATGGGATCGACCAACAAAATTAGGAAGAAGCTGGGGATCGCCCCCAGGAAGGGGCCGAAGAAAGGAATGACATTGGTGACGCCCACAAAAACGGACACCAGCGGCGTATACGGCATATCCAGCAGTGAGCAGCCGATGAAGCACAGCACGCCGATGATGAGGGAATCCAGCAGTTTGCCCCGGACAAAGCCGGAGAAGATGCGGTCAACCTTGGCGCTGCCCCGAAAGACCCAGTAGACCGCCTCCTCGGAAAACAGGCTGTAAGCCAGCTTTCGGGCATGGGCGGCGCAGCGCTCCTTGGTAGCCATGAAGTACACAGAGACGATCATGCCCACCAGCAGGTTCTTCAAGAACACCAGCGTACTGAGCACACCGCCGGAGACGGCGATCATCAGCATCTGCGTCCGGGTAAAGACCTGATTTTTCAGCCACTCCGTTGCGGACTCGTAGAACTTATCCATCTGGCCGGCTACCCAAACCTCCACGGTGGGGTTGCTCTCCAGCAGATGCTCCACCCAGCCGCTGATGGTATTATAGTAGCCTTCCACGCTGGAAACCAACTGCACCACGCTCCGATACAGCTGCGGGATCAGCACATGGCCCAGCAGATAGCAGAGCAGGCCGATGATGGCCCAGGTCACCACCAGACTGACGGCCCGGGCGCTCCGGGAGGTCATGCGCCCCTCTGCGTGGGCCTTTTTCATCTGTTCCGGAAAAAACAGGTTTTCAATAAAGTCGATGACCGGCGCCAGCAGGTACGCCAGTACCGCGCCGATCAGAACCGGCTGCAGTGCTTTCAGCAGTTGACCGCCGAAGGATGGCAGTACCCGGCGGCCAAAGAGGGTATCGTAAAAAAGCAGGATCGCGCCCACGGTCAAAAAGAGGGCAAGTCCCCACCGCACCGCGCTGTCTTTTTTCTTCATCCAACCGCCTCCTGCCGACAGGGTCCGCCCGCCTGCGGCAGACTTCTCCCGAAACCTTTATACAAACTTTATTCTACACGTCGCCCGGGGGAATTGCAATCCTCAATTCCCCATGCTATACTACTTTAACCGTCTGTTAACATTTATAATCATTTTCGGAGGCATGGACATGGAACCCCAAAAGAAGCTCCTGATGATCGTCAATCCCCGGGCGGGACGCAGCAAGCCCCGGGGGCCGTTATATGATGCGGCTGCCGCCCTGTGCGATGCCGGATATCTGCTCCGTATCCGCCGCACCACCGCCGCCGGGGACGCAGCCCGCATTGCCGCCCAAGAGGGCGGAGATTATGACACTGTGGTGGCCGTGGGCGGCGACGGCACCCTCAACGAGGTCATCTCCGGCATCCAAACGCTGAAAACTCCCCCGGCGGTGGGTTATCTGCCTCAGGGGAGCACCAATGATTTTGCCGCCAGCCTGGAGATCCCCTCAGATCCCGTTCAGGCGGCGGAGGCCATCGTCCGTGGTCAGCGCCGTCAACTTGACATCGGCCGCTTCGGTGAGCGTATTTTCGTATATGTAGCCTCCTTCGGAGCCTTCACCCGGACATCCTACACCGCCTCTCAGGATGTGAAAAATGCTCTGGGCCACTTCGGCTATCTGCTGGAAAGCCTCCGGGATCTGGATACGCTGCGCCCCTATAAGGTCCGCATCACCGCTGATGGAGAGACGCTGGACGGTGAATACCTGTTCGGCGCCGTTGCCAACTCCACCTCCATCGCCGGTATGATGAAGCTGGAGCGGGAGGAGGTCATTCTGGATGACGGCCTCTTTGAGCTGCTGCTGGTACCCCACCCCCAAAATGCAGCGGAGCTGCAAAATCTGATCTGGGCCTTGCTGAATCAGCAGTATAACAGCGGCGGTCTCATTTTCCGCCATGTGTCGGCCCTTCATGTGGAAACGGACGAGGATCTGCCCTGGTCCCTGGACGGAGAGTACGAACCCAGCCAGCCGACGGTGGACATCACCAACTGCCAGCGGGCTTTGACGATGCTGCTATGAGAGAAGAACTGACAAATCTGTGCCGGTTTTACGGCAATCATGTTCCCACGCTGCTGGAAGCCCGGCACGAATATGCTGTTTTGTGTCCTCTGGTAGAGCGTCCGAATGGACTGCACCTGCTGTTTGAGGTCCGGTCTGCCGGGGTCAGCCAAAGCGGCGAGACCTGCTTTCCCGGCGGGCAGATGGAACCGGGAGAGACCCCGGCAGACTGCGCCCTCCGGGAGACGGAGGAGGAATTGTCTATCCCCCGCGCCGAGATCCGGCTTCTGGGCCAAGGGGACTTTATCTGCAATCAGCGGGGCTTTCTTCTGCGGCCGCTGCCGGGGCTGGTATCCCCTGCCGGTCTCGCCACCCTGCGTCCCGCCCCCGCTGAGGTAGCGGAGGTGTTCACTGTACCGGTGGAATTTTTCAGGGCCACCCTGCCCCAGCCATGTGCCTATGATCTGATCCCCCGTGTCCCGGAGTCTTTCCCCTATGAAGCGGTTGGGATCCCCCGGGATTACCCTTGGAACTGCGGCAAGGTAGAGGTCCCGGTGTGGCTCTACGGGGGCCACGCCATCTGGGGCATGACCGCCCGGATCGTGCGTGATTTGGTTTCCCATTTATAAAAAAGCGTCTGAAAGTTCTCACTTTCGGGCGCTTTTTCCCTGTCCATGTGTATATCATGCGCCAAATCCCTATATTTTCCACAAAAAAGGGCGCCGTCTTTTCAGAAAAACAGAGATTTTTTACTTTTTTCGTATATTCCCTGACATTTCTGCCAAAATAATGTTAGAATGGTTATGAATCTGAAATCTTTGCAGTTTTTGGAAAGGAGGCACTTCCCATGTTTCAGGCAGGAGATCTGCTGGTCTATGGCACCACCGGCGTCTGTCGGGTGCTTTCCATTGACCGGCGGCAGGAGCGGGTGGGCAGCACCCGTCAAGAGCGGCTTTACTATCAGCTTAAACCCATCTATCAGGGCGGTCTGATCTATACCCCGGTAGACAATGACAAGGTGTCCATGCGGCCCATTATCTCCCGGCAGGAGGCGGAAGATCTTATCAGTGAAATTCCCACTCTGCATCCCGCTGCCTGCCGAGCTTCCACCACCCAGGCGCTGACCCAGCAGTATCAGGCCAGTCTCCGACAGCATAACTGCCGCAGTCTGGTGGAGCTCGCCATGTCCATTCACGCCAAGCGCCGTCAGGCAGAATCCCAGAACCGCCGCCTCGGCATGGTGGACGAGCGCTATCTCAAGCAGGCAGAGCAGCTTCTGTTCGGCGAACTGGCCGCCGCGCTGGAAATTCCCTACGAGGCGGTCCAGCCCTATATCGCAGACCGGATCGCCGCCGTCCATTCCTGATCTGCGAAACAACACGAAAAATCATACGGAACAAAAGAGGGGCTCGCTTTCAGCGAGGCCCCTTGCTTATGCCATATTCCGATATTTTTTCAGCTGCTTTTCAAATTCCTCCGGCAGACCGCAGGCCAGCTCCACCAATTCTCCCGTGCGGGGATGGATAAATTTCAGCCCTACAGCGTGAAGGCACTGTCCCTGCAAACCGGGGACCGGTTTCTTGTTGCCGTATACGGTATCTCCCAAAATCGGATGGCCGATGTAGGCCATGTGCACCCGGATCTGGTGGGTGCGGCCCGTTTCCAGACGGCACTCTACATAATTCACACCGGGATAGCGCTCCAGCACCGTCCAATGGGTCACGGCGTTCCGTCCGCCGGCCACCACAGCCATTTTCTTCCGGTCTGCGGAACAGCGGCCGATGGGAGCGTTCACCGTCCCGGTATCCTCCCGAAGATTGCCGGTGACGATGCAGCGGTAGGTCCGGGCCAGCGTGTGATCCTGAAGCTGCTCCGCCAGTTTCACATGGGCGAAGTCGTTTTTTGCGGCGATGATGAGACCGGAGGTGTCCCGGTCAATGCGGTGGACGATGCCGGGCCGCAGTTCTCCGTTGATCCCGGAAAGGCTGTCCCCACAGTGATACAGCAGGGCGTTCACCAGTGTCCCGTCCGGGTGTCCCGGCGCGGGGTGGACCACCAACCCCTTCGGTTTGTTCACCACGATGACGTCCTCGTCCTCGTACACCACGTCCAGCGGGATATTCTGAGGCACAATGTCCACCGCCTCCGGCTCCGGCAGTTTCACAGACACCGTTTCCCCGCCGGTCAGCCGGGTGTTTTTAGCAAGGGGTTTTCCCGCCGCCGTCACCCGGCCCTCCTCCATCAGCTTTTGAACGGCGGAGCGGGTCAGCTCCGTTTGCTCTGCCAGCCATGCGTCCAGCCGTTTTCCGGCGTCCTCACTGGCCGTTTGCAGGATCAGAGGCTCCATCCGTTTTCCTCCTGTCATGCTTTTCATAGAGTAACACATAGTAGATCGCGCCCAGAATAGCCCCGGACACGATGCACACATCCGCCACGTTGAACGTGGGATAGCTGGGCCAGAACTGGAAGTGGAGCATATCCACCACATAGCCCAGCCGCAGCCGGTCGATGATATTGCCAATGCCGCCGGAGAGGATCAGGCAGCAGGCGCAGATCCCCAGCGGGTGTCGGACGATCCTTCGGGCCAGCACCCACAGTACCGCCGCCAAAATGACGCCGGTGACACCCAGCAGCAGCCACTTCTGCCCGGCAAAGCTGGACCACGCCGCGCCGTAGTTGTGGACCCGCATCAGTTCCAGAAATCCCGGAAACAAAGAAGTGGTCTCCCCCATCTGCAAATGGCCCACGACCCAGGCCTTGACCCACTGATCGGCACCCAGCAGCGCCGCCCCCAGCAGGCCGAAAATCACATAGTACATAAACGCTCCTTTTTGCAAAGGCTTTTCCAAGCCCGTCTCGGTTTCAGAAATTGCTACCAGTATACACGAAGTCCGCCTAAAATGCAACGCCGGGGGAGTTATGCTCCTCCGGCGTGTGAAACTATCGATAAAGTGGTAGATCCTCCGTGACGGTAAGGTAGGGCAGCCGTTAGCGGCTCTGCCGCTTTACAGATGCTGCATACCCCTTGCGGGTAAAGGGTGTGTGCGGGACTACGCCCGCAGGCGTGTTTCGGAGCGCAACCGCCGAAGGCGGCTCTTGGCGCGTAGATAACCCAAGAAGGGATACACCGTCGGCTCAAGCCAAACAGCGGATACTTTGTATCCGCTGTTTGGGAGCCTTCCTCGAAACAGGCTTGCTTCATCCGCCACTGGCGGCGCTTCGCCTGTTTCCCCGCACCATTGAAATCAAATATTTTCGCCACGCTGAACGCCAGGGGAGCATAGCTCCCCCGGCGTGTACTTTAGTCTTGATCCTCGGCGTCCGCAGCCGGAACGTTCTCCGGCTGTTCATGGGTTTTCTCCCCGAACACCGTCAGGAAGGCGTCCCGCTCCATGGTCTCGTGCTCCAGCAGGTACTGGGCCACCTGCTCCAGCTTATCTCGCTGCGCTTCCAGAATATCCTGGCAGCGGCGGTAGGCGCCGTCCACCAGATCCTTGACCTCCTGATCGATCTGGGCGGCCACAGCCTCGGAATAGCCCCGGCTGTGTCCCATGGTGCGGCCGATGAACACCTCGTCATTGCCGCTGTCAAAGGACACCGTGCCCAGCCGCTCGCTCATGCCGTACACCGTCACCATCTTCCGGGCGATGGCGGTGGCACGCTGGATGTCGTTGCTGGCGCCGGTGGAAATATCGTTGAGACACAGCTTTTCAGCCACACGGCCGCCCAGCAGACCCACGATCTGATCCTCCATGTAGTGCTTGGAAAGGTAAGAGCGGTCCTCCTCCGGCAGGGAAATGGTCATACCGCCGGCCATACCTCTGGGGACAATGGTGATCTGGCTCACCGGGTCCTGTCCCGGCAGCATGTGCATGACCACCGCATGGCCCGCCTCGTGATAGGCTGTCAGTTCCCGCTCGTGCTGGGGGATCACCCGGCTCTTTTTCTCCGGACCGGCGATGACCTTGATCTCCGCATCCTTCAGATCCTGCATGGTGATGAAGTGCTGATCCTTCCGGGCTGCCAGCAGTGCGCCCTCGTTGATGAGGTTCTCCAGATCCGCGCCGGTAAAGCCCGCAGTGCCCTGAGCCAGCTTACGGAGACTCACATCCTCCGCAAGGGGTTTCCCCTTGGCGTGGACCTTCAGGATCTCCTCCCGGCCCTTGATGTCCGGCAGACCCACATACACCTGCCGATCAAACCGGCCGGGCCGCAGCAATGCGGGGTCCAGCACGTCCGCCCGGTTGGTGGCGGCCAGGACCACCACGCCCTCGTTGGCGGCAAAGCCGTCCATCTCTACCAAAAGCTGGTTCAACGTCTGCTCACGTTCGTCATGACCGCCGCCCAGACCGGTGCCGCGCTGACGGCCCACGGCGTCGATCTCGTCAATGAACACAATGGCGGGGGACTGCTTTTTCGCCTGCTCAAACAGGTCCCGGACACGGCTGGCGCCTACGCCCACATACAGTTCCACAAAGTCGGAACCGGAAATGGACAGGAAGCCCACGCCGGCCTCGCCGGCCACCGCCTTGGCAAGCAGCGTCTTGCCGGTGCCCGGAGGGCCCACCAGCAGCACGCCCTTGGGAATCCGGGCGCCCAGATCGATATACTTCTTTGGATTTTTTAGGAACTCCACGATCTCCCGGAGTTCCTCCTTTTCCTCGTCGGCTCCCGCCACGTCGGCAAAGGTGACCTGTTTATCCTTTTCGCTGAGACCACGGATCTGTGCGGAGCCAAACTTTGCCATCCGGTCCGGCCCCATGCCTCCCTGTGCCCGGACGCTCATGAGGTACCACATACCGCCGAACATCAGCGCCATCATCAGATAGGGGAGCATGATCCCCAGCCAGTCAGTCCCCTCCGGAGGGGGATAGCTGTAAGATTTGATGATTCCTGCTGCTTTCTGCTCCTTTACCAGATCGTTGAGATCGCTGTAAAAGAGGGTATAGTCATGGATCCGGCAGCGGACCGGCTGGTCGCTGCCCTTGACCTGCAGCATCAGCGTGCTGGAATCCGTAAAGCGGAAGGCTTCCACCTTCTGCTGCTCAAAAAGCTGCACCATCTCATCATAGGTCATCTCATCCCGCTGATTGAGCTGGGTCAGCCAGCTGACACATAAAATCACGATCAGCATCAGCGGCAGAATGCTGACGCCGGGTCTTCTTTTTACCATACGGGGGATCCCCCCTTTCTGTATTATCGCCGCATACAGGCGGCTGCGGCGGTTCCCGCACCTGCCGGGAAGCGCCGGTCATGCTCAGGTGTTTTCGTAAACGGCGGGCTTCAGCACACCGATGTAAGGCAGATTCCGGTAAAGCTGGGCATAATCCAGACCGTAGCCCACCACGAATTCGTCCGGCACCACAAAGCCGGACAGATCCGCTTCCACCGCCTTTTCCCGGCGGGAGGGCTTATCCAGCAGCGTCACGATAGAGATGCTCTTGGCACCCTTTGCCATCAGATAGCTTTTCAGGAAGGCCAGGGTATTGCCGGAGTCCAGAATATCCTCCACAATGACGATCTCCCGGCCCGTGATGTCCTGCTGGAGATCATGGGTGATCTGCACCCGTCCGCTGGACACGGTGCCGTTCTGGTAAGAGCTGACAGCGATGAACTCCACGTCGCACATCAGCTGGGAAGCCCGCATCAAATCAGCCATGAAAATGAAGGAGCCCTTCAGCACCCCCAGAAACAAGGGGCGGTGTCCCTCATACCGCTTGTACAGCGCTTCACCCAACTCCGCGATCCGGGTCTTCAACTCCTCTTCCGTTACCAGAACCTTGAGAATGTCTTTCTCCATCTCACTATTCATTGTTGTTCTCCTCTGTCACTTTTAAAAATATCACCCGCACCGCCCGCTCATATCGGTCCGGCGCGAAATTTTCCTGGATAGGCAGCCCCGGCACCGCCGCCGCGATGCCGTTCACCCGCAGGACCGGAAGCCGGTCCCGCTCCTGTGGGGAAATTCCCCGTTCTCCGCACAGGCGCTTGACAGTGCGGCCGTTCAGTCGGTCCTTGGAGTCCCAGGCCGTCACAGTCAGGTCGGCGTCCTCCGGGGCGGAAATGAGAACACCCTCACCGGCTGACTCTGCCAGACTAACCTGCCACTGACCGAATGTGACGGTCTCTCCCACGGTAACGGCCTGCACCGCCGGCGCAGACGCCACCTTGAAAAAGCGCAGCGCCGCCGGCTCCCGGAGGACCGTGACGCCGTAGGGCATGGAAAGCTGGCCCCGGTCCAACGTCAAAACCGCCCGGATATGAGCGGCGGTCAAGTCCTTTTCATGGCCTGCCACCGCCGCCAGCACCGCCAGCACCAGCCGTCCCCGCAGGGCCTCCGGCGCATCTTGCAGCATGGCAAGAGGAACTGTCCCGGAAACGTTTGGGGTCACGGCGCATTGGGCCAGCAGTTTTCGACACGCAGCGTCCAGAGCCGCTTCATCCGCCGTCAGCAGCGATGCCGTGCGGCTCATGTTCTCCACAACTCTGGGATTCAGCTTCTTCAAAACCGGGAGCACCTGATGGCGCAGCATGTTCCGGGCCGCATCGTCCGTCCCATTGGTGGAATCCTCCACAAAGGGGATGCGGTGTTCTGCGGCGTAGGCCGCCAGCTCCGCCCGGGTCACACTCAGCAGCGGACGCAGGATACAGTCCCGCTTTTCCGGAATGCCAGTCAGCCCTTTCAGGCCCGTGCCCCGCAGCAGATTTAAAAGCATAGTCTCTGCGCTGTCATCGGCGTGGTGAGCGGTCAGAATGCAGCCAAAGCCCTCCCGCCGCCGGGTCTCCTCCAAAAATTTATAGCGCAGCTGCCGGGCGGCTTCCTCAACGGTGCGCCCGGTTTCCTCCGCAAAGGCCCGGACATCGCCCCGGCCCGCGAAAAAAGGAATTTCACGGGCGGCGCACCAGTCCCGGACGAAGGCCTCGTCCCGGTCCGCCTCCGCCCCCCGGAGCTGGTGATTGAAATGGGCGGCGGCTACCCGCCGTCCCTGCTTCTGTCCCTGCCGGACCGTCATTTCCAGCAGGCACATGGAGTCCTGTCCGCCGGACACGGCGCACAGTGCGCCGCCCTCCGGCAGCTCCACCGCCGTCAGAGAATCAGTCATCCTCATCATAGCGGTTTTCCAGCGTGGCAAAGGTGGTGTACTCCGGCATCCACCGCAGTTCCACCTTGCCGGTCTCGCCGTGACGGTTTTTCGCTACGATACACTCGGCAATATTCCGCTTTTCGGAATCCTCGTTATAGTAATCGTCACGGTACAGGAACATTACGATGTCGGCATCCTGCTCGATGGCGCCGGATTCACGGAGGTCCGACAGCATGGGCCGTTTATCGTCCCGCTTCTCGTTAGCACGGGACAACTGGCTCAGGCAGATCACCGGCACATTCAGTTCCTTGGCCATGACCTTCAGCATACGGGACATTTCGCTGACCACCTGCTGACGGTTCTCACCGCTTCGTCCACCGGATGCGGAGGTCATCAACTGCAGATAGTCGATGACTACCAGGCCCAAGCTGTCGATCCGGCGGCATTTGGCGTTCATATCTGCCACGCTCAGCATGGGGTTATCGTCAATACGGATATCCACTCTATTCAATACGCCGGCAGCGGCGGCGATCTTCTCCCAGTCCGTCTCCCGCAGAGAGCCGGTAACAAGCCGGGTGTTCTCCACACAGGCTTCGGAGCTGAGAAGCCGGGTCGCCAGCTGCTCCCGGGACATTTCCAGCGAAAACATGGCCACGGTCTTTTTCTCAGACTTCGCCACATTCAGCGCCACGTTCAGCGCAAAGGAAGTTTTGCCCATACCGGGACGGGCCGCCAGCAGGATCAGGTCCGATTTATTCAGGCCGCTGATCTTCCGGTCCACAGCGGACAAGCCGGTGGACAGGCCCGGAAGTCGGCTTTCGCTCTCGCTCATCTCGTTGAGCCGGTCCAGCACATCCGGCAGCACCATCCGCAGAGGCACCATATCCTGCGCACTCTGGCCGCGGCGGACGGCGTAGATCTTCTGCTCGGCAGCTTCCAGAATGGCAGCGGCTTCTCCGATGCCCTCCTGCACCAGCACCGTGATCTCCCCCGCCGCCTGAGCAACGCCCCGCAGCAACGCCTTATCCCGAACGATGGCCACATACTCCATCACGTTGGCGCTGGTGGGGGTGATCTCCATCAGCTGCGCCAGATAGGAGCGGGTGGTATTTTCGTCATAAGTCCCGGCCTTTTGCATCTCCTCGCAGACGGTGATGCCGTCAATAGGCCGGGCGTAGGTGAACATGGTGTAGATGGTCTCAAAAATCTCCCGGTTCTGCCGCAGGTAGAAGTCCGAGGGCACCAGCTTATCCATCACGTCCTTGACGCAGCCCTCGTCGATGAGCATGGAACCTAAAACGGCCTGCTCGCCTTCCAACGAATGGGGCATCTGCCGCAGCAGAAGATCTTCGTTAGCCATGGAACTCTCCTTCCCGCTTCTCCGGAAGCGCAAGTTAGACATTCAGACATGCAATCATTTTTGTCAGGGCGTCCCCCAGAAGAGCCTCTTTTGCCCCTGCGGGGCAATTCACCTTCTGTACCTGACAAAAACACATTGACTCAGCTGCCTTGGGCAGCGTTCACCAGTGAGCGGATCTCACTGGTGCGGGGTTTACTCAAGGGGAAACCGCCGCAGCGCCGCCAGTGGCGGAATAAGCAAGGCTGTTTCGAGGATGCGGCACGATTTGCAGTCTTATCATAGAGACTGCAAATCGTATTGCCGCGACGGTGTATCCTGATCCCCCTTGAATTAGTCTTACTTCTCCTCGCAGACGGTGACGTACACGGTACCGCTGACCTCAGAGCCCAGCTTGGCCTTCACCTGATAGCTGCCGTAGGCCTTGATCGGCTCATCCAGCACGATCTTCTGCTTGGGAATATCCACGCCGTACTGGGCCTTCAGGCCCTCGGAGATCTCCTTGTTGGTCACGGCGCCGAACAGCTTGCCGCCGTTGCCGGCCTTGGCGCTGAGCTTCACGGGGCAGTTCTGGAGCTTCCCGGCGATCTCCTGCGCCTCAGCCTTCAGCCGGGCTTCCTCGGCCTTGCGGGCCTTCTCTTTCAGGTTCATGGTGTTGATGGCGTCCGCCGTGGCAGGCACCGCCAGCTTTCTGGGCAGAAGGAAGTTCCGGCCGTAGCCCTCGGAAACCTCGATCATCTCGCCCTTCTTGCCCTGACCCTTCACGTCCTGCTGTAAAATCACTTTCATGTTATATATCCTCACTTTCCGAATGTTCTGAATGAATTTGCTTTTTCAATTCCTGAAGCTCTGCTTCCAGCGCTTCGACCTTTTGTGCCGTGCTGCTCCACGCGCAGACAGCAATCGCCAGAATCAGTGCGATCACAGCGCCTGCCCGATAGATGCCGGTACCTCTGAGATCAAACAGCATCCACCCACCAAAGAAGATAAATACCTCCATCAGGATCAGGCAGACCGCATACGCCTTCAAAAATGCCTTCATAGGCCGCCTCACTTTTCAAAGTATGCGTCCAAGACCCCAATCAACTGCTGACGGACGCTCTCCGGGTCCGTGTCCTCGATCCGTGCGCCTGCGGTGGTAGAGTTGCCGCCGCCGCCCAGGGCCTCCAGGATCACCTGCACATTGATCTCGCCCAAAGAACGGGCTGACATCAGCACCGCTCCCTCGGCGGCGTAGACCACGAAGGAAGCCTGAACACCCTTCAGGGTCAGCAGATCGTCCGCCGCCTGGGCCGCTGCAACGCGGTCCACGCCCGGCTCCTCCACCACGGAGACCGCGATGTTGCTCCGGTACATCTCCGCGCGGCGGATGATGTCATATTTCGTGACCATATCCTTCAAATCGCCTTGGAACAGCCGCTGGACCTCAGCCGTATCCGCACCGGAACGCCGCAGGAAGGCCGCCGCCTCAAAGGTGCGGCCGCCGGTCCGCTGAGTGAAATGCTTGGTATCCAGCACGATACCCGCCAGCAGCGCCCCCGCTTCCTCCCGCAGAAGATCGGTGGGCTCCACCAGATATTGCAGCAGCTCCGTCACCAGTTCGCTGGCGGACGAGGCGTAAGGCTCGTGGAAGTTGAAGGCAGCATTTTCGATATAAGTCGCTGCCCGGCGGTGATGATCAATGACCGCTACCCGGTTGCAGGATTCCAAAAGCTGGGGATTTTCCACCATGTCCGGACGGTTGGTATCCACCACCACCAGAAGCGTGTCGGCCCGCATCTGCAAAAATGCCTCAGCAGGGGTAAGGAACACGCCGCTGTACTCCGGCAGTGCGTCCAGCCGGGCGATCAGGGTCTCGGCCGCGGTGTGCTCCCGGTCAATGACGATCCGGGCCTGCTTTCCCCGCTTCCGGGCGGCGCAGCAAATACCCGCGGCAGCGCCCACAGCGTCCATATCCGCAAAGGAGTGGCCCATGATGTAGACCTCTCCCGCGTCTGCGATCAGCTCCCGGAAGGCGTTGGCCATCACGCGGGATTTCACTTTGGTCCGCTTCTCCGTGGCCTTGGTGCGGCCGCCGTAGAAGGCGAAGTCCACCTGATTCCGCACCACCGCCTGATCGCCGCCCCGGCTCAGTGCCATTTCCAGCGAGAGCTTGGCGTTTTTGTACAGCTCCGGGATACTGGGAGAATCCTTGCCGATGCCGATGGACAGGGTTGGGTGGATATTCTCTGCCACACGGATCGCCCGGACAGTGTCCAGAATGGAGAACTTTTCGTCTACAAAATGCTGGAAATACTGTTCTTCAAACAGGAACAGGTAATGGTTCCGGTCCGTTTTCAGCAGGATGCCCTGGCCCGCGTTGGCCCAGGTCTGCAATTTTTCATCGATCTGCGCCAGGACCGCGCTGCGCTGGGTATCCTCGCAGGCCTTCATCAGGTCCTCGTAGTTGTCCAGCATCAGGATCGCCGCCACCGGGCGGCTGGCCTCGTAGACCTCTCTCAGATGATCGGCCTCCGTAGTCTCCACCCAGTAGGTAGTGGCCACCAGGCTCTGCACGCCGGTGCGGTTCCGGGAGCGCACCAGGCTGCCGTAGACCCGGAAACGGTGATTGTTCAGCTCCACCCGCTCCGGGCTTTCCTGCTTTCCGCTCAGCAGCCACTGGACCTGAAAATCCGGTACAGCCTCGGAAAGCCGCATCTCAAAGAGATGCTCCCGGACGCCGGCCAGCTGCAAAAAGCTCTCGTTGCTCCAGATGATCTCCCCCGTATCCGGCCGGAACACCAGCGTGGGCAGAGGAGAGTTGATGAGGGTGGACTTACTGGCGGTGTCCACACTGCCGGTGACAGAGTCGATGTACTGCAAAACGCCCTGCCGCCGCTTCTGATTGCTCTGCCGGAAATAGAAGTACAGCAGAACGGTCAGAGTTCCCTCAGCCAAGGCCAGCTGCCAGTTGACAGGGATGGCCGCCACGGCGAACAGCAACATAACGGCGAAATAAAATTTTAAATTCGGCTCCAACAGGCGGGAGAGTTTCTTATTGCTCATTCCTTACCTCATTCTCCGATGGGGCAGGCTGGCCTGTCCCTCAGAAATCATGAAATTCATCCGATAGGTTTTTTTATTATATCAGTTTACCGGCAAATACACAATGGTATTTCTACTGAAATCTTGCGAAAACAGGCGACAGGCGGGGTGGATACGCCCGATGGCGGAAACGCCCCGCTGCCCCGTGGGGCAGCAGGACGTTTTTTTAAGTGGATTCCTTTTCATGGAGTCTGATCCAAAGGGTATGGGCCACATTTTGCGGCAGCACCGCCGCCAGTGCCGTCTCGTCCGCCTCCCGGATGGCCTTCACCGTGCCGAAATGCTTCCGCAGCTCCGCCTGCCGCTTGGGGCCCAGACCGGGAACGCCGTCCAGTGCGGAGCGCATGGCGCTCTTGGTATGGTGCTGGTGGTGATAGGTGATGGCGAAACGGTGGGTCTCCTCCTGGATCTGGCCGATGAGTGAAAACACCGCCTGATCGTTCACAATGCCGATCTCCCGGCCCTCCGGGGTGACCAGCGCCCGGGTGCGGTGGCGGTCATCCTTCACCATGCCGAAGATGGGCACCGTGCAGCCGAATTGCTCCGCCACCTCCCGGACGGCGTCGGCATGGGTCACGCCGCCGTCGATCAAAAACACATCCGGCAAGGGCAAGAACTTTTCGTCCCCGTCCGCCGCCCTTTGCAGCCGCCGCCGCAGGACCTCCCGCATGGAGCCGTAGTCATCGGGATGGCCACCAGTCAGCTCCTTGATCTGAAACCGGCGATAGGCGGATTTCAAAGGCTTCGTCCCCTGATAGACCACCATGGACGCCACAATGTCGCTGGCGCCGGTGTTGGAAATATCGAAAGACTCCATCCGTCTGGGCGGCTGGGGCAGGTTCAACATTTTTTGCAGGGCTTCCAGCGTATACGCCGTTTTTTCCTCGGCGGTGGTGGCCCGCCGGACCTCCTCCTGGGCGTTGCGGACTGCCATATCCGCCAGAGTGGATTTCTCTCCCCGCTGGGGCACATGGATCCAGACCTTATGCCCCGCCCGCTGGGTCAGGGCCTCGGACAGTTCCTCGCAGTCCCCCGTGTCCACGCAGAGCAAGATCTCATGGGGCAGAATGGCCCGCGGCAGATAATACTGGGCCGTGACCGCCGCCAGCAGCTCCGCCGCCGATTCCTCCATAGGCGCGGTCAGCAGTTCCGTCTCCCGGCCCACCAGATCGCCGTTTTCCATGTGAAGAACGGCATAGCCGCTCTTGCCCGCTCCCCGGAACACGCCCCACACGTCCGTATCGGCGCACAGTCCCGCGATGACGGTCTGCTTTTTGCTCAGGGCGCTGATGGCTTGGATACGGTCTCTCAGCTGGGCCGCCTGCTCAAACCGCAGGGCCTCCGCCTCCGCTTCCATCTCGGCGGTCATGTCCCGGAGGAGCTGCTTGGAGCGTCCCTCCAACAACTGGGCCGCCTGCTCCATCCGGCGGTCATATTCCGCCTCCAGCATCTCCGGGCGGCAGAACCCGTCGCACCGGCCCATGTGGAAATTCAGGCAGGGCCGCTCCGCGCCGATGTCCCGCGGAAACTGTCGGCGGCAGGTGGGCAGGCGCAAAGCCTGACATACCGCATCCACTGCCTGACGGGTCTCGTACCGCCCGCCAAAGGGACCGAAGTACTTCGCGCCGTCATTGGCGGGTCGATTCACCAGAGTGAATTTAGGATACCGCCCCCGGCTGAGGCGCACCAGCGGATAGCCCTTGTCATCCTTCAGCAGGATGTTGTACCGGGGCATATGACGCTTGATGAGGGAGTTTTCCAGCACCAGCGCCTCAAATTCACTGGTGACGAAGATCGTGTCGAAATGATCTACCTGACTGACCATCTGCCGGGTCTTGACACTGTGGGCCGCGCTGTCCTGAAAATACTGGCTCACCCGGTTTTTCAGTTTTTTCGCCTTGCCCACATAGATGACCTTCCCGGTCTTGTCCATCATCAGATAGACGCCGGGCTGTAAGGGCAGATCGTTGGCCTTTTCCCGCAGCTCGTCCTTTGTCATGATTTCGCCTCCTATCCGGCCTAAGAACAAAAGAGCATCACTTTACAGTGATGCTCTTGTATGGTGCGCGAGGCGGGACTTGAACCCGCACGTCCGTAACGGACACTAGAACCTGAATCTAGCGAGTCTGCCAATTCCACCACTCGCGCGCATAAGCAATCTTTCCGGAGAGAAAACTGGTGCGGCTGACGGGACTTGAACCCACACGTCGAATCGACACCAGCACCTCAAGCTGGCCTGTCTACCAGTTCCAGCACAGCCGCAAACAAATACCGCCTAAAAAAGACTGCTTGATTATTATAGCCATTCGTATCCATAATGTCAACCAGAATTTGCGGTTTTTCTAAAAAAATTTTCCGGGCGGCAAAACCGCCCGGAAAAACAGGGCCTCAAAGCTGGGACAAAACCTCGCCAATGGGGTCCGTAATGACCAGCCCAGCCGCCAGATCCCGGGCCACCGGGGATTTGTTGATGAGGGCCAGCCGGTCCCCACGGAAATAGTTGATAAGTCCCGCCGCAGGCCACACATTCAGGGAGGTGCCGCCCACGATCAGCAGATCCGCCTGCGCGATAGCGTTCACCGCGCCGTCGATGATCCGGTCATTCAGGGCCTCCTCATAGAGCACCACGTCCGGCTTGATGACGCCGCCGCAATCACACCGGGGAACTCCTGTGGTGTGGAGGATGTGATCCAGATCGTAGAATTTTCCACATTTTTCGCAGTAATTCCTGTGTACGCTGCCGTGCAGCTCATAGACCTGTTTGCTGCCAGCGGCCTGATGAAGTCCGTCGATGTTCTGGGTCACCACTGCCAGCAGCTTCCCCTCCCGCTCCCATTCCGCCAGCTTTTTGTGGGCGGCGTTGGGCTTTGCGTCAGGGCAAAGCATTTTCGCCCGGTAAAAGCGGAAAAATTCTTCGGGATTGCTTTTATAAAACGTATGGCTTAAAATAGTCTCCGGAGGGTATTTCCACTCCTGATGGTACAATCCGCCGGTGCTGCGGAAATCCGGGATCCCGGACTCCGTGGACACTCCGGCTCCGCCGAAAAAGACGATTTTCCGGGCCGCGTCGGTCCATTCCTTTAATGTTCTGACCGCATCCGTCATAAAAATACCCCTCCAGTCTGTATAATAAGGAAGTTATCTATGAACATTCAGATCTTCGGCTCCTCCAAATCCTTCGATACGAAGAAGGCGGAGCGCTGGTTCAAGGAGCGCCGCATCAAGTATCAGTATATCGACGTTCCCTCAAAGGGATTATCCCCCCGGGAGTACCAATCCGTCAAGCAGAAAGTTGGCTTTGAGGCGCTGGTGAATACAAAATGCCGGGCGTACGAGGAGCTTTACATGGCCTATATCACCCCGGACGCCCAAGAGGAAAAGCTGCTTGAATATCCGGAGCTGTTCAACACCCCCATCGTCCGCAACGGCAAGGAAGCCACTGTGGGCTACTGCCCGGACGTCTGGGCCAAGTGGGAGTAAAATCTTCCCGGAGGGAGACACTGCTATGTGGACCAACACCCTGCCGAAAAACCGTTTTCTCCGCTTCTGTGTACTGATGGCCCATCGCTGCGGGCGGCATAATGTGGCCATGCAGAGTGCGGCGCTGGCCTTTTACCTGCTGTTCATGATCTTTCCCTTCCTCATTTTCATCAGCGCCCTGCTGGGTCTGCTGGATCTGAACATCACCGGCATGATGACCGTCCTCTCGGATTTTCTGCCGGAGGAAGTGGTGGACCTGCTCCGGATGTACTTCACTTACGTCACCGACAATCCCAGCCCCCAACTCATGGTATTCGGTCTGGTCTTTTCCATCTACTTCCCCATGCGGGCCACCAACTCTCTGATGGCCGCCGTGCGGACAGCCTACCATTTAGGCCCGCCCAAGGGCTTTATCACCCAATGGATCAAGGTGCTGCTCTATACCGTGACCCTCATTGTCACCATCGCCCTGACCTTGTCTCTGATGACCTTCGGAGAGCGGGCGCTGTGGTACGCCGTGGAGCATTTTCACCTGCCGGAATTCTGGGCGGAGTTGTGGGTGACGCTGCGGTTCCCCGTAGCCGGGGCCGTCAGCTTTCTGGCACTGTTCCTGCTCTATGCCCTGGCCCAGGATACCATCCAACCCCTGAAAAATATCTGTCCCGGCGTTCTGTTCTCTCTGGCAGCGTGGATGGCGTTCAGCTGGCTCTATTCCTACTACGCCAACCACTTCTCCCACTACTCTGTGCTCTATGGCTCCATCGGCGCCGTCATTGTGGTGCTGATCTGGCTGAACCTCTCGGCATTCACATTGATTCTGGGTGCGGAGATGAACGGTGTGCTCATCAGTATGCGGAAGGACCGTCTGGAGCAGGACACCAATGTACCCAAGGCATAAATCGTCTGTCAAATCTCAGCCGCGGCCTCGCTGCGGGAAAGGAAGCTGTTTTATGGATACAAAACTGCAGGAATATGCAAAATTACTGATTGAAGTAGGCCTGAATGTTCAAAAGGGCCAGACTCTCATCATTTCATCGCCGGTGGAGTGCGCCTCCTTCGCCCGGCTGTGTGCTGACGCGGCCTATGACGCAGGCTGCCGGGAGGTCATCATGAACTGGAGTGACGACTATCTCAGCCGGCAGAAGTTCCTCCGGGCGGACGCCTCCGTTTTCGATGACACGCCGGAGTGGCGCGAAAAGTTTTTCACCAGCTATGCGGAAATGGGAGCCGCCTATCTGGCCATTGCCGCCAGCGATCCGGAAACGCTGAAGGGCGTGGACCCCGACCGGCTGGTCCGGTCTCAGAAGTCCGGTTCCGTGCTCCGCAAGACCTTTGACCGGCTCCAGATGAGCAACGGCTTCCCCTGGTGCATCGCCTCGGTGCCTATTCCCTCCTGGGCCGCCACCGTGTTTCCGGAGCTGCCGGAGGATCAGGCCATGGAAAAGCTGTGGGATGCCATTCTCCGCTCCGTCCGCATTCAGGGAGACGGCACCGCCGTTTCCGCATGGCGTCAGCATCTGGATACCTTGGGCCGCCGGAAGGACCTGCTGAACAAGTATCACTTCAAGTATCTCCACTACACCAATTCTCTGGGTACTGACCTCACCATCCAGCTGCCGAAGGACCATCTCTGGGCCGCCGGCAACTCCGTGATGAAAAACGGGGTGGAGTTCGTGGCCAATATGCCTACGGAGGAGATTTTCACCGCCCCTTTGAAAACCGGCATTAACGGCGTGGTCTATTCCGCCATGCCCCTGGTGGACAGCGGCAACATCATCGACAAGTTCTACTTCATCATCCGGGACGGCAAGATCGTGGAAGCCCACGCCGAAAAGGGTGAGGAATTCCTGAAAGCCGCCATCAGTGTGGACGAAGGCGCCAGCTACTTCGGAGAAGTGGCCCTGGTCCCCTATGACAGCCCCATTTCCAATCAGAAGATCCTGTTCTACAACACCCTGTTTGACGAAAACGCTTCCTGCCATCTGGCCTTCGGCGAGGCATATCCCGAGTGCATTGAAGGCGGCGAGTCCATGACCCGGGAGGAGGTGCAGGCCCACGGCCTGAACTATTCGCTGACCCATGTGGACTTCATGGTTGGCACCGCCGACCTCTCCATCGTGGGCACCACCCATGACGGCCGTGAGATCCCCGTCTTTATCAACGGAAACTTTGCCATCTGATGCAGCAGACCTAACAAGAAAGAGAGAATTATATGATCACAAAACCGAAATTTGACGAATCCGTTTTTGTCTGTCCCGGTGCCGCCATCGTGGGAGACGTGACCCTGGGAAAGAATGTCAACGTGTGGTACAATGCCGTCCTCCGCGGAGATGACGGTGCCATCAAAGTGGGCGACAACACCAACATTCAGGACTGCGCGGTGCTGCACGAGGAGACCACGGTCGGTTCCGGCTGCACCATCGGCCACGGGGCCATTGTCCACGGCTGCACCGTGGGCGACAACGTGCTCATCGGCATGGGCGCCACCGTTCTCAACGGCGCAAAGATCGGCGATAACTGCATCGTAGGCGCCGGGGCGCTGGTCACCGGCAAAATGGACGCTCCCGCCGGCTCCATGATCCTGGGCAGCCCCGCCAAGGTGGTCCGTCCCCTGACGGAGGCCGAGATCGAGAGCAACCGGGAATCCGCCCGGGAATACTGTCATCAGGCAGACCGGTACCGCGAGGACTGATTTGCGCCAAAAATAGGGAAAACGCTGAAAGAAGCCCGGAATTTCACACTTCTTTCGGCGCTTTGCCGCTTGCAACCAAACCGTTGTACGCATATACTTGCTCCGATATTAAACGATTACTTCTCAATCAAGGAGCTATTTATATGACATTGCAGTTTTCACCTCAAACCCGACGGGTCTTTCACCTCTCGCTGCCCATCTTCGCAGAGCTTCTCTTACAGCTTCTGGTGGGCAATATGGACCAATTCATGATCTCCCACTTCGGCTCCGCCGCCGTGGCCGCCATCGGCAACGGCAATCAGGTGATGAACGTGGTCATCATCGTGCTCACCACCATGAGCACCGCCGCCACCATTCTCCTGACCCAGCACATCGGCGCAGGCCGGGTCGGTGAGGAATGCAGCGAGATCGTCACCGTGGCCGTTACGGTCAGCGCCGTATTCAGCTTTCTGGTGGGCCTGTTTTTGCTTTTAGAGCCGGAATTGGTCTTTCAGCTCCTGCGGACGCCGGAGGACGCCTTTGACGGTGCCTGCCTTTACACCCGCATCGTAGGCGGTACGGTACTGCTTCAGGGGCTGTATATCCAGCTCTGCGCCGTTCTGCGGAGCTACACCCTGCTGAAAGAGGTGGTGGTGCTCTCCGTTTCCATGAACCTTCTGAATGTGGTAGGCAACGCCATTCTGATCAACGGCTTCTTCGGCTTCCCGCAAATGGGCGTGGCTGGCGCCGCCGTATCCACCGTGATCTCCAAGGCTGTGGGCCTGACGCTGGCCTGCATCACCCTGAAACGCAAATGCACCGTCCGTTTTTCCCTGCAATATCTGCACCCCTTCCCCGCAAAGACCTTCCGCGCCCTGCTGGGCATCGCCCTCCCCTCCGGCACAGAGGCCCTGTCCTACAACGTATCCCAGACCTTCATCCTCCGCTTCATCAATCTGATGGGTGCGGCGGTGGTCAGCGCCAAGGTCTATGGCAGTATGCTGGCCAACGTGGCCTATGTGTACTCCATCGCCGTGGGGCAGGCCACCCAGATCATTCTGGGCTACATGATCGGCGGCCGGAAGCTGGATGAGGTCAGCGGCCGTGTCTGGTCCACCATCCGCATCGCGCTGGCTGCCTCCGAGCTGCTGACACTGCTGATCCTCATTTTCTGCGATCCCATTTACAGCATCTTCACCGATGATCCTGTGATCCACGCGCTGGGCCGGCAGATCCTTTATGTGGAGTTCGGTCTTGAGATCGGGCGGTCCATCAATATCGTCATGACCCGCTGCCTCACCACCGCCGGCGACGTCTGGTACCCTGTGGGCGTGGGCATTTTCAGCATGTGGATCGTGGCCGTAGGCGGAAGCTGGCTGCTGGGACACGCGCTGAACTGGGGTCTTGTGGGCATCTGGATTGCCATGGCCTGCGACGAATGTCTCCGGGGTGCGTTGTTTACGATCCGTTTCCGGAGCGGCAAGTGGAAGGAGACCCGGCTGGTGGCTGATTCAACGAAAGGAACCTGACATATGGAATTCAACAAGCAGACCGTGAAAGCCCTGTTGGGCGTTGTCTGCGGCGGCATCGCCTTCGCCGCGGCGCTGCTGCATCTGGATGTGGTGGCAGGCGCTGCCGGGTGGCTGCTGGGCATTTTGTCCCCGCTGCTGCTGGGCTGTGCCATCGCCTTTATTCTCAATGTCCCCATGCGGGCGCTGGAGCGCTGCCTGTTTCCCCATGCAAAAAAGGCCAATAAGCTCCGCCGCCCTCTGGCGCTGCTGCTCACCGTTGCGGCAGTATCCGCAGTGCTGGCGCTGGCGGGAATGGTGATCGTCCCCGGCGTGAGGGACGCTGTCACCTCCATCGCGGCGCAGGTGCCGGAAGCCTTTGAGCGCTTGCAGGAAAGCGCCGCCCGCTTTCAGGAATACCTGCCCCTTCTGGCAAACCAGATCGAAGGGCTGTCTATCGACTGGGCCAGTCTTTCCCAGAAGGCCGTGGGGCTGGTCCAGAACTGGGGCAAGGGCCTTTTAATCTCCGGCGGCGGGCTGGTCAGCGGCATCGTCAGCGGCGTCACTACCTTTTTCATCGGCCTGATCTTTTCTCTGTACATCCTGCTGCAAAAGGAAAAGCTGGCCCGGCAGGGCCGTCAGCTTTGCTACGCCTTTCTGCCGGAAGCCGCCGCGGATCAGCTTCTGAATATTCTGCGGCTCAGTGAACGGACCTTTTCCAGCTTTCTCTCCGGTCAATGTCTGGAGGCCGTGATCCTGGGCACCATGTTTTTTGTGTCCATGACCCTGCTCCATTTCCCCTACGCGCTGCTGGTGGGCGTTCTGATCGCTCTGACCGCCCTGATCCCCATTGTAGGGGCGTTCATCGGCTGCGCCGTGGGTGCGCTTTTGATGCTGGTGAACGATCCGTGGCAGGCGCTGTGGTTCATCGTCCTGTTCCTGGTGCTCCAGCAGATCGAGGGCAACCTCATCTATCCCCATGTGGTGGGCTCCTCCGTGGGACTGCCCTCCATCTGGGTGCTGGCAGCCGTGACGGTGGGTGGCAGTCTCATGGGCATCCTGGGGATGCTGGTGTTTATCCCCCTGTGCAGCGTACTGTACGCCTTGCTGCGGCAGCTCACGATCCATCGACTGAAGCAGCGGCGCGTCCCCGCCGAAAAATGGCGGGAACCGCCGAAGAAGTAGGAAACAGTTTCATATAACCGAAGAAAGCCAAGCCGCGAATGCGGCTTGGCTTTCTTCGGTTTTGCGGAACATAGCCGGATACCGTGCACGAGGGGACACCATCGTTCCGTCTGACGATTCAGATTCGTCAATTTCCCTCATCTATGATCGCTTTCCACTGGCGATACTCCGGGGTTTCATCCCACTCCAGCGCCCTGTCTATATAGAACTCTGCAAGCTCAAAAGACGCGGGCGGCGTCAATGCGATAAAAAGATAATACGCCATCAAAAACGCACAGTAGGCAGCGGTTTTCATGCGTTCTTTCCCTTGAAACCTATGCAGTGACGCCTCCAAAACGAAGAACAGGTTGAGCCGGTCTACTTCACTTGCGTCCGCGTAAAAGCAATTCAGGTCATCCGGTGTGAGCCCCAATAAGACGTTCTCCTCAAAATACGGATGTCCGAAATCGATCGTTATCTTCACAGAATTCGCCTCCACGGGGCCGTTCCGCCAGCTTTCCCGCTATTTCAACTGGTCCAGCGTGAGAGAAAAGCTGGGCATGAAGGTCTCCAGAAAATACGTCACCTCCGGCAGCTCGTATTCCTCCAGCGCCGCGCGGGTCTGGGCAGCGGCGTCCCGGAACTCGCTGTTCCCGGCCTTCAATTCCTCCACGCATTTGATGTAGGCGGACAGCTTGTCCGCCGCCTTCACCAGCCGCTCCGTCTCCGGGTCCGTCACCGTAAGGATGGGGGTGTACACCGGCTGAAATTCCTCCGGCAGCATATGCAGCAGCTTTTCCTCCGCCACCGCTTCCACCTCCTTGTAGGCTTTGCGGATGGCGGGGTTGTCGTACTTGATGGGCGTAGGCATATCGCCGGTCAGGATCTCGCTGGCGTCATGATACAGCGCCGCCACCGCCACCGCTCCGGCGTCCGCATGGCCGCCGAATTTTTCGTTGCGGATCACCGCTAAGGCGTGGGCCAGCACCGCCACCTGATGGCTGTGCTCCTGCACGTTTTCCGGGGCCGTGTTCCGCATCAGCGCCCAGCGCTGGATGAAGCGCATCCGGGAGAGATAGGCGAAAAAGTGACTGCCGATCCTCATGTTTCTGCCTCCTGTTCCACGATTTCTCCCAACAGGGCCTCGCCGTCCACATCGGTGATCCGCACGGTCCGCAGTGCATTATGCAATTCCGCACCGTCCACCAAAACTTCCATATAGTTCGGGGCGTGGCCGAAGAATTTCCCGTTTTTCGGCTGCTCAAACAGCACCGGATACGTCTGGCCCACGCAGCCCTCCAAATAGCTCCGGTGCATTTCCTCCGCCACCACCGCCGCCCGGCGGGCCCGCTCCTCCTTGACAGCCTTGGGTACCTGTTCCATCTTGGCCGCCGGGGTGCCGGGACGGATGGAGTAGGGGAAAATGTGCATCTGGGCAAAGCGGCACTTCCGGATGAAGTCTAAGGTCTGCGCAAACTCCTCCTCCGTCTCCTCCGGGAAGCCGGTGATGAGGTCTGTGGTGACGGCAGGGCGGTCAAACCAGCGGTTCAGCAGCTCCACGGATTCCAGATACCGGGCGGCATCGTACTTCCGGTTCATCCGCTTCAAGGTGGCATCGCACCCGCTCTGCATAGACAAGTGGAACTGGGGGCACAGGTTCGGCAGAGCCGCTGCCCGGCGGCAGAAGTCCCCCGTCACAGTGCGGGGCTCCAGACTGCCCAGCCGCAGACGCACCTCCGGCGCCGCGGCGGACAGGACCTCCAGCAGGTCGATAAGGCTTTGGCCGTTTTTGAAGTCATGGCCCCAGGAGGAGATTTCGATGCCTGTCAGCACGATCTCCCGGTAGCCCTCTGCTGCCAGCTGCCGCGTCTGCTCCACCGCCTGTTCCAGCGAAAGGGAGCGCACCGGTCCCCGGGCGTAGGGGATGATACAGTATGTGCAGAAGTTCACGCAGCCGTCCTCGATTTTCAGCATGGCGCGGGTGCGGCCCTCCATGCCGCCGGCAGGCAGCACCTCAAACACCCGCCGCTCAAAGGACTTGTCAATGGCCTCCAGATTTTTCTTTCCGGCGGCAGCCTCCTCAAGCAGGGAAATGAACCCCTCCCGGTCACCGGTACCGGCGATGAGATCCACCCCCAGCTTCCGCACATCCTCCGGATGGGTCTGGGGATAGCAGCCGCACACTGCCACCACCGCCGCCGGATGCTGCTTCTGTACCCGGTGGATCACCTGCCGGGACTTCTGGTCGCTGACGGCGGTGACGGAGCAGGTATTCACCACATAGGCGTCGGCCTCGTCGGAAAATTCCACTACCTGATGTCCTTTTGCCCGGAGGGTCTGCTCCATAGCCTGCGTCTCATATTGATTTACCTTGCAGCCAAGGGTGTAAATGGCAACTTTCATAGGTTCTCCTTGCGTTTTCAGAATCGTTCTTATATAATGAATAATTACGCTATTGAAAGAGATTTCCGGGGGGATTCCCGTGATTTCCCTCCCATTATACGTTTATTTTCGGAATAGGGCAAGAGGAGGATTTTTTATGATCTATCTGGACCACGCCGCCACCACGCCGGTCCCCAAGGCTGTGGCGGACGCCATGTACACCGTGCTGACAGAACAGTACGCCAACCCCAACGCACAATATCCCTTCGGACAGGAAATGCGCCGCAGCGTGGAGGATTGGCGGGCTGTGATTGCCAAAGCCGTAGACTGCGAAGCAAACCAGCTTTTCTTTACCTCCTGCGGCACCGAGGGTGACAACTGGGCCATCCGGGCCGCCTGCTGGCAGAACCGCCATGTGGGCCGCCACATCGTCACCACCGCCGTGGAGCACCACGCCGTCCTCAACTGCTGCCAGCAGCTGGAGCAGGAGGGCTGGGAGGTCACGACCATCCTGCCGGATCAAAACGGCGACATTTCCGCCGAATCCGTTCTGGCGGCGGTGCGGCCGGACACGGCGCTGGTGTCCGTGATGATGGTGAACAACGAGCTGGGCAGCATCTATCCCATTGCAGACATCGCCAAGGGTTTGAAGGCCGTCAATGAAAAAACCCTGCTCCACACCGACGCGGTCCAAGGCTTTTTGAAGGTCCCCTTCTCTGCCAAAACTCTGGGAGCGGACTTCATCGCCATCTCCGGTCACAAGGTCGGCGCCCCCAAGGGCATCGGCGCTCTTTATATCGGCCCCCGGGTTCGGAATCCCCGGCCCTTGCTGCCCGGCGGCGGTCAGGAAATGGGCCTGCGCTCCGGTACGGAGGCCACTGCCCAGATCGCGGGTTTCGCCAAAGCGGTGGAGCTCCGCTGGGACCATTTGGAGGACAAACTGCATCACATGGCTGAGGTCAAGGCCTACGCCGTGGAAAAGCTGACGGCCATTCCGGACCTCCAGATCATCGGTAGCGGCAAGGCCCCCCATGTCCTGTCCGTTTCCATGGCGGGCTGGCCCAGCCAGAACGTGGTAAACGATCTTGGCAGTCAGGGGATCTGCGTATCCGCAGGCTCCGCCTGTCATCACGGCAAGTCCAGTCAGGTCGTGTCGGCTCTGGGCCTGCCTAAGCGGGTGGCTGCCGGTGTCATCCGGCTGAGCTTCGGCCCCGAGACCACCTTCGCCGAGATCGACGCCTGTGCGGAGGCCCTCCGGAATCATCACGATCACCGGATGCCCATGCTATAAAGCTATAAAATCTCAAGGGGGAGCAGACTCCCCCTTGAGAATTCCCCACACGGTTCACTGCTATGCAGAAGGTGAATTGCCGCAAAGCTGCAAGAGACACCCCTCTGGAGAGCTCGCTATGCTCGCACACTTGTGAACCGCAAAGTATGTTTTGTCAGGTACACGCCCTGACAAAACATGGATTCCATTTATTATTCTGAATAAGGAATTTCATTTTATGAATTTCAGCTATCTTCGCCGGGAGCCCGGCTTCTACCGCCGGGTCTTTACACTGGCTCTGCCAGTGGTCCTTCAGAACCTCATCACCACCTCTCTTGGCTTCATGGATACCTTCATGGTGGGTCTGGTCGGTCAGGAGCAGATGTCCGCCGTCACCGTGGCCAATGTACCCATCTACATCATCCAGCTCATCGTTTTCGGTCTGCAAAGCGGCTCCCGTGTGCTCATCAGCCAGTTCTGGGGCCGGGGAGATCGGGAATCCATCAACCGGGTCATGGGTATCGGCTTCTTTGTGGCAGGAGGCATTTCCACCCTCTGCGCTCTGACCATGGGGCTGTTCCCCCGACAGGTGCTGATGCTCATTACCGACAATGCCCGTCTGGTGGAGTTGGGCACCTCCTACATCCGCATCGTGGGCTTCTCCTATATTCTCAACTCCCTCTCCTCCATCTACATCGGTATGCAGCAGAGCATTGAGAATCCCCGCTTCGGCATGACGGTATTCGCCATTTCCACCGTCTGCAACACCGTAGGCAACTACATCCTGATCTTCGGCAAGCTGGGTCTGCCCGCACTGGGGATCACCGGCGCCGCCATCGCCACCTTCTCCTCCCGTGTGGTGGAATTTGTCATTTCCCTCGTCTACGCCCTGCACTGCAAGCAGATGCCTCTGTTGCCCGCCTGTATTCTCCGGCCCGGCAAGGCCACCTTCCGCAGCTTTGTGAAGTTCTCCACGCCGGTGCTGCTGAACGAGACTCTCTGGGGTACCGGCACCTCACTCTACACCGTCATCATGGGCCACATGGCGGGCAGCACAGACCTGATCTCCGCCTACACCGTGGCGGGCAACATCGACAAGATGGTGACGGTAGCCATCTTCGGCGTGGCAGCGGCGGCCGCCGTGATCGTCGGCAAGGAGGTGGGCATGGGCGGCAAAAACGCCTATCCCATTGGTCAGGCCCTGACCTTTGTGGCCTTTTGCACCGGCTTTGGTGTCGCAATAGCGGAGCAGCTGCTGTTCTGGCTCGTGCTGAAGCCCCACGTGCTGCCTCTGTTCTCCATGACCGCCGCCTCAGCGTCTCTCTGCGTGACCATGATGATCTGCTACTCCATCTCTGCCCCGCTCCACGCCTTTGCCACCACCGGCATCGTGGGCGTTCTCCGGGGAGGCGGCGATGTGCGGATTGCCATGCTGATCGACGTTCTCCCCCTGTGGTGCTTCACCCTGCCGCTGCTGGTGCTGCTGGGGCTGGTACTCCACGCTCCCATCGCCATCTTCTGCTTCATCATGGCCACGGAATCCGCTTTGAAGGTTCCCTTCGGCCTGCACCGGATCCGCAGCGGCAAGTGGATCCATGACGTGACCCAAGATCTGAACGCATAGGAGGGATCGTATGAAATCTCTGTTCCGCTGTCCTGTCTGCGGCGGTCCGCTGGACCGGGAGGAACGGGTCTACCGCTGCGCTGACCGACACAGCTATGACATCGCCAAGGAGGGCTACACCTATCTGCTGCCCCCCAATCAGAAGCACTCCGCCGATCCCGGCGATGACAAGGCTATGTCGGCAGCCCGCCGGGATTTCCTATCCAAAGAGTATTATATGCCGCTCTTAAATACGCTTTGTAGCCGGATTTTGCCGCTTGTGGGCGAGCATCCGGTGATTTTGGATGCCGGCTGCGGAGAGGGGTACTACACTGTCGGCATCCGGGCAGCCCTGACTGCCGCCGGGAAAACGCCCGCTATAGCCGGTATCGACATCTCCAAATCTATCCTCCGGCTGGCCGCCAAACGGGAAAAGCAGGTGGAGTTCGCGGTGGCCTCCTGCTATCATCTTCCCTTTGCGGATGAAACAGCAGACCTGCTGCTGGACTGCTTCTCCCCCTTGGCCATTGACGAATTCCGCCGGGTCCTGAAGCCCGGAGGCCATTTTCTCTATGTGGTACCCGGCGCCGACCATCTGTGGGAGCTGAAGCGGGTCCTCTACGATGCGCCCTACCCCAACGAGGAAAAAGAGACTCCCTACGAGGGCTTCACCTATGAGGCCATCGTTCCGGTGGATTTCACCCTCCATCTGGCAGATCAGGCGGATATCCAAGCCCTCTTCCGTATGACGCCCTACTGCTGGAAAACCCCCAAGGCGGGCGTAGAGCGGATGGAAGCGTTGGAAAATCTGGACTGTCAGGCATCCTTCCGCATCCACATCTTCAAAAAGCTGTAAAAAATACGGGCCGGTTTTGAAAACCGACCCGTATTTTTGTCCTTCTGTCAGACGGTCTGACCGGCCAGCCGCAGTTCCCGGCCAAAATTCTGAAACGCCTTTGTGATCAAGCCCTGACCGACGGTGTTGGGGTGGGTACCATCGGCGCAGAGAGTCTGCTCCAGATGGCCGTAGTCCAAAAAGGCTCCTCGGACATCCACCAGCGGCACATTTTCCTCCCGGGCCAGACGTTCCACCGCACGGGAATACCGCTCCTGCCAGACGTAGATGTTGCCCACGTCTCCCAGCCAGCGCATCACAGCCTCTTTGTCCAGATCTCCGCACCACCAGTTGAAAAAACGCTCGCTGTCCAGCGGCGGCAGGTTGGTAAGGATGGGCCGGATACCGTGGCTCCGTGCCCGCCGGATCATCTCCCGGTACAGCTCCACAAACTCTGGCAGCGGCACGTTGGGCTGATGGTCCCCCGTGGGGTCCTCCGCGATCTCCTTCCAACGGAAGTCGCAGTCATTGCCGCCGAAGTCCATCACCATCATGTCGCAGGGCAGCTTCCGGGCCAGCATCCGGTCCAGCAAGCGGCTGCCCTTGCGGACCGTGGCTCCAAAGTGCGCGTCATTATGAATGGAAAGCTGAAATTCCGATTCCAGTGCCTCCACATTGATCTCATTATGAGTACGGTAGCGCCGGTCACCCAGATCAACCTGGATCCCCTTCAAGATGGAATCCCCTAACAGGGTCACCTGTCTGTTCTGTACCATACGATCACCTCATTGCCGTGTAATATAGTTTTCAAAACTATATTACATAGTATTCATCGTTTTGTCAAGAGCTATTCTTCAAAACGAAGGAACCATGACCCCGGCAGTCTGCTCGGTCAGCTCAAACGCCGCTCCTTGCAGGTGGTGGACCGCCTCCGAGGACCACTGCTCCAAAAACGGCTCCACGCTGTCCACCTCCGTCAGGCCGTAGGGCGCGTGGTGGTAGTGCATGGGCACCACGCAGCGAGGATGCAGCGCATCGCACACTGCCTTTGCTCCGGCGGCATCCACTGTGTAAACACCCCCGACCGGCACCAGTACGGCGTCCACCGGGCCGATGGCCGCTGCCTGCTCCACCGTCAGCTGGTGCCCCAGATCGCCCAGATGGGCCACAGACAGGCCGCCGGCTGTAAAAATCCGGACCGTGTTGGTCCCCCGCAGCGCGCCGCCCCGGTCATCATGAAAGGTCTCTACCTCCCGGACCGTAAACGGGCTTTCCCGCTCCGGCAGCAGCTCCACACAGTCTGTGGCGTGATGGTCAAAATGGCCGTGGCTGCAAAAAACGGCGTGGGCCTGTATGTGCAAAGGCGGGTACCCCGCCACGCCGGTATACGGATCCAGTACAATGCGATAGCCGTCCTCCTCCAAAAGAAAACAGGCGTGTCCCAGCCAGGTCAGCTTCATAACGATCCCTCCTAAAATATCAGAAAAGGCAGCGGTCTCCCGCTGCCTCAGCGTGTCGAAAAAGCCTTTTCTCCCCGCATGGTGCAGGAATACACCGTCGGCCCAGCCGGTTTCCGTGTGCTTTGCCCCCGAAAACCGGGGGCCTTCCTCGAAACAGGCTCGCTTCATCCGCCGCTGGCGGCGCTTCGCCCGTTTCCCCTTCTTGGGTTTCCCGCGCACACCCTTTACCCGCAAGGAGTATGCGGCATCCGTAGAGCGGCATAGCCGCTAACGGCTGCCCTACCTTACCGTCGCGGAGAATTTACTACTTTATCGACAGTCTCAGGCAGCGGTCTCCCGCTGCCTTTAGTCTATCAGGTATCACCGGACTTGTCATCCGGTTTTACATCGTTTTTCTTCTTGAACAGCGGTTTTTTCATTCCGCTCCGCCGCCGGATCTTCCGCAGGATGACCACCGCCGTCACGATGATGACCGCCCACAGGACCAGCCACATCCAGCTGTACGCCAGCGCCACGGCGAAGTCCTCCATGCCGTTCACAAAGGAATGCCAGCCCCGGCTCATAGCGCTGCTCAGGCGATCTCCGAAATTCTCCGGCAGTTCCTCCGTGTCGGAATACTTATAGACCTCCGACACATGGACGTTGATGGTGGCGAAATCCACCAGCGCGTCATAGTGCCGCAGGGTGCCGGAAAGGTCCTCGATATTCCACTCTGTTTCGGAAATGGCGGACTCAATGGTGATGATGTCCTCCATGTTTTCCGCCTGGGACAGCAGCTTTTGCAGCCGCTCCAGCTTGATCTGCTGGGTCTTCAGGCGGCCCGCCGTGTCATAATAGGTCTCTGTGATGTTTTCCAAATTGGTATTCCGCCACGTCGCATGGGCAAACTCCCCGGCCTGATCCAGAAAGCCCTGAAACTGAGTGGAGGGCACCCGGACGGTATAATCCGCCCACCGGTAGCCCCGGCTCCCGCCGCCTACGGTGCTGCTCTCCAGGTAGCCGCCCTTGGCCTCCGCCAGCGCTGCCACCGCCTTAACGGTCTCGTCAAACGCCGTGGTCTCCAGATTGATGTCTCCGGTGTAGATGATCTTCTGGTTTTCCAGAACACTTCCTCCGCTGTCCCGGCCCTCGTCATCATAACCGTTGGTGTCAGCGTCGAAATCCCCTTTCTCCTCTGTCGCGGAGACGGTATCCGCAGGGCGGCTGTTGGCGCTGGAAGCCGCAGTTTTGCTGGCGGCTCCGCAGGCAGTCAGGCTCAGGAGCATGGTCAGTGCAAGAAAACAGACAAATAACCTTCTTTTCATAGCGCTTCCTCCTTTTCAGCGGTCGTGCCGCTCTTCTACTTATATAGACGAAATTCCCGCCAAAAAGTTCCGCCGCTCTCAACATTTTACCGACTTGTATTTTTCTGCCGCCTGCTGTAAAATGAGGCCAATCGGGAATATGTTTGATCTTTAACGGGATTTTTACAAAGCTATACGATTCAGGAGGAAACTGCAATGACTTATCAGGAAGTTTTGGAGCAGGCCCGGACCTGCATGGGCAAATGCCACGCCTGCCCTGTGTGCAACGGCCTCGCCTGCAAAAACACGGTCCCCGGTCCCGGTGCCAAGGGTCTGGGCACCGGTGCCATCCGCAACTACCAGAAATGGCAGGAGCTGTGCGTCAATATGGACACCATCTGCGAAAACGGTGATGTGGACACCTCTTATGATTTCTTCGGCCACAAGCTGACGATCCCCGTAATGGCCGGCCCCGTTGGTGCCGTGGCTATGCATTACAGTGATAAATATGACGATCTGCGCTATAACAATGTACTAGTGGAGGGCTGCGCCAAGGCCGGTATCCTCGCCTTCACCGGTGACGGCACCAACCCCGCCGTCATGGAAGGCGCCGCGGATGCCCTGAAAGCCAACGGCGGCTGCGGTGTTCCCACTGTGAAGCCCTGGAATCTGGAAACCGTCCGGCAGAAGATGGACCTGGTAAAGGCCGCTGACCCCTGCGCCATCGCCATGGACATTGACGCCGCCGGTCTGCCCTTCCTGAAGGGGATGACTCCCCCCGCCGGCAGCAAGACCATGGATCAGCTGAAGGAGATCGCTGCCATGGCAGGCAAGCCCTTTATCCTCAAGGGCATCATGACGGTGAAGGGTGCGGAAAAGGCACTGGAAGCCGGTGCCGCTGGTATCATCGTCTCCAACCACGGCGGCCGTGTGCTGGATCAGTGCCCCGCCACCGCCGAGGTCCTGCCCGCCATTGTGGACGCTGTGGGCGGCAAGATGAAGGTCTTTGTGGACGGCGGCATCCGCTCCGGCATGGACGTGTTCAAGGCTCTGGCTCTGGGTGCCGATGCGGTGCTCATTGCCCGCCCCTTCGTCACCGCGGTCTACGGCGGCGCTCAGGAGGGCGTGCAGGCCTATGTGGACAAGCTTCAGGCAGAGCTTGTGGACACCATGGCCATGTGCGGCGCCCACAGTCTGGCCGACATTGATCGCTCTATGCTCTTCGGCTTTTAAGTGACGTGAACGCAGATAAGATCCCTGTCCCGGCGCAGCCGGAGGTCCTGCTGCACTGTCTCATGGACATTGCGGAAGCGCTTCTGGCTGTAGGGGCAGAGGTAAACCGGGTAGAGGACACTCTGACCCGCATGGGCACAGCTTACGGGGCAGTGCGGATGAACGCCTTTGTCATCACCTCCAGCATCGTGGTGACTATGACGCTGCCCAGCGGGCGGGACATCACCCAGACCCGCCGGATCCTGACTCCCGGCGGCACGGATTTCACCGTTCTGGAAGCGCTGAACGATCTGAGCCGCCGGTGCTGCGCCGATCCTATTCCGCTGGATGAGCTGCGCCGGGAAGTCGCCCAGATCACGGCAGAAGCCCCCAAGCCACTGCTGGTCTACCTGGGCAGCGCGCTGGCCGCAGGAAGCTGCGCCCTGTTTTTCGGCGGTTCCATGACGGATGGTCTGGTGGCCGCCCTGTTTGGCTTGGTGATCTGTCGCCTCCAGCGGCATTTTGGCCCTCAGTGCCCCAACCGCTTGGTATTCAATCTGCTCTCCGCTCTGGCTGTTGGCATCAGCATTACTCTGTGCGCCTTTTTCCTGCCGGAGCTCCACGCCGACAAAATCCTGATCGGTGACATCATGCTGCTGATCCCCGGTCTGGCCATGACCAACGCCGTCCGGGACACCATGGTAGGCTCCCCGATCTCCGGCGCCATGCGGCTCATCGAAACGCTGCTGTGGGCCGGGGCGCTGGCTATGGGCTTCATGAGCGCCTTTTTACTGATGGGAGGGATCGGACTGTGATCGTGCAGCTTCTCACATCTTTTACCGGGGCGCTGGGTTTTTGTCTGGTGTTCCACCTGCGTCGGCGGTATATGTTCGCCGCCTCTCTGGGGGGTCTGCTGACCTGCGGCGTCTATCTGGCGGCCGCCTCGATCTGGTCCGGTATCCTGCTCCCCACCCTGACCGCCGCCGCCTTTGCCGCGTTGTATGCGGAGTTTCTGGCTTGGTTTATGGGTGCGCCCGCCACGCTGTTTCTGATCCCCGCGCTGCTGATCCCGCTGGTGCCGGGGCGGCCCCTCTATTACGCCATGTACTATGCCGTTCAGCAGGACATGGATCTGTCGGCGGACTTTGCCCGCCAGACCGCTCTTTATGCCCTTGGGATCGCACTGGGCGCCAGTCTCGTGTGGGCCCTTGCCGATATGCGCCGCCACCTCAAGCAAAACGGTTTTGGAAATTGAATCCAGCAAAAACCCGCCGCTGACAAAAGTCAGCGGCGGGTTTCTTACTTATAGATTTACAATATTCGCCCGCAGGAGGTTCAGCTCCGTCCGGTCATGGGTCACCAAAATCACCGGCTTGGTTTCCGCCGCCGCAGCGACGCACAGCACTGCTCTCCGGCGATTTTCCTCATCCAGCCCTGTGAACGGCTCGTCCAGCGCCACGGCGTCTGATACTGCCAGCAACGCCCGGGCCAAAGCCAAGCGGCGCTTCATGCCGCCGGACCACTCTCGCACCGGCTTGCCCGTCTCCCAGGTCAGGCCCAGCGCCGTGAGCATGGCCGCCGCTTTCGCTTCCTCGTAGTCCGTCCCCAGCGCAAACCGGAGATTTCCCAAGGCGTCCAGTCCCTCTAACAGGCGGTCCTCCTGAAAAACGGCGCTCCAACGGACGGCCATTCCCATCAGTTCGCCGCTGTCTGGCTTTTCCAGACCCAACAGGATCCGCAGCAGGGTGGTCTTTCCCACGCCTGACGGCCCCCACAGGGCCGTGACTCCCACACCGGCGGTAAAGGACACGTTTTCCAGCACCGGAAGGTCTCCGTAGGCTTTGCATAGGTTTTTGACTTCCATCACAGCCCCGCCTTTCCCATCAATCGGTCCACCAGCGCCAAAAACAGCCGCTCAAATACCACTGACACCGCCACAATGGTGACGGTCCATGCAAACAGATCTGCCGTCTGGAAGTAGACCTTGGCGGTGTATAGCCGCTCTCCCATGGACCCGGCGGGCAAGCCGATGATCTCCGCCGCTGCCCCGGCTTTCCAGCAAAGGCCCAGGCCCAAAGATACCGCCGTGCGGAAATAGGGCATCACCTGCGGCAGATAGATGCCCCGGAGCCGCCGCCCAAGGGGGACGCGGAACACCCGGGCCATTTCCAGAAGCCGACGGTCCGTGCGGCAGATGCCCTCCAGCACATTCAGGTACACCGGCGGGAGCACCATCAGCGCTGAAATGAACAGGGACAGGCTCCGGCTGTTGAGCCACACCAGCGCCAGAATGATGAAGGACGCCACCGGCACCGCCTTGACCGCCGCCACCAGCGGGGCCATCAGCCCCCGGAACCACTGTTTCCACGCCGCCAGTGCCGCCAGCGCGACCGCCAACACCGTGGCGAGCAGTAATCCGCCGAAGATGCGGACGGCGGACCAGGCCACCGTCCGCCAGAAGGCGGCGGTAACGGCCAGCTGCCCCAGCCGCAGCAGCACATCAGCGGGAGAGGCCAGCAGCAGCTCACCGTGGGGATAGACCGCCGCCAGCGCCATGGCCGCGATCTGCCAGGCCGCCAGCCAGAAAAGCACCGCCCACAGGCGGAGGTCTGTTTTCCTGTCCATAGGCGGCGCTCCTTTCTATCATAGATTCAGATACAGGCCGAGTGTCGCTCTGCCTGCGCGGATTTTCCGTTTTTATCCGCCGTAGTAGAAATCGTCCCCGGGCAGGGCACCGCCCACGGAGGAAGGCTCCGCGTCGGTCAGGACCTGCAAATAACCGGAGAGTTTGTCCTTCATCTCGCTGCCGGTGATGCAGACGATGTTGCAGTAGGGCAGGGCCATTTCCGCCACAGGGGCGGCCTCGATGATGCCGTACTCCGCGATCAGCTGGGCGGCGTCCGCGTTGTTGGCGTTGACCCACTCCACGCTGGCGGCGTAATCCTGGAGGAAGCTATCCACCGCGCCGGGATTGGCCTCCACCACATCCCGCCGAGCCACGATGACACCGGTGATGAGGCCGGAGCCGTTATCCAGCTTGTCCCACTCCGCCGTCAGGTCCAAGGCCATCCGCAGGCCCTCGATCTTGTTTTGCGCCACGGTGACAAAGGGCTGCGGCAGCAGGGCGATGGCCGCCTGGCCGGAGGCCAGTGCCGCCACACACTCGCTGTGCTCGCTCTTCCAGTCGATGGTCACATCCTTGTCCGGGTCAATGCCGTTTTCCGTCAGCAGATACCGCAGGGCATATTCCGGGGTGCTGCCCTTACCGGCGGCCACGATGGTCTGGCCCTTCAAGTCCGCCATAGACTGCACCGTTTCTCCGTTTTCCACGATATACAGCACCCCAAGGGTGTTCACCGCCAGCACCTCCACGGCGCCGCCGGTCTTGCCGTACAGCACGGCGGCCAGATTGGCGGGGACACAGGCCATGTCCAGGTCGCCCTTGATGAGGGCGGGGGTCACCTCGTCGGCGGAACCGGCCAGGGTGAATTCGTAGGTATTGCCGGTGGATACCACATTCTCCTTGCCCTCCATCATCTCATTGGCCGTGTCGCTCAGACTCATCAGTTCCACCAGGCCCATGGCGGTGGGGCCTTTCAGTGCAGCAATTCTGAAATGGGCAGTAGCCGCCTCTGTACCATCCTGCGTTTTGTCCGCCGGTTCTTCCGTTTGGGTAGGCTCCTCTGGCTGCTCCGGTTCGGAGGTTTTCTGGCCGCAGGCAGTCAGGGACAGGGTCAGGGTCAGAGACAGGCCCAGCGCCAACAGTTTTTTCTTCCAGTTCATGGCTTTTCTTCCTTTCATACGCTCCCTGCCGGGGCATAGACGGTCTTGGCGGTAACGCCCTCCAAGCGGCCCAGCTTTCCAGACAGGGCGGAGATGACGTCACCGGGGGCATCCATGGCCACGCTGATGATATTCACGCCCTTCTCCCGGTAGGGTACACCCATGCGCCCCACGATATACGGCCCGTACTGGTGCAGCAGGTCATTCAGCGCCGCGACCTGCGTGCCATCCCGGACGATGATGGCAATGACGGCCACCCGCGTTTCCACAGCTTCCACAGCGGTCTCTCCTTCTCATAAAGTAATACATCCCCCCTGCCGTTCAGCAGAGGGGATGACAAATGTACAGCGATCTTGTCCTTCCTCATCTTTCGGTTCGGAGCATCCTCACCGGCAGAACGGTATGCGGGCATGGTGTCGCCGGTCAGAAACACTTTCCGGAGACGTTCCAACCATAACATACCCGTATGGTCCTGTCAAGACAAAGCCCCGCCCCGGAATGATCCGGGACGGGGCATAAACATTTTTCTTATTACATGCTGCAGGGCTGATAGGTAGAAGTCAGCACCTGTTCAAAGGCAGGGGCATCCGGCGTCTCGATCCGCTGGAGGATCAGTTCGCCGGCAGTCTCACCCAGCTTTTCCACCGGCTGGATGATGCAGTCCATCTGGTTGGAATACAGATAGTTGATATCCGAATCGTAATCCACGAAGGTGACCAGATCGATGTCCTCTCCCAGCTTGAGGCCCTTCTTGTGGAGATAGATCACCGTCTCCGAGGCCATCAGGCCCTGGGCCACCACCAGCGCGTCACACTTCTGCTCCAGCAACTCATCCAGACAGGACTGGGCGCTGTTCTCCATAGAGTTGCCGTAGCGGATCAGCAGGTCATCCTGAGGCAGGCCGCAGTCCGCCACCGCCTCCTGATAGGCAGCGATCCGCTCCTTGGTCGAGGACAGCCGGGGCAGGCCGCCGATCATGCCGATCCGCTTGTCGCCCTTGCCCGCCAGACGGCAGACGCTGCGGTAGATCGGTTGGAAATTGGACACGCTCACCGACGGGAACCGCTTTGTGTCAAAGGTCCGGTCCACCAGCACCACCGGAAATCCGGCGGGGATCAGGGACTCGAACCGGCTGAAATCCTCCATGGTGCTGGCGATGAGCAGCCCGTCCACCAGTCCCGCGGAAAGCAGGCGGATATTGGTCTCCTCCCGCTCTGGATTCTCCTTTGTATTGGCAATGATCAGATGGTATCCGTGGGCGGAGAGATAATTCTCCACGGATTCGATCATTGTTGCGAAAAACTTATTGGAAATATCCGGAACGATAAATCCAATGGTTTTTTTCTTTCCGGTCCGGAAGCTTCTGGCCGAGGCGTCCGGCGTGTAGCCCAGCTCCGCGATAGCCCGGTAGACCTTCTCCTTGGTCTCGCCGGAGACGTAGCGGGTTGAGTTGATGGTGTGGGAAACCGTGGCGGTGGAAACACCTGCCAACCTTGCCACATCGCTGATGGTCACCTTCATGATCGTTCACCTCTTTACGCAATTTTTCTGCGTTTGCGTAATCATTTGCATTTTACAGTATACGCCCCTGCTTCATATAACGTCAAGTCTTTTTTGGCTCCTTTCTTCTACTTTTTCGCTTTTTTATCAAATTCCAACCAAATCCTCGCCATTTTGCCCAATATGCTCTCAGAATGTTATGCAAAATGCTGATTGCCATTTTTTATCGTCCATGATAAGATAGTAAAAGCAAAGAAATAATCGTTTGCGCAAACGATTCTTTAATCTTTTAAAGTTTTTTCAATATTGAAAGGAGTTTTCCCATGCTCACGAAGATTGGTATCAATGGCTTTGGCCGCATCGGCCGTCTCACTTTCCGCGCTGCCCTGACTCATGACGATGTTGAGGTTGTCGCTCTGAACGATCCCTTCATGAACCCCGAGTACATGGCTTACATGCTCAAGTATGACTCTGTTCACGGCAAGTTCCCCGGCACTGTCGAGGCTTATGACGGCGGTCTGATCGTCAACGGCAAGAAGTACCCCGTCTTCACCTCTATGGAGGTCAAGGACATTCCCTGGGCTTCCGTGGGTGCTGAGTACATCTGCGAGTGCACCGGCAAACACCTGACCAAGGAGCTCTGCCAGGGCCACATCGACGCTGGTGCCAAGCACGTCATCATGGGCGCTCCCTCCAAGGATGACACCCCCATGTTCGTCTGCGGCGTCAACCTGGATAAGTACACCAGCGACATGACCTTCGTCTCCAACGCTTCCTGCACCACCAACTGCCTGGCTCCCATTGCCAAGGTCCTGAATGACAAGTTCGGCATCGTGGAAGGCCTGATGACCACCGTTCACTCTGTCACTCCCACTCAGAAGCTGCTGGACGGCGCTTCCCTGAAGGATTGGCGCGGCGGCCGTGCTGCTACCGGCAACATCATCCCCTCCTCCACCGGCGCTGCCAAGGCTGTCGGCAAGGTCATCCCCGAGCTGAACGGCAAGCTCACCGGTATGTCCATGCGTGTTCCCACTCTGGACGTTTCCGTTGTGGACCTGACCGTCAAGCTGGCTAAGCCCGCCACCTATGAGGATATCTGCAAGGCCATGAAGGACGCTTCCGAGGGCGAGCTGAAGGGCGTTTTGGGTTACACCGATGAGGAAGTTGTTTCCTCTGACTTCCTGGGCGATTCCCGCACCTCCATCTTCGACAAGAAGGCCGGTATCGCTCTGACCGACACCTTTGTGAAGGTCGTTTCCTGGTACGACAACGAGTGCGGCTACTCCAACAAGATGGTGGAGCTGATCCGTCACATGTCTGCCGTTGACCACAAGTAAGTTTTCAAGCATCATGAAGCGGCATGGCGTTCTGCCATGCCGCTTCAGCGTGTAGAAAAAGTCTTTTCTCTCTGCTGAGTCTATTTTCAGAGCTTTACAACTGTTCTGAAGCTTTTTGATTTCAATAGCGCAGCACCCTTTTTGGGGTGGCCGCGCACACGCTTCCTCACCGCTGTGGAAAATCTGTCGCTTTCTTGGCAGGCGCAAAGCCGCTCGCCGCAAGAGTTCCGGCAAAAAGCGCAAATTTCTCAAGAGAAATACAGAAAAGGGCTTGACTTTTTTAAAGTCTCTGTTATAATAATATCGCTGTCTGTTCAAGACAACAAGTGCATAGCGGAAAAGCGCTGGACACAGCTATGGAGAAGTCGCCTAGTTGGTCGAGGGCGCATGATTGGAAATCATGTAGGCTCCTAAAGGGTCTCGAGGGTTCGAATCCCTCCTTCTCCGCCATAAGGTGGCAACAATTCGGATATTTTAAGCGCAACGCTTAGAATACCAAAGGGTTGCCGCCTTTTTTTATTTCAAATTCTGCGCTCAGAAAAAAAGATATTTTCGCGTTATTTTGGTAACCGGGGAGATTTGAACTCCCCTTTTCACAGATTCAAAGGCAAAATCCTGAGAAGCGCCCTTTTTGCGGGCGCAGAATAGAGCGATCTTTCCTCAAAATTTTATACGATCTTTCGGGCGTCTGCTTGTTGGTTTCGTCGAAGCCATCAAAAAGGCGCCCTCTTTTCATTTCCCGACGTCAAAAAGGGCGTCTCTGCCCAATCCATCACCCGGCCGGAGCATTTCAGGATGCTCCGGCTTATTTTTTTGCTTACGAGGAGGACTTCACAATGAACAATCAGAACGAAACCGCGCAGCTCCGTTTCCTTGAAGAAACCGCCATTCGGCTGCGACAGAACGGTTTCACGGTGGAGCCGATTGAGGATCACCACCTGCCCGTCTGCGGGGAAAAAGGGCGTCTCTGCCGCATCTCCGGCAGGGCAGCGTGTTGTACCGGCAGGAGTGTGTGGACAGCGTCCGGGCGCAGGATGCGCTGCAAAGCGTCATCGACACCGCCAAAACGACTTCGGAGTACATGGCGATTCTGGAAACCGCGCCGCGGCTCAAAGCCAGCGGTCTCACTGGTGACTACCGCGTCCTTGCTGACTTCGGTGACGCAGTGCTGGCGGGCCACCCCAGCGAGCGCGGCGTCCAGTTTGTGACTTGGGAGTGGGACTTCGACCGCGAGGGCGTCCATCACGGACATTATTTCCAGGATGACTATGATGCCGCCTATTAAAATTTTACTGGCTATTGCTTTTCGAACGCCAGATGAGAAAGATTCATTACAGCTACGCCGTTTTGTTATTTTCCTCCGGCCAAGTCAAAGTTGGGTAAATATCTTGCGCCAGCTCAGGCTTACGCTGGACATCACCATTGTCGGT
>ENA-USUG01000243-USUG01000243.1-human-gut-metagenome-genome-assembly--contig:-NODE-243-length-86876-cov-10.379267_pt1 | contig 86876 bp, 72 predicted proteins | sample MGYA00250059_ERZ773394 | MGnify/ENA primary metagenome ERZ773394 (study PRJEB29103, sample SAMN06111957) | human gut metagenome | biome: human gut; feature: ankylosing spondylitis patient; material... | reverse complement strand
GCACTCGCGCGAAGATGTAGACTGTCGCAAGCGACCGCGCGAGGCGCGAGAATGTGCCAAGGCACATTCTTTTTTAGAATACTTTTATAAATTACCCACAAGAGTTGTGTTATACTTATCATATGCTGTTGGGGTCAAAGGATCCTTTGCCCCATCGGATACCGGATCGCTTTGCACTGGCCGGTGCGGGGCACAGACGTAGGAGCACGTAGTGCGGAGCGATCAGAAAGCCGGTATGTCCTCTCAGACTGGCGGACAAAAATAAGAAGGGAGCGCGCAGCCGCTCATGAAAATACGTACAAAATTACTTATCACATTTCTGACGATCACGGTGGTACCGATCTTTTTGATCTATATCTCGATTTTAGGACTCAGTTCCTATCAGAACCGGGTGTTCCGGGAGACCTACGACGTTGGCCAGGTGGATCTCTCTGCCGGCGCGTCGATCCGGGTATTCAGCCACCTGACTGAGAGCATTCAGAAGGAGATCGAAGAAAAGATCGCGAAGGATCCGGAGATTTTCACGGACCAGTCGTATCTGGGCGACTTGAACGCCCGGATGACTGAAAAACACTCCTTTCTGATGGTGACGAAGGATGGAAAACTGATCTATATAGGAAACGACGAGACAGCATCGAGCCTGGAGAGAGAGATATCGGACTATGCGGAGATCAATGACTCTGATTCCTGGGGCAATTATCTGGATAAAAATACGGAACATCTGATCAAACAGAGAGAATTTGAACTGGCAGATGGGAGCCGGATCGCGGTCTACCTTGTGACAAACGTTGTGGATGTGATCCCGGAGGTAAAATCCATGATCACAGAGATGTTCTTCAGCAGTGTGCTGATCCTTTTTATCACTGGCGGTATGTTGACAGCCTGGGTCTACCGGTCGATCTTATGGCCGATCGGAAAGCTTCAGGAGGCAACGAAACAGATCCGCGACGGAAATCTGGACTTCACTCTCGATGTGGAGGACGATGATGAAATCGGGCAGCTCTGCCAGAACTTCGAGGAAATGAGGATCCGTCTGAAAGAATCGACGGAAGAAAAGATCCAGTATGATAAGGAGAGCAAGGAGCTGATCAGCAACATCTCCCACGATTTAAAGACCCCGATCACAGCCATCAAGGGCTACGCGGAAGGTCTTATGGAAGGTGTTGCGTCCTCGCCGGAGAAGCGGGATAAATATATCCGGACGATCTACAACAAGGCGAACGATATGGACCGTCTGATCAACGAGCTGACATTCTACTCAAAGATCGACACAAATAAGATCCCGTATACCTTCTCGAAGATCAATGTGGCAAACTACTTCCGCGACTGTGTGGAGGAAGTAGGACTGGAACTCGAGGCGAGAGGAATCGAGCTTGGCTATTTTAACTTTGTAGATGAGGACGTGATGGTGATCGCCGACGCGGAGCAGATGAAGCGCGTCATCAACAACATCATCGGAAATTCCTTAAAATACATGGATAAAAAGAATGGAATCATCAATATCCGGATCCTGGATGTGGGTGACTTTGTCCAGGTGGAGATCGAGGACAACGGAAAGGGCATCGGACAGAAAGAGCTTCCGTATATTTTCGACCGCTTCTACCGGACGGATTCCTCGAGAAATTCCAGCAAGGGCGGCAGCGGCATCGGTCTTTCCATCGTAAAGAAGATCATCGAGGACCATGGCGGAAAGATCTGGGTCACCAGCAAGTTGGGAATCGGAACAGAGATCCACTTTGTGCTCAGAAAGATCGCGGGGGACACGCAGCAGTAAAATATAATACCCATAACAGGAGGAACTTATATGAGCAAAATTCTGATCGTAGAAGATGAGGAGAGTATTGCGGAACTCGAAAAGGACTATCTGGAGCTGTCCGGTTTCGAGGTTGAGATAGAAAATGACGGAGAAGCCGGTTTAAAGAGGGCGATTTCGGAGGAGTTTGACCTCTTTATCCTGGACCTTATGCTGCCGGGAGTGGACGGATTTGAGATCTGCAAGAAGATCCGTGAGACGAAGAACACACCGGTAATCATGATCTCCGCAAAGAAAGACGATATCGATAAGATCCGCGGTCTTGGTCTCGGTGCCGACGACTATATTACAAAGCCATTCAGCCCGAGCGAGATGGTGGCGAGAGTCAAGGCCCACCTGTCCCGCTATGAGAGACTCATCGGAAGCGGAACCCCGGTGAATGATATCATCGAGATCCGCGGTTTAAAGATCGATAAGACAGCCCGCCGCGTCTATGTAAACGGCGAGGAGAAGAACTTTACGACAAAAGAATTTGACCTTTTGGCGTTCTTAGCCCAGAACCCGAACCACGTCTTCACGAAGGAAGAGCTGTTTTCCAAGATCTGGGACATGGAATCCATCGGTGATATTGCGACCGTTACAGTCCACATCAAGAAGATCCGCGAGAAGATCGAGATGAATACCGCGAAACCCCAGTATATCGAGACGATCTGGGGTGTCGGATACCGGTTCAAGGTATAAGGCAGGGAGAAAGGGAAGATGGACAGAAAAAAACTTTTGGAGGAGACAGAGCTTTTCGTCCTGGACATGGACGGAACCTTCTATCTGGACACGCAGATCCTGGACGGATCCCTGGAATTTTTAAGACAGGTGGAACGTCTCGGAAAGCGGTATGTATTTTTTACAAATAATTCCTCGAAATCTCCGAGGACCTATATTGATAAGCTGGCGAAAATGGACTGCCATATCCGCCGGGATCAGATCATTACATCCGGCGATGTGATGATCGAATATCTGAAAATGTATTATCCGGGAAAAAGGGTTTACTTAGTTGGAACCCCGGACCTGGAGGAAAATTTCCGGGAGAACGGCATTCTCCTCACAAAGAATATGCCGGATGTTGTGGTCATCGGATTTGATATGACTCTGACCTACGAGAAGTTAGAGAGGGCCTGTACCTACATCCGGAGTGGGGCAGTATTCCTGGCAACACATCTGGATATCAACTGTCCGACGCGGGCTGGATTTATCCCGGATTGTGGTGCTATGTGCGCGGCAATCTCACTGTCTACGGGAAAGCAGCCGAAGTATGTGGGAAAACCATTTAAGGAAACTGTGGATATGGTGCTGACACTCACGGGAAGCGAGCGGGAGAAGATATCCTTTGTGGGAGACCGTCTCTATACCGATGTGAAGACCGGCGTGGCAAATGGAGCCCACGGGATTCTGGTGCTCTCCGGGGAGACGAAGGCCGGTGATCTGGAGAACGCTGACACGGTGCCGGATGCTGTGTTTACAGGATTAAAAGAGATGGCGGAAATTATGGCAGAGATGCCGGGAAAATAGAAACCGAAAGCTAAGAGTAATAGGCACATCCTGATGTTTGGGGTGTGCCTTTGCTGCGGGGAGAAAAATCCTGATAAAGTGTTACAGAGAACATACGGTTGTTTGCGCTTGACATTCAGCGGATATAAGTTTAAACTTGAATTATGTGAATTTTCTGCAAAAATAAAGCAAAATGCGAAAAAAACGAAACAGTTTCAGTGGGACGTGAAGAATGACAGAAGTCTGGAACTGAAAATTAAGACAAAGGAAGACAACGCTTATGAAGTACAAATTGAGATTTGCTGCCTTTTTCACTGCCATGATCGTATTTAACCTGGCAGCCAACTTTGCCCACCCGGTCACACCGACGGTAATTCAGGAGCTGCAGCTCCACGACTACATGTTTGGAGTGGCGTTAGCAGTTATGCTGATCACAAACTTCCTGTTATCTCCGTTCTGGGGTAAGATCAATAACTATATTTCTTCAAGGCTTTCCTTATTGATCTGTTGTCTGGGATACGGTGTGGCCCAGGTATGGTTTGCCTACGCTACGACGGAACTCATGATCATTCTCGCGAGAATGTTCGCGGGACTCTTCACCGGCGGTATCTTTGTAAGCTTTCTGACCTATATCGTAAACAAGTCAGACCCGGAAGACCAGGGTAAATACCTGACATACAGTGCAACGATCAAGAGCGTGGCCAGCGCTTTCGGCTACATGATAGGCGGATTTTTAGGCGAGTTTTCCGTGCGTCTGGCGTTCTTAGTCCAGGCGGGAACCCTGATCGCGGTGGCAATTGCTTTCTTCCTTATCTGTGAACCGGACAGCACGGCGAATTTAAAGGATATTCCGGCAAAGCAGCTCATGAAGGAAGCGAACCCATTCCAGGCGTTCATCGACAGCAGGAATTTCATGTGCATGGCTTTCGTGTTCCTGTTTGCGATCAACATCTTTATCAACTTCGGAAATACCGGTTTCGACCAGGCTTTTAACTACTACTTAAAGGCACAGCTGGGCCTGACTTCCTCCTACAACGGAATCATCAAGGCGGGCGTCGGTTTCGTATCCTTTATCGCGAACATGAGCCTCTGTATCTGGATCATCAAGAAGACGAACGTCAAAAAGTCTATGGTGGTTCTCACAGCGTTCTGTGCGCTGGCTTCCATCGGAACATTGATATCCGTGAAGATCGGAATCTTCATCCTGTTCAGTATCCTTGTTTACGCTGGCTATTCCGTCAGCGTCCCGGTTCTCCAGAACATGGTGGCAGACCAGGCATCGCCGGAGCAGAAGAACCTCGTCATGGGATTCTTCAACGCGACCCAGTCATTGGGAAGTATTGCGGGTTCCCTGACAGCGGGATTTATCTACTCTGTGAATGCGAAGCTTCCGTTTGCCTGCACCTTCGTGATCTACTCGGTGGGCGTTGCGGCGGCGTTTGGATATCTGTGCTACCACAAAAAAGAGGCTTGATACTGGTTTAAATTAACATACACCCCGGAAGGGCGTGGTACTTAAAAAAGTACCTGCCCTTCCGTTTTTTTAGACATCGTCGCTTGACTTTTTCCTCCCTATGTTATAAGATATTTTACATTTGCACCCTGTATGGCTTGAAATATTAACGAGCCGTCAGTATTGTATATAGAATTCTGTGACCGGTATAGAGATCTGGGAGTCCGTAGGAGTCGTCGAATGAATGTATCCTGGCATGGAATCGTTATGCAGACAACATAGAAAGGATATTGAATGGAAACAATCAGATTTGACGAACTTAATTTAGACCCGCGGATCCTCCGCGCAGTTACAGATATGGGATTTGAGGCGGCGTCCCCGATCCAGGCCCAGGCGATCCCGGTTGAGATGGAAGGCCATGACATGATCGGCCAGGCGCAGACCGGAACCGGTAAGACCGCAGCTTTTGGAATTCCGCTTCTCATGAAGATGGACCCGGAAAACAGAAAGACACAGGCAATGATCCTCTGCCCGACGAGAGAACTTGCGATCCAGGTAGCGGAAGAGCTTCGCCGCCTTGCGAAATACATGTCCGGGATCAAGATCCTCCCGGTCTACGGCGGACAGGAGATCGTAAAACAGATCCGCTCCTTAAAGGGCGGTGTCCAGATCATCGTTGGAACCCCGGGACGTGTGATGGATCATATGAGAAGAAAGACGATCCGCACCGACGCGATCCACACGGTGGTTCTCGATGAGGCGGACGAGATGCTGAACATGGGATTCCTCGAGGACATGGAGACGATCCTCGGCGAGCTTCCTGAGGAGCGCCAGACCGTAATGTTCTCCGCGACAATGCCTCACGCGATCGCCCAGATTGCCCAGAAGTTCCAGAAGGACCCGAAGATGGTTCAGGTCGTAAAGAAGGAACTGACGGTTCCGAAGGTGACCCAGTATTATTATGAAGTAAAACCGAGAAATAAAGTGGAAGTTATGTGCCGTCTGCTGGATCTCTATTCCCCGAAGCTCTCCGTTGCGTTCTGTAACACGAAAAAGCAGGTGGATGAGCTGGTGCAGGCACTCCAGGGCCGCGGATACTTTGCGGAAGGTCTTCACGGAGACTTAAAGCAGGAGCAGCGTGACCGTGTAATGGGAAGCTTCCGAAATGGCGCTACCGAGATCCTTGTTGCGACGGACGTTGCGGCGAGAGGTATCGACGTTGACGATGTGGAAGCCGTATTTAACTACGATATTCCGCAGGATGACGAGTACTATGTACACCGTATCGGACGTACCGGACGTGCCGGAAGAGAAGGACGCGCATTCAGCCTTGCGGTGGGAAGCGAGGTCTACAAGCTCCGCGACATCCAGAGATTCTGCAAGACAAAAATCGTTCCGCAGCCGATCCCGTCCTTAGATGATGTGACTGCGATCAAGGCAGAGAAGATCTTAGATGATGTTCAGCAGCATATCGGTGACGACAGCAATTTAGAGCGCATGACAGATATTATCGAGAAGCGTCTTCTTGCTGAGGATTACACTTCCTTAGAGCTTGCGGCAGCGTTCCTGAAGATGGCCATGGGCGACGATTACGAGGACATCGCGGATGAGGGAAGACCGCTCCGTGACCTTGACGATCTCGACCGACGCGGCGGAAGAAATGACCGCGGAAGAAACGGACGCAGACGCCAGAGAGGCGATGACGAGGAGTACATGGACAGAAAGAACGCCAGAGGCGGCATGACAAGACTGTTCATCAACCTCGGAAAGAACCAGAACGTGAAGCCGGGCGATATCTTAGGAGCCATCGCCGGTGAATCCGGAATTCCGGGCCGTCTCGTTGGAAGTATCGATATGTATGACAAATATACCTTCGTGGAAGTTCCGAAGGAGCAGGCCGATATCGTTATGGACGCAATGAACCATGTGAAGATCAAAGGTAAGAGCGTGCATGTGGAGAAGGCGAACCGGAGATAAGGGCAGTATTGATGTAAAATGTGGAACTATAGAAATCAAAAACGGGAACCCGGCAGAGTTTGTTTCTGCCGGATTCCCGTTTCCTTTCATATATTACTGTGATTTAACTTCCTTCCAGAGTGCATTATAGAGATCATCCGCCTCGGTTCCAAGATAACTGTAGACCTCAGAATTCTCCAGCTCATCTGTATCCGGGAATACAGATTTATTTTCCTGATATTCCGGATCCAGGATCTCGAACGCTGCCTTGTTCGGGGTTGCGTAGGTGATGTACTCGAAGTTCTTCACCGCGATATCCGGGCGGCAGAGGAAGTTGATCCACTTCTCCGCGTTCTCCTTATTCTTCGCGTTGTCCGGGATGACCCAGGAATCGATCCACAGGTTTGTTCCCTCTTTAGGAAGAACGTACTCAAGATCATAATCGAGATCCAGTGTCTCCGCCTCTTCCTGGAGGTATAACAGCTCACCAGAGTAGATAACACCTACCGCCGCCTCGCCGTTTAACATCTTATCGCGGACCTGGTCCACAACATATGCCTGTACTAACGGCTTCTGCGCCAGGAGAAGCTTCTTCGCCTCCTCCAGCTCTCCCACGTCTGTGGTGTTCATGGAATATCCAAGTTCCTTTAATGCAACCATAAACGCGTCGCGGACGCTGTCCTGCATCAGGATCTCGCCCTTTAATCTTTCATCCCAGAGATCCGACCACTTTGTCGGCGCCGGGACTCCAAGCTCTTCCAGCTTCTGGACATTGTAGATAATTCCGACCGTTCCCCATGTATACGGGACAGAATAGCGGTTCTCCGGATCAAACGCCTTTGATTTTTCAAGGTAGACCGGATCGATATTCGCAATATTCGGCACATTTTCAAAGTTGATTTCGGCGAGAAGTCCGTTCTCCACCATCTTCTGGATCATGTAGTCCGACGGACATACCGCGTCGTAGCTGACTGCTCCTGCCTCGATGACCGGATACATCTCCTCGTTTGTCTCAAAGAGGTCATACGTCACATGAATTCCGGTCTCCGCCTCAAATTCATCGATAACACTCTCATCAATATACTCTCCCCAGTTGTAAACATAGAGTTCGTTGGAGTGGGATGACGTAAAGTGAAGATAGCTTGTATAGCAGACGCTTCCAACGATCAGGAAGGACGCCAGCACGATGGCTGTCTTTCCGTTCCACAACGGCTTCTTTTCCTTATCCGGTACCGCGTTCGGACCGAAGCTTCCGGCTCCCGCCTTCGCCTGCGGTTTTGCCGGGGCAAAGTTCGTGATGAGAAGCAGCGCGAGGATCGTCACAAAGATCACGGTGGACAGGGCGTACATGGACGGCTTGATGCCGCGGCGCACCTCACTGTAGATCAGGGTGGAAAGTGTATTGATCCCGGCGCCCCTCGTAAAGTGGGTGATGATAAAGTCGTCGAGAGACATCGTAAACGCCATCAAAAAGCCCGATAACACACCAGGCATAATATCCGGGAATACTACCTTGAAAAATGCCTGTAACGGACCGGCGCCCAGGTCCATGGCCGCCTCGTAGGTGTTCCGGCTCGTCTGCTTAAGCTTCGGCATGACGCTCAGCATCACATAGGGCACGTTGAAGGTGATATGGGCGAACAGGATCGTCTTGAAGCCCAGGGAGATCCCGAAGGCGATGAACATCAGCATCAGGGAGATCCCTGTCACGATATCGGAGTTTAACATCGGGATATTGTTGAGTCCCATGCAGATCGTCCGCGGAAGCTTCTTCATCGCGGAGAGTCCGATGGCCGCCGCTGTTCCGAGGATCGTTGCGATAAGCGCCGACAGGAACGCGATCAGTAACGTATTATAGAGGGCATCCATGATCGTGGCGCTCTCAAACATCTGTGTGTACCATTTTAAGGTGAATCCACCCCACTGGGATCTCGATTTCGAGCTGTTGAAGGACAGGACCATCATGACGAGGATCGGCGCGTACAGAAAGACCAGTACCAGCACCAGATAGAAATCCTCAATAAATTTCTTAAATCTTTCTCTTGCGGTTTTCATCAGAATGCAGATCCCTCCCCATCCTTATCGTATTTTGCGATCATGGTCATGCTGAGAAGGATGAATACCATGAGCACGATGGAAAGTCCGGCACCGAGGTTCCAGTTGCTTCCCTTTGTGAATTCCTGCTCGATGACGTTTCCGATGAGCAGGATCTTGCTGCCGCCCAGGAGGTTCGAGATCACGAAGGTGGTGAGTGCCGGTACGAATACCATCGTGATCCCGCTGACGATTCCAGGAACGCTTAGTGGAAGCAGGATCTTTGTGAGCGTCTGGTAGTTGTCCGCGCCCAGGTCCCTGGCCGCGTTGATCACGTTGTCATCGATCTTCGCAAGGGTATTGTAGATCGGCAGTACCATAAACGGCAGGAAGTTGTAGACCATGCCGAGGATGATGGCCGCCGGTGTGTTGATGATCGCAATGTTCGGCAGATGCAGCATTGTGAGGAAGGTGTTGATCACGCCGTTCTTCTCGAGGAGTGTCTGCCATGCCATGGTTCTTAAGAGAAAGTTCATCCACATCGGGAGAATGAAGATGAATACCACGAAGCTGCCTTTTCCGATATGGCGTTTTCTTAAGATCAGCGCCAGCGGATACGCCAGAAGGAGGCAGATCACGGTGCTGACTCCCGCGAGCGCCAGGGAGAGCCAGAGGGCCTTCAGATGCTCAGAGGAACCGATGGCCAGGATGTTTGCCAGGGTGAATGCCCCGCTGCGGTCCGTCAATCCATAGTAGAATACCATGAGCAGAGGGATCACCGTAAATCCTGCCATCCATATCATATAAGGATAAGCCAGAAATCTGGATGCTTTTCTATTCATTGACTCCCACGGCCTCCTCGTCCTCGGACTCCGGCTTGTTCATGATCTGGATATCGAAGGGATCCACATGAATGCCGACCTTCTGTCCGACCGGGAACATGTCCGTGCTGTGGACCAGCCACTCGTAGCCGTCCGGGGTCGTAACCTCCATCTCGTAGTGGACGCCCTTGAAGATCAGGTGCGTGACAACGCCCTGAAGCGTGCCGTTCTCCGGTTTCACAAGGTCGATGTCCTCCGGGCGGATCACGACGTCCACAGGTTTATTGTTTCCGAATCCCTTATCCACGCAGGCAAACTTCGCGCCGAAGATCTCAACAAGCTCATCGTGGATCATCGTACCACCCACGATATTGCTCTCGCCGATAAAGTCCGCGACGAAGGCGTTCTCCGGCTCGTTGTAGATCTGCTCCGGGGTTCCCATCTGCTGGATATAGCCCTGGTTCATGACGACGATGGTGTCAGACATGGTCAGTGCCTCTTCCTGGTCATGGGTGACGTAGATAAAGGTGATTCCCAGCTCATTCTTCAGCCGGATCAGCTCGTACTGCATGTCCTGGCGGAGCTTTAAGTCGAGGGCACCGAGCGGCTCATCGAGAAGAAGAAGCTTCGGCTCGTTTACGATGGCGCGGGCAATGGCGATCCGCTGCTGCTGGCCGCCGCTCAGGGAATCCACGCTGCGGTTCTCGAAACCGTCCAGGTTTACGAGCTTCAGCGCGTACTTGATCTTATCGTCAATATAGCTCTTTGATTTGCCTTTGATCTTCAGACCGAACGCGATATTCTCCGCAATGCTCATGTGGGTGAACAGGGCATACTTCTGGAAAACTGTATTTAACTGGCGTTTATTCGGCGGTGTGTTTGTGATATCTTCGCCGTCAAAGATCACCTGGCCTTTGTCAGGTTTTTCGAATCCACCGATGATCCTTAAAGTTGTGGTCTTTCCACAGCCGCTCGGACCGAGCAGTGTCACAAAGGAATTTTCCTTTACGGAAAGGCTCAGATCATCAAGGATCAGATCCCCGTCATAGCTCTTCCAAATATGGGACAAATCAATGAGCGGATGCTCCATTCTTTTTTCCTCCTGAATGTAAAAATATTCAAACGTCCTGCTGTCTTTCGACGCAGAACAGCACAAAAAATGACTGTGCGACAAGAATTTCATCTTGTATATTTACTCATGATTTCCATGTTCTGTCAATAGATTTCCGACCCCGTTTCGAAATAAAATCTGAGGTATGTTTTTTCTTTCATACGATTCCCGGAGTTTTTCAGATTTCGATTAACAAACGTGGCAGATTATGATAAAATGAGCATATCTATGAAATTCCGAAACGCTGCCGGACGAGGCATTTTCGGAGAATTGAAAGTAAAGGGGAAATTACCTATGACTGGAAAATACATGGCCTATGTGGGGTCTTATTCCTACACGGGAAAGGCAAAGGGAATCACTGTATATGATGTGGATGTTGAGGCTGGAAAATTCATCTACCGCTGCGAAGTGGAGGTCGATAATTCTTCCTATCTGAAAGCGTCCCAGAACGGACAGATCCTCTACTCCATCGCCGATGAGGGTGTTGTGGCGTTCCGCGTTCTTTCGAACGGAAGCCTTGCCCGCTTAAACAGCGCAAATATCAGGGGCATGCGCGGATGCCATCTCTCAACAAGCAAAGCCGACGACTATATCTTTATCTCCGGTTTCCATGACGGAAAGATCACGGTCCTCAACCTGAATAAGGACGGCGCCGTGGGCCAGATCGCCGACGGCGTTTTCCACAAGGGTCTCGGATCCGTTGCGGAGCGCAGCTTCCGCCCGCATGTGAGCTGCAGCCGCCTGACTCCGGACGAGCGTTTCTTAATGGTGGCGGACCTTGGAATCGACCAGATCAAGGTCTACCGTTTCGACCACAAGGACGGAAAGATCACTCTCGTGGACACGATCCGCTGCGAGCTGGAATCCGCTCCGAAATACTTTATGTTCAGCTCCGACGGACGTTTCTTCTATGTTCTCTATGAGCTGAAAAATATGATCGAGGTTTATTCTTATAAGGAGGGTGAGCGCGTTCCGATCGTGGAGAAGATCCAGACGATTCCTTCTACAGGAAGCAAGCCGAACCAGCTGACCGCAGCCTGCGCGATGCACCTCTCCCCGGATGAGAAGCACTTATTCTGCAGCAACGCCGGAGACAATACGGTATCCATGTACGACCGCGATGATGAGACCGGCATGCTGACAATGCGCTTCTGTCTCCCGATCAGCGGTGATTACCCGAAGGACATCGCGATCTTCCCGGACGGAAAGCATCTGGCATCCATCAACCACGAGGGAAGTATTTCCTTCTTTAAGATCGACTATGAAAAAGGTCTTCTCGTCATGAGCGACCGCAGCATTACGGTCAATGAGCCAAACTGCTGTGAAATTGTAAAGATTGGAGATTAACATAACATGGCAGCAGGTTCTACCATCGGCACAATATTTAAAGTAACGACCTGGGGAGAATCCCACGGGAAGGCCATCGGAGTTGTCGTCGACGGCTGCCCGGCGGGTCTTCCACTGGACGAATCCGATATCCAGAAGCTCTTAGACCGCAGAAAACCTGGCCAGAGCCGCTTTACGACCCAGAGAAAAGAGGGCGATGAGGTCGAGATCCTCTCCGGTGTCTTCGAGGGAAAGACTACAGGAACACCGATCTCCATGATCGTCCGGAACACGGACCAGAGATCCAGGGATTACTCCAATATCGCTTCCTGTTTCCGCCCGGGTCATGCGGATTATACCTTTGAGGAAAAATACGGGTTCCGCGACTACCGCGGCGGCGGACGTTCCTCCGCCCGGGAGACCATCGGCCGCGTCGCAGCAGGTGCCATCGCAGAGAAGTTCTTAAAACAGTTGAATATCTCCGTGACCGCATACGCGAAGTCTATCGGACCGGTGGAAGTCTCCCCGGAGCGGATGGATCTCGCTGAGATCCAGAATAACCGCTTCTGTCTTCCGGATGCGGAGGCAGCAAAGGCAGCAGAGGATTATCTTGACCAGAAGATCGCGGAATGCGACTCCGTCGGCGGTGTCGTCGAGTGCGTGATCTCCGGTCTTCCGGCAGGCCTCGGCGAGCCGGTATTTGAGAAGCTGGACGCGAACCTCGCAAAGGCAATCCTCTCCATCGGTGCCGTCAAGGGCTTTGAGATCGGTGACGGTTTTGCCGCAACAAAGGCATGCGGATCTGAGAATAACGATGAGTTCCGAATGGACGGGGACAAGATCGTAAAGGAGACGAACCATGCTGGCGGCGTTCTCGGAGGAATCAGCGACGGGAGCGATGTGGTATTCCGGGCGGCCTTCAAACCGACCCCGTCTATCGCAAAGTCCCAGGAGACCGTCACAAAGGACGGCGCGAATATCGATCTCGTGATCCACGGGCGCCACGACCCGGTGGTTGTTCCGAGAGCTGTCGTTGTGGTGGAATCCATGGCCGCTATCACCGCTATGGACATGCTCTTAGTGTCCATGACATCCAGACTCGACCTGATCCAGATATTCTTTCAGGTTGAGAATGCGGATGACGGCGATAATTAAATATTCGCATGAAGCCGGACAGTTTTCTGGACGGATTCAAAATATTATGATACCAGGGTCAAAAGGTCAGAAGTTCGACGCAAGCTTGCTTGCAGGAGAATTTTTGACCTTGGGACCCGCCAAAAACATGAATAAGTAGCCATTTTTCGCAGAAAAATGAGCGAATTATGAATGTTTTTGATGATTGCGGGAGTACGAAGTACGGAGCAATCCGGTATCATAGGGGTCAAAATACCTTTTGACCCCAACATCATATTATAAAACTGGCAAAATAATTTCCGGTTACACTATCACAATCATAGGAGAAGAAAGAAATGAAAATCGCAATCGCAAATGACCATTCTGCAGTAGAGCTGAAGAACATCATCAAAGAGCATCTTGAGAGCAAAGGCTACGAAGTATTAAACCTCGGAACCGACTCCACAGAGAGCTGTGACTATCCGGTATATGGTGAGAAAGTCGGCCGTGCTGTCGCTGACGGAGAGGCAGACCTCGGAATCGCTATCTGCGGAACAGGCGTTGGTATCTCCCTGGCAGCAAACAAGGTAAAAGGCATCCGCGCATGCGTCTGCAGCGAGCCGTACACAGCAAAGCTTTCCAGAATGCACAACAACTCCAACATCCTCGCGTTTGGGGCACGCGTCGTTGGAAGCGAACTGGCAAAGATGATCGTCGACGAGTGGCTTGGCGCAAGCTTCGAGGGCGGACGTCATCAGAGACGTGTTGATATGATCATGGATATTGAGAACAAGTAACTGAATCGTAACTGTGAGGGTACTGAACAGTTACACGGAATCTTATTTTATATAGAAGAAAGATCCTGCCTGGAAGCAGCAATGCCTCCGGTCAGGATCTTTTTTGGATATGACCTCAAGAGAGAAGACCATGACAGAACTGACTCTTGCCACGCATTTTAACATGTGTTAAGATTACACCACAAAGGATCATATCCCAAATGACCCAACAGGATAAAGGTCAGAGATAAAGGACATAGATAAAGGAGAATTACGATGGGAATTGTAGTAATCGGAGATGTGTTTATAGATATTAAGGGGTATTCCCTGTCCCCTTATATTCCGCAGGGAAGAAATGCCGGAACTGTGATCCAGATCCACGGCGGCGTTGCGAGAAACGTGGCGGAGAACATCGCAAATATCGAGCTGAAACCGACATTTATCAGTGCGGTGGATGACAACGCCATGGGAGACGATGTGATCCAGAAGCTGAAACGCCATAAAGTCGAAACGAAGTATATGAAGAAGGTCAAGGACGGCATGGGAACCTGGCTGGCCGTCTTTGATCATGAGGGAGACGTGGTGGCATCCATCTCAAAGAGACCGGACCACAAGCCCATCGAGCAGATCTTAGATGAGCATGGGGACGAGATCTTTAAGGATGCGGACAGCATTGCGATCGAGATCGATACAGACAAGGAGATCGTGAAAAAGACCTTCATGTATGCGGAAAAGTATCACAAAGAGGTCTATGCGCTTGTATCCAATATGACGATCGCTGTGGAGAGAAGAGATTTTATCCGCAGAACTGCATGTTTTGTGTGCAATCAGCAGGAGGCGGGAATCCTGTTCTCGGAAGACTATGACCATATGACTCCGGCAGAGTTAGCGGCAATTCTTCCGGACCGGATCCGTTCCGCCAAGATCTCCCGCATGGTGGTCACCATGGGAGGAGACGGATCTGTCTTTGTTGATTCGGACGGGCACACCGGAATTTATCCGGGACGTAAGGTAGATATCGTGGACACGACGGGAGCCGGGGATGCGTTCTTTTCCGGCGTCTGCATCGGACTTACCTACGGCAAGACGCTGCAGGAGGCATGCAGAATCGGCACAAGACTTGCGGCAACGGTGATCTGCACGACAGAGAATATCTGTCCGAGATTCATGCCGGAAGAATTTGGACTTACGAGGTAATCGATATGGAACCTATTATTATCGGAATTGCCGGGGGGTCTGGCTCAGGAAAATCGACATTTACGAACAGGCTCAGGCAGTACTTCGGGGATGATGTTGTCTCGTGATCTACCACGACAACTATTACCGCAGACAGGACGGGATCCCGTTTGAGCAGCGTGTGAAGGTCAACTATGACCATCCGGATTCCCTGGAGACAGATCTTTTGGTGGAGCACCTAAAGGAGCTGAAAGCCGGAAAGACCATCGAGTGTCCGGTCTACGACTACAGCCAGCACAACCGATCCAGCGAGATCATCAAGATCGAGCCGAGACCGATCATCCTCGTTGAGGGCATCCTGCTTCTCGCCGACGAGCGGATCCGCAGCCTCCTGGACATCAAAGTCTATGTGGAAGCCGACGCTGACGAGCGGATCCGCAGCCTCCTGGACATCAAAGTCTATGTGGAAGCCGACGCTGACGAGCGGATCCTCCGCCGCATCGTCCGCGACGTAGAGGAGCGCGGCCGCGACCTGAAAGGAATCATCACTCAGTACTTAACAACCGTAAAACCCATGCACTACATGTATGTAGAGCCCACGAGGGCTCTCGCCGATATCGTTATCAACAGCGGAAAGAACGATGTTGCGTTCGATCTGTTTGTTTCGAAGATCGGGCAGCTGCTGGAGAGTGCGGGGAATAAAATATGAATATGTGAAGACCGCCTGTTGTCAGTGTTGTGCTGGTGATGGGCGGTCTTCTTTCGCTTTGCGCGGACGCACGAGCCAATTCTGCGTTGACGCACTGGCGCACAAAAATATTAAACCTTACAACGATTGTACAGTTAATGTTTTTCCGCAGAATTTAACTGGAAAAGCATTTACAAATACGTTATACTGAGTCGGGTAAATTTTTAGAGATTTGAAAGGATCACAACTATCATGGAACCATTTTATTATAATCACATGGACAAAGAGCGACAGGCTGTTTACCGTGCCATGCAGCAGGGACTGTTAAGCCTTGCTGACTCTTTCCAGATCCCCCGGATCGACGGTCACGCCTTAAGCGATATTTTTTTTGAGCTCCGCCTTGACCACCCGGAGATTTTCTGGGTGTCCAGCTTTAAATACCGGTATTTCGCGGATTCCCCGAATCTGATCTTCATCCCGGAATACCTTTTTGAGAAGAGCAAAATCAAAGACCACCAGAAAGCCATGAATGCCCGGGTGGAAAAGCTCGCAAGACCGGCAGCAAAGCTCCCGGAGCTGGAAAAGGAAAAGTATATCCACGATTTTATCTGTGAGAATATCCACTACGATAAACTGAAAAAGCCCTATTCCCATGAAATTATCGGACCGTTGGGTCATGGTGTCGGCGTCTGCGAGGGGATCGCAAAGTCGGTCAAGATCCTCTGCGACGCGCTTGGAATCTGGTGTATGATCGCCTTATGCGGAAACAATCCGGAAAAAGGGATCAAGTACCGCCATACATGGAATATCGTGAAGATCGGTAAGACTTGCTATCACCTGGATGCCACCTTCGACAACAGCCTTGGAAAATGCGTTGAGACCGGCGGTGAGATCCGCTACGACTACTTCAATCTGGACGATAAGGCGGTCTTCCGCGACCATGAGCCGTTGATCGCCCCCGCCCCGGCCTGTACGGACGGTGATCACTTTTACTATAAAGAGAAAAAACTTTCCTTCACAAAGACGGAGGAAGTTTACAAGCGCTCCCTGCAGACTGCAAAGAAGAATAAAACACTTACATTCCACTGGCGCGGCGGCTACCTGACCCGTGAGGTTCTGAAAGAACTCATTGAACTTATCGAAAAAGCCGGAGCCGAGCAGAACAAGACCGCTCATATCCAGCTCAACTGGCCTCAGGCAGTTCTGCGGATCCATTATACGGATGAAAGATCCCAGGCTGTCGTCACCATGGAAGAAGCCAATGAGGGGGAAGAGTCCTGATCTCGTTACTCCACATAGATAAGGATTTCCGAACTGAAAAGCCTGCATGCTGCAGCGGAGGCATCCGGCACTGACGATCCAGAACGAAAAAAGAACATATAAATTTTCGACAGCATATTTACATGCTGTCTTTTTTTGCTTATAATGACGGTACAAAAAATAATCACTGTTAATAAGTGAACCTGTCGATGGCAATCGTGCCGGAATTCAGATGGGACAGTGGAAAATTACGGCTGTACATACACAGGCAGCTGAAAAAATTTACATCAGGGGAGAAAAACGTATGGGAAAAGAAAAGATAACGGATCAGGCGATGTATGATTTCTATGGAAAAATGCCGTTGAAACGTGCGATTCCACTTGGACTCCAGCATGTATTGGCGATGTTTGTCGGAAACCTGACCCCGCTTCTTATTATCTGCGGCGCATGCGGAATCAGTGGAAGCGAGGAGTTCGCCCATCTTCAGGTCTGTCTTTTACAGAACGCGATGTTTGTAGCGGGAGTTGTGACTCTGGTCCAGCTCTATGCGATCGGTCCGATCGGAGGTAAAGTTCCGATCATCATGGGAACCAGCTCCGGTTTTATCGGAGTTTTCAAGAGTGTGGCGGACACTATGGGCGGCGGACTCGCCACCTATGGCGCGATCATGGGAGCGTCAATTCTCGGCGGTCTTTTTGAGAGTGTTCTCGGATTCTTTATCAAGCCGCTGCGTAAATTTTTCCCGGCAGTTGTAACGGGAACGGTTGTATTGTCCATCGGACTGTCCCTGATCTCCGTAGGGATCAATTCTTTCGGCGGCGGAAGCGGCGCGAAGGACTTTGGCTCTATGGAGAACCTTCTCCTGGCGATCTTTGTCCTTGTGGTGATCCTTACTGTGAAACACTGGACCAACGGAATGGCAAGCAACTCCGCAATTCTCATCGGAATCATTGCGGGATATATTGCGGCATTTGTTATGAGCCTGGTTCTTCCGACAACGGGAATCACGGCAGACGGAGCCGAGTACACGAAAGCATGGGTACTGAACTGGGATAAAGTCGCCCAGGCAAGCTGGATCAGCATTCCGGAATTTCTTCCGGTGAAGCCGGTGTTTGATGCCCGTGCCATCGCGCCGATCCTCATCATGTTTATCGTAACAGCTGTTGAGACAGTCGGAGATATCTCCGGTGTTATTGAAGGCGGAATGAACCGTGAGGCGACAGACAAGGAGCTTTCCGGCGGCGTGATCTGCGACGGTATCGGATCTTCTTTCGCGGCACTGTTTGGAATTCTTCCGAATACCTCCTTCAGCCAGAACGTCGGACTGGTTACGATGACAAAAGTAGTGAACCGTACCGCTCTCGCGACAGGCGCAGTATTCCTGATCCTCTGCGGTCTTGTTCCGAAGCTGGGCGCCATCGTTTCTATTATGCCGCAGGCTGTTCTCGGCGGCGCAGCCGTTATGATGTTCTCATCCATCGTGATCAGCGGAATCCAGCTGGTCACAAAGGAGAAGATGACAGCGAAGAACCTGACTATCGTTTCTGTAGCGCTTGGAGTTGGTTATGGAATGGGAGCGAACACGGCAATCTTAGCTCAGACCCCGCAGGCGATCCAGCTGATCTTCGGCGGTTCCGGAATTGTTCCGGCGGCTATGGTTGCAATTTTGTTGAATATTGTGCTTCCAAATGATAAAAAATGATGGGATTTGCGCTGAACGTTTATAAAATACTTGAAATCGTTAAAATGACCCGATCAAGTACGTTGAAAATTTTTTGATAAGAAATCTGTGCGCAGGGTTAATAAAAAAGCGGAATTTATCCGGGCGATACCGAGGTGTCGCTTACCGGTTAAATTCCGCTTTTTTTAGTTGCTCCAGTTCTGCCGGGGTGTCCGCGTCAGCGAGTTCCAGAGGATCACCTGCGGGGAAATACCGGACAACGTCGGGATATTTTTTCAGCAGAACATTGCCGCCGTGATTGTCCGGGAGTGTGAGAAGCTCCTCAAAATATCGGTTCCCGAAAAGAATTGGGTTTCCAGGAATTATAGAATCATCCTCAGCGATAGCTGCCAGGCGGAAAATCGGAGAGGCAGTTTGATAATACTGAGAAAATGTTATTACCATAGCTTCAAGTGTCTCTTTTGTTAACAGCGGCTGATCCCCCAGCGCAAACATACACCCCGCAAGTTCCGGATATTCCTTCAATAAGGCAGACAGTCCAAGAAGGACCGTGTGATTTCTGTAGGGCATTGCATGCAGAAGGACCGGAATCTTTCGCTCTCGACAAAATGCTTCAACTTCCCTGGATCTCGTCACAACGATCCGGGCAGTAAAAAGTGCACCGTCGGTGGCGGATAAGATCCGGTAGATCATTGGCTTTCCATTGAAATCTGCCATAAGTTTATTGGAACCAAATCTTTTTCCAAGCCCGGACGCCATGATCACGCATCCGATGGGCAGAAGCGGATGATCCAGGTCGTAAAGGAACACGTCGTTCCGTGCCCGCAGTGCATCGAGAAACGGTGTGGATTGGCTGCGGAGAACAGCGATGACCTGTTTCTGGTCAAAAAGACGGAAAACAGCATCGCAGAATTCCGGGCAGGAGCTTTCCAGATAGCCGAGTTCGTCGATTACCGCCCATTGGGAAGCGGACTCAATGGCGCGGGTTATAGAAGTGATGCCGAGCCCAAGGAAGCCATCCATAGCCGGTGTCATTTGGTTGCCGGATCGTTGAGCATCAGGATGCGCAGAATCAGCAGTACAAGCTTTTTGTACAAAACTATCTGCAGGGAAATTTGGAACAGCGAAGGACTTAGGTGGATGGCAGGATCCGATTCTCGCAGTTTCACCAGTAAGATTATCTGTCAATTCCACACGGTCGCGCGGAAACGCCTGCGTTGTAAATCCTGGAAATGGTCCTAAATCAGAAAAGTACGGCAGTGCCAGAATTTCTCTCAGCAGCGTGCTCTTCCCGATTCCCCGGCTGCCAGTTATGACCAAATGCCGTTTTTTATGAATACCTGCAGCTGCCGCTGTTTCAGACACAAATTTATTCCCCGTCTTCTCCCCCATCTGCATATTTAGAAAAGATCTGAGTATAGAGTTCGCGGCTGCTCTGAATACAGGCGTCACGGTAGGTTTCATAGTCATGTAAAAACTCCTTTGCTTTCGGCGTCAGGACACTTCCTCCGCCGCCTTTTCCGCCGATCCGGCGGGCCGTGAGCGGAAAACCGAGATTCTTTTCGGCTCGCCTCATGATGGCAAGTGCCTTCGTATACGCCATCCCCATAGACATCGCCGCCGCCCGCAGCGAACCGGTCTCCTCGATCAGATGGAGCAGACGGCAGGGACCTTCACCAAAGAATCGGAGGTGGTCATCGTCGCAGAGAAAAACTCGGATGTCGGATATCATGGAGAACACCTTCTTTCAAGAATTATTATGATCATAATATGTGACTGTGAGGATACTGAACAGTTACCATAATATCATAAATGCCAATCTGGAAACAGTAAAATTATTCAGCACTGCGGGAGAAAGATCCGCAGCAGAATAATTACAGAAGGGGAAGCAGGATGAGCCGCTTATGGTTCGAGATTTCCGGATCCGCAACAGCAACAAGTCTTACCGCCCCATAAATTTCAGAAAACGCCTTTTCCATATCCTGGACAGAGTCAGTTTTTGGCTGCAGCGTGCAGATCAGGCGGCCATCTTTTAAAAGCATCAGCGTGTCACAGCAGGCAAGCGCCAGAACCGGGTCATGAAGGCAGATCAGACCAGCTTTTCCAGGACGCCCATGCACTAATTCCATGATCATCCGCACCATCCGGTACTTATTTCCGAGATCCAGCGAACTGTCCGGCTCGTCGAAGAGCAGCAGCTTCGTGCCTTCCACCAGCGTCCGGGCCAGGATCACAAGCTGCTTTTCTCCACCGCTGAGCGTCAGGTAATCCCGGTCTGCGAGACCAGCCATCCCGACCTGTTCCAGAGCCCGGAGTGCCGCCGCTCTCATATCCGCGGACGGCTGGCTGAGTAGCTTTAATTTTGGATAAAATCCCATCAGTACCACATCTATGGCACTCATGGAGATCGAGATTCCGCTCTGCTGCGGAATATAGCTGACCCGCCGTGCCAGTTCCTTTGAACGCAGTCCGGCGAGCTCAGCACCTTCAAGAAAAACATGCCCGTCATGGGGCAATTCCCCGCAGATGGCCCGGAGAAGTGTGGTCTTTCCACCTCCGTTTGGCCCCAGAAGTCCGATCACACGTCCTGGTGTGTCAACAGAAAAGGAGACATGATCCAGGATCTGCCGTCCGCCGAGACAGAGGGAGATATCCTGAACAGAAAAAAAATCAGCCATTTTGACTCAGCTCCTCCTTTTCGAGAGAATCAGATAGATCAAAAACGGTGCACCGAGAAGCGATGTGAAGATACTCACAGGCAATTCCACCGCAGTCAGGGACTTCGCCAATACGTCCGCAGTGAGCAGCAGGACACTTCCGATGATCCCGCTCAAAAGACAGGATGACCGCCTGTTGTGCCCGGTGAGAAGTCTCGCCGTGTGCGGGGCGAGAAGACCGATAAAACTGATAAGCCCCGTGACGCTGACTGCGGCAGCCACCGTGAGTGTCGCGAGGAAAAGCACGAAAAACCTGGTCTTCTGGACAGAGACACCCAGCATTCGTGCCTCGTCCTCCTGCACCGACAGCGCCAGTATATGGCGGTGGAGCAGGAAAATAACGGCGGAGCTAAACAGAATGATCACAACAGGGAACGGGATCTTCGAGGCAGTGACGCCCGCAAGACTTCCCATGATCCAGTATTCGATGGAAGCCAGCTGTTTTTCCGGGTCAGCCATGAGCTTCAGCACCATGAGAAATGTCTGCGCCAGGGAGTGGACCGCGATCCCCGCGAGAACAATGGAAGAGTGTTCCTTTACTGGGGAAAGGGCGGTGAGTCCAAGGGACAGACAAACTGCGAGAAGTCCGCCGACAAACGCGAAGACCGTGGTGGACGGCGATGCAGCGGAGGTAAAAAGGATTGCGAAGGCGGCACCTGCGCTGGCACCGGAAGAGACGCCGATGATATCGGGGGACGCCAGCGGGTTCCGGAAGACCGTCTGGTAGACGAACCCGGCCACACCGAGGCCAAAGCCGCCGACGAGTCCCATGAGGGCGCGGGGCAGGCGGAGTATGGTAAAAGTGCGGACCGCCATTGGTTCCCCTGCGCAAAGATCCGCCAGGGAGATCGGGTACTTTCCGGTAGTCAGTGCTGAAACAAAGGCGATGACAAGAAATGTCATCGCCAGAGTTAAAATTGCCATTGTCCGGTTGGAATCAGTTTGCGCTTTCCGGAGTGAAGCCATAGAATGTTTCATAGAAATTCTTTTCTGTAGTTTTGAAATCGTCTTCAGTTACAACGTCCGGGTGAAGAATGGAAGCGACATAGTAGCTGCCTAAAAAGCTTGCCGGTACCGGGGAATCGAGAGCTTCGATGTCGCTCGGGATCTGGGCAATGTGTCCTTCTTTTACAGCTGTGCAGTCAGCGAGAGCGGAATCGTTCAGAACAGAGTCAACATCGTAGTCAGCGTCAGCAGCGAGTACGATGTAGTCTGGGTTCCAGGAGAGAATCTGCTCGTAGGAAGTATCTGCCCAGTATGTATCAGTGATGTCGGAAGCCGCGTTCACGCCGCCGGCGTTCTCGATCAGGGTGGACTGATACATCTCCGGACCAGCGGTCTGTAACAGAGCGCTGTTGCCTGCAAGGTATACGGACGGAGTCTCAACGCCGTCGAGGGATTTCTTTAAGCTCTCAAGAGCGTCGGAGATCCAGTACTCCAGCTCCTGGCCTTTCTCAACTACGTCTGCGGCTGTGGAGATCATGTCGATGGTCTCGAATAACTTTGTCTGGTCTTCCGGATTTACAGCGATTACGGTGAGACCAAGCTCTTCCATAGCCGGGATGGAATCTTTTAACTTTGTCGGAACGATCACAAGGTCCGGCTTTAATGCGGCACAGCCCTCAAGGTCAAACTCTTTCGCTGTTCCGACAGACGGGAGTTCTGTGAGTTCCGGAGCGCTTAATTTGTAGATGTTTCTCTTGTCGGCCTTTGCCTCAACGCCGACTAACTGGTCATCGAGACCAAGGGCGATCATCAGGCTTGTGGAGATATAGTAGCCGCTGACGAAGGATTCCGGCTGTTTCTCGATCGTAACCTCACGGCCAAGATGGTCAGTGATGGTGACTGGATAGGTGACAGTCATTTCGTCGCCGGCCGCCGCAGATGTCTCAGCTGCGGATTCGGATGCGGCTTCTGTGGTAACTTCAGCAGCTGTCTCAGCCGCGGTCGTCGTGGATGCAGTGCTGTTTCCACATGCAGTTGTGCTCACGGATAATGCGAGAGCTAAGAGCAGGGCGGAAAGCTTCTTGAGATTTTTTTTCATGATCTTTTGTCCTCTTTCAATATTTTTGTGTTGAAATTTCGTTATGTTTTTTTAACTACAACGGAATTATAACAGAAAGTATGTTAAAATTAAAGTATATTTTACAACTGTTCGATAGGGATTACACGCTTGTCTGCGCAGGCTGTGAAAATGCTGGACAGATATGAAGTTTTTGTAGCGACAAGGAGCAAAGAATGAGAGTTATCAGGGAATATAAACGTGCGGAAAGCCTGGAAGAGGCATGGCAGTTAAATCAGAAGAAGAGCAACCGCGTGCTCGGCGGTATGGTCTGGCTGAAAATGGGAAAGATGCAGATCGGTACGGCGATCGACCTCTCCGGTCTCGGACTTGACACCATCGAGGAGACGGGGGAGGAATTCCGGATCGGCTGCATGGTGACACTGAGAGACCTGGAGCTTGATCCGGGACTCAATTCATACACGGACGGCGCGGCGAGGGAGTCCGTGCGCCATATCGTCGGGGTCCAGTTCCGGAATCTCGCGACAGTGGGTGGAAGTATTTATGGAAGATACGGATTTTCCGATGTGCTGACGATGTTTTTGACCATGGACAGCTATGTGGAGCTTTATAAAGGCGGGATCATTCCGTTAAAGGAGTATGCGAAGATGCCGTATGACAGGGACATCCTGGTGCGGCTCATCGTGAAGAAAGAAAAGGCAGCGTTCGATTACCAGTCTGTCCGCAACAGCCAGACAGACTTTCCGGTACTGACCTGCGCGGCGGCAAAGACGGAGGCAGGATACCGGTTTTCCATCGGGGCGAGACCTGGAAAGGCAGTACTTTTTGAACTTGCAGACGCGGATATTCAAGCCGCAGATGTGGAAAACATGGCAGAAAATGCGGCGAAATGTGTAAAAGAACAGGTCGAGACCGGCTCCAACACGAGAGGAAGCGCGGAGTACCGGAAACACCTGGCGGGAGTTCTGGTAAGGAGAGCTGTCTGTAAGCTGGCGGGAAAATAAGAAAGAATTCCAGCCGGATCAATCAGATGAAAGTGAAAAAAATTTATAGAGGAATTATATCATGAACATTACCATGACATTAAACGGAAAGAAGATCTCCGCCGACATCGACGCGGACATGCTTTTGATCGATTTTGTGCGGGATCACGGATGCTACAGCGTGAAGCGCGGCTGTGAGACATCAAACTGTGGTCTCTGCACCGTATTTTTAGACGAAAAACCTGTTCTCTCCTGCTCTGTGCTGGCGGCGAGAGCGGATGGAAGAACGGTTACAACACTGGAAGGCCTCCAGGAAGAGGCGGCAGAATTCGGTGCGTTTATCGCCGACCAGGGAGCGGAACAATGCGGATTCTGCAACCCGGGATTTATCATGAACGCCCTGGCGCTGTTCCGGGAAATAGAATATCCGAATGAGGACGAAATCAAGGAATATCTGGCGGGCAACTTATGCCGCTGTTCCGGCTACGAGGGACAGCTCCGCGGCATCCAGGCGTTCCTGGAATGGAAGAAGGAAAAGAACGGAAAGGAGGCGGCGGAGGCATGAAATATGTAAACAAGCCGGTGCGCAAAAAAGACGCTATGCAGCTCGTGACCGGAAAGCCGGTCTACATGGATGATATCGCGCCGAAGGACTGCCTGATCGTAAAGCTTCTCCGCTCGCCCCACGCAAATGCGATCGTGACTTCTATCAACAAAATCGCGGCGATGAAGGTGGACGGCATCGAGGCGATCTACACCTGGGAGGATATCCCGCAGGACGGAAGACGTTACACACAGGCAGGCCAGACCTACCCGGAGATGAGTCCCTATGACCGCCTGATCATGGACCGCCATGTCCGGTATGTGGGCGATGTGGTCGCCATCGTGGCAGGACGGGATGAGAAGTGCGTGGACAAGGCGCTGAAGCTCATCAAGGTCCAGTATGAAGTTCTTGAGCCGATTCTGGATTTCCACAAGGCGAAGGACAATAAGATCTTAGTACACCCGGAAGACAACTGGGAGAGCCTTGTTCCGGTTGGGGCGGACAATAAGAGAAATCTTTGTGCCCACGACGAGACTGGATCCGGGGATATCGAGGAAGTCTTAAAGAACAGCGATGTGATCATCGACCACGTCTACCACACAAAGGCATGTCAGCAGACTATGATGGAGACGTTCAGGACCTTCTGTACCATCGACACCTACGGGCGTCTGAACGTGGTGAGCTCCACCCAGATCGTGTTCCACTGCAGAAGGATCCTCGCGAACGCCCTGCATATTCCAAAATCCATGATCCGTGTCAGCAAACCGAGGATCGGCGGCGGATTCGGGGCGAAGCAGACTTCCATCAGTGAAGTCTACCCGGCATATGTGACATGGATGACGAAGAAGCCGTCGAAGATCATCTTCACCCGGGAGGAGAGCATGACCGCCTCCACTCCGCGGCACGAGATGGAAGTCCATGTGCGCCTCGGCGCCAGCAAGGACGGAATCGTCAACGGAATCGACATGTACACGCTGTCCAACACCGGTGCCTACGGTGAACATGGACCGACGACCGTGGGACTTTCCGGACATAAATCCATCCCGCTTTATGGAAAGGCGAAGGCATTCCGATTCGTCAGCGATGTCGTGTATACAAACGTGATGTCCGCCGGCGCCTACCGCGGATACGGTGCCACCCAGGGTCTTTTCGCTGTGGAGTCTGCCGTGAATGAGCTGGCGGCGAAGCTGCATATGGATCCGTTTGAACTGCGGATGAAGAACATCGTCAAAGAGGGCGATGTGATGCCGGCGTACTACGGGCAGGTAAACACCAGCTGTGCCCTGGACCGGTGTCTGGAGCGCGTGAAGAAGATGATCGACTGGGATAATAAGTACCCGGTCCGCGATATGGGAAACGGAAAGGTCCGGGCCGTCGGCATGGGAATGGCGATGCAGGGCTCAGGTATCACATCGGTTGACGTGGGAAGTGCGACGATCAAGGTGAATGACGACGGATTTTATACATTAGCCATCGGGGCGGCGGACATGGGAACAGGCTGCGATACGATCCTGGCTCAGATCGCGGCGGAGGTCCTGGACTGTTCCATCGATGAGATCACGGTATTCGGCGCAGACACGGATACATCGCCTTACGATTCCGGATCCTATGCGTCCAGCACAACGTATGTTACCGGTAAGGCAGTAGAACAGTGTGCGCTGAAGGTGCGGGAGCAGATCTGCAAGCTAGGCGCGGAACTGTTAAAGTGTCCGGAAAGTGAAGTCGTGTTTGATGGAAAATTTGTGAAGCACGAGAATTCAAAGGAGATACAGGTCTCCCTCACAGATATCGCCACCGCCTCCCAGTGCGGCAACAATATCGCCCTGGAAGCCACCGTGACGAACAGCTCCCCGCTTTCTCCGCCGCCGTTTATGGTCGGCGCTGCGGAGGTTGAGGTGGATCTTGAGACCGGAGAGGCGAAGGTCATCGATTACGCGGCTGCGGTAGACTGTGGAACACCCGTAAACCCGAACCTTGCGAGAGTCCAGGCGGAAGGCGGTATTCTCCAGGGAATCGGCATGACACTGACAGAAAATATTACCTATAGTAAGAAGGGAAAACTTGCGGAGAACTCCCTGATGCAGTATAAGATCCCGACCCGTATCGATATCGGACATATCTGTGTAGAGTTTGAGAGCAGCTACGAGGATGCGGGACCGTTTGGCGCGAAATCCATCGGTGAAGTCGTGATCAATACACCGCTTCCGGCTGTGTCGGATGCGATCTTTAACGCCACAGGAACCAGGTTCTACGAACTCCCGATCACACCGGAAAAGATCGCCATGGCAGTGGCAGAACGGGAGAAAGAACAGGCCTGATCTGGTGACATAATTTGGACAATAGAACGCCATGTGACCATATGTTATAAACAAAGAGTACAATTGTCTGTAACTTTACAGTTACAAGTACCCAATGTAACAAATAACCAGCCGGGGAATAACAGAATAACGGAAAATGTCATCGGGTACCCCGGTTCAACGAAGAAAGCTGGGGGTGTGTATGGCGAAAAGAAAGCAGAAAATGAAGAGACTGGATCATGGAGGATACTCGTTAGTAGAGCTGATGGTGGTAATTGTCATCATGGTGATCCTGGCTTCTGTGAGCATTGGAGTTTATAATGGTTACGTAAATCGCGCGAGGAGCGCAGTGTTCTATGAAAAGGGACATCGGATCGCGGAAGCGTTTAAAATTTGTGAAGCAGAACATGGTCTTTCCGGAGAATTCGATAAGCGTGAGATGGCAGAAGAAATCGGAAATATAATGAAAAAGCCGAATGATCCGGACAGCCCGCTCTATCTGTATGTGGGAGAAGACACGGATGACTGTACTGATTTCACCCTTTCCTTCAAGAATACCGGAGATGGAAAAATGGAGATCAATGGATTTACCTACACTGCAGATACGTATGAGATCAGATGGACTGAGGACGACGGCGTGAAGGTAACGATGGAGTAAGAAAAGGTCAGCAGCTCTTTAGATAAGCAGAGCTGCTGGCCTTTTCAGCAGTCAGGTATTTAGAAAAAGCTGCCAACGGTGGAAGCTGCCGGTCTCACATACTCAGAAGAAATTACTGGCAGGGTGGAAAGAAGCGGTCCCCACGCGGTATGAGCAGCGCCTTTGGACCATCTTAAATATCCGCAATCATACCGGCAGATTCCAGAAAATAGAACATCAGGCTGACGGCGAGAAGGTCTGCGCAGCCGCCGGGACTTAAGTTGTCTGTGATGTACTGATGGTCCAGGGAGTTCAGGGTCTCTTTAAAATTTTCTTTTGTGACAGTGGAGAGCAGGCGCTTTGCCTGCTCTTTGCTTTTTTTCGCAAGCTCCGGCCCCCCCCTGTGAACCATATTGGTGTCGTCAACTTCAGAGATCAGGGTGAGAAGAGCCATGGCGGCGGCGTCATTTAAAGAGAAACCGGAGAAAAGCCATTTTTTCAGGGATGGCAGACCGATCTGGACTGCGGATGGGAAACCGGCAGCCGCCTCACCGCGGGCACCCTGGATACCGTAGGCGGTAAAGATGCGTTCCCCGTTCGTAGAAAGTGATACGAAATGTGTTCTGACGTCGGGGGCAGAAGCGCTTTGCGGATCGGACTGCATCTTGTCAGGTGTATGTCCGGAAATATGTTGGATTTCGGAACCGGGAAGCGGAGTCTGCACGTTCGGAAGTCGATGCAGATCTGCGAGAGAGCACTCCCCTAACTTCCTGCATTCCTGAAGCACATCCTCCAACGGCGGCGGAAGCTCCTGACCCGCGTGAACTTTTCCAAGCGCCCCGCAGAGGATCGCCGAGGCAAAGACAAGCCCCTTGTGGGTGTTGATCCCGCCCGTGGCGGAGAACATAGCGGCTTCGGCCCGTTGTCCGGCGTAGCGCAGCCGCTCAAAAAGCTGCCTGTCCGACTCACTGCTGTGATCCCATCCCAGGCAGAAGAATTCCCGGAACCACGGGATCAGGGAGGCGCTGCTGTCAAGGAATGTAAAAAAGTCCATATCTTTGTGGGAGCCGGAGTTGTTCCGGTCCACCAGTCCCGGCTTCGGGGTGGTTGAAACCTCGTAGAGCAGTCCCCGTACCGCCGCGGAAGCCGCCTGATCAGCCGCCCGGTCCCGGAAGAATTCATGGAAGAGCTTTGCCGTCTGCCACTGGATCAGCTCCATGGAGTGGGACTTTTTTTGTGCGCAGACATGGGCATCTTCCCCGCAGACAAGACAGGTTCTGGGGAGAAGTCCGAGATCATGCCGCTTTACGGAAATTCCATCGGGACCGCAGACGTCAAGGTTGAAGAGACGGCCCAAAGGGTGGCTTTCCTCGACGGAGACGAGAAATTTTTTGACCTGTATGGCCTGGGACTTTAAAAGAAAGAACGCGCAGTCACCGGTATTTTTCTCATAAACCTCTGTTTTCAGAACAGAGAAACGGGAGAGGCGGTCAGACAGTTCCCGTACTTCCTCCCGGAATGCCGCCCGGGCGAAGGGAAACGTCTTGACTGTCCCGGCAATATTTAAGGAAAACTCCACAAGACAGATCTCCCCGCCGGGGGTAAGAAGTTCCAATTTTTTCAGGACACGCTGGTCTCTGGCGGCGCGAAGTTCCCCGGAAGTCACCGGTGAGCCGGTAATTACATTATTTAGGTTCATAAAAAACACTCCATTTGGAATTTAGTTCGAACTTCCTAAATGCAGAAAATGCTGTGCAAAGATTTTTTGAATTTTGCACAGCATTTCAGCTATCATGCATCTGGAAAAACGTCAGAGAACAGGATCTGCAGGAGAATTCGCAGTTACTTAAAGCTTTCCTTTAAATACTTCGCCGTACACTCCGGTACCAGCGACAGAACTTCGTCGGTCACGCCCTGCTCATCCAACAATTTCCGAACTCTGGAAGCACTGATGACCTCCGGCTTTCCATCCGGTCCCTCTGTGGTGATCCGGTCGATCTTGATGAAGGAGATGCCGTATTTTGGGAGAATGCGGATCATTGCCTCGTTGTAGCGTCTTGTTACCGGATCAAAAGGCTCTTCTCCGGCGAAACGTTTTGTAATATGAAGGATCGGAGCGATCCTCGACGCGAACAGTGTGATGTCGAGCTCACTCTGGATCTTCGCCGCGTCCTCGCAGTCCTTTAAGAAGTAGGTCGGGAATGTAGCGTTGGAGATCATATATGGACCGGATGGATGTACGATGACATTTGGAAGATGATCGGTTCCTTCACGGACAAGGCGGAGCCGGTCTGCAAACGGGAAACAGGAACGGTTCTCCTCAACCACGAAGATATGGAGCAGGGAACATGATTTTGCCGCGTAAGTGATCAGCGCGAGATGACCTTTCGTGAAGGGATTGCAGTTCATGACGATACAGCCCACGTTCTCATCGGTATCTGTCCCGGCGAGAAATTTCTTATAATAGTTGTCCAGTCCGGATTTCTTATTCTCCAGCATCAGGACAGCTTCTGTCTCTGCCAGAGGATAAAATCCGCAGGATGTGAAAAGCACTTTGTTCTTCGGTCTGGTGATCACAAAAAGATCGTAATGCCCTGCCTCAAACCGGTTTTCGACAAGTCTGGACACGAGACTTCCGAGAGCATTCTGACCTCTGAGACTCTCATCTACCGCAAAACATTTTAAAAGATTTCCTGCGCAGCATCCGCATCCGGTGAGATTCTCATCAGAATCAAACACTCCGAACGCCGCCTCGATATCGTCCTCATAATTTAAATGATGCTTTGCGAGAAACTCCACAAGCATCTGTCTGTCATGGGAAAAACCAAGGGATAATTCATGAATACTGAGTTCTGTCATATAAAAGCACCTCCAAATGAGATAAACAGCAATGATGTCGTAATGGGACTATGAATATAGTATAGATGAAAAAAGGATAGTTTTCCAGAGAAAAGGCAGAGAAAAAAAGGGAAAATTGTAAAAGGAAAATACGATGCGGGACATAAGAAAAATATATGGGAAGAGATGAAAATAAGGGTGAAAATACATGACAGGAAAAGGGGAAGACCAGAGGATCATGTATACATGACCTTCTGATTGTTAAGAAATTGACATGCAAATAAAAGGATAGTATAATTATAAGCATTTCGTAGAGTTTTACGTTTGAATTTGAATTGCTTTTCAGGAGAAATTACTGATAAGAAAAATCGATGGGCAAAACGTACATGAGTATCGTGTATGGGAACAGTGATAAGGGAGTGATGATATGACAACGCGTGATATGGCATATATTGTGAGTATTGCGGAGGAACAGAGCATTACGCGCGCCGCTGCGAAGATGTATATGGCACAGCCGGCTTTGAGCCAGTGCGTCCAGAAGGTGGAGAAGGAGCTTGGCGTGACGATCTTTCACCGCCAGCCTAACGGAGTGAAGCTGACGGCGGAAGGCGAATGCTTTCTGGAATTTGCAAAGAAAACGTTGACGGAGCAGAAGACAATGGAGAAAAAACTGCTTGATCTTCAGAATTCTGACCGGGGTGTTGTTCAGCTCGGTTTTACGGGAATGCAGGCCATGTATGTTCTTCCATATTTTCTGCCGCAATTTAAGGAAAAGTATCCTTCTATTGACATGGTCCTGACAGAAGCAACCAGCGAGGATATCGAGGAGAAGCTCATCAAAGGTGAGGTGGAGGTCGGAATTGTTCACCCGCCGCTTTTAAGGGAAGAACTGGAGTATTTTGAGATCAACCATGATGAGATGGTGATCGTGCCGAGAAGCAACAGCCGGTATCACAAGATGATCTACTACCGGGATGACGATCCGATGCCGTATCTGGACGCGGAATTTTTAAGAAATGAGCCGCTTATCGTGACTCAGTCCTGGCAGAGAAGCCGGATGGTCTGCGAGCAGATCTTTGATAAGATGGGCTTTCACCCACCGATCAAACAGGTGTCCAGAAATCTGAGTACTCTGGATGCACTGGCGCAGGTGGACTATGGAACCGTGCTTCTTCCGTCGAAACAGCTGTCGGATGCTCTGAGACGGCGCGGTGTCTATAAGATCGACCCGGCTTACAGCGTGCCCTACACATTTAATGTAGCAGTTTTAAAAAATGCATATCTTTCCTCTCCGGCGGAGAAGCTGGTGGAGTTTTTAAAAGAGATTCGCGGGACCTTCTAAGTACAAGAAGGTCCTTTTTATTATTGGATATCAGACAAAAGTGCATACAGGCATAATTGGAAGATCCGCCCGCAGCAGTCTGCTGATTTTTTAACAGACATATTTTGTAACTGTTCAGTAGGTCTGCGCACTTGCTGCGCTGACCGTAAGAAAACATAGGCTGGAAGGCAAAAATCCCATCAGCGAAGCTGATCTGGAATGGATTTTTGCACGTAACTATGAAGGTACTGAATAGTTACCATATTTTTTACTTATGACCTCAACATAGTTTCCATATTTAACAAATATCCCCCGCTTTACTATAATGAAGCCATCAGGAAAAACCTGACTGCGCGCAGAATGATAAAGAAAACCGGCCGCTATTCCCCAACATCCATGGGAAGCGGTCAACGAAAACATGAAGGGGGAACGGACATGAACGGTATTGGAATTGGAATTATTTCCTTACTTGTTTACATTGCCGCCATTCTTGTGATCAATATGGTCCTCAAGAGAAAAATGGCAGAGGCCATGATGTGGTCATTCTTGATCATCCTCGCGATGGGTGGAATCTTTGCTGGACAGAACGTGTTCACATTAGCCCAGACAGGTATCAAGGCAGCGGCAAAACAGGAAGTTGTGTATGCTTCCATGGCATTCGTATTTATGGCATTTATGATGGATAAAACGGGCGTTATCGGACGACTCGTTGAAATCTTAAACAGTGTACTCGGACGCCTTCCGGGCGGTTCCGGATATGTATCCACCATCGCAAGCGCCCTGTTCGGCATGGTTTCCGGATCTGGTTCCGGTAACGCGTCTGCGGTTGGTTCTATCACGATCCCGTGGATGAAACAGAGTGGATGGAGCACTGAACGCGCTACAACGATCGTAGCCGGTAATGCCGGTCTGGGAATGATCTTCCCGCCATCCTCTTCCATGCTCCTTTTACTCGGTATGGAAGCGATCGCTGCTGAGCTTGAAAGCAACACCTTATATGTAGGTCTTATGTGTACCGGCCTTGTGATCCTTGTATATCGTCTCTTTGTTGTATTCTGCTATGCAAAGAAGGACGGCTTAAAGGCATCCGCAGGAACAGGTGAAAGTCTCGGAGCAGCATTCTCAAAGAATGCCTCCTCCCTGATCATTTTCCTAGGAATCATCATTCCGCTTCTGTTCCAGATGGGACCGACCGGAAACGCGATCAAAGCGACATTAAACGCCCACACAGAAAAATCCTTTAAGGCAATTTCTTTAGTAATGTGGATCCCGATCATGATGACCTTCTTTACAATCGTTGAGGGCTGGAAATATCTGCCCCACGATCTGAAAGGCTGGAAGGACATGATCAAAGCGTCCGCGCCGAAGTACAGCGAGGTTGGCTGTCTGTTATTCTTCGCTTTCGCAGCCGCAAGCGTACTGACAAAGCTTGGTCTTCAGGATGAGTTTACTGCAGTATTTGATACACTCGGAAGCAAATCTCCGGTCCTTGTAGTTATCATGATCGCGGTGATCACCACACTGATGGTTGGCCCGTTCACAGGAACTGCTTCCACAACTGCCCTTGGTGCTCTTGCCTATGCAGCACTGCGCTCCCTCGGGCTTGCACCGGTGGCATGCTGCGTAGCATTCCTGCTTCTTGTTTCCAACGAGGGATGCATCCCGCCGAACTCCGCGCCGATCTATATCGCAAGCGGTATTTCCGGACTGAATGAACCGTCCAGGATCTTTAAGAACCTGCTGTTCCACTACGCGCTTCCGGTTGTCCTCATCGCAATTCTTATCATGCTGGGTATCTTCCCGGTAGTAGGCGCTTAAGGAGGGAAAGATCATGAAAAAGACGATTTACAACATTTGTATGGTAGTATTTGAGATCACACTTCCGTTATTCCTGCTCATGGGTGCGGTTCTTGTATTCGGACAGCTGATCGGAGCGCTGATGGGAAACGGTGCTATCGTTCTCGGACTGAACAACGCGATCAAAACTTACTCCGTATGGGTAGCAAGTGTATGCGCATTCTCCGGTTTCATCATGAGCTATGTGAGAGAAAAAAAGAAATAAGTAAGTGATCATCCAGAGTGGCGGTCGTGCAGATGTTCCGTCTGTATGTCCGCCACAATGTTGTTGAGAAAGCAAAAATCCCATCGGTCCCCCGATCTGGGGCGGATTTTTGCGTATAACTGTGAAGGTATGGAACAGTTATGCTAAGTAATTAGAAAACAGGAGGTATGATCTATGGAGATCAAGAAACCGGCAGTGGCCGGAACCTTAGAATCGAGCGACTGCCAGATCGTGATCCGTCCGAACGGCGGTGAGGGCATCGAGATCGAGTTAGAGAGCGATGTTGCAGTCATGTTCGGCGATTCCATCAGGGAAACTGTCAATAATACACTGGAAGAATTCGGTGTCAAGGACGCCTACGTGGAGATCCGCGACAAGGGCGCTCTCGACTGCGTCATCAAGGCGAGAATGGAATGCGTGATTTGCCGCGGCGCAGAGGAGAAATACGACTGGACAAAGGAGGATGCGAGATAATGGCTGAGAAGACGATCCACTTAAAACGCACCAGCCTGTATGCCAGTGGTGCGAGCCCGGTAAACATGATCCAGGCGATTTTCTACAATGAGGACATGCTGATCTACGACCTTGAAGACTCCGTTCCGGCGGTCGAGAAGGACGCGGCGAGATTCCTTGTATACAACATGGTAAAAAACCACAGACCGAAGGATAAATATGTCTGCATCCGTGTAAATGGTATCTATTCCGAATACCTGGAGGAAGACTTACAGGCGGCAGTCAGAGCCAACCCGGATTGCATCCGTATTCCGAAGGTGGAGTACGCGAGAGAGGTACAGGATATCTCAAGAAGAATCGCAGCCATCGAGGAGAAGATCGGTCTTGAAGTCGGAAAGATCGAGCTGATCTGCAACATTGAGTCCTACATGGGTGTCATCAACGCCATGGAGATCGCCCACTCTGATCCCCGTGTGGTTGCGATGGCCGTCAGTGCAGAGGACCTGACTGCAAGCCTGAAGGCCCAGAGAACGAAGAAAGGTCTGGAAGTATTCTATGCGAGAAATGCGGTCCTCATGGCATGCCGTTCCGCGGGAATCGATGCCCTTGATATCGTATTCTCTGATATCAATGACAAAGAGGGTCTTGAGGAGGACACGGCTCTCGCAAAGAACCTTGGCTTCGACGGAAAGACCTGCATCCACCCAAGACAGATCGACACGGTCAATTCCTTCTTCACGCCGAGTATGAAGGAAATCAAGTATGCGCTCCGCGTTTTACAGGCAGTGGAGGAAGGAAAGAAGCAGCATAAAGGTGCTGTGACTCTTGACGGCGGCATGATCGATAAGCCGATGGAGCTTCGGGCTCTCACGACATTAGCCCAGGCGAAGGCAGCCGGTATCCGCACAGAAGGGATGGTGATATAGGATGGAACAGAGCAGAGAGACTTATATCAACGCAGTGGGACGCGAGATCCCGAAGCAGATCGGAAATTATGTCGTAAAACCGTACACGGGCGCTTACACGACCGTTCCCTCCGATGCGCCGGTACACACACTCCGCACAGCAGGAAAGCACGTTTCCGGAGACTGCAAGATGGCGGAGAATTTAAAGGATGCGATCGTAAAGACCGGCTTAAAAGACGGGATGACGATCTCCTTCCATCACAGCTTCCGTGAGGGCGATGAGATCATCGGACAGGTTCTGACCGCGATCCGCGAGCTTGGGATCAAGAGACTCCGTTTCGCACCGAGTGCCGTTGTCAATATCAAGAATCCGTCCATCGTGGACTTTGTAAAAGACGGAACCATCGACCGCATCGAGGCCAGCGGTATTCGAGGCGAATTAGGTGACGCAGTTCTTGACGGACTGACGGAAAAGCCGGTTATTTTAAGAACCCACGGTTCCAGACCGAGAGCCATCGAGGCAGGAGAGCTTCAGATTGATGTGGCTTTCATCGGCGCTTCCGCGGCGGACGAGTACGGCAACGCCACTGGTCAGATCGGACCGAATGCCTGCGGTTCCCTTGGATATTCCTTTGTGGATGCCATGAATGCGCGGAGAGTTGTTGTTATTACCGATTATCTTGTGGATTATCCATGCTGCCCGGCAAGTATCTCCCAGCAGTATGTAGATTATGTCGTAAAGGTTGACCGTATCGGCGATCCGGATAAGATCGGAAAAGGTGCGGCCAGAATGACAAAGAACCCGAGGGATCTTCTGATTGCGGAGCGGGCGGCAGACGTTATGGCAGCTTCCAGAATGTTCAAGGAGAATTTCTCCTTCCAGACAGGTGCCGGTGCCATCAGTATCGCCTGCACGAATTATCTGGCAGACCGCATGGAGGAGAAAGGCGTGAAGGCAAGCTTCGCTCTCGGCGGCATGACCGCGGCCATCGTCGACATGTATAAGAAGGGACTCGTAAGAGTCTTAGAGTGCAGCCAGTCCTTCGACGCGGTGGCGGCGAGAGCTATCGCTGAGGAGCCGGGAATTGTGGAGATCGACAACGCGGTCTATTCCAACCCGTTCACGAAGGGGTCCATGCTGGATAAGTTAAACTTCGGCGTTCTCGGAGCGCTGGAGGTCGATACAGACTTCAACGTCAACATTCTGACCGGATCTTCCGGTGAGATGATGGGCGGCCTCGGCGGCGGACCTGATGTGGCAGCCGGATCCGACATTTCCATCGTCTGCCTGCCGGTAGTCCGCGGAAGAACTCCTTCCATCACAAAAAAAGTCTTCACCTGCTGTACTCCTGGTGAGACCGTAGCTGCTGTTGTCACAGAGGCCGGCATTGCGCTGAACCCGAAGCATAAATACTATGCAGATCTGAAGGAAGACTTAGAGAACGCAAACTTAAAGCTTGTGAACATTGAGTACCTGCAGCAGCTCGCAGAGTCCTTAACGGGCGTTCCGAAGCCGATTGAGACGACAGACCGCGTAGTCTGCATCGTCGAGTACCGTGATGGTACCGTGATCGATGTGATCAAGGAGATCAAAAAGTAAAAAAACAGGGCTGTATATCCCAGACAGTTCTGTCGACAATATTTGTTACCCTCATTATATCTTTATACCCCATAAAAACACCCGCTGGCACAGCCATCCAGAGAATGGAGATCGATGCTGGCGGGTGTTTTTTTCTGCCATACAGCAGAAAGAAACAGTCGGTGGCAGTTCTGTGGATATTTTAAATTTGCTCTCGAAGTTTAAATGTGGTACGATAATAAAAAAGCGTTTTTCAGGGAATGCCGGAATGGCAGTCTGGAAAAATCGAAGATTTTATGGAAAAGATACGAGGAACATGACATGCTGCATCTATATTTCGCCCCATTGGAGGGAATCACAACATATCCATACAGGAATCTGCACCACAAGTATTTCGGTGGTGTGGACAAATATTTTACACCGTTTCTGGCACCGGGACCGGAGCAGGGGATGAGCGTGAAGGAGATGCGGGATGTGCTGCCGGAGAATAATGCGGGGGTACCGGTGGTGCCGCAGATTTTGACGAACCGGGCGGGAGATTTCCTTCTGGCATCAAAGAAATTGGCAGAGATGGGATACCGGGAGATCAACCTGAATCTTGGATGTCCCTCAGGGACGGTCACAGCGAAGAAAAAAGGTTCCGGTTTTTTACTTTACCCGGATGATCTGGATCGTTTTTTTGATGAAGTGTTCTCGGATGCGTCGGCGAGAAATGCGGAGTTCCAGATCTCTGTTAAAACCAGGATCGGAAAGAATGAAGTGGAAGAGTGGCCGGAGATCATGGAGGTCTACAACCGGTACCCGATCAGCGAGCTGACAGTGCATCCACGGATTCAGAAGGAGTTTTATAAAGGTGTTCCGCATCTTGATGTATTTGCGGATATTTTAAAGGAAAGCCGGAATCCTATCGTGTACAACGGAGATCTGTTCACGGCAGAGCATATGAAAAAGTTTCGGGAGAAATTCCCGACGGTGGAAAACGTGATGATCGGGAGGGGACTCATCAGAAATCCGGCCCTGGCAGAGTTGATAAAAATAGAAGAAGCCGGTGTGGAAAATGCCCAGGTCTGTGCAGGAACAGAAAACGGAAACAAAGAGACATCACCGGAGCAGGCGGAAAAGACAGTACCGGAGTCCAGAAACACGGGAGACAATCTCATGCCCCGGATCCGTGCCTTCCACGATGAGATCTTTGAATATTACCGCGAGACCATGTCCGGCGACAGAAATCTTCTTTTCCGTATGAAAGACCTCTGGAGCTATATGTTAGAGGAGGTTCCGGACAGTGAAAAATTAGCCAAAAAGATCCGCAAATCCCAGCATGTGCCGGAATATCTGGCGGCGGTGGATGAGGCGTTTGCGGGATGGGAGCGGACGTTTTAAGAAAGGAGAAAACGATGCAGCTGCTGATCAAACAAAGAGTTTTTTCATGGACCGATACATATGACGTGTATGATGAGAAGGAAGAACCGAAATATTTTGTAAAAGCGGAATTTTTTGCACTGGGGCATCAGATCCACGTATACGACAAGAGCGGACGGGAAGTCGGCATGGTGAAACAACGCCTCCTTACCCTGCTTCCGGCATTCGATATCGAGATCGATGGAAAAGAATTCGGAAGTGTGCAGAAAGAGTTTACCTTCTTTAAGCCGCGGTATGAACTGGATTACAACGGATGGCGGTGTGAGGGCGATTTTCTGGCCTGGGACTACGATGTGTATGAGGAGTGCTGTGCGGTGGTTCATATTTCAAAGAAGCCGTTCCATTGGGGCGATACCTATGTGATTGACATTCTGGATCCTAAGGACGAAATTATGGCACTGATGCTGGCGATCGCCATCGATGCTGCAAACTGCACGAATAAATGATCATCGTCACAGACAGAAGATCATGTGAAAAAGCAGAAGAACAGAAGTAGAAATATGGAGGAAATGATATGGAGAATCCCGGAAAAGAAACGTATGTAGAACAGATGGAGCGTGTGAATCAAACAAACCCATTTATGCTTCACAACAGGATCCGTGCGGTCGCATTATCGGAGGACCGGGCCGAGGTCCGGGCTGAGATCACAGAGGATTCCCTGAATGCCATGCAGACCGTCCACGGCGGCCTGATGTTCGTGATGGCGGAGGTTGCCGCGGGACTTGTAACGAGGAATGACGGAAGAAAATATGTGACTCTGGACAGCTCTTTCCGTTTCCTTCGCGGCAGCAGCGCAAAAAACATTCAGGGGCTGGCGAAGATCACAAAGCGCGGGAAGACCGTCTGCTTTACAAAAGCCGAGGTCGTGGAGACCGATACGGGGAAGCTCCTGGCAGAAGGAGAATTTACGTTTTATTGTATGGGTGAGTAGGGATAAAAACAAAAATCCGGCAATAACACGTGTTTTCGAAACCTATCTCGGCGAGCCCTACGGGGAAAAGTCACACAATCAACAGTTCATATCAGATCCGCTTTTTTAGGATTGTTGAAAAAATACAATTTGAGGGGGGGATTTTTATCACAGAAAAGGATTATTATCAGGCGGGAAAGGCGGTGTATATGATCCAGAATATGAATCAGACATTAAACCAACCGTTTGGTGATGGGGCACATATTCTATATGTGAACGGAGAGTACCGTGACGATTCCGCCATTGGAAAGCTGATGCATGATTTCAACTGCGCAGATGCAGATGACATGCATTACGGATTGCTGGCAGAAAGAACAAGGTATCTCAAGGAAAATTCGAAGGGAGTGAACGAGATGTACCGGACAATGGATGAGGTGGAAAAAGAGTGTTATGAGGAAGGACGAGAGACGCAGGCTGAATTGACGGCCATAAATCTTCGAAAACTAGGATTGCCGCTGGAGCAGATAGCCCATGCTGTTGGATTCCATGTGGAAAAGGTTGAAAAGTGGGTTAAGTAGGAAAAGAAAGATGGTGTGGGGATAAAGATAATCGGTTGATCGTAAAGAGCTGATAATGGGGGAAAGAATTGTGGACGATAAGAAAGAGACGGGGATGCCTGTCTCTTTCTGTATTCTGTCGGAATCTAAAAAATGGCTTTTTAGGGCCAAATAAAACACTGAATCTGTATATAGAAAAAGTGTGTGATATGTAGTATGATAAGGGAAATAAATTCTGTGGGAGAAAGACATGGAAAGCTTATTTGTTATGGCACAGGTCGCACCAACTGAATATCCAAAAGATAATCTCGAGAAAGCTGACAGCTTAGTAAAGGAAGCAGCAGAAAAATATCATCCGGGTATGATTATTTTTCCAGAAACTTTTATGAGCCGTTTTCCGGCTGGTACAGACATTGCAACAGCAAATGCGGTTGCGGAACCGCTGGACGGAGAATTTGTGCAGGGAATGAAAAAATTAGCCGCAGATCATGATGTATGGCTCATATTCGGAATGAAGGAGACCATTGAGGATCCGGCTGATCATCGCTGTTACAATACAGTTGTTATGGTGAATAACAAGGGAGAAATCGTACAGACTTACAGAAAAACGCATTTATATGATGCGTTCGGATACAAGGAATCCAATGAGTATAAAGCTGGAGACAAGTTCTTTGAGCCAGTAGATACTCCGTTTGGAAAACTCGGTTTATTTGTCTGCTACGAAGTTCGTTTCCCGGAAGTAGCACGTTACCAGAAGGCCAAAGGAGCTGAGATCGTCATCATGCCGACTGCATGGTTCAAAGGCGATTTAAAGAGTCATCAGTTCCGTACACTGATTACCTCCAGAGCACTGGAAAACACATTTTTCGTATTTGCGTGCGATCAGTGCGGAGGCACAGCGATGGGTGAGAGTGTAGCAGTCGATCCGATGGGAGTTGCCTTTGCAGCTGGAAATGAAAGAGAAGAACTGATTCCGGTATATGTGGATACGGATCGGATCAAGGAAGTGGAGAGCAAACTTCCATCCTTTAAAGACAGAAGACCTGCCCTTTATATTTAGTTCAATCGCATATGTTTAAATACCCCTTTTTGGGAGCCAGAGAAATCTGGCTCCTCTTTTGTTTTACATCTGGGGTTTCGGATGGTACAATCAAAGCATCAACGCAGAGGAGGAAAAATATATGTCTCTTACCTTGGAAAAGATTTTTGAAGCGAAAAACAGGATCGCCCCGTACACGACGAGAACACCGCTCATCCGTCTGGAAAAGCTGGACGAGTACCTTGGCTGTCAGGTGTATCTGAAGGCGGAGTGCATGCAGATCACCGGCGCATTTAAGCTCCGCGGAGCGGTCAACAAGATCAGGATGCTGACACCGGAGCAGTTAAGCTGCGGGATCGTCGCGGCATCTTCGGGAAACCACGGAAAGGCAGTGGCGTATACTGCAAAGAAGCTTGGTGCAAAGGCGACGATCGTGATGCCGTATACGGCACCGGCTATTAAAGTAAATGCGATCAAAGAGCTGGGAGCGGAGGTCGTTCAGTGTGAGACATCTGAGCGGTTTGACGTTGCGGAGCGGATCTGCAGGGAGAAAAATGCGACCATGGTTCCGCCGTACAACGACGAGGAGATTATGGCCGGACAGGGAACCGCGGGAATCGAGATTCTGGAACAGTGTCCGGAGATCGATACGATCATCGTTCCGGTCAGCGGCGGCGGACTCATCGGCGGTGTCTCAACGGCGGTAAAGGGTATGGATAACAGTGTTAAGGTCTACGGGGCAGAGCCGGCAGCGCTTCCGAGATACAGCGCAAGTCTGGCGGCCGGAAAGCCGGTGAAGGTTGAACAGAAGAAGTCTATCGCGGACGCTCTTGTGTCCCAGATGCCGGGAGACCAGTGCTATCCGTATGTGGCGGCGAACGTGGACGGATTTTTTGATGTGGAGGATGAGTATCTGTTAAAAGCATGGAAGCTGCTCCTGACAGAGGGAAAGATCTTCTGCGAGCCGTCCTCCGCCATCACCGTCGGTGCGGTCTTACAGGGACTTGCGAAGGTGAAAAAGGATGAGAAGGTCTGCTTCCTGATCTCAGGTGGAAGCGCGGGGCTGGATCAGCTGAAGGTGCTGGAGGATGTGACGATCTGACAGAAAATTGAACCTGCCGGTCTGGCAGACGTTCGGCTGATCATCGGTAGCTCGTGATCAGGACACTCTGTTATCGGAAGGGGTTTCATAAGGCATAAAGGCGGACGGTTCTTGTGATCTCAATCAGAATCAGGTATAATAAGAGTAAATATAAATGTATTTCGCAGGGAGGGAGTCACATGGGAAGCTATCTGAATCCGGGAAGCAAAGGATTTCAGGAAAGTTTAAACTCGGAAATTTATATGGATAAAACAGGACTGATCGAGAAGACAAATGCGGTTCTGAATACCCGGCAGAAGTTCCTGTGTGTTAGTCGGCCAAGGCGTTTTGGAAAGTCAATGGCAGCAGATATGCTGGCTGCGTATTATGACCGGGGAGAGGATTCCTCCAGCTTGTTTGCGTCTCTAAAAATCAGCGGGGCAGCTTCTTACCATGTTCATCTGAACCAATATGATGTCATCAAAGTCAATATGCAGGAGTTTCTCAGCATGACCCACGACATGGATGATATGCTGGCCATGCTGCAGAAATACCTGGTGTTTGATCTTGTGGAACATTTTGGAGATATTCGGTTCCGGGATGAAAATAATCTGATTCAGGTGATGAAAGATATCTATGCGAAAACAAAGCGTTCTTTTGTGATTCTGATCGATGAGTGGGACTGCCTTTTCCGGGAGTATCAGCAGGATCAGAATGCGCAGAAAAAATATCTGGATTTTCTTCGCGCGTGGCTTAAGGACAAGGATTATGTTGCTCTGGCTTATATGACAGGAATTCTGCCTATAAAAAAATATGGATCCCATTCGGCACTTAACATGTTTACTGAGTATTCCATGACAGATCCTGGTGATATGGCAGAATATTTTGGATTTACAGAGCAGGAAGTATCGGACCTGTGTAAAAAGTATCAAATGAGTTTCGATGAGGCAAAACAGTGGTATGATGGATATGATCTGATTGCTCATCATCAATCGGGTGACAGATATTACTCCATGTACAGTCCAAAGTCTGTTGTTGAAGCCATGCTGCGGCACAAATTCGGTACTTATTGGAATCAGACAGAAACATATGAAGCTCTGAAGATTTATATCCAAATGGATATGGATGGTCTGCAGGATTCAGTGGTGAGAATGCTTGCAGGTGAGTCGGTATCAATCAATATTGGAACATTCAGCAATGATATGACCACATTTGCGACAAAAGATGATATTCTGACATTACTGGTTCATCTTGGATATTTAACCTATGACAGTATCAGTGAAACTGCAGCGATACCAAACAAAGAGGTTTCACAGGAGTATGTAAATGCGATCAGTACAATGAACTGGCATGGAGTTGCAGATTCCGTGGAGTCATCCAGAAAATTATTAGAGGCATTGTGGGCAATGGATGCGGATACTGTCGCCTCCGGAATTGATAAAGCGCATGAGGAAATGTCTATTCTTCAATATAATGACGAGAATTCGCTCAGTTGCACGGTCAATCTTGCATTCTATTTTGCACGGGAATACTATATGATGATCCGCGAATTACCTTCAGGAAAAGGTTTTGCTGATATATGTATGATTCCGCGCAAGACGCATCTGGATAAACCGGCGGTGGTGATTGAACTGAAGTGGGATAAAAGCGTAGCCGGTGCGCTGAACCAGATCAAAGAAAAGAATTATGGAAGTGCTTTAAAAGATTATCAGGGAAATCTGCTATTGGTTGGAATTAATTATGACAGAGTGACTAAGAAACATGAATGTGTTATTGAGGTGGCACAGAAACAGCTCTAATAGAATGGGCTTTTTGTTTGCAGCTATGCAGGTACTGAACAGTTGCGAGAAATGTAAACCGGAGTACAAGTATATCAAGATGCCTGTACTCCGGTTTTTTATGAGAAGCGAGCTATTCTTCGCTGCTGTTATCCCCACGTCCGCTCCGTGCTTCCTCAAGGTAGTTGTAGAGCGTATATTTTGATACCTGAAGCGTCTCGCAGAGAAGAACGCTGGTCTTGGAAATTTTGAAGACACCCTTCTGGTCGAGGTAGTCCAATGCGCGGATCTTTTCCTCCTTGTTCATCAGTCCCATCGGTTTTCCGACCAGAAGCTCCGCCTGTTTCATGTAGTACTTAAGAATGTCATCCACATTTTTTGTGGCCAGGGCATCGATATCATTTGTCGGCGCGTGATGGGTCATCGGGTACTGAACAAAAGCACCCAGCGCACGCTGCGCATTCAGGAGATCCGAGACGTCCAGATTCACACAGACAGAGCCAACGATCTTTCCGTTTTCGTCCGGGATCAGCGTGGTGAAAGATTTATAGAAACGGTCTTTCGGTCCATTGGAGAAGGTCTGAATGCTGTCTTTCATCGGCTCGATATCTTTTCCGAGCTGCGTGATCATTCCGCCCTTCGGTGAACCGCCAACCGCACGGCCACTGACTGCCGGGTTTAAGGCGTAAACGATGGTGTGATCGTATCCTTTCCGATAATCGTGGATCAGGATCTCACTGTTTTCGCCTAAAAATTTCTGGAGTCCCTCGAGAAAACGGATCAGAAAGTCAAAGTCAAGATACTGGGAAATTTCCATAAATGTACCCCCATAAGATAAGCGTCAAAAACGGACATCTCCCCCGGGGTGTTCGCCGTATATACGCTATGTGAAAAAAATAACAAAACAGAGGTATAAAGAAATGCCTCTGCAGGCTTCGATGTAAGTTCAGAATAGCATATGACAAACTGTTTGTCAACAAAATAACATTAATGCAAACAAAAAGTTTGAAATAACTATTGACATTCCATATAGTATGGCATATAATGAAGACAGCAAACAAAAAGGAAGGAAAACAAACTTTCAGTTATAAATACCCATCCTTTTCCGGACCAGGGATCCACTCACAGGGATCCCGAGTCCACCCACTTGAGACAGATGTATTTCACTCCTTGTTATAGAAAACATGCAATGATAGCGGTACTGAACAGTTACGAGATCATGCAGCTATGAAGACGCCGGATCGTTGCAGAATCACATTGTGGTGGATGCGATAGAGACCGGTTTTCTGGCAGATTGGATGCCTGCCAGGAAAATGGAAGGCCGGGAGGCCCGCTGTCTCGCCACGGCGAAAAAATCCATGTTCCCGGTGTGGATTTCCCTGAAAAGGGAAATATTATGGTACATATTGAGCAGGCAGAGCCCCTGAAGCAGCTTATCCCCAATACAGCTGTTTCAGGGGCTTTGTCTTTTTTGAGGGAGAAAACAGAGCGGTAAAGTGTAGGACGGCCGCATATATTGTATCGATGTAACTGTTCAGTAGGTCTGCGCATTTACTGCGCTGACCGTAAGAAAACTTAGAATAGAAGGCAAAAATCCTATCGGCACAGCCGATTTGGAATGGATTTTTGCGCGTAACTGTGAGTACCGAACAGTTACGTATCGGTAATACATGCAGCTGGAGGAGCGTATGAAATTCAAACAGAAAGTTTTTATTTTTATTGTGATCCTGATCGTGGATATGATCCTGGCTTGGGGGGCAGTGCGGATGTGGAAGGGAAGAGGGGAAATATTTGATACGCACGAGGGAAAACCGGTCGATACGGGAAGAATCCCTGTGCCGGGCGAAGGGATGACCACTGAGGTTTCGGGACATGATCACAGCGGAGCCGGACGATCGGAAAAGGCTGTATCAGATCTGTACGGCCAGCAGGAAGACATCGCAAAAAAGTATACGGCACTCACCTTTGATGACGGCCCGAATCCCAAATACACAAAGCCGCTCTTAGACGGCCTCAGGGAACGCGGAATCCGCGTGACCTTTTTCCTCGTGGGCGAATGCATCGACGGAAATGAAGATCTCGTAAAGCAGATGGCAAAGGACGGACATCTCATTGGTGTTCACTGCCTGACCCACAAAGACCTCACAAAAGAGAAGCTTTCCGACGCAGCGAAAGAACTCTGTGACACACGGGAGAAGATCCGGGCAGTAACCGGGGACTGGCCGGAGTATGTCCGTCCGCCATATGGGAGCTGGAATGCGAAGCTGGAGGAGGCTGTGGACATGATTCCCGTATTCTGGGATGTGGACTCCATCGACTGGCGGTTGAAAAATACGGAGAAAGTCACCGCAAAAGTGGTGAAAGATACGGAGGACGGGGACATTATCCTGATGCATGACGAGTTCAAAACCTCTGTGGAAGCGGCGTTCCGAATCATTGACAACCTGACAGCGAAAGGGTATACTTTTGTTACAGTAGACGAACTGATGGTCGATTAAGACCTGCAAAAAGAGCGGTAATGGATGCAGCGCGCAGATGGTGATATTTCATGCGGAAACGGAGCGCTGCAAAACGCAGAAAGGCAGCAGCCATGGATTTATTTGACTATATGAGAGCGAACACGATGGAAAAGGAGTCGCCGTTAGCATCCAGGATGCGTCCGACGACTCTGGACGAGGTGGTCGGGCAGAAACATATTATCGGGAAGGACAAGCTCCTCTACCGCGCGATCAAGGCGGATAAGCTTGGATCCGTGATCTTTTACGGCCCGCCGGGAACGGGAAAGACGACTCTGGCGAAAGTGATCGCAAACACGACAAGTGCCCGGTTCGAGCAGATCAATGCGACTGTAGCCGGGAAAAAAGATATGGAAGAGATTGTAAAGAACGCCAAGGATTCCATCGGTATGTACGGGCAGAAGACGATCCTCTTCGTGGACGAGATCCATCGCTTTAATAAGTCCCAGCAGGACTATCTGCTTCCGTTTGTTGAGGATGGAACGATCACCCTGATCGGCGCGACAACGGAGAATCCGTACTTTGAGGTGAACAACGCCCTGCTGTCAAGATCCAGGATCTTTGAGTTAAAACCGCTGGAAAAGCAGGATATCCGGGAACTTGTGATGCGGGCGGTTTATGATACGGAAAAAGGAATGGGAACCTACGGCGCCGATATTACCGACGAGGCGGCGGATTTCCTGGCGGATGTGGCGAACGGCGACGCGAGAGCGGCGTTGAACGCAGTGGAGCTGGGAATCCTGACGACAGATAAATCCGATGACGGAAAGATCCATATCACGATCGATGTGGCGGCGGAATGTATCCAGAAACGGGTGGTGCGCTATGACCATGACGGGGACAACCACTACGATACGATCTCCGCGTTCATTAAGAGCATGCGTGGTTCTGACCCGGACGCTGCGGTCTACTACCTGGCGCGGATGCTGTATGCCGGCGAGGACGTGAAATTTATTGCCCGACGAATCATGATCTGTGCGTCGGAGGACGTGGGAAACGCGGACCCGAATGCCCTGATGGTGGCGGTGAGCGCGGCCCAGGCCGTTGAGCGGATCGGCATGCCGGAGAGCCAGATCATCCTCTCCCAGGCGGCAGCTTATGTCGCCACCGCGCCGAAGAGCAACGCGGCATACATGGGGATCGCAAAAGCGATGAAGACCGTGGCGGATACGCGGACCATGCCGGTACCTGCCCATCTTCAGGACAGGCACTACAAGGGCGCTGAAAAGCTTGGACATGGTCTCGGCTACAAGTATGCCCACGACTACCCGAACCACTATGTCACCCAGCAGTACCTGCCGGACGGAGTGGAGGGAATGCGGTTTTATGAGCCGTCGGAGAACGGGTATGAGAAGAAGATCCGGGAGCATATGGAGTTTATCAAGAGAGAAGCTGGGGAGACAGAATAAGGAATTTTGTGAAATAATTCGCTGAGCTGCCTGAGCGCTGTATACGCGGTAAGACAATTAAGCTGTAGATGCTGCAGGCAATAAAGAAAGAGGGAACTGTGCAGATGCTTCGTATTCCAAATCTGTAAAATTCCCTCTTTCTTTTTTATAATGTGTGCGTTATAATGAGATATACTGATCCTCCGATACTGCGTAATTGCGGTGATCCCATCGGAGAAGAGTTTCAAATCTAATGGTTCAAAGGCAGCCGGTCCGGGGACGGAGAGGCTGTTACAATCTTTTATGATTCCCAACGAGACGATAAAACCGGAATAAGAATGAAGGAGTATCCATTATGCGTGAAAAATTAGCGACATTACCGCTGACTCAGTTAAAAGAGCTGGCAAAGAGCCAGGGAATCAAGAATATCAGCGGCTTACGAAAAGCAGAATTAATTGACCGTCTCTGCGAGACAGCGGAGAGCGCCGACAGCCAAAAGGCAGCGGCGGGAAACAGTGAAAATAGAGAAAGTACAGCAGTGCCGGCACAGGGGACAGCTGTAGAGGCAGCAGCTTCTGGAAACGGTTTTGGAAGCGCGAGAACGGAAAGCGCGGCACCGGAGAGGGCGTCTGCGGCATCGGAGCGTGCAGACCGTCAGGAACATACAGGACGTCAGGAGAGAACCGAACGCTATGAGAGATCTGATCGTCAGGACCGCGGCGAGCGCCAGATGAGAAATGACCGCCAGGGCGGATATCAGAGCCGCCAGAATAACTACAGAGAACGCCAGAATAATTACCAGGACCGTCAGGGCAGCTATCAGGACCGTCAGAGCGGCAGTTATCAGGACAGACAGAACAGCCAGTCCGCAGGTCAGGATGCACAGACACAGGGCACTTCCTATCAGGACCGCCAGAGCCAGAACAGTGTCCAGGACGCCCAGGGCATCCAGGAGAGCACAAGAACCTACCAGGCAGGTTACCAGACAAGAAACCAGGGAACCCAGAGCTACACTGCGGACCCGAAGAACGACCTCCAGGACCTTGACAGCGGCATCGAGGCAAACGGAATCCTGGAAGTTATGCCGGATGGCTTCGGATTTATCCGCTGCGAGAACTTCCTCCCGGGCGACAACGACGTCTATGTAGCTCCGTCCCAGATCCGCCGCTTCAATATGAAGACCGGTGATATCATCCGCGGAAGCCGCAGAGTGAAATCCGCAACAGAGAAATTTGCGGCACTCCTCTATGTGAAGACGATCAACGGCTACCCGACAAGTGTCGTGGAACGCCGCCCGAACTTTGAGGACCTGACCCCGATCTTCCCGAACCAGAGATTGAATCTGGAAGTCAGAGGCGGAAAAAATACGACGGCCATGAGAGTCATGGATCTTCTCGCCCCCATCGGTAAAGGACAGCGTGGTCTTATCGTGTCCCCGCCGAAGGCAGGTAAGACGACCCTGTTAAAACAGGTGGCAAAAGCCGTGACGACAAACTATCCGGACATGCATATGATCATCCTCCTGATTGACGAGCGTCCGGAGGAAGTCACAGATATCAAGGAATCCGTTGTGGGACCGAACGTGGAAGTCATCTATTCCACCTTCGACGAGCTCCCGGAGCGCCACAAACGCGTTTCTGAGATGGTGATCGAGCGCGCGCGACGTCTTGTAGAGCATGGACGCGACGTGATGATCCTTCTGGATAGTATTACGAGACTGGCGAGAGCCTACAACCTCGTTGTTCCGCCTAGCGGACGCACACTTTCCGGCGGTCTTGATCCGGCGGCTCTCCACATGCCGAAGCGATTCTTCGGTGCAGCGAGAAACATGAGAGAGGGCGGAAGCTTAACGATCCTCGCAACAGCCCTCGTCGATACCGGAAGCCGTATGGATGACGTGATCTACGAGGAATTTAAGGGTACCGGCAACATGGAACTTGTACTCGACAGAAAACTTTCCGAGAAGAGGATCTTCCCGGCCATCGATATCTTAAAGTCCGGCACAAGACGCGACGACCTCCTGCTTACGAGCGAGGAAGCGGAAGCTGTGGATATCGTCCGCAAGGCGACAAACTCCATGAAGGCAGAAGAATCTGTGGAGAAGATCCTGGATATGTTTGCCCGCACAAGGACGAACAGAGAGTTCGTGGAAATGACGAAGAAGACACGGTTTATATGATCGGCAGTGGACTGCGCGGCAATCCTGCAGATTTGCCAAACAGGCACAAATTAAGAAATTGTGCAGGAAGCTGCAGTTATATCTGCGCGAATACCCGGCTGGCAGGAATGATCTGCCGGGTTAGATAGGAGAACAAGCAGAATGGAAGAAACAGGAAAAAATCCGATCCAGGTCGCAGAGCGCCTGTTCCAGGTGATCGAGCGTCTGGCGGAAAATGGCCCTATGGGGATCATGGATCTGAGCGCTGAGCTTGGATTTCATAAGAGCACGACGCACCGCCTCGTGACATCACTCCAGTACATGGGCTATATCCGTCAGGACGAGGAATCCTTAAAATATGCGCTGTCCTTAAAATTTCTGGAGATCGGAAGTAAGATCCTGGAACAGACGAATATGGCGTCCCTGATCCATCCGTCTCTGAAGAAGCTCTCGGAGCAGACGGGAGAGACGGTGCATCTGGTCCGCAGAGAGGGAACGGAGGCCGTGTATATCGATAAAGTGGAGTCCACAGTCAGCTCGATCCGCATGGTGTCGAGAGTTGGGAGCCGGATCCCGTTATACTGCTCCGGTGTCGGCAAAGCGCTGCTTGCGGAATTGCCGGATCCTGAGATCGAAGATATCTGGAACAGTTCTGAGATCACCTCCCTGACACCGTATACAGTGACGAGTCTGTCAGATCTCATGGATCGGATCCGCGGGGTGCGGGAAGCCGGATATGCGATGGATGATGAGGAGAACGAGGAAGGTGTACGCTGTATTGCGGTCAGCATCCCGGACTACCACAAGGAGCCGGTCTATGCCCTCAGCATCTCCGCCCCTGTAAGCCGCATGACCGATGCCCGGATCGCGGAGCTTTCCACAGATGTGCTGACGTTTAAGAAGGATCTGGAGAAGACACTGGGATTTTCCAGAAGTTGAGAATAATGGTGCAGGCAGCAGATAGTTACTGGACACAGGCAGGAATTTTCTGAACTGAAAATTCCGTACAATACAATGGTGGCAGTGGATTTTGCCGATCTGGAATGCGAAGCATCGGCAAAATCAGTTACTGTTTGCGCAAGGAGGAACAGTAACTGCATATAAAAATACAGCTTTAAACGTGTGTTGGGATATTGCAAATAAAAAATACATATGATATAATGCCGTTAGGCAAAGAAAATAAAAACTGCATATAGCAAAAAAGAAAGAACCCCTCAGTACTGCGAATACTGAGGGGTTCTTCTTATTTTTTTATGGTGGACAAGAAACCACCAGGCTAGTGTTGCCCTACTTGTCTCCATCTAACCATTTGATGATGTAATGGCAGGTTACACCAGCCGCACAGGAGACAAGAAATGAAAATAAAAACTGCATAAAGCTCACCTCCTCCCGCTGCCGGGTATCGGTTGGACAACATAAATATTATACGGTAGAACCACAAATGAAACAATATTACATAAAACTATATTTATTGTAACTGTTCGGTACCGGTCAATGTGCACGGGCAGGAATTTTCTGAACTGAAAATTCCATACAATACAGCGGTGGCAGTGGATTATGCCAATCTGGAAAGCATCGGCAAAATCAGTTACTGTTTGCGCAAGGAGGAACAGTAACTGCATAGTTACTGTACACGGGTAGGAATTTTCTGAACTGAAAATTCCGTACGATACACTTCTGGTAGCAGATTTTGCCGATTTGGAATGCGAAGCATCGGCAAAATCACGTTACTGTACACGCATGCGTGTACAGTAACACTGCATATAAAAATACAGCTTTAAACGTGTGTTGGGATATTGCAAATAAAAAACACATATGATATAATGCCGTTAGGCAAAGAAAGTATCAGATTCAAAGGACAAAAAGAATGAACCCCTCAGTACCGCGAATACTGAGGGGTTCTTCTTATTTTTTATGGTGGATAAGAAACCACCAGGCTAGTGTTGCCCTACTTGCCTCCATCTAACCATTTGATGATGTAGTGGCAGGCTACACCAGCCGCACAGGAGACAAGAAACGAAAGTATCAAATTCAAAAGACTCACCTCCTCCCGTTGCCGGGTATCGGTTGGACAACATAATAATTGTACGATAAAAGTGCTGATGAAGCAAGATTACATAAAACGTAACTGTTCAGTAGGTCTGCGCACTTGCTGCGCTGACCGTAAGAAAACATAGGCTGGAAGGCAAAAATCCCATCAGCGAAGCTGATCTGGAATGGATTTTTGCACGTAACTATGAAGGTACTGAATAGTTACCATAAAACTATATTTATTGTAACTGTTCGGTACCGTTACTGTTTACGCCCTCAATGTTAGAAATTCGGTACCTTCACAGTTACTAATTTTTACTTTGATTTTACATTCACCGTATTGTATAATAAATCTAATAAGAATCAGAGCAACACACCGAAAAATATTTTAAAGATGCCAAAAGCAGACATACAGGAGTGATGAGAATGCCGGAAAACGAAAAGACGAGACTTCAGAAATTTATGGGTGGAGGAAAACAAGGATACCAGATCGCATTCCAGATGGCTTGGCCTGCGGTGATGGAGTCCTTTTTTATTGCCCTGGCGGGCATGGTGGACTCGCTGATGGTGAGCTCCATCGGCGCATACGCGGTGGCGGCAGTAGGTCTGACAACGCAGCCGAAATTCATCGGCTTGTGTATCTTTATCGCCATGAATGTATCCGTATCTGCCCTGGTGGCGAGACGTCGCGGTGAGAAAGACCGGATCGGCGCGAACCAGGTTCTCCTGATGGCGCTGATCTTCACAGTCGTTGTCGGAATTTTGATCAGCATAGCGGCGGTGGTTTTTGCGGAACCGATCATCCGCTTCTGCGGTGCCAACGAGGACACTCAGGAGAGCGCGGTCCTGTATTTCCGGATCATCATGGGCGGCATGATCTTCAATATCATCTCCATGGCCATCAACGCCTCCCAGCGCGGTGCCGGAAACACGAAGATCGCCATGCGAACCAACGTGACCTCCAATGTGGTCAACATGATCGGAAATTATCTCCTGATCCAGGGACATCTCGGCTTCCCGGCTATGGGAATCGCGGGCGCGGCGCTGGCTACCGTCTTTGGAACCATCGTGGCCTGCATTATGAGCATCTGCTCCCTGATCCCGAAAGACAATTTTGTCAGCATTCCCTACATTATAAAAGAGCGCGTCCGCATCACCCTGGAACCGGCAAAGAATATGGCAAAGATCGCCTCCAGCGTTTTCATCGAGCAGGTGTTCATGCGGACCGGTTTCCTTCTTGTATCGATCATGGCGGCGAGACTCGGAACCTCGGCCTACGCGGCGCACCAGGTGGCCATGAATGTCATGAACCTGTCATTCTCCTTCGGCGACGGCATGCAGGTGGCTGCCGTTGCGCTCTGCGGGCGGAGTCTCGGGGAGAAGCGCCCGGATCTGGCGGTCATGTATGGAACAATCTGCCAGAGGATCGGAAACATGATCTCCATCGTATTGTCGATCCTGTACCTGACGTTAGGAAACTGGTATTTTCACCTGTACTTTGTTGAGGAAGATATTATCGCCATGGGTGTCGAGATCATGCGGGTCATGACTGTGATCGTACTCCTGCAGATCTCCCAGGTCATTTACATGGGTTGCCTTAGGGGTGCGGGAGATGTGGTGTTCACCACCTGTGCTTCGACCCTCAGCATCACCATCGTCCGCCCGTCCTGTGCGTACCTGTTCTGCTATGTACTGGAGATTGGAGTTGTCGGTATCTGGCTCGGAATCGTGTGCGACCAGATCGTGAGAGTGTGCCTGACGAACTGGAGATTTAAGAGTGGAAAGTGGACGAAAATAAAGATATAGCGAGCGCAGAGGAAAAACAAGCGGCGCCTCCGGCGACATTTGTTTTTCCTGCGCCGCTAACGAGCAAACTGTCTGCGAAGCAGACAATAGAGCGCGAAGCGCGTGTTTGCGAGTGAGCGATTCGACTCAATGAGTCAATACCCCCAAAAACGAAAAGAGCCATATGCCCCGAAAACTGGTCATTCCAGTTCCGGCCGCATACAGCTCTTTTTTATGTAACAGGAAATTCCGAGAAATTCCCTGTTACATAAATTTGCAAGATCAATTCAGACAATACGCGGACTAGTTGCCGCATTCAATACTGATCGCGTTAAACATGTCAAGGATATCATCCACTTTCGTGTTCGCCTTTTCCTCGCCTTTCTTATCCATGACCGCATGCCCCTGATGCATCATCAGAAGACGGTTTCCGTACTCTACGGCGAACCGGAGATTATGAGTGACCATAATGGTCGTCAGGTGCTTTTCTGCAACGATCTTTCCGGTCAGTTCCATAATAATATCTGCCGTCTTCGGGTCAAGGGCGGCCGTGTGCTCATCAAGGATCAGAAATTCGATGGGAGTCATGGTTGACATTAAAAGAGCCATCGCCTGACGCTGTCCACCGGAGAGAACACCGACTTTTACCCCCATCTTATCTTCAAGACCGAGACCGAGGATTTTCAACTGGTCGCGGTAGAAGTCAATGCGGGCCTTATTTGTTCCGGGGAGAAGATTGAACGGCTTTCCCTTATTGTCCGCGAGAGCCATATTCTCGAGGATCGTCATATTCGGACAGGTTCCCATCGCCGGGTGCTGGTAGACGCGGCCGATGCGGCGCTGGCGCTTGTACTCCGGCATTTTTGTGATATCGGTTCCGCCCATGACGATGGTGCCGGAATCCACCGGAATGCTGCCGCAGATCAGATTCAACATGGAAGTTTTACCGGATCCGTTGCTGCCGACAACGGAAACAAACTCGCCGTCATCGATGCTGAGGTTGAAATCGTTAAAGAGGCACATTTCATTTACAGTGCCTGCGTTGTAATATTTACTGATGTTTTTTAACTCAAGCATGGTGTGCCCCCTTTCTCTTCATGGAATCACTGACGATCAGGATCAGAAGAAGAATTGCCGCGGTGATAAGTTTCAGGTCGGTCGCCTTTACGATCCGCATGGAAATAACGAAAGCGACACACGCTTTATAGAGAATTGCGCCTGCGATAACAGCGGTGGTCGCCTTCAGCTTTCCGAAGCGGTGGAACAGCTGTGTTCCGAGAATCACGCTTGCGAGACCGAAGACCATGGTTCCGGTTCCGATCGAGATGTCGAAGAACGCCTGCTTCTGGGCGAGCACTCCGCCTGCAAGAGCGGCGAATCCGTTGGCGATCGCAAGGCCGATGATCTTCACCCGGCCTTTGTCTTCTGCCAGGGATGTAACGAGAGCATCATTGTCACCGGCTGCCCGGAGAAGATAGCCGGATCTCGTATTTAAGTACCAGTCGAGAACGAACTTGCAGATCAGGGCGATCACAGCCAGAATGATCACAACGATGTACGGTCTTACGGATGCCGGAAGACTGTTTCTGGTCCACTCGTTGTCAAAGATCGTATCCTGGGACAGGAACGGAAGGTTTGCCTTCATTCCGGCGATCCTTAAGTTTACGGAGTAGAGGGCTGTCATGACAATGATACCGGAAAACAGGTCGCGGACCTTACATTTTACATGAATGACACCGGTCACGCATCCGGCGAGAACACCCGCAAAGAAGGAGAGCGGAAGTGCCCACACTGGGGAAACTCCTTTTACGATCAGTCCCGCGGTCAGCGCTGCGCCCAGAGGGAAGGTTCCGTCAACCGACAGATCCGGGAAGTCCAGGATCTTGTAGGTGATGTAAACGCCCAGGGCCATGATCGCGTAGATCAGCCCTTCCTCAAAGATTCCTAATAAGATTGCCATGATATCCTCCGAAAATCAGTAACTGGGGAAAATCCCGCAGTTACATGTTGCTGCAAAGTCCGGCAGAAGCGGAAAATCGCTTTGCCGGACCATGATGGTTTATGTTGCCGATCATCCGACTTCCTTATTAAAAGTGGATGAAATTTGTTGAACTACTGTGTGATCTCAGTGAATAACTCTTTTGCGTTGGAAGCAAGATCCTCCGGGAAAGTGATTCCAAGATCCTCAGCGACTTTGGAGTTTCCGTAGAAAGCAGCAGCCTCGATCACCTCGAAGTTCAGTTCACTTGCTTTCTTTTCGCCCTTTAAAACTTCTGCAGCCATGCGTCCTGTCTGCTTTCCAAGATCTACATAGTCAAGTCCCATAGCAGCGAGGCAGCCGATCTTGACCTGCTCGATCTCACTTCCGAATACCGGGATGTTTTTCGCGTTTGCCTTGGAAAGGATCAGCGGAAGGGAGGCAACGACGGTGTTGTCTGTTAAGTTGTTTAAGCAGTCGACCTGCTCTAAGAGGCTGTCAGCAGCGAGCGGAATGTCTGCTGTGGAGGAAACGCCGGACTCAACGATCTCGAAACCGTAGTCAGCGGCTTTTTCCTTGTACTCAGCCAGAGTGGAAGCGGAGTTTACTTCGCTTGTTGTATACATGATTCCGATCTTTTTCGCATTCGGAAGGATCGCGCGGATCATTTCGAGCTGCTGCTCGACCGGAAGTTTGTCGCTGGTACCTGTCACTTCGCCAACCGGAGTTCCGTCAGCGTTTGCAAGCTCAGCTGCAACCGGATCCGTAACGGCTGTATAGATGACCGGGATGTCGTTCTTTCTGCCGACGCTGTATGCGCTCTGTGCGCTCGGTGTTGCGATCGCGCAGATGAGATCCACCTTCTGTCCGGCGAAGTTTGTGCTGATCTGTGCTGCTAACCCTGGGTCTGCCTGCGCGTTCTCTTCTAATACGGTAAGGTTCTTGCCTTCAACGATACCGTTCTCTGCAAGTCCCTCGAGGAAACCTTCGCGGCAGTTGTCGAGAGAGCCGTGGACTGCGAACTGGTTGATGCCGATGGTGTAGGAACCGTCTGCAAGAGCTGTATCTGCTGCGTCTGCGGATTCAGCCGTTGTTGTCTCTGCGGCAGCTTCTGTTGCTGCGGCTGTCGTTGTCTCAGCAGCTGTTGTGGTGGAAGCTGTGTTAGAAGAGCAGCCTGCAAGGAGTGCTGCGGTGAATGTTGCTGCGATGATTGCTTTGATTGATTTTTTCATAATTTTGTTCTCCTCTTCTACTTTTGATAAAGATGTTTTGCAGCTGCGGCAGGTCCTGTTGCGGCGACCGCCGTTTTGCCGAGTAGTTGTTGGAGGTGTGGAGCGAAGGTTTTTGGGGATCGGGATGTTGTCCGGTGCATAGCACTTATTTTTGTATAAAAAAAATCCCAAGTATCAGATATCGATTTAAAATCTGATGCTTGAGACGAATTTCATATCCGCGGTGCCACTCAATTTGACCTTTCGGTCCGCTTTTTTCGTATACCAACATATACGCCGCTCTCTTAACGACTGCGGTAGCCGTCAGTCCATACTAAAATTCAGGACTGCCCTCGAAAGTCCATTCCATTTCCAGTGCAATACTGCAATCCCACCGCCTGCAGCTCTCTGTGAAAACACGATCGAAAATGTACTCCTCTTTCTCAACGGTTTTTCTTGTTTGGTTATGGGTATCATAGTACGAAAAGGATTGTTTGTCAAGAAGAACAATAAAAAAAGTTTGGAAACCTGCAAACTCCGCCGGACAGAAAGAAAAATGGTAATTTCTAAAAAAAATATAACATTTCAGAAACTTCCATAAATTCCATTGACTTTCAATGTTTCCTGATATAGGATAAATATCACACGAAATGACAGGGTGTCATCTCACGCAGATCTTCAGAAAACAAAGCATGTAAAAGACAGAAAAAGTAACAGCAGAGGCTCGGATGCGATGAAAAGCTCTGCAGAAAAATGAAAATCAAGGAGGCAGACGTATGGGTACCAAAGACGGCGGAAAAAAGCCGAACCCGAATGATCTCAATTCATTTAAGGGATTTTTCTATTATATGATCATTATCGTGGTCATGACGGTCCTGTTAAACGGACTCGTATTCCCGTCCGCACTGAAAAGCCAGGTAAAGGAAGTCGGCTACAACGAGTTCCTGACCATGGTGGACAACGGACAGGTCGCACAGGTGGAAAAAGATGACACGAACGGCGAGATCGTATTCATCACAAAGGACAGCAATGAGAAACAGCAGATCTACAAGACAGGTCTCTGGGATGATCCGGATCTGACAGAACGGTTATACAGTAAGGGAGTGACCTTCGACAAGGTGATCCCGCGGAAGGAATCCGCCATCATGGCAGTCTTCACAAACTGGATCCTTCCATTCGTGATCATGATCGGACTTGGACAGATCTTAAGCCGCAGCATGGCGAAGCGCATGGGCGGAAACGCGATGACATTTGGAAAATCGAATGCAAAGATCTACGCGGAGAGTGAGACCGGTGTTACATTCGCGGATGTCGCAGGTGAGGAGGAGGCGAAGGACGCCTTAAAGGAGATCGTTGATTTCCTTCATGATCCGAAAAAATATTCCGATATCGGTGCCACACTTCCGAAGGGCGCGCTCCTCGTAGGCCCTCCAGGAACAGGTAAAACATTACTTGCAAAGGCTGTTGCCGGTGAGGCGCATGTTCCGTTCTTCTCAATCTCCGGCTCTGAGTTTGTTGAGATGTTCGTCGGCATGGGTGCCGCGAAGGTCCGGGACCTCTTCAAGCAGGCAAATGAGAAAGCGCCGTGTATCGTCTTTATCGATGAGATCGATACCATCGGTAAAAAGCGTGACGGAAGCGGCATGGGCGGAAACGATGAGCGTGAGCAGACCTTAAACCAGCTTCTTACAGAGATGGACGGATTCGACGGACGAAAGGGTGTTGTGATCCTGGCGGCCACAAACCGTCCGGAGACCCTTGATAAGGCCCTCTTGAGACCGGGCCGTTTCGACAGGAGGATCCCGGTGGAGCTCCCGGACCTCAAAGGCCGTGAGGCGATCCTGCGGGTACATGGAAAAGATGTCAAGATGGATGAGTCCGTTGACTTTAACGCCATCGCGAGAGCGACTGTCGGAGCCAGCGGTGCCGAGCTTGCGAACATTATCAACGAGGGCGCGCTCCGTGCCGTCCGCATGGGACGCCGCGTTGTATCCCAGGCTGATCTGGAGGAGAGCGTTGAGACCGTTATTGCCGGTTACCAGAAGAAAAATGCGTCCGTATCTGAGAATGAACGCCGGATCGTCGCTTACCACGAGATCGGCCACGCCCTCGTTGCAGCGTGCCAGAGCAATTCCGCTCCGGTACACAAGATCACAATTATTCCGAGAACATCGGGTGCTCTTGGCTATACGATGCAGGTGGAGGACGGCGAGCGCCTTCTTATGAGCAAGGAGGAGGCACTTAACAAGATCGCAACCCTGACCGGCGGCCGTGCGGCGGAGGAATTTATGTTCCACTCTATCACGACCGGTGCCTCCAACGATATCGAGCAGGCCACAAAGCTTGCCCGCGCTATGGTGACCCGCTACGGTATGAGCGACCAGTTCGGTATGGTTGCCCTTGAGACCGTGACGAACCAGTACCTTGGCGGAGACACCTCCCTCGCATGCTCACCGGAGACAGCGAAAGCCATCGATGACGAGGTGATCGCTACCGTGAAGGCACAGTACGAGAAGGCAATGGGAATCTTAAGAGACCATGCAGCAAAATTAAACGAACTTGCCGGATATCTTCTCGAGAAGGAGACGATCACAGGAGAAGAATTTATGGAGATCCTGAACCGGTAAAAGCAGTATATCAGTGTGAGAAGACTCAGAGACCATGCAAAGTGGCTGCTCTGAGTCTTTTTTCGTTTTGGGAAAAGAATCAGTTACTTTTCATGGGTAGGAATTTTCTGAACTGAAAATTCCGTACAATACAGTGGTGGTAGTGGATTTTGCCGATTCGGAATGCGAAGCATCGGCAAAATCCTGTTACAGTGCGCGGGCAAGGAGTGCCCGTGTACTGTAACAAGAATCAGGCATCGGGCTGACGATGTAAAATCTCGATTGTGTATACCGGAAACCTATGTTAAAATGAGAGTGGAAATTTAGCTGTTGGGCTTAAAATACAAAATTAAAATGACCTGAAAAGAGGAATACCGACAGGAGGAACAACGGATGAAACAGAAATATTGTCCATACTGCGACCAGAAAATGACATCGGGTCTATACTGCAGCGGATGCAAAAGGATCGTGTGGCATCCATATGTACAGGATGTGGATTACTATTTAAATGAGAGACATCCTCGCCATGAGTCAGACTGCCTGTACCATGATGGCGGAAGCGAATACCCTGGAAGCAGCACGTCCGGTACAGATTCGTACGCGGGCATATTTAAAGGGAATGGGACATCAACCAGAATACAGGGCGGAAAGAAAAAGACAAATCGGGAGAAGAAGACAGCGGATCCATTCCAGAATATGGGAAAACGGATGACGGGACAGCGGAATGCGTTCGAACATATGAAGAGCCAGCTTGAACAGTACCGCAGCCAAGCAGATACCTGCCAGAGTGGAACTTACAGCAGCCAGTCCGAGAAGAACATCATGGACCGTGTAAACTCCGAACGTGGACGGAAGAAGCCGTTTACCGGCATTCTGATCGTCGTGATCATCTGGCTGGTATTTTCCGTCGGCGGAAACCTGCTGTTTCTTATCACCCATGCGATCAGGGAATCGATCTACGGGATCGAGAACATCTTCGACTCGTCCAGCGGCGATCTCTGGTCCTCTGCAGATTCCAATGCCGTGGGGGTCCTTGGAGAGGGCGAGCTCTCCGACGAGGAGGTGCGGGCCATCGGAACAAACTGTACAAACTACGGTCACTATGACGCCCAGCTTGCGGATGTGACGGCCGCCCTGGACCGGCTCCTGCCGCAGTACGGATTTTCTGAGTGGTCGATGGAGGACACATACAGCTACAACTATGCTTCGGACGATATGAGCTGGTACAACACAGATCAGGCCTATTATCTGAGTCGTGACGGGGAGTATGTGGGAAGCATTACCATCTACGCTGACACGGCAACGGACGATCTCCATGGGATCGGTGCCTACAGCAGCAATGAGGAGGCCTTTTACCAGATCGTGGACGTGCTGGAAGCTGCATTTCAGGAATTCGGCTATCTGGATACGGATCTAAGCGGACAGGAGGTATATCAGGAACTGATCAATACCGAGGATATGATCGTTAGTAAGACAGATGACAGTGTCAACGGATTTACCACAGCTTATGGACCGGAGATTTTTGCAAGTAAAGAAAGCCCGTCAGGGGATGATTTTTATTCGATCCAGATGTATGCGCCGGGGTATTACACAAGCGTAGAGTAGAATGGTAAAAATTATATAGACTGATAAAAGATGTGCTGCAGGATCATCTGAAAGATTCTGCAGCACATCTTTTATTTACGTGAACAACGTCCAGGAAAACCTTGTAAAAAAGTGCTTGACAGATTGACAAACCCATGATAGTATGAAATGTGCACTATTGTGGTATCATGTGCATATGGTACCAGTATGCCCAAAATTGGCTATTGATTATAGAGAAAGAAAACAGGGGTGAAACGTCAAATGGAGAAAAGCAGAATGCGTCCGGTGCCGGCCGGCAAGAGCGTAAGAATGAGCTTCTCAAGACAGAAAGAAGTTCTTGAGATGCCGAACCTGATCGAGATCCAGAAGGATTCTTATCAGTGGTTCCTCGACGAGGGCCTGAAAGAGGTCTTTGACGATATCTCTCCGATCGCTGACTTTGCTGGACATCTGAGCCTGGAGTTTGTAGACTTCACGCTGTGCAAAGATGACATCAAATATACGATCGAAGAGTGCAAAGAGCGTGATGCGACTTACGCGGCACCTTTAAAGGTTAAGGTGAGACTCTGCAACAAAGATAAAGATGAAATCAATGAACATGAGATTTTCATGGGCGATCTGCCGTTAATGACAGATACCGGCTCCTTCGTTATTAACGGTGCCGAGCGTGTTATCGTCAGCCAGTTGGTACGTTCCCCAGGTATATATTATGGAATCGATCATGATAAGATCGGTAAGGAATTATACTCCTGTACCGTGATCCCGAACCGTGGAGCATGGTTAGAGTATGAGACCGATTCCAACGACGTGTTCTATGTCCGTGTAGACCGTACGAGAAAGGTCCCGGTTACAGTCCTGATTCGTGCGCTCGGATATGGAACAAACGCCGAGATCATCGATCTCTTCGGTGAAGAGCCGAAGCTTCTCGCAAGCTTTGGAAAAGATACATCCGACAACTATCAGGATGGTCTCCTTGAATTATATAAGAAGATCCGTCCGGGCGAGCCGCTGTCCGTTGACAGCGCTGAGAGCCTGTTAAATGGTATGTTCTTTGATCCGAGAAGATACGATCTCGCGAAGGTCGGCAGATACAAATTCAACAAGAAGCTCCACATGAAGAACCGTATCGTAGGACAGATTCCGTCTGAGGATATCGTCGATACATCTACAGGTGAAATCCTTGCCGAAGCAGGAAAGGCAATCACAAAGGACCAGGCGATCGCGATCCAGAACGCAGCGATCCCGTACGTATGGATCCAGACTGAGGAACGTGTAGAGAAGGTTCTCTCAAACCTCATGGTAGATCTTTCCGCATACGTAACATTTAATCCGGAAGAAGTAGGTATTACAGAATTAGTATACTACCCGGTATTAAAAGAGATTCTGGAAAAAGCAGGGGATGACGAGGAAGAGCTGAAAGCAGAACTCCGCCGCAACATCCACGAGCTCGTTCCGAAGTGCATCACGAAGGAAGATATCCTTGCTTCCATCAACTACAATATGCACCTTGAGTACGGCATCGGCGTAAAAGACGATATCGATCATCTTGGAAACCGTCGTATCCGTGCAGTCGGCGAGCTGCTTCAGAACCAGTACCGCATCGGTCTCTCCAGAATGGAGCGTGTGGTACGCGAAAGAATGACGACACAGGACATCGACGGAATCACTCCGCAGTCCTTGATCAATATCAAACCGGTAACCGCAGCAGTGAAGGAGTTCTTCGGAAGCTCCCAGTTATCCCAGTTCATGGACCAGAACAACCCGTTATCCGAGCTTACGCATAAGAGACGTCTCTCCGCGTTAGGACCGGGCGGTCTGTCCAGAGAACGTGCGGGATTCGAGGTTCGAGATGTACACTACACCCACTATGGCCGTATGTGTCCGGTCGAGACTCCTGAGGGACCGAACATCGGTCTGATCAACTCCCTTGCGAGCTATGCAAAGGTAAACCAGTACGGTTTCGTTGAGGCTCCGTACCGTGTCGTAGATAAGACTGACCCGGCAAACCCGCGTGTTACCGATGAAGTCGTTTATATGACCGCGGACGAAGAGGATAACTACATCGTAGCACAGGCGAACGAGCCGCTCGATGAGGAAGGCCACTTCATCCACAACAACGTATCCGGTCGTTTCCGTGAGGAGACTTCCTCCTTCCAGAAGAGACAGATCGATTTAATGGACGTATCCCCGAGAATGGTATTCTCTGTCGCTACATCCATGATCCCGTTCTTACAGAACGATGACGCGAACCGTGCCCTGATGGGATCCAACATGCAGCGTCAGGCAGTACCGCTTCTTTCCACAGAAGCTCCGGTCGTTGGTACCGGTATCGAGGGCAAGGCTGCCGTTGACTCCGGTGTCTGCGTTGTTGCAAAGAATGCCGGCGTTGTTGAGCGCTCCGCGTCCAATGAGATCGTGATCAAGAGAGATTCTGACGGAAACCGCGATGTTTACCGCCTGATCAAATTCTCACGAAGCAACCAGTCCAACAGCTACAACCAGAAGCCGATCGTTTACAAGGGAGACCATGTAGAGAAGGGCGAGGTTATCGCAGACGGACCGTCCACAAAGGATGGAGAGATCGCACTTGGTAAGAACCCGCTGATCGGATTCATGACCTGGGAAGGTTACAACTACGAGGATGCGGTTCTCTTAAGCGAAAAACTCGTTATGAACGATGTATACACATCTGTTCATATTGAAGAATATGAATGCGAATCCCGTGACACCAAGTTAGGACCGGAAGAGATCACAAGAGATGTTCCGGGTGTTGGTGAGGACGCATTAAAAGACCTGGATGAGAGAGGAATCATCCGCATCGGCGCTGAGGTACGTGCCGGTGATATCTTAGTCGGAAAGGTAACTCCGAAGGGAGAAACTGAGCTGACTGCAGAAGAAAGACTTCTTCGCGCGATCTTCGGTGAGAAGGCAAGAGAAGTCCGCGATACATCCTTAAAGGTGCCGCACGGCGCTTACGGAACCATCATCGACGCAAAACTCTTCACAAGAGAGAACGGCGACGAGCTTGCTCCTGGCGTAAACGAGACAGTCCGCATCTACATCGCACAGAAACGTAAGATCTCTGTCGGTGATAAGATGGCCGGCCGTCATGGTAACAAGGGTGTTGTCTCCCGTGTACTTCCGGTAGAGGATATGCCGTTCCTTCCGAATGGCCGTCCGCTCGATATCGTATTAAACCCGTTAGGCGTGCCGTCCCGAATGAACATCGGACAGGTCCTCGAGATCCACTTAAGCCTTGCTGCAAAGGCACTCGGCTTTAACGTTTCCACACCGGTATTCGATGGCGCGGACGAGAACGATATCCAGGATACACTGGAGCTTGCAAATGATTATGTAAATATGGAATGGGATGCATTCCAGGAGAAGTATAAGGATATCCTTCGTCCGGATGCGATGGAATACCTCGGCGAGCACCTTGACCATCGTGCTCTCTGGAAAGGCGTTCCGATCAGCCGTACCGGTAAAGTACAGCTCCGCGACGGACGTACAGGTGAATACTTCGATGGTCCGACTACGATCGGACACATGCACTACCTGAAGCTGCATCACCTGGTTGATGATAAGATCCATGCCCGTTCCACAGGTCCATACGCACTGGTAACACAGCAGCCGTTAGGTGGTAAAGCACAGTTCGGCGGACAGCGTTTCGGTGAGATGGAGGTTTGGGCTCTTGAGGCTTACGGTGCGGCTTACACCCTTCAGGAGATCCTGACTGTGAAGTCCGATGATGTTGTAGGACGTGTAAAGACCTACGAGGCGATCATCAAGGGCGAGAACATTCCGGAGCCGGGTATTCCGGAGTCCTTCAAGGTACTCTTAAAAGAGTTACAGTCTCTCGGACTGGACGTAAGAGTGCTGCGTGACAACGGTGAAGAGGTCGATATGTCTGAGAACATCGACTACTCCGATACCAACTATGACCTTCGTTCCATCATCGAGGGAGACCGCCGCTACAACGATAAGGAAGACTTATCCGACTACGGATTCCAGAAGCAGGAATTCAAGGGCGACGAGCTTGTCAATGTGGAAGACGATGACTATACAAACGACGGTGCCAAAGACGACTATGTCGATGACGATTATACCGAGGATGACGACAAATAATTAGAAGGGAGTACCGTTCATGCCTGAGACAAATGAAACTTATCAGCCGATGACATTCGACGCGATCCGTATCGGACTTGCCTCTTCGGAAAAGATTCTGGAATGGTCCCATGGTGAGGTTAAGAAACCGGAGACCATCAACTACAGAACCTTAAAGCCGGAGAAAGACGGTCTGTACTGTGAGAGAATCTTTGGACCGACCAAGGACTGGGAGTGTCATTGTGGTAAATACAAGAAAATCAGATATAAAGGTGTTATCTGTGACCGCTGCGGCGTTGAGGTAACAAAATCCAGCGTCCGCCGTGAGCGTATCGGACACATTGCGCTTGCTGCTCCGGTATCCCATATCTGGTATTTTAAAGGTATTCCGAGCCGTATGGGCCTGATTCTGGATATCTCTCCGAGAGTCCTCGAGAAAGTCCTGTACTTCGCTTCCTATATCGTTCTGGATGCCGGCAATACCGGCCTTCAGTTAAAGCAGGTCCTTTCTGAGAAAGAGTACCGTGATGCTGTTGAAAAGTACGGCTACGGCACATTCCGTGTGGGAATGGGTGCTGAGGCTGTTCAGGAACTTTTAAAGAATATCGATCTGGATAAAGACTCCGAAGAGCTTAGAAAAGCTCTCCAGGAGGCATCCGGACAGAAGAGAGCGAGAATCATCAAACGTCTTGAGGTCGTAGATGCATTCCGCAGCTCCGGAAACAGACCGGAGTGGATGATCATGAATGTGATTCCGGTTATCCCGCCGGATATCCGTCCGATGGTTCAGCTTGACGGTGGACGTTTCGCGACATCCGACTTAAATGACTTATACAGAAGAATCATCAACCGTAACAACCGTCTTGCAAGACTTCTTGAGCTCGGTGCTCCGGATATTATCGTCCGCAACGAGAAGAGAATGCTTCAGGAGGCCGTTGATGCCCTGATCGATAATGGCAGACGCGGCAGACCGGTTACAGGTCCTGGAAACCGTGCATTAAAGTCCCTTTCCGATATGTTAAAGGGTAAACAGGGACGTTTCCGTCAGAACCTTCTCGGTAAGCGAGTTGACTATTCCGGACGTTCCGTTATCGTCGTTGGACCGGAACTTAAGATCTATCAGTGCGGTCTCCCGAAGGAGATGGCGATCGAGCTCTTCAAACCGTTCGTTATGAAGGAACTCGTTGCTAACGGAACCGCACATAACATCAAGAACGCGAAGAAGATGGTTGAGCGCCTCCAGACAGAGGTCTGGGACGTACTTGAGGATGTAATCAAAGAGCATCCGGTTATGTTAAACCGTGCTCCTACTCTTCACCGTCTTGGTATTCAGGCGTTCGAGCCGATCCTTGTAGAAGGTAAGGCGATCAAGCTTCATCCGCTCGTTTGTACCGCATTCAACGCGGACTTCGATGGAGACCAGATGGCGGTTCACCTTCCGCTTACCATGGAAGCACAGGCAGAGTGCCGCTTCCTTCTTCTCTCCCCGAACAACCTGTTAAAGCCGTCTGATGGTGGTCCGGTAGCCGTTCCTTCCCAGGATATGGTTCTCGGTATCTACTATCTGACACAGGAGAGACCGGGCGCAAAGGGCGAGGGAATGTTCTTCAAGAGCCCGAACGAAGCACTTCTTGCATATGAGAACGGTGCCGTTACTCTTCACGCAAGAATCAAAGTCCGTGTGACAAAGACTCTTCCGGATGGAAGAACAATGACTGGTATCGTTGATACAACTGTCGGACGTATCCTCTTCAACGAGATCATCCCGCAGGATCTTGGATTTGTAGACAGAACGATCCCGGGCAACGAGTTAAAGCCGGAGATCGATTTCCTCGTAAAGAAGAAACAGTTAAAGCAGATCCTCGAGAAAGTCATCAATACACACGGAGCGATCCAGACAGCGATCACCCTGGACGATATCAAGGCGATCGGTTACAAGTACTCCACAAGAGCAGCTATGACCGTATCTATTTCCGATATGACTGTCCCGGCAACAAAGAAGCAGCTCCTCGCAGACGCAGAAGCTACCGTTGACCGTATCGCTAAGAACTTCCGCCGTGGTCTTATTACAGAGGAAGAGCGTTACAAAGAAGTTATCGATGTATGGAAAGCAACCGATGACCAGCTGACACATGACCTTCTGACAGGTCTTGATAAATACAACAACATCTTCATGATGGCGGACTCCGGAGCCCGTGGTTCCGATAAGCAGATCAAGCAGCTTGCCGGTATGCGAGGACTCATGGCGGATACGACCGGTCACACGATCGAACTCCCGATCAAGTCCAACTTCCGTGAAGGTCTTGACGTACTTGAGTACTTCATCTCCGCACATGGTGCGAGAAAAGGTATGTCCGATACCGCTCTTCGTACAGCCGACTCCGGTTACCTGACAAGACGTCTTGTTGACGTATCCCAGGACCTTATCATCCGTGAGACAGACTGCTGTGAAAGCAAGGGAACGATCCCGTACATGGAGATCGAGGGCTTTACGGACGGTAAAGAGACCATCGAGACGCTGCAGGAGAGATTGACAGGCAGATATATCGCTGAGACGATCACAGATCCGGATACCGGAGAAGTTGTTGTTAAGGCTAACCATATGTGTACACCGAAACGTGCCGCAGCCGTTATCAAGGTTCTTGAGAAGCTCGGCAGAAATACTGTTAAGATCCGTACAGTCCTGACATGTAAGTGCCATATCGGTGTCTGCTCCAAGTGCTACGGCGCAAACATGGCGACAGGCCAGCCGGTACAGGTCGGAGAGGCTGTTGGTATCATTGCCGCACAGTCCATCGGTGAGCCTGGTACACAGCTGACCATGCGTACATTCCACTCCGGCGGTGTTGCCGGCGGCGATATCACACAGGGTCTTCCCCGTGTCGAGGAGCTTTTCGAGGCCAGACGCCCGAAGGGACTTGCGATCATCGCTGAATTCGGTGGTGTTGTTACAATTAAAGATACAAAGAAAAAACGTGAGATCATCGTTACGGACCAGGAGACAGGAAACTCCAAGACTTATCTGATCCCCTATGGTTCCAGAATCAAAGTTGCGGACGGACAGGTTCTCGAGGCCGGCGACGTTCTTACAGAGGGTAGCATCAACCCGCACGACCTGTTAAAGGTTAAGGGCGTTCGTGCCGTACAGGATTACATGATCCGTGAGGTACAGCGTGTTTACCGCTTACAGGGTGTAGAGATCAACGATAAGCATATCGAGATGATCGTGCGTCAGATGTTAAAGAAGATCCGTGTCGAGGAGAGCGGCGATTCCGACGTTCTTCCGGGCGTATCCATGGATGTTCTTGATTTCAACGAGATGAACGAGGAGCTCATCGCTGCAGGCAAACAGCCGGCAGAGGGCAAACAGGTCATGCTCGGTATCACAAAGGCATCCCTTGCAACCGATTCCTTCTTATCCGCCGCATCCTTCCAGGAGACCACAAAGGTTCTTACTGAGGCTGCGATCAACGGTAAGGTCGATCACCTGATCGGTCTGAAAGAGAATGTTATTATCGGTAAGCTGATCCCGGCTGGTACCGGAATGAAGCGTTACCGCAATATCAAGCTCAGCACAGGCGAGATCGAGGATAAGATCCAGGAGCAGGAAGCACCGGTTGCTGAAGAGCCGCAGGAGGAGACGGATGCTCCGCTTGAGGAAGCAGATAAAATCATTCTCAACGAGGATGATACACAGGATGTCGATGAGTGATCGGTATTTTGACAAATAAATATATCGGAAAGCTTTCTGGAAACAGGAACTTTTCCGTATGCTGAGGCATATAAGAACAGCGAGGAGAACATGAAAGATCATGTTTTTCCTCGCTGTTTGAGTATACAGATGGTTAGAAGAAAGCAACTTGTAACGATTCGGCGGGCCGATGGGCTTTCTGTGCTGAATGTGAGAAGACCTGAATTACAATTTCTTGATTTTTGGCTTGGCGCGGCAAGTGTGCGGACCGATGGAGGTGTTTTACATGATTACGATACTGTCCGGCTTATTTATTAAAAACAGAGATCAATTCGGGAACAGCGATGTGCGCCGTGCCTACGGCATGCTCTGCAGTATTGTGGGCATCGCGCTCAATGTATTTCTGTTTGCCGGAAAATATCTGGCGGGTGTGATCAGTGGATCCATCGCTATTACGGCGGATGCATTCAATAACCTGTCAGATGCAGGATCATCCTTTATCTCTCTTGTGGGATTTAAATTTTCCGGCATGAAGGCTGACGCGGATCACCCCTTTGGACACGGGCGCATCGAGTATGTCTCCGGATTTGGAGTTTCCATGGTCATCATTCTCATGGGAATCGAGCTTTTCAAAACTTCCATAGAGAAGATCTTTCATCCGGAGCCGGTGGAGACAGGTGCTCTGGCGGTGGGGATCCTTGTGGTCTCCATCTGTGTAAAGGGATACATGTGCTTTTACAATCGGACAGTCGGCAAAAAGATCCAGTCGGAGACAATGAAAGCGACGGCTATGGACAGTATGAGCGATTCCATCGCGACAACGGCGGTTCTGATCTCCATGGCTGTGGCCCATGTGACAGGCATTAGTATCGATGGATGGTGTGGCTGCCTTGTGGCATGCTTTGTATTGTATGCAGGATTTGGCGCGGCGAAGGATACCCTGAATCCGCTTCTCGGAGAACCGCCTTCCAGAGAATTTGTAAATGAGATCAGGACGATCGTTATGGCTCATCCTGAGATCCTTGGGATCCATGATCTAGTGGTCCACGATTACGGCCCGGGGAGACGCATGATCTCCCTTCACGGGGAAGTGTCCGGGGATTGCGATATCTTCGAGATCCACGATGTGATCGATCGGATCGAGAAAGAATTGAAGGAAAAACTTGGCTGTGAGGCCGTGATCCACATGGATCCGATCGTGGTGAATAACGAGGCGATCAATGAGACAAAAAAGGAAGTTGTTGACATGATCAACGAACATTTTCCGGGCGTCACCATCCATGATTTCCGCATGATCCAGGGTCCAACCCATACGAACCTGATCTTCGATGCGGTGGTCCCATTCCAGTATGGGAAAACGAACGAAGAGGTAAAACAGGGGATCGAGAAACTGATCTCAGAGAAATGGGATGATTATTACGCAGTCATACAGGCAGAGCAGTCATATCTGGAATAAAGAAAAAAGATTGAATCCGGCAGAGTGTGCAGAAGCGCTTTGCCGGATTTTTGCAGTTAAAGAAAACGTAAGAAGTCTACAGGAAAAAGGGTTTGCGATTGCATGGTTGAACTGCTATACTTGAGATATGGAACTCACGGAAGTATGTGGGCAGATGGGTGACAGAACAGGCGCTCCGGCATCTGGAAACTTGTGCAGATGACCGACGCGGTTGTTGAATTTTAAGGAGGTCTCTCTTATGAAAAAGTGGAAAATGATCCTTACTGCAGCGATGCCGTTAGCAATGGCACTGTCCTTCCCAGCATTCGCGGGAGAATGGCACGAGGATATGAACGGCAGGTGGTATGAGAACGATGACGGTTCCTACTGCCGGAACGGCTGGGACTGGATCGATGGTGATCATGATGGCTGGGCACAGTGCTATTATTTTGGAAATTCCGGTTATCTGCAGATGAATGCCGGATATGCGCAGACAAATACGGGTCATGCGGACGGATATGAGATCGACAAAAATGGTGCCTGGAGCGTAAATGGTGTTACCCAGGTAAAGGCAGTTCCGACCGCTGTCGCGGAGAACGATCCGGAGGCGCTGAAGGTCTATGAGGAAGCACAGCAGCTTAGCGAGTCTCTCCCGAGCGCGAATATCGATGTGGACTATACGATCACCATGTCTTATCTCGGACAGAATATTGATATGTCCATGAATATGAAGCTGATGATGAAAGAGGACGCGAACGGAGACATGCAGTTTGTATGCAAGGGTACCGCGGATACGCTTGGAACCGCAGTGCCGATCGATATGTTCTACACAGACGGATACATGTATGTGAACACTATGGGCATCAAGTACAGGCAGGCCATGGATCTGGAAGCTGCGAAAGCTCAGGCCACACAGATCAACATGGATCTGGATACGGATGTTGTCAAAGGCTTGAGAATGTATACAAGCGGTGACACAAGGAAACTTGCATTTACTATTGATGACCAGAAGATGAACGAGATCCTGACCGCAGTTACCAGCGCGACCGCAGAGACCTACAAGGAGCTTGGGGTCACTCTGGACATGAAGGTCAATGAGTCGAACGGCGAGATGACGGTCAACAAAGATGGCTATTGCGAGGCTATGAAGATGTTTATGGACTACGGAATGAGTGTCACAGATCATACAACATCCGAAGCTGATGAGATGAACTATAAGATGGATATCAATATGACATATAAGAATCCGGGCAAGGAAGTTTATTTTGAGATCCCATCTACAGATGGCTACGAAGATATTGCTGTGGCTTATGTGGCAGATGCGGAATAGGGGCAGTAGAATCGGAACCGGTCTGGCTCGTTAAAAAGTGAAGTGTAAATGGCGCTGGTTTGCGTATGGCTGAGAGGTCATGGCAGATCAGCGCCTTTTTGTGCCACAGGAAATCCCTGTTCACAGATGGAAGCGGCAGGCTTTGCAGAAATGGAGTTTCAACTGTAATGAGATCTGCCCGTTGATGCGTTTGGGAGAATAACAGATTGGAGCATCTCTCATATATTAAGATAGAAGAAACAGGACAAAGAGGGGGAGATTATGGTATCCATCAGCCTATGCATGATCGTGCGCAATGAGGAAAAGGTCCTCGGAAGATGCCTGTCCTGCGTGCGGGGATTTGCGGATGAGATCATAATTGTGGACACGGGATCTACGGACCGGACGAAGGAGATCGCATTTTCTTTTACGGACAAGGTTTATGATTTTAAATGGAAGGATGACTTTGCAGCGGCGAGAAATTTTGCGTTTTCCAGGGGAACGGGGGATTACCTGTTCTGGCTGGATGCAGATGATGTGATAAGGCAGGAAGAGTGGAGAAAACTGATGGATCTGAAAAGACGGCTGGATATGGAACGGCCGGATGTAGTGATGATGAAATACGCGGTTGGATATGACGGGGATGGCGCACCGTCATTTTTCTTTTATAGAGAACGTCTTTTAAGGCGGTGCGGAAAAGCCGTATGGAAAGGGCGCATCCATGAGGCGGTGGAACCCTTTGGAAAAGTAGTGCGGGAAGATATCATGATCGAGCACCGGAAAGTGGGGACAGGGGATCCGGACAGGAATCTTCGGATATTTGAGCAGATGCTCCGGGAGAAGGGGAAATTATCTCCGCGGGATCAGTATTATTATGGAAAGGAATTATATTATCACAGAAGATATCGGGATGCTGCTTCCGTATTTTCGGAATATCTGGAACTGCCGGATGGCTGGCGGGAAGACCGGGTGGATGCCTGCAGGCATGGAGCGTACTGTATGTACCGGATCGGGGACCGGGACCGGGCACTAAAGTTTCTGCTTTCCGGACTTTCTGAGGGGATCCCGAAGCCGGAGCTCTGCTGTGATCTCGGATGGTGGTTCTTCTCGGCCAGGCGCTATCGCGACGCAATTTTCTGGTACGGGCAGGCAGTCCGGACCGGAAGGTGGACCGGGGAGGACGGTTTCGTGATGCCGGAGTGCCGGGGATATATTCCGTATCTGCAGATGTGTGTCTGCTACGACAGGCTGGGGGAATGGAAAACGGCGGAACGGTATAATGAGCTGGCGGAGAGGTGCCGGCCGGGGACGGAGACATGCCGGTTAAACAGGAAATATTTTGAGAAAAGAAAAGTGCAGCAAATTGAACGGAGACAGAGAGGTGACAGCCGGAGTTTTGGACAAAAAATCGCAGAAGTAGCAGTTTCGGACGGGCAGCATAGATTATAGTAAGCGAACAACCTGTATGGGATGTCCGCAAGGAAAATATGCTGAAAGGGGAATTGATCATGCGCAATTATGAATATGATTTCTGGGAGAACGAGGACTGCAGAGCAGAGAGCTGCCGGGGCGGAGACGAGAGAGGACATTGGGATGGGAACTGTTGCTGCGGCCGAGACGGAAGAGACCGCTGGGACGGAACGCAGGGCTGTGGCGGAGATGGAAGAGGTGGCTGCGGTGGGAATTGTGGCTGCGGAGGAAACAGAAGAGGCGGCTGTGGCGGAAATTGCGGAAGCGGCTGGGGATATGGCTGGAGACACGGAACCTGCTGCTGCCGGGGACCGCAGGGTCCGAGAGGCCCTCAGGGATGCCCGGGGCCTGAAGGACCGAGAGGTCCACAGGGGTTTCCGGGATTTGACGGAGCGCCGGGAGCGACAGGCCCGATGGGCCCGATGGGTCCGGCAGGAGCGCCGGGGGTGACAGGTCCGATGGGCCCGATGGGTCCGGCAGGAGCAGTGGGAGCGACAGGTCCGATGGGTCCGATGGGTCCGGCAGGAGCGCCGGGAGCGACAGGTCCGATGGGCCCGATGGGTCCGGCAGGAGCAGTGGGAGCGACAGGCCCGATAGGCCCGATGGGTCCGGCAGGAGCAGTGGGAGCGACAGGTCCGATGGGCCCGATGGGTCCGGCAGGAGCAGTGGGAGCGACAGGTCCGATGGGTCCGATAGGTCCGGCAGGAGCAGTGGGAGCGACAGGTCCGATGGGCCCGATGGGTCCGGCAGGAGCAGTGGGAGCGACAGGTGCGATGGGTCCACAGGGGCCAACCGGTCCGACAGGTCCCGCAGGGACAGTGACAGCGGCCGCTCCGGTGGCAAATGCCACAGACTCGGAGAACGTGGTGAATCAGTTTAATGAATTACTTGCAAATCTGAGAACGGCTGGACTTCTGGCACCCAATCCCTAACGAAGGATAGATTAAAAGAGGAGACCGCAGATGCGGTCTCCCTCAGGATCGAAAGAGATTTGTAACGGTTCAGCCCGGGAGCGGTATCGTTCCAGAATGTGTATCGGATGTGGACTAAATCGCATCGGGGGGGATCAAATCGCACCGGGGTCTTGCATGAAGATTTCCGGTATGGTAAAATTCTGTCTGAAAATATACAGTGCTTGTAACAGTTCAGTACCTTTACAGTTGCGGGCAAAAATCTATTCCGGACCGGCTGTGCGATGGGATTATTGACACTGCCGGAACGCAGAAGGAGGAAAAAGTCATGAAAGAAACATGGAACGTCCTCGACCCGGACGAGTATGTAAAACACAATCCATTTATGGGATATACCAATATGAAGATTGAAAAGATCTCCCCGGAATGCAGTGAGATCAGTATGAAGATCACTCACGGCGTGACAAACCTGATGGGCATGGTCCATGGCGGAATGCTCTATGCTCTGGCAGATGTGGTAACAGGCCTCACGGCCAGAGCCGACGGAAGAAAATATGTGACCCAGAGCGCCCATATAAACTTTATCCGGAACGTATCGGAAGGAACGGTCTATGCAAAAGGCATCCTGATCCGCCGCGGCAGATCCATCACAATCGTCCGCAGTGAAGTGACAGATGAAAAGGGAGATCTTCTCGCTGATGTGACCGTGGACATGTTCTGTCTTGGAGAGTAGTCTCCTGGCAGGAGAAAAACAGGCCAAACCTGTCAAAATCACAAGAGATAAATTTGAGACAACTCATCCAGGCGTGTCATGATCGAAAAACGCCGTATTTTCAAAGAAAATTTAAGGTTTCTCCTTGACATGCAGAAAAACTCTGTATATAATAATGGGGCGTGCATCGGGTACGTCCCGTTTTTTGTGCGCATAAAGGCTGAAAGCAGCAACCAACAGTCAATATCACAGGAGGTGAAAAGAATGCCAACATTTAACCAGTTAGTAAGAAAAGGTAGAGAGACATCTGTAAAGAAATCTACAGCTCCGGCACTCCAGAAAGGATACAATTCCCTTCATAAGAAAGCCACAGATACATCTGCTCCGCAGAAGAGAGGTGTATGCACAGCTGTTAAGACTGCAACTCCTAAGAAGCCGAACTCCGCTCTTAGAAAGATTGCCAGAGTACGTCTTTCCAACGGTATTGAAGTAACAAGCTATATCCCGGGTGAGGGACATAACCTTCAGGAGCACTCCGTTGTTCTGATCCGTGGTGGTCGTGTTAAGGACCTTCCGGGTACCAGATACCACATCATCAGAGGTACTCTTGATACTGCAGGCGTTGCCAACAGAAGACAGGCTCGCTCCAAGTACGGCGCAAAGAGACCGAAAGATAAAAAATAATTGCGAAGCAATTATTGCTACTCAAACGTAGCGAAGCGGAGTTCGAGTTTCCCGTCTTAAGTGGCGGTCGATAGAAACTTGAACAACCGCATAGGGATCACTAACAGGAATAAAGTGAATGCGTACAACGCATATTAGTGCCGGTGGTATTTGACCTGTGGTTGCAGGAGATAGATAGAAAACCGCGCGCGAACACATTTTATGGAAACATGTGAGTACCGATGATATAATTTTTATAATTAAGGAGGGAAGTAACGTGCCACGTAAAGGACATACTCAGAAAAGAGACGTATTAGCAGACCCGCTTTACAGCAACAAAGTTGTAACCAAGCTGATCAACAACATCATGCTTGATGGTAAGAGGGGCGTTGCTCAGAAAATTGTTTACGGCGCTTTCGAAGAGGTCGCTGAGAAGACCGGTAAGGACGCTGTAGAAGTATTTGAAGAGGCTATGAACAACATCATGCCGGTTCTCGAAGTTAAGGCAAAACGTATCGGTGGTGCAACATACCAGGTACCGATCGAGGTTAAGCCGGAGAGAAGACAGGCATTAGGCCTTCGCTGGATCACTCTCTATTCCCGTAAGAGAAGCGAGAAGACCCAGGTAGAGAGACTTGCAAACGAGATTATGGATGCAGCTAACAACACTGGCGCATCTGTAAAGAAGAAAGAGGAAATGCATAAGATGGCTGAGGCTAACAAGGCATTTGCTCACTACAGATTCTAATAGGAGGAAAAATCCTTGGCTGGAAGAGAATATCCGTTAGAGAGAACCAGAAATATCGGAATCATGGCTCATATCGATGCTGGTAAGACAACAACGACAGAGCGTATCCTTTATTATACTGGTATTAACTATAAGATCGGTGATACTCACGAAGGTACAGCTACCATGGACTGGATGGAGCAGGAGCAGGAGAGAGGTATCACGATCACATCCGCAGCTACGACTTGTCACTGGACACTCCAGGAAAAGACAAAGCCGAAGGCTGGCGCACTTGAGCACCGTATCAACATCATCGATACACCAGGCCACGTAGACTTCACTGTTGAGGTTGAGCGTTCCCTCCGTGTACTTGATGGCGCTGTTGGCGTTTTCTGTGCAAAGGGTGGTGTAGAGCCGCAGTCCGAGAACGTATGGCGTCAGGCTGATACCTACAACGTACCGAGAATGGCATTCATCAACAAGATGGATATCCTTGGTGCAAACTTCTACGGCTGTGTAGATCAGATCCGTACAAGACTTGGCAAGAACGCGATCTGCATCCAGCTCCCGATCGGTAAGGAAGACGAGTTCAAGGGAATCATCGACCTCTTCGAGATGAAGGCTTACATCTACAATGATGATAAGGGCGATGATATCTCCGTAACAGACATTCCGGAAGATATGGCAGATGATGCAGAGCTTTACCACAGCGAACTCGTTGAGAAGATCTGCGAGCTCGATGATGACCTCATGATGCAGTATCTTGAGGGTGAGGAGCCGACCGTTGATGAGATGAAGAAGGTTCTTCGTAAAGCAACCTGCGAGTGTCAGGCAATTCCGGTATGCTGCGGTACAGCATACAGAAACAAAGGCGTACAGAAGCTCCTTGATGCGATCATCGAGTACATGCCGTCTCCGCTTGACATCCCGCCGATCAAGGGCGTTGACCTTGAGGGCAACGAAGTAGTTCGTCATTCTTCCGATGATGAGCCGTTCTCCGCACTTGCATTCAAGATCATGACAGACCCGTTCGTAGGTAAACTTGCATTCTTCCGTGTTTACTCCGGAACAATGAACTCCGGTTCCTACGTATTAAACGCAACAAAAGATAAAAAAGAGCGTGTTGGCCGTATCCTTCAGATGCATGCGAACAAGAGACACGAGCTTGACAAGGTTTACTCCGGTGATATCGCCGCTGCAGTTGGATTCAAGTCCACAACAACCGGTGATACAATCTGTGACGAGCAGCATCCGGTAATCCTTGAGTCCATGGTATTCCCGGAGCCGGTTATCGATATCGCAATCGAGCCGAAGACAAAAGCCGGACAGGATAAGATGGGCGAGGCTCTTGCAAAGCTTGCTGAAGAGGACCCGACATTCCGTGTTCATACTGATACAGAAACAGGCCAGACCATCATCTCCGGTATGGGTGAGCTGCATCTGGAAATCATCGTTGACCGTCTCCTTCGTGAATTCAAGGTAGAGGCTAACGTTGGTGCTCCGCAGGTTGCTTATAAAGAGACAATGACTAAGGCTGTTGACGTAGACAGCAAGTACGCGAAGCAGTCTGGTGGTCGTGGACAGTACGGTCACTGTAAAGTACACTTCACACCGATGGATCCGAACGGCGAAGAAACATTCAAGTTCACTTCTTCCGTTGTCGGCGGTGCTATTCCGAAGGAATACATTCCGGCTGTCGGCGAAGGTATCGAAGAGGCTACAAAGGCCGGTATCCTTGGCGGATTCCCGGTACTCGGCGTAGCTGCAGATGTATATGATGGATCTTACCATGAGGTCGACTCTTCCGAGATGGCATTCCACATCGCTGGTTCCATGGCATTCAAGGATGCTATGGCGAAAGGTAACCCGGTACTTCTTGAGCCGATCATGAAGGTAGAGGTTACAATGCCTGAGGAGTACATGGGCGACGTTATCGGTGACGTTAACGCACGTCGTGGACGTATCGAGGGTATGGAAGATATCGGCGGCGGCAAGATGGTTAAAGCATATGTTCCGCTTGCTGAGATGTTCGGCTACTCCACAGACCTTCGTTCCAGAACACAGGGTCGTGGTAACTACTCCATGTTCTTCGAGAAATACGAGCAGGTACCGAAGAGCGTTCAGGAGAAGATCATCGCTGAGAGAAAGGGCGCTGCGAAATAATCCCACGGGATTATTTCCGGTTTCCTCTTGCATATAGCAAGAATAGGCTTGAAAAAATTTTTCGAATAGAATATAATAGTATTCAGCCTAAGTTAAATATGATAGCCCAATGGGCGCAAAATTAAGGAGGACGTTTTAAAATGGCAAAAGCTAAGTTTGACAGAACCAAACCGCATTGTAACATTGGTACCATTGGACACGTTGACCATGGTAAAACAACATTAACAGCAGCAATCACAAAAGTTCTTGCAGCAAGAGTTGCAGGTAATACAGCTACAGATTTCGAGAACATCGATAAAGCTCCGGAAGAGAGAGAGCGTGGAATCACTATCTCTACTGCACACGTTGAGTACGAGACAGAGAAGAGACACTATGCACACGTTGACTGCCCAGGCCATGCTGACTATGTAAAGAACATGATCACTGGTGCTGCTCAGATGGATGGTGCTATCCTCGTTGTAGCTGCTACTGATGGTGTTATGGCTCAGACAAGAGAGCACATCCTGCTTTCCCGTCAGGTAGGCGTACCGTACATCGTAGTATTCATGAACAAGTGCGATATGGTTGACGATCCGGAGCTTCTTGAGCTCGTAGAGATGGAGATCAGAGATCTTCTTAACGAGTATGAGTTCCCGGGCGACGACACTCCGATCATCCAGGGTTCTGCTCTTAAGGCTCTTGAGGATCCGATGGGCGAGTGGGGCGACAAGGTTATGGAGCTTATGGACGCTGTTGACAGCTACATTCCGGACCCGGTTCGTGACACAGATAAGCCGTTCCTTATGCCGATCGAGGATGTATTCACAATCACAGGTCGTGGTACAGTTGCTACAGGCCGTGTAGAGCGTGGTACTCTTAAACTCAACGATGAGGTTGAGATCGTTGGTATCCACGAGGAGACTCGTAAGACAGTTGTAACTGGTATCGAGATGTTCCGTAAACTTCTTGATCAGGCTCAGGCTGGTGATAACATCGGTGCTCTTCTTCGTGGTGTTCAGAGAACTGAAATCCAGAGAGGACAGTGCCTTGTTAAACCGGGTTCTGTAAAGTGCCACAAGAAATTCACAGCTCAGGTTTACGTTCTTACTAAAGACGAGGGCGGCCGTCATACACCGTTCTTCAACAACTATCGTCCGCAGTTCTACTTCAGAACAACAGACGTTACAGGCGTTTGCGAGCTTCCGGAAGGTACAGAGATGTGCATGCCGGGCGACAACGTTGAGATGACAATCGAGCTTATCCATCCGGTAGCTATGGAGCAGGGTCTTCGTTTCGCTATCCGTGAGGGCGGCAGAACTGTTGGTTCCGGTAGAGTTGCTACAATCATCGAGTAATTATCGGATATAATACCGAGGTGCAAAAAGTTTTTTAAGAGGAGTTCAGGAATGAGTAAGCTCATTCCTGAGCGGATCGTGAAATAACTTTTTATAGCGCTGTTAAGCGCGGCTTCCTGGACGCAAAGCGGACAAGAAGATGGCACCGAGAAAAAATAAATATAGTATCTCCGTGAGATATTTGTGTCCAAGCGTAAGATGCCCGCAGAACTTTGTTCTGCGGGTTTTTCTGACGCATAAAAACGGTAGATACTATGTTGCCGGTGTCCGATTTTTGATTTTGCCATGGAAGAAAAGATTACACGCACCTAACTGATTTTATACTTGACTAACCAATAGTTTGAGGAGTATCCTATGAATAGGAGATACAAAACGGATAAATTTATATAAATTTACAGACAATATTCAATAAAACAATTGTGAGGCATAGAATCGGGGGCTTTATTATGCAGGCTTTATCAACGGCAAAATCAGGGAAACGTTATACAATTAAGTGGATGCTCGGGAACCAGAAGGTGATGGATTTTCTTCATCGCCACGATTTCTGCGAGGGAAACCCGATCGATGTGATCCTGCGGAACAATGACTGGATGATCATTGGAAATGACATGTGCAGAGTCGTGATCGGATGTGAAGTTGCGGATAGGATCCAGGTTTAAGGTGTATAAGTAATAGCAAATATGGCAGATGATTTTTTTATCATCTGCCATATTTACATATATGATAAAAAATGGGATATAGAAATTTTACCAAGTAAGTAGCAATTGATCATCTACGGTTTTGTTTATCATTTCTTTTCCAGTATTTTGAAGACGATCAATCATTGATGTTCCGCAATTAATTAATAATTTTCGTTCAAATAGGCCATCAGGAGGCGTAATAGAAATATCCGTTTTCTTAGAATCACGTAATCCATTTATTGAAAGTATAACTTTTGCTCCGCGATGTTTACATTCAGTGATTTTATACCATAGAGTGTCTATGCTAAAATCTTGTGCACCGTAAATAATACTTTGGGAGTGGGTATATGGAGGATCACAATAAACAACGTCGTTTATCCCGGCTCTATCCATTGCACTTGTATAACTTTCACATGTAAAAGAAGCTTTTTGTAATAAGGTATGCCATTGTTCTATTCTATGTTCGAATTTGTCAGGATTGATGGGAACATGAGGGCCACGTGGAGTGCTCATGAAACCGTCAGCTTTTCTGAAACGAATTACACCAGAGTAGCAGGTCCTTGATAATAAAAGAAAATCATATGGATTATGTTCTGAATTGAAACGTTCACGAATTTTTAAATAATGCTCATTTGGATTTTCATAGTATAACAAGATTTCTTTACGATAATAATCAATTAACTGTTGAGGATTATTTTTTGCTAAGGAAAAAATGTCAACAAGAAATGGAAGAATATCACTTCCATAGGCATGATTAAAATGTGGAAATAATTTATTAGAATCAGCATTCAATAATTCTGCTAAAACCGCACCACTACCAAGAAAAGGTTCGTAGTAATTCTGAAAGCTTTCTGGCATATATGAAATAATTGTTTCTGCAAAACGTTGTTTGTTTCCAATCCATTTTAGTAAAGCTGGTATCACAAGTATGACCTCCTGTAACTTATAGTCTGTAGACTTATAGTCAACATGCTTATTATAATAATTTTATATGGAGGTGTCAAGCCATGCAGACAGATATACAGAAATCATTTGGGAGTACGATTAGGAAGCTAAGGATTTCAAAAGGAATTTCGCAGGAGACATTTGCAGATCTTTGTAATCTGCATCGTACTTATATTAGTGATATAGAACTAGGTAAAAGAAATGTTTCATTAGAAAATATAGAACGAATTGCGATTGCCTTGCAGGTACCAATAACCAAACTATTTGAGGAGGTAGAAAATGAAATCATTTGAAGAATATAAGAATAAAGATTCATCTTTTTGGGCGTTTATTAAATTTATATCAGAGAATTTGAAATATTCTAAAAAAGGTTTTGTTATATCATATACACCAAAGCAAATAATGAAATTGTGTAAAAAGTATGGTATTTGTGCAGATGAAAAACTCATTATAGATGCAAGTAGATATTCGCAAAGGCGAGCAGACTTGTTAAATAATTATGTACAGTCAGTATTGATGACTGCAGGAGAGGCAAAAGAAGAATTTGAACCGTTATTAAAAATTCACCGGCTTATGGATTATTATTGCCAGCTACCATTAAATAAACAAAAAGGTGAAATGAAACAAATAGCCTATTTTACTGCAATAATTAATATATTAGCAGAAAAGACAATAAGGGAGCTTACAGGTTTAGAAGAATTGGGATTTGATGATGATCCAAGACAGTTATTATACATAGTTGATGATAATCATCAGATTGTAGGTGTTTCATCACGTAGATTTGATGGAGCATTTCCAAATACACAAAATCCTAAATTGGTGTGGGAGATTAAGGAATATTATTATAATCGATCATTTGGAAGTCGAATTGCAGATGGGGTGTATGAAACTCAATTAGACGGGTTTGAATTTAATGAAATTTTTAAAAGAATGGGGAAAAAAGTTTACCATGTTTTATTTATAGATTCGTACCACACTTGGTGGGATTTAGGTAAGTCCTATTTGTGCAGGGTAGTAGATGCTCTTAATAGTGGAATTGTGGATGAAGTAATCGTTGGGCGAGAGGTTTTTACTAGATGGCCTGAGTTATTAGAAGAAAAAGTAATGCATTAGTAATAAAGCATATAAAAACGCTATACCAATAGTCGACAGAATCGGAAAGTCATTTTTTGAGTTGTTAGATAAACAGATATTGAGAATATGGAAAGTGAAAAAAGTTCTCCCTGCCGGGAAACTGGATGACAACCCCGCCGCCTTATGTTATGCTTGAGACAGTATAAGGATCAGGAGGATATTTAGATGGTGAATATATACGGAACGCTGGGACCGGCGTGCGCAAGCGAGAAGGTGCTGGCGGAGATGTTTTCACTGGGAATGACAGGAATGCGGCTGAACCTGTCCCATGTTACGCTCGCAGAGTCAGGGGATCTGATTGGAAAGATGAAGCGCGCAGCAGAAAAATGCGGGGTAAAACCGCAGCTTCTCGTGGACCTTCAGGGACCGGAACTGCGAACTGGAACCATCTCTGAGCCTGTTTCGTTGAAGAATGGGGATATTGTAGAGATATGCGGAATCCCAGAAAAAGTGAAGGATTCCTCAGTAAGTGGGGCAGATAGAAAAGAAATCGCACAGAAATCTGAAAATAAAGATATCGAGAAAATACCAGCTGAGAAAAATACATTTGGAAAAGGTTCTGGAAACGCTGATCGGTCCCAAAATAAACGTGACCATGTGAAAGCACCTGGAGAGTATGCGAAGATCATGCTGCCGGAACTCACCTTCCCATACCTGATTCCGGGTCAGGAAGTTCTTCTGGACGATGGGAAGATCCATTTAAAAATTGTGGAAAAAGCGGAAAATGTGACCGAGAATGGTGGAGAAAACACTCAGGAAAAGCGTTATTTCGCAAAGGTCCTCTGGGGCGGTCTCCTAAAGAGCAGAAAGAGCGCGGCTCTTCCGGGCGCGAAGATCTATCCGCCGACGCTGACAAATTCTGACCTTGCAAACATTAAGATCGCAAAAGAGATGGGCGTGACCGGTGTCATGCAGCCATTTGTGAGAGATCACAGTGATTTGGAGCGCGTAAAAGAGGCGCTTCGGGAGGCGGGAGCGGAGGATATCAGGCTCTTCGCGAAGATCGAAAACATGGATGGCGTCCGGAAACTGGAGAAACTTCTTCCGGCGGCGGATGAGATCGTGATCGCCAGGGGTGACCTTGGAAATGCCGTTCATCTCTGGGACCTTCCGGGTGTCCAGCGCCAGATCTCCGAGAAGTGCCGGGCGGCGGGAAAGCCGTTCATGGTAGTGACCCAGATGCTGGCCTCCATGGAGCGTAGCCCTGTCCCGACCCGTGCGGAGGTAAATGATATCTTCCATGCTGTGATGGATGGCGCTGCTTCAATCATGGTGACAGGGGAGACTGCGGTCGGAGATTACCCGGTGGAAGTCATCCGGTATATGGTGAATACGGTGAGAAGCGCGGAGAAGGAAGAAAATAGATAAACAATTGCAAGTGTTTAACAAATTGATGCACTTGACGTGCGAAAAATCCAGAAAGAAAAAATAAGTAGAATGACTAGAAAGCGAAAAAATACGTTCCATATACGGCAGGTACGATTCTTTCATCCAGAGCTTAGAAAGAACCGTTGGCACACCGGGATGGAACGTATTTTTAAATGGGTGATGTAAGGGCGGAGCGTGTGGAAGACGAACTGGCTGGTCTCAGGGGTGACCGGGATGTGGGAGAGATCTACGAGAAGACCGAAATTGTTGTGGGTCATCCGCATCTCGGCGCCGAATTTTGCCGCGTATGGAGCCGGTTCCATGAGGGAGGCTTTGTCGGGAAAACTCATCCATTGGAGCGCACCGACGCGGAAATATTTGTGGATCGATTCATTCATAATTTTAAATGTAGTTCAGTATCGTAAGGAACGGAACATTTCCTTTCTCCTGGATAGCAAATGACGACAGGAATTTTTGAAATGAAATGTCACAGGAAATTCCAGATAATTTCCTGTGACACAGTGGCGCTAAAAAGCCTGATATGCCCAGTCAAAATTATTTCATGTTCACTACATGAACCGGTTTTCCGTTTAAGAACGCCCGGATATTCTCCACAGTGCAGTCCATGATCCGCCTGCGGCTTTCCTTCGGAGCCCATGAAATATGCGGGGTGATGATGCAGTTTGGAGCTTTTAAGAGCGGGTTGTCAGCCTTGATCGGCTCAGTGGAAACGACATCGAGACCGGCGGCAGCGACTTTGCCGGAAGCAAGCGCTTCTACGAGGTCCACCTCGTTGACAAGCTGCCCGCGGGCATTGTTCAGAAGAATCACGCCGTCCTTCATTTTCGCGATATTTTCCCGGTTGATGAGTCCTGCGTTTTCCGGGGTCAGATTGCAGTGCAGGGAGATCACGTCAGCCTTCGCGAAAAGCTCATCCTGGGTAACGTAATCCGCGATCGCGCGGCCGGATTCATTCGGGTAGAGGTCATAGGCGATGACGTTCATGCCGAGAGCTTTCGCGATGCGTCCCTCAGCCTGACCGATGCGCCCGAAGCCGATGATGCCCATGGTCTTTCCCTCCAGCTCGATCAGCGGATAGTCCCAATAGCACCAGTCAATGTTTTCAGCCCATTTTCCTTCATGGACAGTCTTGTCATGGTGGCCGATGTGATGGCAGATCTCAAGGAGAAGAGCGATGGAGAACTGGCTGACAGATGCGGTTCCGTATGTCGGAACATTTACGACAGGAATCCCTTTTTCAGCGGCGTAGTTATAGTCGATGACATTGTAGCCGGTGGCGAGAGCCGCGATCAGCTTGATACGCGGACACTTGTCGATGGTCTCACGGGAGATCGGGGTCTTATTTGTGATGATAATCTCGGCATCACCGATACGTTCAGTGATCAGAGGTGATTCTGTGAAGGAAGTTCTGTCATAGACGGTGAGGTCACCGAATTCTTTTAACGCGTTCCAGCTTAAATCGCCCGGGTTTTCTGTATATCCATCTAAAACTACAAGCTTCATATATAATCGTCTCCTTTTTTGAAAAAATTGTGGGCAGATAAAACACAGAAGAGTATCCGCCAAAAGGCTCAGAAAGTGAAAATATAAGTTTCATGCACCTGATTTGAGGCTGATAAAAATTTTGAGTTCCCAATTCCCGGTAGTCTTTCTCGGTTATGAAGTGCCTACAGGTTATAAAAACCATCGAAAGAAATCAAAGACCGCTATATTTATCTTAAATTTCCAATCTGAAACAGTCTAAGCACATTCTCTGCAGTATTCAGCAGATTCTCCTCCGCATGACTCATCACATCCTCCAACGACATGACGCCCGGAACCGTGTCGAAGATCGCATCGATCCCGAAATTATAAAGCGTTTCGCATCCGTCGCCTTTCGCCCCGGCGATGGCAACCACCGGAACATTCCTGACTTTTTTTGCGCGTTCCGCGACACCGACAGGAACTTTTCCCAGCGCGGACTGGAAGTCAATCCGTCCTTCGCCCGTAATTACAAGGTCCGCCTGCTTCACATGCTCATCGAAATCCGTGAGATCCAGAACCAGGTCGATTCCCGAGCAGATCGTCACCGGGAAATACGGGAGAATTCCGCAGAGCAGGCCGCCTGCCGCTCCGCTCCCGTCGGTGTCGGCGGCAGCGCAGTGGAGTTTATCCTTCAAAACTGCGGCATAGTGAGCGAGCGCCGCGTCAAGAATCTTCACCTGCTCCTCATCAGCCCCTTTCTGAGGTCCGAACACGGTAGCTGCTCCGAGGGCTCCGCAAAGGTGATTTTTTACATCGCAGGCAACCAAAAACTCGCATCCGGCGGCTTCCCTCAAAAGCCCATCCGTGGAGATCGAGGCAAGTTCCCTTAAGTGGACACCGCCTGGTTCCAGTTCCTTCCCATCCTTATCGAGAAACGAGATTCCAAGGGCGCCTGCCAGCCCGGCGCCGCCGTCGGTGGTGGCGCTTCCGCCGAGACCTAAGATGATCTTTTTAACTCTATGTTCCAGGGCGTGACGGATCAGCTCGCCCGTTCCAAAGGTGGACGCGTGCAGGGCATCCCGCTCCTCAGGTTTTAATAAGGTAAGTCCGGACGCCGCAGCGGTCTCGATCACGGCGCTGCCGTCCGGGAGAAGTCCATACTCGGCGGTTATTGGGCGCCCCAAAGGATCATGGGCAGGAACGCTGACTTTTGTTCCTTTCATGGCAGCAACCAAGGCATCAACGGTTCCCTCTCCGCCGTCAGCGACAGGAATATTTGTGATGGTCACATCCGGGATTACATTTTTTGCGGCACGTTCAATGGTATCGGTCACTTGTCTGGCAGAGCAGCTTCCCTTAAAGGAATCTGCGGCGATCAGTATGTTCATGTTCCATTCCTCCCTTGTATACACAGTAGAACCCCTGTATTGAGTGGCTGATAAAGCATGGATTTTAAGTCGAGAGCTTATACTTTCCGGTTAGTTCCGTATAGGAACAGGCTATTGAAATATTATCATTATAACAGAAAATCAGGGTACGAACATGTACCCTGATCAACTTACTGAAAAATATCGTTACAGTTCAGCCATTACATCTTCTTGTTTTCATATTCATGAAAACAAGAAGCTTGGTGGTTCCACCATATGCTG
>ENA-USUG01000242-USUG01000242.1-human-gut-metagenome-genome-assembly--contig:-NODE-242-length-86944-cov-7.577964_pt1 | contig 86944 bp, 57 predicted proteins | sample MGYA00250059_ERZ773394 | MGnify/ENA primary metagenome ERZ773394 (study PRJEB29103, sample SAMN06111957) | human gut metagenome | biome: human gut; feature: ankylosing spondylitis patient; material... | reverse complement strand
GTTACCGTCAGCGGCGACGGCTTCACCGCCACTCGGCAATTCGCTCCCGTGAAATAATATTGATCCGTTCCTTATTTCTGCTGATGGCGGCAAATGTTTCGTCTTCGATAAAGAAGTTAAGTTGTGTGGCAAAACGGATGCAGCGCATCATACGAAGCGGGTCGTCACTGAATGTGATGTCCGGGTCAAGCGGGGTACGGATAACTTTCTCTTTCAGGTCGTCTACTCCTCCGAAAGGATCGACAAGCTCTCCGAAACGTGCACTGTTCAGGCATACGGCAAGGGCGTTGATGGTGAAATCACGACGGTTTTGGTCATCCTCCAGTGTGCCGTCTTCCACAACGGGCTTACGGGAGTCATGTGAGTAAGATTCTTTTCGGGCACCTACGAATTCCACTTCCGTATCGTGGTATTTGACTTGCGCCGTACCGAAATTCTTAAATACGGAAACTTTGGCTCCTCTTCCAAGGTGTTTACCCAATGTCTCTGCCATCTTGATTCCACTGCCCACTACCACAACATCGATATCCTTGGACGGACGGTTCAGAAATATGTCACGTACATATCCGCCCACTACATAACATTCTAATCCAAGTTTATCTGCTGTCTCGGAAATTTGTTTGAATATCTTGTCACCAAAGTGTTTTTTCAATTCCTCTTGCTCCATAATCTGTCCGCTTCCCTGTGTCCTGTTAATAAAAAGGGAGTGCAAAAATACAATAATTCATTGATGTAATCGGTAAGTGTGCGGAATAAATTGTATTTTTGCGTTTATTAAATACATTTGTGGTATGAAGAAAATTGGACTTTTGGTTTTTTCGTTGTTATTATTGACGGCGTGTGACGACGGTGGTGAGAAGAAAGCACAATTGCGTCTGCAAAATGCACAAGAGGCGTTGGCCGGCGGAGATTTTAATGAGGCGAAACTTCAGATCGACAGCATCAAACTGCTTTATCCGAAAGCATTCGAAGCCCGAAAACAAGGTATCGCATTAATGCAGCAGGTGGAACTTAAAGAACAGCAGCAGACATTGACGTATCTGGACAGTATGTTGCAACAGAAAGAAAAGGAGTTCGAGGCAATAAAAGGAAACTATGTTTTAGAGAAAGATACGGCATATCAGGATATCGGTAATTATTTTTATCCGTCACAAACGGTGGAGAAAAACATCAACCGTACTTATCTCCGCGCACAGGTCAATGAACGTGGTCAAATGGCTTTGACTTCTATTTATTGCGGTAGTGGCAATATTCATCACACGGCTGTAAAAGTGAGTGTGAAAGACGGCAGTTTTGCGCAGACTCCGGTATCAAAGGATATTTATGAAACATCCGATTTGGGGGTGAAAACGGAGAAAGCGGATTATAAGTTGGGGGATGACGGTAATGTTATCGGATTTATTACGATTAATAAGGATAATAATATTAAAGTGGAATATCTCGGCGACCGTAATTATACGACTACCATGTCTCCTTCCGACCGCCTGGCTGTGGCCGAAGTTTATAATCTTGCGCAGATTCTGGCTTCTATTGAAGGCATAAAGAAAGAGATGAAAGAAGCTAATTTGAAAATAGAATTTGTAACTCGTAAAATACAGGAACGTAACTCCGGCGAGGCAAAGGAATAGAAAGTCTTAACTCCCTATCTTTTAGGCGCGGATTAGTTTTGACACAACCCTATTGTTTATAGACAATCTACCGTACAGTTAACTTCAAGCGTAAGTACGGTTTTATATCCGGTATGGAAATGTTCCAATCGTCCAAGGGAGCGATGTCTTACGCTCAAGGGAGCGTTAGCTAACGCTCCCTTGAGCGTAAGACATCGCTCCCTTAGGCGTAGAGCATCGCCCCCTTAGGCGTTTTCGGTCGGGACGGACTGAACTATTCGTAAACCTTATTATATAATGCAAATTCCCTATAAATGGGGATTGCCGCGTATCACTATAGCGAATATGCGGTGGTTTATTTTACCTATAATTAGTGATTGATTTGTTTTCTTTTTATGAAGACCTTTGCATCGATGTTTAGTAATATAATAATTGTTGCAAATTGAAAACATATTCATTCTTTTTATTATTCCTGTTTCTTTTTACTGTTTCCGTATCTGCACATAGATTTGGAGGGACTATGGTTTCCGGTAGAATTATTTCTACCGAGAAAGAGATAGTAGACTTTGCAACGGTTCACTTGAAAGGAACTAACTATGGAGGCATTACCAATCAAGAGGGACTTTACCATGTTGCTGCACCTGCGGGTAACTATCTGTTGGTAGTTTCGGCGATTGGCTATAAAACTGTAGAGCAAGCGGTAACCTTGGTAGATGGGCAAAGACTGAAACTGAATATAACGATAAGTCCGGAGACACACCAGTTGGACGAAGTGACGGTTGTCTCTACGGGTATCAGTCGGGTAAAACGTTCCGCATTCAACGCCGTAGCTGTGGATACGAAGGAGTTGCAGAATACGACGAAGAATTTGAGCGAAGCCCTTCAAAAGTTGCCGGGAATGAAACTTCGTGAGTCCGGCGGCGTAGGTTCGGATATGCAACTCATGTTAGACGGGTTCAGCGGAAAGCATGTCAAGGTATTTATTGACGGAGTACCACAGGAAGGAGCCGGTACAGCATTCGATTTGAATAATATCCCGGTCAACTTTGCCGAACGCATCGAAGTTTATAAAGGGGTGGTTCCGGTTGGTTTCGGTACGGATGCCTTGGGAGGTGTCATCAATATCGTTACCAATAAGCAAAGGCGTAACTGGTTTTTGGATGCTTCTTATTCCTATGGGTCTTTTAATACCCACAAGTCATATATAAACTTCGGGCAATCATTTAAGAATGGTTTTACATACGAGATAAATGCTTATCAAAACTATTCGGATAATAATTATTATGTTGATAATTGGGTGGAAGAGTTTAACCATGAGAACAATACTTCTACACAAGACGAGACTCTTATCCGCCGTGTAAAGCGTTTTAATGATACTTTCCATAACGAAGCTGTGATCGGAAAAATCGGTTTGGCGGGCAAATCATGGGCAGACCGTCTGTTCTTTAGTTTTGCCTACTCCCATTTCTACAAGGATATACAAACCGGGGTTTATCAGAGAATTGTATTCGGAGAGAAACACCGTTACGGTCATTCGTTTGTACCTTCTTTGGAATATACTAAGAAAGACTTGTTTACCAAAGGTCTGGATGTTACCGTAACTGCCAACTATAATCATAATCTCACTACGAATGTGGATACGGCGATGTGGAAATATAACTGGTATGGTGATCGTATTCCCAGGAAAACAGCGGGAGAACAGTCCAATCAATACAGTGAACAGAAAAACAAGAATTGGAATGCAACGTTTACAGCTGCTTATCGAATCGGCAATATTCATTCGTTTATCCTGAATCATGTGTTTAATTCGTTTGAACGTACCGGTCGAAGTCTGATTGAGACAAACTCGAAACTGGAGGATTTTGATGTCCCGACTAAAACCCGCAAGAATATAACCGGTCTTTCTTATCGTCTGATGCCTTCGGAACGTTGGAATCTTTCAGCTTTCGGGAAATATTATAATTCGCATAGCGAGGGAAACGTACAGTTAAATGATAATGGGAGCACCGACTATGTGAAACGGGATGTTCATTCATTCGGTTACGGAATTGCCGGTACTTATTTTCTTCTGAAAGATATACAGCTGAAACTCTCGTATGAAAAGGCGTTGCGCTTACCGAGCTCGAACGAACTTTTCGGTGATGGTGATTTGGAAGCGGGCAGGGCAAACCTGAAACCGGAACGCAGTGATAACCTGAATTTCAATATCAGCTATAATAAACAATTCGGAAAGCACGGAGTGTATGCGGACGGTACTCTGATTTACCGTAATACGAACGATTATATTGTGCGTGGTCTTTCTACTGTGGGAGGCTCCAGTTATGGATATTATGAAAATCATGGTCGGGTGGTGACGAAAGGGTTCAATGTCTCTTTGCGTTATAGTTATAGTCGCTGGTTTAATATCGGTGGTACATTTAATCAGTTGGACGCACGTGATAAAGAGAAGAAACGCGCCCAAGGGTCCGGACAGAATTCTTTGGTTTACGGACAACGTATGCCGAATCAACCTTATATGTATGCCAACTTTGATGTTAACTTTTATTGGCATGACCTTTTTGTGAAAGGAAATGTGCTGACAGTGGGGTGGGATAGTTATTATCAGCATGCGTTTCCTCTGTATTGGGAGAAAATGGGGGATTCTTCCACTAAAATCCGTGTCCCCGAACAATTCTCCCATAACCTTTCGGTAGGATATAGTATAAAGAACGGTCGGTATAACGTATCCTTCGAGTGCCGGAATCTTACAGATGCCAAGTTGTATGATAATTTTAGTTTGCAGAAAGCCGGTCGTGCCTTTTATGGTAAGGTGCGGGTTTATTTCGGACGTTGATAGAGTAAATGGACAATTCTTTAGTTGAATGTATAAATATAATTAGAAATAGTATGAATAAGAAACATTTGTTATTTGGTTTTGCAGCGGTTTTGTGTGTGGGTGGTGTATTATTGACTTCCTGCGACGATGAGAAAGGAAACTCTTTCGATGACGGTCGTAACACGTTTAAAGGCAACTATGTGATTCCGGCATCGGCCGGCAGCAGTGATAATTCCACTTCATATCTGCTGACTGCCGAGTCTTTGGACGGAGGCGAGATTTCCGTATACGGTAGCGGTAAAGAATTTGAAGATGAGATTACTTACTGGGTATTCTATGACGAAAACTACTTTTTCGGCCTTACCTATAATAAAGGTAGTAACGGAACCGGTGGATGCTATTTCCTGGATGCCGATAATGTACCTCAAAAGAAATATGGTTATTCATTCCAGCGCATTACTTCTTATGGGAAATGGGGAGAAAATGTAATCACCGTTTCTACCGGAGATACGAAGATAAAGGATGCACAGGGCAATGTGGCGCAGGGATTTCTTTTCAATTATTTGAATGCCAATGATGGAACGACTTCAACGAATACAAAGGACATCTTGGCCGAAAATTACTTGGGAAATGGTGAAAAGGTCACTATGGCAGGTTTCGTGGAGGCCAACGGCAAACTCTATACATCTATAATTCCGATGGGAATGAGTCATTATGGTGTAAACACCTGGCCGGAACGTGTCCTTAATCAGGATTATGTTGCTAAAAAGCAAGGAGGTAGCGGTAGTGGTGCGTATACGCCGGGTCAGATTCCTTCTACGCAGATTCCGGATTCGGCTTTCATCGCAATTTATAGCGGAGACAACTTTGATGGAACACCGGTTATTGCCCGTACCAACAAGATTGGTTTTGCTTGTGGTCGTCTGCGTTCACAGTATTATCAGACTATCTGGAGTGACGATGATGGTAATATCTATGCTTTTTCCGGTGGTTATGGCCGTACGACTACCGACGATGCATCAACCGGATTGAAGAGGGCAAAAGGTACATTGCCTTCGGGGGTGGTTCGCATACCGAAGGGTGCTACTGATTTTGATGGATACTATTGCAATCTTGAGACAATGGAAGGTGCTACCGGGCATCCTCTGTTCCGTTGCTGGCATGTGGGAGGTGACTATTTCCTGCTTAACAATTACGGTTGCAGCATAGAGCAGGTGACAGAGTTGGGTACGAGTGCACCGGCTAATGAAATGGTTATCTTTAAAGCATCGGAGAAAAAACTGATTAAGATTCAAGGATTGCCGGATACAAGCATCATCTCTTCTTTCGGTGACTCTCCATATCTTGAAGGCAATCATTTCTATATAACCGTATTGACAACCGAAGATGGTGCCAAACCGACTTTCTATAAGATTAATCCTCAGACCGGTGAAGCTGTTAAGGGCTTGGTTGTAGAGGCTGATGATGTGTCTACCGTAGGTAAAGTTGCTTTGATAAAATAAAGAAGTAGTATCATATAATATAAATAAAGTGCCTGTCGGTATGATGAAAAAGATATTCCGTAAGATACATTTGTGGCTTTCTATTCCTTTCGGATTGATAATTACGCTTATTTGCCTTTCCGGAGCGGCGTTGGTTTTCGAGAAAGAAGTGATGGAGTTATGTCGCCATGATTTTTATTATGTAGAGAAAGTTGAGGCAGCCCCCTTGCCGATGGAGCAATTAGCGGCTAGGGTGGCGGAAACTTTGCCGGATAGTGTTTCCGTGACGGGTATCACTGTTTCGTCTGATCCGGAACGTGCTTACCAGGTAAACCTGTCCAAACCCCGCCGTGCCTCTGTTTACATAGACCAATATACGGGTGAGATAAAAGGGAAGTATGAACGGGCGCCGTTCTTTACTTTCATGTTCCGGATGCATCGTTGGCTGTTGGATAGCATGAAACCGGATAGTAGTGTTTTTGTGGGTAAGCTGATTGTGGGTGTCAGTACATTGATGTTTGTATTTGTACTTATATCGGGTATTGTCATTTGGTGGCCGAGAACAAGGAAGGTATTGAAGAATCGTTTGAAGATAGCGACAAACAAAGGATGGAAGCGCTTTTGGTACGACTTGCATGTAGCGGGTGGTATGTATGCCCTTGTCCTGCTGTTGGTTATGGCTTTGACAGGGTTGACATGGTCTTTCCCTTGGTATCGTGCCGGATTTTACAAAGTATTCGGTGTGGAAATGCAACAAAACAATGCGCATGGCGGAAAAGCAGATGATAAGAGTAGGGAAAACGGGAAGAGAAACGGGAGAGGAGGCGAAAAGCATTCTCCGTATGCTAATTGGCAACGGGTATACGAACAACTTTCCGAACAAAATCCCGGCTTCCGGCAAATCACTGTTTCAAAAGGCTCTGCAAGTGTTTCTTTTAATAGGTTAGGCAATCAGCGTGCTTCGGATCAATATAAATATAACCCTCGTACAGGTGAAATTACAGAAACTGTTTTATATAAGGAGTTGGATAATTCCGATAAGATTCGTGGATGGATTTATTCTGTGCACGTAGGAAGTTGGGGTGGACTGTTTACCCGGATATTGGCATTTATTGCTTCTCTGATAGGTGCGGCATTGCCGATTACCGGCTACTATTTATGGATTCGTAAATGGAGACAAAAGCGCAGGAAAATTCGGATAATAGGTAATATTTAAAGAAAACGTCCTTACAATTAAGTGTTTTGTAAGGACGTTTTCTTTATATCAAAGATAGTTTATATCGATAGGGCTCAATATCTCCTTTTTTTCCTGCTCTCAGAGTAACTACTGCCTATGACCTTCATCCTTCAGTCGGGCTGTTTGATATTGATAGTTAATTGGTTATCCTGAATGATGGAATCCTTCAGCATGTTTTCTCAAAGCTGATTTTTCCTACTGATGCTTTGGGGTTGGCTGAACTTTTTATAGAATAAAGGTTCAGGATAACTAACTGTATGTCAGTGGTGAAATGCTATACCTGAAGGATTGAAAGATAAATGTGGATAACTCGGTTATAACAGGAATTGATGTCAGTAAAATGCAGCTTTTTCGGATTCTTCGGGTTTGAAAATAATTAATGTAATGTGTCAAACGTCAAAGCATCCAAGTTTCCCCGCTTGAGCGGGGATTAAGGGGTGTGTGAATTTTCTAACAGTTTAATAAGCAAAGAAAAATCACACACCCCCTACCCCCGCTCAAGCGGGGGAATTGAGATAGTTTGATACAACCTCTTGATTGAAAAAAAACATACGGTCGATTGAAAACAAACATACGGTCCTTTGTTTGCAAACTCCTATCGTTTGCCGACAACCGACCGTATGTTGAAAACCGATTTATATTTAGTACCGATAATGATCTCGGGTAAGCCTCGATACCCTTTATGAACTAAGTTGATTACTGCAAAGTAAAGTTCACCGCAGAGCGTATATCGGTAGATGATGCGCCTACAAAAACATTGAACTTACCTTGCTCCGCTTTCCAGTCATGGACGGATTCATCATAGAATTTCAAATCGTCAAGGGTTATATTGAATTCGACTACTTTTTCTTCATTCGGAGCAAGCTCTATCTTCTTGAATCCTTTTAGTTCTTTTAAAGGTCGTTCTACTGAGCATTTTTCGTCACCAATATAGAGTTGCACAACCTCTTTTCCTCTTACCTTACCAATATTCTTGACAGGTATGGAGACAGTCAGTACATCGCCGTCTCTCATTGCCGGAGCAGATAAGGTTGCTTTTCCATATTGGAATTTGGTATAACTTAAACCATGTCCGAACGGGAATAAGGTTTTAGTTTTGTTCTTATCCATCCAACGGTAACCTACGAATATACCTTCATTGTACTTTACATTGATGCTGTCACCCGGATATTCTCCTACCAAATGAGCCGGATAATCCTCTAACTTAACGGCGAAAGTCATAGGCAGTTTACCGGACGGATTTACATCACCAACTAATACGGATGCAATGGCATTGCCGGATTCAGTACCGCTAAACCATGCTTCCATAATAGATGGAACTTCTTTTACCCAAGGCATTGCTACGGCATTGCCGGAGATAATGATAACAGCGATGTTTTTGTTGACCTTCGCCAGTTCCGTAATCAACTTATCTTGTCCGTAAGGCAGATTATAGCTAAGACGGTCTGTGCCTTCACTATCCTGATTCTCGTTTTTGTTCAGTCCCCCGAAGAATAATACAATGTCGGCATCTTTGGCAATATCAATTGCTTCTTTCATCAATTTCTCTGCGTCAGGTGCTTTATATCCTTCCGGTACAACGTATTTCGGATCTCTTTTATCGGTTAGCGGACTTGCATATCCCGTTGCGTAAGTAATCTCTGCCGCATTGCCGATACGGTTTTTCAATCCTTCCAAAGGAGATACTTCGTACTTTACTTTTAAAGAAGAAGACCCTCCGCCTAAAGTCATTATTTTTACGGCATTCTCACCGATTACGGCTATTTTCTTTGTCTTATCCGGATTTATAGGTAATAAATCCTTGTCGTTCTTGAGTAGTACGATACCATTTTGGGCAATGGCTCGTCCTGCCAAAGCATGTTCCTCCGTACCGAATGATCCCCACGGTTTGTTCGTATTCATACTGGTGCGAAACATCATACGGAGCAGTCTGCGTACTTTATCATTAACTACCTCTTCTTTGATTTCCCCGCTTTTTATCTTTTCCAATAATGGGTTAGCCAAATAGTAATTACTGTAAGCATCGGTCTTTCCCCAGCTTAATCCGTCTGTCCATGTACCCATTTCCAAATCGAGTCCGTAATTGGCAGCTTGATAAGTGTCGTGAACACCTCCCCAGTCGGAAATGACAGCTCCGTCAAACTTCCAATCCTTTTTAAGAATGTCGTTCAACAAATATTGGTTATGGCAGCAATGTTGTCCTTTATATTGGTTGTATGCACCCATGATAGACCATGCTCCGCCATCCATAACGGCAGCTTTAAAAGCAGGTAGATAAATTTCGTATAATGCGCGGTCGCTCACTTCCACGTTAATGTGCCCGCGATATTTTTCCTGATTGTTGAGTGCGAAATGTTTCACACAGGCAGCGACACCGTTTTGTTGTACACCTTTAATATAAGGAACCACCATTCGGGAAGATAAATAAGGGTCTTCGCCCATATATTCAAAGTTGCGTCCGTTAAGAGGGGTACGGTAGATATTCACTCCCGGTCCTAACAATACGTCTTTTCCGCGATAGCGGGCTTCTTCACCAATGGATTTGCCATATAAAGCGGACATATCCACATCCCAGGTAGCAGCGAGACAAGTGAGTGCCGGAAAAGCAATACAAGAGTCACTTGTCCAGGCAGCACCTTTCCACTCGTCCCAAAGGACTTCCTCTCTGATTCCGTGCGGACCGTCGCTCATCCATAGTTCCGGTATTCCAAGACGGGGCACTCCGTAAGAACTGAATTTGGACTGGGCATGACATAGCTTTACTTTTTCTTCCAGTGTCATCCGTTGAAGAGCATCTTCGATTCGTTGCTCAATAGGTTTTGAGCTATCCAGATAGACCGGCGTATTGTTTTGTGCCACGACAGGAGTTGTCAGGCAGATGATAGCAAGTAATTTAAAAAGTTTCTTCATTTGTTTTTGAATTATATAATTACTGATATTTTCCTAGTGATACGGGCATAAGAGTTGGAAAGGTCCAGCAGAAATGATGTGTGCGATAGATAATCGGGCGTCTGTCTTTTACATATTCTATATAAGAATTGTCATTGTAGATGCCTGCCATAGCTTCGAGCAGATTGTTGGGCCACACTTCATTCTTTCCCGTATTCGGGTTGTTATCCCATTTCCATTCTTTCGGATGTTTATTATAATAGGCCATATAATCCAATGCTTTCTTGATGGATGTCCCGTTTTGTTCCAGATTGAAAAGGTTTTCGCCCGTGAGGTTATAGACCATCCAGCATGCTGCCGTCATTGGAGCCAGAGAGAAGTACGTATACCATATCCCGTTATTTCCCCGTCTGGTTTCTTCGGGCATACTTCCGTCTGCGGCTATTTTATGGAATAAATCCGATTTAATTAAACGAACGTTCTCGGCTACTTCTTCTTTCTCGTTTAGAAATGAAGCTGCCAGCAACGAACCGAAGCGTCCCCAGTCCGCCCAATTATTTTGGTGTACGCGGATGGTATTTGTTGCATCCTGATAGATATGTTTCACCCATTTCCTGAAATCCTCTTTATCTTCTTTGTTCCATAATTTATCATCAGACATAATTTCGGCTGCCATCAGTAGCCCGGAGCCGGAGTATGCCATTACCAGTACACCGTCATGCTCTGAGTATTTCTTATTGGTAAAAGCCCATGCATTAAGAAAATAACAAGCCTTTTCGCCGTATTCTTTTTTACCGGATAAAATGTATGCCAATGCAGAACAATAAGCGGCAAAAGCATCTTGTTGCAAAGCCAGTGAATTGGCACGGTGCTCTTCCGGCTTAATGTAGAATCCCGGTACTGAAAAATCAACGAGTGCATGGTGTGTTGCCTTCAATATCGAGTCCGCATCATGAATTAATTGCAGGTAAGCTGAATAATACGGCTCTTGTTGTGCCTTGATTTGCTTTTTTACATAATTGATTTGCTTTAGCGGATGCATACTGTGATTGCTGCCATATCCGTAAGTGAAACACAGAAAAGTAAAAAGAATAATTGTTGTTATTTTCTTCATATTAAAAAAAGTTTATTCGTTTGTTGTCTGTATAAAGTCTTTGGGTAATTTGCCAAATTGGTCATAGAAACATTTGGAAAAATAGGATGGGGTGTTAAAGCCTACCAAGAAACATACCTCGTTTATCTTATATTTACCGGTAGACAGCATCCGTGCACTTTCATTCAGCCTTATTAGCTTGATGTAGTCATTTGGCGTCATGCCGGTTATGTTCTTAATCTTTTTATGAAGATTGGAACGGCTGATGGCAAATTGGTAAGAAAGGCTGTCGATGGAGAAATTCTCATCCGACATGTTTTCCAGAATAATGGAATTCAGCTTCTTTACAAACTCGGCGCTTTCGTTGTTTTCGCTATTATGCTTGAAGTATTGCAACGGAGATTTGATAAAGTTTTGCCGGATATTATTCCGGTTTTCTATGATACTGTTTACTTGTGCCTTTAATTGCTCTATGGAGAATGGCTTTTCCATATAGACATCGGCTCCTTTGCTCAAACCTTCCACCTTTGTCGAAACATCAGTTTTAGCCGATAACAGAATCAGTGGCAAGTGAGAGTACGCCGGATCGTTTTTCAGCTTGTTACATAGTTCCAATCCGTCCATTTCCGGCATCATTATATCGGAAATAATAATGTCGATATTCTCTTTCTCAATAATATCCAAAGCCTTTATACCGTTTTCCGCTTCAAAAACGATGTAATTATCCTTTAGACTTTCACATAAGAAAGTACGCATATCCGCATTATCTTCCACGATGAGGATTTTTGCATTACCGGGTTCGCCGGCTGTATGCTCTGCAATCGTGCTTTCTTTGTCGGCGGTTACGTCTTCCGTATCTTGTATTGTATCTCCGGCTACAATAGGAAGCGTTAATGTAAAATGGCAATTCTTACCATATTCCGATTCAATGGAAATTTCACCTCCATGTTTCAGTGCCAATGATTGTGATAATGATAAGCCTAAACCGGAACCGGTTCTCACGGCATTGTCCTTGTCTTGTATCTGGAAAAACGGTTCGAATATCTTTTCTTTAAATTTCTCCTCTATTCCGATACCGTCATCCTTCACGCAGATTTGTAAATTGCCGTCTACCTCTTTTACTGTTATTTTAATCTGGCTCTTTGCGTATTTTATGGCATTGGCAATGAGGTTACTGATAATCTTGTAGATAGCTTCAGCGTCTATATTACATTCTATATCTTCTTTTTCTACTTCCAAAGATATTTCTAATTTGTTGAATTTAGCGCTTTGATAATATTGCTGATATACTTTCTCTACGATTTTTATAATGTTCTGTTTCTTGAAATTGAAGCGGAACATATCTTCTTCTATCTTACGGAAATCCAATAACTGGTTGATAAGTTCAAGAAGTCGGTTTGCACTACGCTCTATGATACTCAGATTGTTTTTAGTCTGTTCATTCCCGTCGCCTGATAAAATGATTTTCTCCAATGGAGCTGCAATCAACGAGAGCGGTGTACGTATTTCGTGCGCTATATTGGTAAAGAAATTAATCTTAGACTCATATATTTCTTTTTCTTTAGCCGTCTTATATTTGAATAGTTTTTCTTGGTTCTTACGCTCGATAAACCGGTGGTATCTGCGGATGAAATATAAGATAAAGCCTATGGCAAGGATAATATACAGGCAAATCATAATATTGGATATCCAGAATGGCGGGTTTATTTTGATGACAATGCTGGCTACTTCATCGCTCCATATACCGTCATTATTCGTTCCTTTTACACGGAAAGTATATGTCCCTGCGGGAATATTCATGTATATGGCTTTATTGTTGTCGGTATGATGCCATTCTTTGTCAAAGCCTTCAAGTATATAGGCATATTTGTTTTGCTCCGGTGAAAGATAGCTTAAAGCAACAAAATCGAAACTGAAAGTGGATTGACTGTATGACAACGTTATTTTCTTAGTGATGTCGATACTTTCTCTCAACGGCGATGATGATTCGGATGGTACGATCTCTTTGCTGGCAATCTGAAAACCGGTAATTATGATCGCGGGCTTATTGAGGTTGTCCGTTATTTCTTTGGGGTTGAACGTAATAAAACCATTTGTCCCTCCAAAGTAAAGATGGTTGTCGGATGCTCTTAATGCACAATTAAGATTATATTGTATTCGTTGGATATCACCGATATAAGAGAATGTCTTGACACTTTTTAAATCAGATGATATTTTGACTAATCCTCCGCCTGTACTTACCCACAGATTCCCGTCGGAGTCATCCAATATAGAATATATAATGTTTGATGGTAATCCCGATTGGTCGTTTAAGATTGGCTCAAAGTTTTTTTCTTTGGTATTGAATAAAGCCAATCCTTCTCCTTCCGTACCTGCCCAGATATGGAACTTGGAATCTTGAAAGACACAATTGATATTATTCCCCGGTAATGATTTCGGATCATCAGGATTGTTTGTAAATACTTCCCATTTATTGTCGGCTGTAAGACGTATCAATCCTCTTGAGTGAGTAGCGAACCAAATAGAACCGTCATAGTCTTCTGTAATATCTTTTATCGGCGTATTTGCCAGATAGTCGAGTTTCTTCAATGTACCTGATGCATCCATAGACAGGACTCCGTCTTCGGAAGTAAAAAGAATTTGGCCTTTGGACGTTTTAAAGATAGAATTGATCGTTTGATTTATCTCCGAGATATTATTGGCCAGTGTATTGATCTGACCATTTTTTACATTTAAGACTTTAATGCCTCTACCGTAAAGGCTTGCATATAGTTTATCATGGTCCAGTAGTATGCTTTGCACATCGTGGTAACCTATATCATAAAGTTTTTTGAAGTTTAGGTTTTGAGGATTGAAGAGATAAAGCCCGTCATTGTGGGTTCCTATCCATATCTCGCCATTTTCATTCTCTGCAAAACTGCTTATAATGTTCTTTTTAGAGGAATTATTCGGTGAATTGTAGCAATATTGGAATCGGTTGATGGCAGGAGAGTAATAGTTGACGCCTCCAAAATAAGTACCGATCCAGAAAGAACCTTCTTTGTCACGCGCAATGGAAAAGATAGAATTATCGGTCATATTGTCGAAAGAAGAGTCGTCGTTTATCAGATTAAAGCTTTCCTGCGTACGGTCAAATTTGACGAGTCCTTTATCTGAACCCATAATAAGTTCATGGTCGGAATATTCAATGATGGATTTGATATTGAATACATTGTCTATATAATATGTTGCTTTCTCAGCTTTAGGATTATAACGGATTAGACCGCTGGTGGCCGTTCCTATCCATATATTATTGTCTATATCACAATAGAGACTGTATATTACGGGATCATTGATATTCAGTTCTTTATTCCCTGCTATTTGCGTGAATTGTTCTTTCTTTGGATCAAAACGTACAAGACCTTTTCCTACCGTGCCCAACCATATATAACCGTAATAATCTTGGGCGATACTCCAAATGTAATTGGAAGGCAATGAATAAGATTTGTTGTTGGATAAGTAATGCTTCTTTACGGTTAATTCCGGTGTCAAGACATATAAGCCGTATCCGTGGCACGCTAACCAAATATTTCCGGAAGGGTCTTCCATAATGGCATTGATGCTGGCATCATCTTTTTGGTCTCTGTTCAAGTCGATATGCTCGAACTTTTCTTGTCTCTCATCAAAGAGATAGAGTCCTTGTTTTGTTCCGATCAGAAATCTTCCGCGTGAATCTTCTTTCAGGCAGTGAATGAAATTATTCCCAATGGATAAGGAATCACCTTGTACTCTTCGGAATATCTTGAACTTTTTCCCGTCAAACCTATTTAATCCGTCGTTTGTTCCGAACCACATAAATCCCCGGCTGTCTTGCATGACTGCCCAAACGCTGTTGTGAGATAAACCGTCTTCCACTTGGTAACTTCTGAAGTGATAAGCATGAGCCGGAATTAAAGATAAGAACAGACCGATAAAGATTAAAAAGATGTGTCTCATAGTTTGTGAAATTAAGATGCTCAAATATATAGATTTTTGAGGTTTGAACAATGCAAATATCTTCTTAAATCCTATAAAAATATAACAATATCGCTATAAAACAGCCCTTTTATATCTTTGGAAAATATATTTATATTCTATTTGTTTTATCAATCCTACATTTGTATCATTCATATTGATTACTAAAATCTAATCCTTAGAAACATGAATAGAATAGTTAGTACATTTATAATTTCATCTTTTACATTTGTAGGAATGTCTTTTTCTGCTTTCGGTAAAAATATATATCAGGACCCAAGTCGGTCGGTCGAGGAACGGGTCAGTGACTTGATGTCTCGCATGACATTAGAGGAAAAGGTCGGACAGATGTGTCAATGGGTAGGACTGGAACATATGAGAACTGCTGCTCAGGATTTGACGGTAGATGACTTGAATAATAATACAGCAAGAGGTTTTTATCCCGGTATAACGGAAGAAGATGTCGAACAGATGACAATAGATGGAAAGATCGGTTCTTTTCTTCATGTTCTTACGGTAAAAGAAGCCAATCAGCTTCAGGAGTTGGCTCGGAAAAGCCGTTTAAAGATTCCATTGATAATTGGTATTGATGCTATTCATGGCAATGCACAGGTAGTGGGAACTACGGCGTACCCGACAAGTATTGGTCAGGCATCTATGTTTGATGTTGATTTAGTAGAAGAAATATGTAGGCAGACAGCTTTGGAAATGCGTGCCACCGGTTCACAATGGACATTCAATCCGAACGTGGAAGTAGCCCGCGACCCGCGTTGGGGACGTGTGGGTGAAACTTTTGGTGAAGATCCTTATCTTGTATCCTTGCTGGGAGCAGCTTCTGTACGTGGTTATCAGGGTAACGGATTCGGCAACGCTGAGAATGTGTTGGCATGTGCAAAACATTTTATCGGTGGCAGTCAGCCTATAAACGGAACAAATGGTTCGCCTACCGACATTTCCGAACGAACGCTTCGTGAGGTGTTTTTCCCTCCTTTCAAGGCTACGGTAGATGCCGGAGTTTATAGTTTTATGACAGCTCATAACGAATTGAATGGCATTCCCTGTCATGCAAACCCATGGCTGATGGAAGATATTCTTCGTAAAGAGTGGGGATTTAAAGGATTTGTGGTCAGTGACTGGATGGATATCGAACATATACATGACTTGCATCATACAGCGGTAGATAATAAAGACGCCTTTTATCAGTCGGTAGATGCCGGAATGGATATGCATATGCACGGGCCGGAATTTTATGAGAAAGTGATCGAACTGGTTCGGGAGGGAAAACTGACGGAGGAAAGAATCAATGAGTCTTGTCGAAAGATATTGTATGCAAAGTTCCAATTGGGACTGTTTGAAAAACCTTTTACGGATGAGAAGGATCACAAAGGCGTTCTTTTTAATGAGAAGCATAAAGCCACCGCTTTAGAAGCAGCCCGCAAATCAATAGTCTTACTGACTAATGACGGGATACTTCCATTGGACGGAACGAAATACAAGAATGTTTTCGTGACGGGGATGAATGCGGATAATCAGACAATCCTTGGCGATTGGGCTTTAACGCAGCCGGATGAAAACGTGACGACGATATTGGAAGGATTGAAGTCTGTTGCACCTGCAACCGAATTCTCATTCTTGGATATGGGATGGAATATTCGGAAGATGGATAAAGATAAGGTAAAACAGGCTGCTGATATGGCAGGCAAGGCGGATTTGGCTATCGTAGCGATAGGAGAGTATTCTTTGCGGGTTAATTGGTATGACAAGACTTGTGGTGAAGACTGTGACCGTTCGGATATTAATCTGGCTGGTTTGCAACAGGAACTGGTGGAGTCTATTATAGAAACAGGTGTTCCTACCATTGTGGTTTTGGTGAATGGTCGTCAATTGGGAGTGGAATGGATAGCCGATCATGCCAATGCTCTGGTTGAGGCTTGGGAACCGGGAAGTCTGGGTGGGCAGGCTGTTGCCGAAATATTATATGGAAAAGTGAATCCTTCGGGAAAGTTACCGGTGACGATTCCCCGCCATGTAGGTCAGATTCAAATGATTTACAATCACAAACCATCCATGTATTTCCATCCGTATGCCATCGGAGAGAGTACTCCTTTATTCCGTTTCGGATATGGTTTGAATTACACAAAGTATGAATATTCTGATTTGACGCTTTCATCGCCCGAAATGGCAAGAAATGGCGAAGTGAACGTTTCCGTTAAAGTGACTAATTCCGGCGGGATGGACGGTGAGGAGATTGTGCAATTATATATCCGTGATCTTTATTCCAGTGCAACACGCCCGGTAAAAGAGCTGAAAGACTTTAAACGTGTGCCTCTTCGGGCGGGTGAGACAAAAACTGTTTCTTTCATCTTGCCGGCGGAGAAACTGGCTTTCTATGATAAAAGAATGAATTACACGGTAGAAGCCGGTGAATATGAAATAATGGTAGGGGCTTCATCAGCAGACAAAAACTTAATGAAGAAGATCATAAACGTTAAATGACAGTTCGGATGAAAAGATTGGTAAGCTATATAGTTATTGGTGTCGGGGTTCTGCTTTTACTGTCGGGACTGAAAGATACTGATGCAATAGGGGTAAAAAAGCAATTATCTTATTGTGATATACAGGTTAAGAAGACATTGGGTAAGATTAAGGGCTCGGGATTATTGCCTCGTTGCATTGATACGAATGCTACGGATTGGTATAAAACCGATATTTATGATTGGACCAGTGGCTTTTGGCCCGGAATATTATGGTATGATTATGAGAATACGAAAGATGAGAAAGTAAAAGAAGAAGCGATTCGTTATACGGAGGCTCTTATCCCATTGCTTAAACCTGACCATCAGGGCGATCATGATTTAGGATTTCAGTTTTATTGTAGTTTTGGTAATGCTTATCGTCTGACCGGTAATGAGAAATATAAACAAATATTGCTGAAAGGTGCTGATAAACTCTCCGGATTCTATAATCCTAAAGTGGGAACTATGCTTTCCTGGCCGGGAATGGTGGCTGAAATGAATTGGCCGCATAATACGATAATGGATAATATGATGAACTTGGAACTGTTGTTTTGGGCGGCGAAGAACGGGGGTAATAAAAAATATTATGATATGGCGGTCAGCCATGCCAAAGTAACGATGGAGAACCAATTCCGTCCGGATGGTTCTTGCTATCATGTGGCTATTTATGATACTATTACGGGACGTTTTCTGAAAGGCGTGACAAATCAGGGATATGACGATAACTCCATGTGGGCACGCGGACAGGCATGGGCAATCTATGGATATACATTGGTTTATAGAGAAACCGGTAGTAAAAAGTATCTTCGTTTTGTGGAGAAAGTGACAGATCTATATCTGAAACGTTTACCGGAAGACTTTATTCCTTATTGGGATTTTGATGATCCGGCTATTCCGAATGCTCCTAAAGATGCGTCGTCTGCCGCTATTGTAGCTTCCGGGCTATTGGAATTGGTGCAACTGGAAGATAACAAGCAGAAAGCCAAACAGTATAAAGAGGCGGCAATTAATATGCTGTATAGTCTTTCATCAGACAAATATCAGAGCCGTGACAAAAATCCATCGTTTTTACTTCATTCCACAGGCAATTTGCCGGGTGGTTATGAGATAGATGCTTCCATCAATTATGCGGATTATTACTACATTGAAGCATTGACGCGTTACAAGAAAATGGAGAATAAATTTAATTAGAATTGCGCCCTATACGACTTAAAAGCAGGTAATTTGAATTATATATTTACTATCAAATAAAGTCGAGAATTGAGAGTTAAGAGTTCACTCTCGCTCTTTTAATAACTTTCAATTCTCAACTCTCAATTCTCAACTAAATAAACGTATAAGGCAAAATACTGTATTTACAAATAATCGACCGTATGATTAATTTCAAACATACGGTCGATTGTCTACAAACTCCTATCGTTTGTAAACAAAGGACCGTATGTTGATAAAGTTTCTTCCTATTCATGGTTGCAGAGTATAAAATCAGCTCATTTAACTATCTAAACAGGATTTTGGTAGTAATTGATAATATCGTTGCATTGATGAATCTGCTCTTTACCTACTTTTGGGCATACAAATTTGGTTAAACTTAAAATTTTATATTATGAAGAAAGTACTTCTTATGTTTTGCATGGCATTAGCCACTATTACTACTTTGTTTGGGCAGACGGAAAGGACGTTGATTGTGAAACCTATCTGGGTAACTAATAAAACTGCGGATACGGATTGGGGAGGTTCAGGTGCAGAAAGCAATGAAAGATACGTGATGACTAAGGTCGAAGGTCAAGATACTTTATATACTTGTAAAATGGCCTTGAATGTTTATTATAAGAACAATAAATGGAAAAATGATGTTCTGTTTGATCCTGAGAATCCCTTGAAAGAAGGATGGAATAATGAACATTGGTTTGTTGTGGTATATCAAGATAATTATGGTGATATAGAAAATAAAAATAATGGTGATGCTATTACCGGAGCACAAATGTTTAAGATTGAGGAAGATGATACGGAAGTAACGTTTTATGCAATTATTCATAAAGATGGTAAAATAAGATCTTATTGTGATGCACAGGAGGTGACACTTAATATTAGTAATAATAATGCAGGGAATGCAGTATTGCCTCCTGCTATAGGTAAGTTATCTACTAGTACAGTTGCTGAAATAAATGGAAACGGTAGTAGTAAGGTCGAGGCTACAATAAATAACAATTTTTTAAGTCCTAATGGCTCTTTGGCAGGTGGTAAATATGCTGTATATGAGAGAGGTAAATTTTTAATATCTCTTGATTTTAAAACTCTTCAATATAAAATTTTAGCTTATGAGGAATTATCGAATGCCGGTGGTACTCCCACAGATTTAGTCTTAACAGGAAGTTGGAGTCAAGATGCTTTCAATACAATAATAGGTGGAAATGCCGCAAGCATTACTACTGTGGACTTTACAGAAGTAACAGGTCTAACAGACCTTCCTATTATAGAAAGTTTGAATCCAAACTGTTTGTTTTATGTAAATCAAGATGTTACTATACCGGAAGGTACTGATAATGTGGTTGTTTTCGATGGTGAAACAGGTAGAGCTGCCAATATCGTACTTACGGAAAGTCATAATTTCAATAATGTAAAATCATTTACTGCCGATAAAGTGTCTTATTCACGTGACTTTATGGATACCGGATGGTTCACCATGTGTTTACCTTTCAGTGTAGATAAAGGAGATGTGGTTGTAGAAGAGTTTACGAATGTTGAGGGTAACGAGATTGTGTTTACAAAAGCGGAATCTATTGAAGCGAATGTTCCTTATCTGGCTAAAACAGAAAGCCCCGAGGTGAAAAACTTTGAAGCAGTGGGTGTAGAGATTCATTCTACGGAGAATCTTTCTCCTGTAACTCCGGTGGGTGGATATGCTTTTTATGCTAACTATCAGGTGATTGATGGCGAGAATGCTGTCGGACTTTATCTGATGAACAATGCAGGAACTGCTTTTGCCAAAGTTGCAGAGGGAAATCCTAAGAATTCCGGTGTTCCGGCTTTCCGTGCTTACTTTACTACTACTGCCAACAAACAGTTGGTGATAGGTCATGATGATGGCGGTGCTACTGATATTAGTTCAACTGAAAGTGCAGATAAATTAATTATAATTTCTAATGACGGTTCTATTGAAATCATTGCAGGTAGGGCGCAAATAATGAACTTATATGCTTTAGACGGTCGTTTGGTAAGAGCTCTTGAACTGAATGAAGGGAGTAACTTTATTAACGGATTGAATAAAGGGATCTATATTATCAATCATCAGAAAGTGGTGGTAAAATAAGTGTTAACTATTAAATGAAGAAAGAAATGAAAACAAAAGAAAATTATATAAAGCCGGAAATAGAAGTTATTGATATCGTATCAGAAGGTGTGATTGCCATATCGGGTGAAGATCGTATTGGTGTGTCGGACGAGGATCACGACGGTGGCATGGCACGTTCAAAGAAAAAAGGTTTTTGGGGTGAATAGAAAAGTAAGTAGTAGGTTTTGATTAAATGTTTTAAGATTAGGTATTTCAGGTATTAGTTTGTGCAGATTCAGGATGAATTGACTGGAAGGTTATCGTCCTGAATCTGCCTTTTTATATTAAAAGAAGACAATTATGAGGAATAAGGCTGCTATATTTATTTTTATCTTTCAATGCTTATTAGTTTTTGGAGTAAGCGGGAAAGAATGTTTTACTTTAACTTTGAGCGAACAATGGAAGTTTTCAACGGGAGATTCCCTTGCGTGGGCTACTGTCGGGTATGATGATAGCGGTTGGACTACGATTTCTTCCCGGCGATATTGGGAGGAACAGGGCTATAACGATTATGATGGCTATGCTTGGTATCGACAGAGCTTTGTAATTTCTAAGGAATGGGAACGTACTGTTGCAGATGCCGGAGGACTATACATAAGGTATGAATTTGCCGATGATGTGGATGAAGTGTTTGTCAATGGTGTTTCTGTCGGTAAGATGGGGGAATTTCCACCAAAGTTCAGAGTCGTTTTCGGTGGTATGCGTAAATATCGTATTGCACCGGAGTTATTACATTTCGGAAAAGAAAACGTAATTGCTATCCGTGTTTATGACAACGGTGGAGCCGGAGGCTTGAAAACAAAAGAAGTTACGCTTCAATCCGTTACTCCGATGGATGAGATGGAGATGGATATACAATGTGAGGATAGTGATTGGGTATTTGAAAATACCGGATTGATAGATTTTCGTGTACGACTGAAGAAACCTTTGAAGACAGATGATGAATTTAATCTGGTGTGTAAGGTGACAACCGACACTTATCTTCCGGTTGATTCTTTTGTATATAAGGTGAAAGGAGATTTTGAACAACCGGTCTCTTTTGTTCCACCGGCTCCGGGTTTCTACCGGATTACTTTATATGGAGAACAGAATGGCGCAAAGAGCGATCCTTTGAAATTCAATATGGGATACAATCCGGAACAAATATCCTCGCCGGTAGATGCAGCACCGGATTTTGATAGTTTCTGGGAGGAAACTTTAGAGGAATTAGCCCAAGTCAATCCGTCTTTTAAGATGTCTTTATTAAAGGATAAATCACAAGGAGCAAAGAATATTTATCATGTGGAGATGTATTCGTTAGGTAATGTCAGGATAGAGGGATACTATGCCGTTCCGAAAAAAGAAGGTAAGCACCCGGCTATTATCTCATTCTTGGGTTACGGCTCGGGGGGAGGATTACCCAATCCGGATAATCTGCCTGATTTCTGTGAGTTTGTGCTTTCTACCAGAGGACAAGGTATCCAACTTCCCGGGAATACGTATGGTAGATGGATTGTATATGGACTGGAAGATAAAGCAAACTATTATTATCGTGGAGCATTTATGGATTTGGTGCGTGGAGTGGATTTCTTATGCTCACGTCCGGAAGTAGATACTTCGAAAATCTTTGCAGAAGGCGGAAGTCAGGGTGGTGCGTTTACGTTGGCTGTTTGTGCTTTGGATAAGCGTATTTGTGCCGCAGCTCCTTATATACCTTTCTTGTCGGATTTTCGGGATTATTTTAAGATTGTGCCGTGGCCCCGTGAGGTTTTTGAGGATTATATGCGCAGTCATCAAGAATGCAGTTGGGACAAAGTGTACCGGTTGCTTTCTTATTTTGATATGAAGAATCTGGCTTCCCGCATTTCTTGTCCGATTATTATGGGAGTAGGATTGCAGGATGAGACTTGCCCGCCCCACATCAACTTTTCGGGATATAACCAAGTGAGGTCTCCTAAACAGTATTATATCTATTATGATAAAGGACATACGGTAGGAAAAAGTTGGTGGAGCATCAGAAACGATTTCTTTCGTGGTTTTTGCAAATAATCTTCCGTATTGTATGCTAAAATATTGCTTATGGAATATTCTGGTATACATAGATTATATTTTTGCATAGAGAAATTTCTTTTTTAGCTTACTTTGTTTCTGTTGTTACATGTTTAGTTTTGATTTTATAATAATACCATGAAAAGCTACCGATTACTATTTTGTTTTTTATTGATTGTTTTCCCTGTTTATCTGTTTGCAGGAGATACGGATAAAGTATCTTATGTAGATATGTTCATGGGGGTAAGAGGAAACAGTAATTGCGTTATTGGGCCGCAGTTGCCTCATGGCTCGGTTAATCCGGCTCCGCAAACTCCGAATGGAGGCCACAATGGGTATGATGAAAATGATGTAATCCGAGGATTCGGACAATTACACGTTTCCGGTATCGGTTGGGCACGTTACGGACAGGTATTTATTTCTCCTCAGATTGGATTTAAGGAGGGTGAGACGGAGCATGATTCTCCTAAATCCGGTGAAGTAGCTACACCTTATTATTATAAGGTTAATTTAGACCGCTATAATATACAAACGGAGATAACTCCTACACATCATAGTGTTTTTTATCGTTTTACTTATCCGAAGTCAGGCAATAAAAATATCCTTCTGGATATGAAACACAATATTCCCCAACAGATTGTTCCTATCGTGAAAGGACAGTTTTTGGGAGGAAACATCTCTTATGACGAGTCTTCCGGCTTATTGACCGGTTGGGGAGAATATCTCGGTGGTTTCGGAAGCGCCGAACCTTATAAGGTCTTTTTTGCAATCCGCCCGGATGTGAAACTGAAAGAGGTGAAAGTTACAGATAAAGGAGTAAAAGCTCTATATGCCCGTTTGAGTTTACCGACGGATGCGGAAACGGTGCATTTGGGCGTTGGTGTCTCTTTAAAAAGTGTGGATAATGCTTGTAAGTATCTGGAGCAGGAGATAGGCAAACGTAGCTTTGACGAAGTGAAGAATTTGGCGAAAGCGGCTTGGAATGAAGTTTTCTCGAAGATAGATGTGAGAGGCGGAACGGAAGAGGAACAACGCTTGTTCTATACAGCAATGTATCATAGCTTTGTGATGCCTCGTGAACGAACTGGCGACAATCCTCGTTGGACGAGCGGACAACCGCATATTGATGACCATTTTTGTGTATGGGATACCTGGCGTACAAAATATCCGTTGATGATGCTTATTAATGAAAGTTTTGTGGCAAAGACCATGAACTCTTTCATTGACCGTTTTGCACATGATGGTGAATGTACCCCTACTTTTACCAGTTCCTTGGAATGGGAAATGAAACAGGGCGGTGATGATGTGGATAATATTATTGCAGATGCTTTCGCAAAGAATTTAAAGGGCTTTGATAAGCGAAAGGCTTATGAATTGGTAAAATGGAACGCACTTCATGCACGTGACAGTCTTTATTTGAAATACGGTTGGATTCCTGAAACGGGTGCAAGAATGAGTTGCAGCTATACAATGGAATTTGCCTATAATGATGCTTGTGATGCCCGCATTGCTAGAATGATGGGTGACAATGAAACTGCGAATTATCTGGAAAGACGTTCAGGAGAGTGGGTGAACTTATTTAATCCCGAATTGGAAAGTCATGGTTTCAAAGGTTTTGTCGGTCCTCGTAAGGAGAATGGCGATTGGATAAAGATAGATCCGGCACAAAGATATGGTTCTTGGGTTGAATATTTCTATGAAGGTAATTCATGGGTGTATACCTTATTTGCTCCTCATCAGTTCGACCGTTTGATAGAGTTATGCGGAGGCAAAGAAAATATGGTAAATAGGTTGTCTTACGGTTTTGAAAATGATTTGATAGAGCTGGACAATGAACCGGGATTCCTTTCTCCTTTTATTTTTAGTCATTGTGACCGTCCGGATATGGCAGCCAAATATGTGGATTTCATTCGTACGAACCATTTTTCTTTGGCAAAGGGGTATCCGGATAATGAAGATAGCGGTGCAATGGGGTCATGGTATATCTTTACTTCCATCGGCTTTTTCCCGAATGCGGGGCAGGATTATTATTATCTGTTGCCTCCGGCTTTTCCGGAAGTAACGCTGACTATGGAGAATGGTAAGAAGATAGAAGTAAAGACGATAAAATCTTCTCCTGATGCCAAATATATACAATCCGTTGTACTGAATGGTAAAGTTCTGGATAGAACATGGATACGTCATGCCGAAATTGCAGAAGGCGCAACGATAATCTATTATTTGACGAATCAACCTCAGCAATGGAATATACAACCTTTTGGTATAGACAGGGGAGGAGTGCAACCTTTTGGAGTGAATCTTGCGGGTGCAGAGTTTTTCCATAAAAAGATGGAGGGAGTAGGACGTTTTAATAAGGATTATTATTATCCTACGACAGATGAATTGGATTATTGGCATTCTAAAGGATTAACGTTGATTCGTCTGCCATTTAAATGGGAGCGTATCCAGCGTAAACTCTACGGAGAACTAAACAGGGAAGAAATAGACTATATTAAGTTCTTATTGGCGGAGGCGGATAAGCGTGGAATGCAAATCTTGATTGATATGCACAATTACGGTCGTCGTAAGGATGACGGAAAAGACCGTATTATCGGTGATAGTCTTTCTATTGACCATTTTGCATCGGCATGGGGACTGATTTCCAAAGAATTAAAAGATTGTAAAGGCTTGTATGGGTATGGTTTGATTAATGAACCTCATGATATGCTTGAGTCTACTCCTTGGACAGAAATAGCACAGGCGGCTATTGATACGATCCGCCGATATGATACGAGGACGGCAATCGTAGTGGGAGGAAATCATTGGAGTTCTGCCGAACGTTGGCAAGTGGTTAGTGATGAATTGAAGAGTTTGTATGATCCGTCTCATAATTTGATATTCGAAGCGCATTGCTATTTTGATGAAGATGGTTCGGGGATTTATCGGCGTTCGTATGATGAAGAAAAAGCACATCCTTATATTGGTGTGGAACGTATGCGTCCTTTCGTGGAATGGTTGAAAGAGAATCATTTCCGTGGACTTGTAGGGGAATACGGTGTTCCGGCAGATGATGAACGTTGGTTGGAGTGTCTGGATAATTTCTTGGCTTATCTCAGCTCGGAAGGAGTAAACGGTACGTATTGGGCTGCCGGAGCAAGATGGAATAAGTATATTCTTTCCGTACATCCGGAGGATAATTTAAAAAAGGATAAACCGCAAATACGGATTCTAACTAAATATGTAACAACAAAGTAACTTTATTATTAACTATAAAATTAAGTATTATGAAGAGAATTTCTCGAATTTGTTATCTGATATTGGCAGTAATGCTTTGCGGGTGGCAGTCTTTGTATGCACAACCTTCGACGCCGGCACCTACGCCTACGCGTCCTCAGAGTGAGGTTAAATCTCTGTTCAGCGATGTTTATGAACAATTCGCAAAATTCGAAATTGAGTATGCGGATTGGACAGGAAAGACAACTAAAACGATAATAACACCTTTTGGCAATACGGAAAAGGTACTTAAAATTGAAGGATTATCTACCGGAAGTGTACAGAATAATGCTCAAATATCTTTAGGTACTTGTGATTTGAGTGATAAAGGTTATATCCATATGGATATTTATTCTCCCGGTAATAATGTAGGTATCGGAGAATTCAGCTTTTATTTGGTAAGTGATTGGGGATCGGGTACGGCTTCATCCGGCTTGTGGTATAATTTTGAAGCAAACGGAACTTATGACAAATGGATAGCTGTTGATATTCCATTGAGCGTATTTAAAGATGCCGGTGTGAACTTGAAAACAATTAATATCTTGCGTATTGTAAGAGGCAAACAGGGGTCTCCGGGTACTATTCTTTATGTGGATAATGTTTATGCATATAATGGTGATGATCCAGGTCCCGGTACGGATCCGGAAATAAAGATTGTAGCCAATGGCAATGCTAATCTTACCACCGGTGTTCCTTTGATTTCAGCTCCGACACCGACTGTCGATAAAGCTAATGTTCTTAATTTCTTTAGTGAACATTATGAAGGCGGAAAGTTTGATTATGCACAAGCTGATTACGGTGATCCAAAAACGACAAAGTCGATTGTTACGATTGAGGGAACGAATGACCAGATATTTAAGATTGACGACCTTGTGAATGGAAGTAGAGCGAATGTGTCTGTTGGTACGGCAAATCTTTCTGGCAAGGATATGTTGCACATGGATATATTCTCTCCGGGTAATGAACAGGGTATCGGTGAATTTGATTTTTCTTTAACTGATTTTAGTGGGAATGGTAAAGATGCCGGTATTTGGTTGAATATTACGGAAAAAGATTGGCATGGACAATGGATTTCTATTGATGTACCTCTTAGTATATGGGGGACTTCTACTGTCAATATGATCAGATTCCGTCGTGGCGGAAAAGGTTCTACGGGTAAACTGCTTTATGTAGATAATGTATATGCTTATAAAAGCAGTGGTGATGATGATGATACTGAGCCTGCTCCGGACCCGACGACTGTTCCTACGCTTTCGTTGGATAAATCAAATGTTATCTCTATTTTCTGTGAACAATACGAAGAAGACGGATATCAGGATGAATTCGGAATTGTAAATGCCGGAAATTGGGGACAAGATGCAAATCAAAAGGATGAATTTGTAGAGATAGTGTCAGGTAACAAAACTTTGAAACTGACATCTTGGAATCTTTTCCCGTTCAAAGTACATAAGAATAGTGATGTGATGGATTTAAGTCAGATGAACTATCTGCACTTGAGTGTATACTTAAAAGGAGCATTGGAAGGTGGTAAAGCGGCAGGCGTTGAAGTCTGGATTAATGATAAGGATAATAAAGTAGCACAAATACCTGTAGCATTGAATCTTAAAAAAGGGCAATGGGTTTCTTTAAGTTTTGGTCTGGATTATTGTCATGATATAGATTTAAGCAGAGTTTATGTTATCCGTTTAAAAGTGAGTGGCTATGCAACGCAAGATATTTTTGTAGATAATATCGTTGCTTATAAGGGTAGTGCAGTTGCAGGTGAGGTAACTCCTCCTTATAAAGATGATGATAAAAAAGAAGCTATTCAGGATAAGACAGACGGAGTTCTTCCTCCAATGGATCAAGCATATTTAGGAGTGAATCTGGCTTCTGCTTCAGGTGGTGATAACCCGGGAACATTCGGTCAAAGCTATATATATCCTAAGTTTGAAGATTTGTATTATTTCAAAGCGAAAGGGGTTCGTTTACTTCGTATTCCGTTCCGTGCTCCGCGTGTGCAACATGTAGTTGGTGGAGAATTGGATTATGATGCCGATAAATCAGATATCAAAGCATTGGCTGCCGTGGTAAAAGAGGCGGAAAGATTGGGTATGTGGGTGATGCTGGATTTGCATGATTTTTGTGAACGTGCTATTGATGGCTCATTGTATGAATATGGAGTTGCCGGTCGCCGTGTATGGGACGAATCAAAGAAAAGTTGGGGCAATTGGGAAGCCATGAGTGAAGTGATATTGACAAAAGAGCATTTAGCTGACTTGTGGAAGAAAATTGCAACTGAATTCAAGGATTATAAGAATATCTGGGGATATGATTTGATGAATGAGCCGAAAGGTATCGATATCAATGTCTTGTTTGATGATTATCAGACTACTATCAATGCAATTCGCGAAGTAGATACAAATGCGCAGATTGTGGTTGAGGGCAAGAATTATGCAGGTGCAGCAGGCTGGGAAGGCTCGAGTGATAAGTTGAAAGATTTGGTTGATCCTTGCAATAAACTTGTTTATCAGGCACATACTTATTTTGATAAAGATAATTCCGGTACTTATCAAAAAACATACGACCAGGAAGTAGGTACGAATTCTGAAGTTTACAAACAACGTCTTGACCCGTTTGTTGCTTGGTTGGAGAAGAATAATAAGAAAGGAATGATCGGCGAATATGGAGTTCCGTACAATGGACACTCAAAGGGTGATGAAAGGTATATGACTTTGATCGATAATGTATTCTCTTATTTGAAGGAAAAACAATTGACTTCTACTTATTGGTGTGGTGGTTCAATGTATGATGCCTATGTATTGACCGTACAACCTGCTAAGGACTATTATACGGAAAAGTCTACCATGAAAATAATGGAAAAATATACTAGAGACTTTGCTAATGATCCGTCTTCTATAGGAAATATAGACGTGAAGAATGGTGATAATATCGTTCTTTATCCTAATCCGGTAAAAGATATTCTGAAAGTTAATTCGGAAGAAGTAATTCAGAGTATTGTTGTCTATAACATGATGGGACAGAAAGTATATGAGACTGCTGTACATAATATGCAGGCAGAAATAAACGTATCTGTTTTAGATGCCGGATATTATGTGTTGAAGATGACAAAAGGAGATGGCAGTACGGTTGCACGTAAGATTACGAAAATGTAATTATTGCCGGATATTTAATATAGGGCTGACTAACAAGCTCTGAAAACAAAAACTCACCCCTGTTGCAAATATTTGTGACAGGGGTGAGCTTTTTCTAATGATTCCTTTCTGTTTTTAAGCTATAAAACTCTTTTGTCGGAATCGGTCTGTTAAGCCTCTATTTATATAGTATTTTATACCCCCTACGAAATTTTTGTCGCGGGGCTCATTATCAACGCTTTATCTTTAAAAAAGCCTCAAATGAGAAAACTTGTGACATTAATCTCCCTTATGAACGTTGAAAATTTGTCGCGCTTTTTGCATGGCTCATAAAAACACGCTACGTCTTTACCTATGACGCACTACGTCTTCTTGTCGAATGCCCTACGTCTTTCGGGAACTTCGTCAGGGAGAATTCGGTTAGACATTAGGAGAAAAATTATAATATAAGCTTAGACGATTCTTAAAGTCCCTTGAGAAGACTATCTGGTGAGCCTTTAAAAAAGAGGATATTCCAAAGTACCTTAGTTCCTCCACTTGAATGGAGAACCCGAATACTTTGACATATCCTCACTATTAAAGGCTTATTAGATAGCTCTTATTTTATCTATAATTTTTTCAGGCCGTTTAATTGTTCTTTATCTTTGGCTTCCATAATGCTAATTGCATAACCACCTCCCGGAGCTGCTTTTAACTTCAGGACAGTTTTAGGAGAAACAATGCCTTGATAAATTGTATAGGCTTGTGGATTTGTCTTATAATTCGCATCATTAGCGTCGGCATATACAGTGGCAATATATTTCTTGTCGGAATCCAAGAAGTCTAACTTTAAAGTTGAGTTATGGCCATGCTCACTGCTGGTGCAACCGATGAACCAATTATTTGTGCCTTTTGCTTTGCGGGCAGCAGTTATATAACGTCCCGGTTCGGCTTCAAGATATTTACTGTCATCCCAATCCACAGCTACGTCTTTAATAAATTGAAAGGCGTCCATGAACCGTTCATAATTCTCCGGAATATCCGCAGCCATTTGCAACGGACTATACATGGTTACGTAAAGTGCTAACTGGCGGGCTAATGTTGAATTTACGTGCGAATGGCTATTAGGGTTCAGTTTATTTATTTCCATTTCAAAGATTCCCGGAGTATAATCCATCGGGCCACCTTGTAGACGGGTGAAAGGGAGGATTGTTGTGTGAAAAGGTTTGCTGCCTACGAAAGCCTCGTATTCATTTCCGCGTGCAGCCTCATTTCCAATTAAATTAGGGTAAGTCCGGCAAAGTCCTGTAGGACGTACTGCTTCATGTGCATTGACCATAATTTTATGCTTGGCTGCCTCTGTTACCGCATATAAATAGTGGTTGTTCAACCATTGACCGTAATTATGTTCACCTCTTGGAATCATATTGCCCACATAACCGCTCTTTACTGCATTGTAACCATATTTATTCATCAAGTTATAAGCCTCTTCCATGTGACGCTCATAGTTACGGATAGAAGCGGATGTTTCGTGGTGCATCATCAAACGTACACCTTTTGAATGTGCATAATCATTTAGCATTTTAATGTCAAAATCAGGATAGGGAGTTACGAAGTCGAATACATAATCTTTTGACTTATCAAACCAATCTTCCCAACCGATGTTCCAACCTTCGACTAATACTTGGTCGAAACCATGTTTTGCCGCAAAGTCGATATATCTTTTTACATTCTCATTGTTGGCAGGATGAAGTCCGTTAGGTTTCATTTTGGTATAATCTGTCTCTCCTAACTTCACGGAAGGCAAATCAAAAGTATATGCCCATGGTTTCCCACCTGCAATCATTTCCCACCATACACCGACATATTTCACCGGTTTAATCCATGATGTATCGGTATATTTGCAAGGTTCGTTCAGATTCAGTATCAAGTTGGATGCTAATATTTCCCGTGCATCATCACTAACCATGATTGTGCGCCAGGGAGTCTTACATGGCGATTGCATATAGGCTTTGTTTCCTATGGCATCCGGGGTCAGCCAGGATTCAAAAATAAGATTCTTGTCATCCAGGTTTAAATGCATACAAGAATAATCCACTAAAGCTGCTTCATGAAAGTTGATATACAGGCCTTCTGCTGTTTTCATTTGCAAAGAAGTCTGTACGCCTGTCGGAGAGAAAGAAGTCTGAGCAGTATTCTTCGTGATTGCTCCTTTCATTAATCTTCGTATTTCCGACAGTTTAGATTCCGTATAATCATATTCTTGTGTGTCATAATCGCCCGGAATCCACCATGCTGTATGATCATCCGTCATGGCAAATTGAGAATGTTCTTCTTTGACGACGAAATAGACCAGATTCTGTTGTTGAGGAAACTCGTATCGAAAGCCGATACCTTCATTATACACACGAAAACGCAAATTCATAAAACGATCCGAGGACGGTTGTTTCAACTCTACCAATAGTTCATTATAATGATTTCTTATGTTCTTGACCTCTCCCCATACCGGCTGCCAAGTCTCATCAAAGCTTGATGTTTCCGAACTTAATAATTCAAAACCATCCATCATTGGAGCTGCATCTACCAACTCTATTCCCAGATGGCTGTCCTTAATTACTTGTGTATTTTTATATATTAAATTGTAAGTGGGAACTCCGTTGGTTACTTCAAATACCAGTTTGATATTTGTGTCGGGAGATTCGACTGTGACCGCGTTTGCGCACATGGTACATATCATAAATAGGAACCATAAATGTTTTTTCATATCTTCTAAATTATTTGTTTATTATACAGATAACGCGGAGCTTATGTTAACTAAGTCCGCGTTGTCTTTGTAATTTATGTCAAAAATATTTTTACTTTTGACGCTTCCCTTTTATGATTGTCTTCTATTCTACCAGGATTTTATAAGGTTTTCCATTTACAGACAGAATGTAAAGTCCTTTAGTTACGGCTTGTGTATAATCTGTAGTATCTGTTGTATCTAACAATAATCCGGAGATTGTATATAAACGAATAGAAGTTACTTGATCAAATATAGCATGGATAGTACCATTCTCAACTGTTATTTTAACTTCTGCATCTACTTGATTGATACCGTTTGGCTTTGCTCTGTTTACAACGATGGTATAAGTTTGAGTAGATTCGTCTTGTGCGGTAACTACTACCTTCAATGTGTTTTCACCGGTGGTCAGTACATGATCTCCTGCCCCTGTTACAGATGCATTGGCATCATTCGTTGTAGCAGTCACACCTATTATTGTGATATTATTTTCCACATCTACGGTATATTCTAATACTTCAGGGCTGAATGCCGGAGTGAGAGTTCCTTGAGTGACACTTAATGCACTTAAAGTAGCATCACTGCTTTTTGCTCTGTTTACAACTATAGTATAAGTTTGGACTGTTCCGTCTTGTGCGGTAACAGTAATCTCCAATGTGTTGTCACCGGCTTCAAGCGCATGTTCTCCTGTTCCTGTTACGGATGCATTGGTGTCGTTAACGGTTGCGGTTACGCTTATCGTTGTAACATCGTTTGCTACGTCTACGGTATATTCCAGTACTTCAGGGCTGAATGCCGGAGTGAGAGTTCCTTCGGTAACGCTTAATTCACTTAAAGTAGCGTCATTGTTTTTAGCCCTGTTGACTGTTATATTATATGTTTCGGAAACGTTATCTACACCTTGAGGACGCACGGTGATGGCGAAATTATTCGTTCCGAAATCTAAAGCCTGCTCTCCGGTATGGCCGGATATTTCCATATTAGACGCTGCGGTAGCAGTGAACGTGATGGCTGCAATATCTCTTTCTACATTTACGGTATAATCCAGTACGTTTGAGGCAAACTCTGGTGTTAATGTACCTTTGGATACTTCTAAGGTATTAAGGATAAGTCCGTTGTATGAGGAGAATGAAACGGTGTATTTCTCTCCGTTATTATCATCGATAATTGTATTTCCAAGAGCGTTTGCTTCGTACCAGAACTTTAATGTATATTCACCATCGGCCAATCCTTCTGATAAATTCAAAGCATCACTTTCCCACGTCGCAACTGTTTGTTCATCTTGTGCCGTTGTTTTTAGTGGAACTTTAACTTCTGTACCGTTTGTCTCTCCGGTAGGAATAATCTCATAATATAGATTGGCTTCCACATCTTCTACTTTGAAAGGGCTGGTTGTTGCACTGGCTCCATTAATTTTTGCGGCAAAATGGAGAGGGTTGTTGGCCGTGAATGTTCCGATATTTGTTACTGTTGTCGGTGCAGATATGGCTTCTTCATTTCCGATTTGTATTTGAGGATTCGTCACATTGTCTAGTATCTTGGTTATTGAATAGGAGATAGTAGTAAAATCAATCTTGAAAACATGATTTCCTCTTGAATATACAGCATATTTACCGGCTTTTCCATCCGGGTTAAAGATATGATTATTTGCTGCTATTTCTATCTTTCCGCTACCATCGATATAGATGGGGGCACTTGTCGTTGTTTCTCCTATGGCCGCCGGTAGGGTGACATTGCCGGCACTGTTGTTTTGAATGCTAATGGTAGGAGCTTGCGCATCACAATACGATCTTATTTTATCGTCGGCATTAATGACTGCGTAGAATGTTACTTCTGTACCGTCTTCTTCAATCTTGAATGATTGCGATTTGTCTGCGGCATTGGGATTGTTTTTATCTACTTGGTCGCCATAATTGTCCTGATATACCACAACAAACCAATGTTCATTATTCCATCCTTCATTCGGACTTTCAGGATTGTATTCTTCACCAAGCGAACCTTTCCATTTATTGGTTTTGAAATAAGCATTTAACTTTATGGTACATTTGTATAGATTATCTGTACCGTCAACTTTAGACATCTCGTATCTGGGGTCGACACTGGCTACATCGATACTACCTCCCCAGTCGGTAGTGGTGTTCTGTGTAGTTGTAAAAACAGGTTTTACGACTAGTGTTTTTGAGTCATTTTCCATACTCTTTCCCAGTAATGATGCGGTAGCAAAAACTGCTGCGCAAAGCATAGTAACAATTCTCTTCATAATATTATTAATAATGGTTTATATGGTAGCAAAGAAAGGTTTTTCAGTATAGAACGGATATAAGATTATTGTTTATTTATACCAGAATATTATATTCAATCATATACTTCTACTTTTAACGATGGTATTGTTGGTACCTGCTATTCAGCATACGGTCCTTTGTTTGCAAACGATAGGAGTTTGTGAACAAAGGACCGTACGTTTGTTTTTAATCGACCGTATGTTTGGCTTCAATCGTCCTTATGCTTTGTAAAGCGTCAAGGTGTTTCTGATAATAGTTGTTCTGAGGGCATATAAAATGAAAGATATTAATATTTATTCCCTATAAATATCGGGGGAGGAATGAGGCTTGGCTTATTGAAAAAAATATCCCGGAACGTAACAATTCCGGGATATGCATTCATAAGTTATAATTAACCTTTATCTATTTATAATTTGATGATATGCTTGCTTACGGTTTCTCCATTAGCTAATTTTATAGAAACGATGTATGAACCGGCTTGTAATGCAGACAGATTAATCTGATTTTCTCCTGCCATGTTGTAACTACCGGTTAACAAACCGCTTACATTGTAGATATTTACTGATTCAACCATTTCTTTTGAATTAATGGTTATATAGTCTGTTACAGTAGTAGGATAAACGTTTGTTTCAACGTTTGCTTTTGCAGAATTAATACCTGTAACACCCGGCTCGCCTTTATAAGCAAAAATGTTTGATACATAGATATTAGGAGCATATTGTTTTGAAAGTTCTTCATATTCGCCGTCTCTACTACCTAATCTGAAACCATTGATGACATAGTTCTTATTTTCTACAGGCCAGTCAAAACTCTTAATAGGAAAATCCATCGAGTTCCATTCGTTTGCTTTTAGATCGAAGATGTCACTATAGCCATCTCCCATTTCCGGGAAATTCCATGTAACGGATATAACAAATTTGCAATCTTGGTCTACCCAAAAATCGAAATGGAGGTAGTCGTAGTCAGTAACATTGGCATTACCATCAATAGAAAAAGCAGACCATTCCAGATTAATCATGTGTAGAACCGCATCTTTGTTTATATAATCATCCACAAAGTTTTCTTCTTTAAGTCCCCAATTAGTACGTAGTTGTAGTTTGTTCTCAGCAGCCGGTGCATAAGTTTTTCCATAAAATGCAATAACGTCTGTTTCCGGATAACCGGGAGTTGGTGCGGCTACGGTTGGCTCCTGTGCATTTGCAAATTGTGAACAGCATAACAAGGCTGTAACGGCGATTAAGTTAGTAATTTTTTTCATAATGTTGTAATTTTAATGTTAATGAAATTGATTGTTTTGTTATAGGCAAAGTAATAGAAAAGAAATCCCTTCGGCTATAACAATATTGTTATTTTCTATAAGAATATTGTTTTAATTGTGTATTTTCCCCGTTTTCTTGTGACCTTTATCTATCTTTATTGTATTCTTATATAAATATGAAATATTCTTCTATGAAACTAGACTGAAAAGAGGTTATTTTGTGAATAACATAAAAGTGGTTATAAACAGTTAATAAAGAAAGGAGGCTATTCTAAGAGTAAAACTGAGGTTAAGAGAATGTGATATTTGTGATGTGATTATAATATTCACGAATTAAATAAGTTAATGATTTACTTTAAAAATCTAATACTAATATTGTATGATTACTAAAAGCGAAAATATAATAAAAAGAAGGATCGCCGGTATTTTATTTGTATTATGTGTTGCAGGGTCTACGTTGTGGGCACAGTCGCGCATTATAAAAGGTGAAGTACTTGATCCGAATAAAGAACCTCTCATTGGAGTAGGGGTTGTGATAAAAAATACTACAATAGGGACAATAACCGATGTCGACGGAAAATATTCTATTCAGGTTCCTGATAATAATGCAGTTCTTTCCTTTTCTTATATCGGTTATAAAACAAAAGAAATTAAGGTTGGAAGTCAAAGGGTGATAAATGTTTCTCTTGAGGAAGAATCTATTTTGATGGATCAAGTAGTGGTTGTGGGATATGGTAGCCAGAAGAAAGTGAATTTGACCGGTTCCGTAGCTGCGATCTCTGTCGATGAGGCCCTTGCCGGACGTTCGGTTGCAAATGTTTCTTCTGCTTTACAAGGATTGATGCCGGGATTGTCAGTAAATCAAAGTTCCGGTATGGCGGGAAATAACTCCGCAAAATTGCTGATTCGCGGATTGGGTACTATTAATAATGCCGATCCGTTGATTGTAGTGGATGATATGCCGGATGCCGATATTAACCGATTAAATATGAATGATATAGAAAGTATCACCGTGTTGAAAGATGCTACAGCTTCTTCAGTGTACGGTTCTCGTGCAGCAAATGGTGTAATACTTGTCAAAACTAAATCCGGTAAAGGTTTGGAGAAAACACAGATTTCTTTTTCCGGCTCTTATGGCTGGGAAAAGCCTACCAATACTTATGATTTCATATCTAACTATCCAATGGCTCTGACTTTACAGCAGATTTCTTCTTCTACCAATCCCGGTAAAAATGGAGAAAACCAGAATTTTAAGGATGGAACAATTGACCAGTGGCTTGCACTGGGAATGATTGATGAAAAGCGTTATCCGAATACAGATTGGTGGGATTATATTATGCGTACCGGTTCTATTCAGAATTATAATGTTTCGGCAACCGGTGGAAGTGATAAATCAAACTTCTATGCATCTGTGGGGTATATGAAACAAAAGGGATTACAGATTAATAATGATTATGATCGTTATAATGCCCGTTTCAATTTTGACTATAAAGTGATGAAGAATGTGAATACCGGATTCCGTTTTGATGGAAACTGGAGTAATTTTCAATATGCTCTGGACAATGGTTTTACAAGTGATTCTAACTTAGATATGCAAAGTGCTATTGCAGGTATTTATCCTTATGACCCTGTTTTGGATGTTTATGGTGGTGTGATGGCGTATGGTGAAGACCCGCAGGCATTTAATCCATTGAGTTTCTTCACTAATCAGTTGAAGAAGAAAGACAGGCAAGAACTGAATGCTTCTTTTTATCTGGATTGGGAACCCGTGAAAGGATTGGTTGCACGCGTAGATTATGGTTTGAAGTATTATAATCAGTTTTATAAAGAAGCGGAAATACCTAATCGTTCTTATAATTTCCAAACGGATTCGTATGGAATCAGAGAATATGTGACAGATAATGCCGGAGTTACAGATCAGACTACTACCGGTTATAAGACATTGCTGAATGCACGCTTGAATTATCATACGGTATTTGCCAAACATCATGATCTTAATGCGATGTTTGTATATAGTGAAGAGTATTGGCATGACCGCTATCAAATGTCATACCGGCAGGACCGAATTCATCCTTCTTTATCTGAGATAGATGCGGCATTATCCGGAACACAATCTACTTCCGGTAATTCCTCTGCCGAAGGGCTTCGTTCTTATATCGGGCGTATTAATTATTCTGCTTATGACAGATATTTACTTGAACTAAACTTTCGTGTGGATGGTTCCTCTAAATTCCAACCCGGACATCAGTATGGTTTCTTCCCATCGGCGGCTTTAGGATGGAGATTTAGCGAGGAGCCTTTCATCAAACCTTATGTGGGGAAATGGCTGGCAAGTGGAAAACTTCGTGGCTCTTATGGTAAATTGGGTAATAATAGTGGTATTGGCAGATATCAGCAACAAGAAGTGCTTTATCAGAATAATTATATGCTGGATGGCTCTATTGCAAAAGGTTTTGTCTATTCTAAGATGCTGAATCCGGACTTAACATGGGAATCTACAGGAGTATTTAACTTAGGATTGGATTTGATGTTTTTTGACGGTAAATTATCTACGGAGTTTGATTATTATGACCGTTTAACTACCGGTATGTTGCAGAAATCGCAAATGTCTATCTTGCTGACCGGAGCTTATGAAGCACCTATGGCGAATTTGGGAACACTGCGTAACAGAGGCTTTGAAGCTAATTTGACATGGAGAGATAATGTTGCCGATTTTACTTACTCAGTTAATTTTAATATATCTTACAACCGTACTAACCTGGAGAAGTGGGGCGAATTTCTGGATAAAGGGTATGTTTATATAGATATGCCTTATCACTTTGTGTATAGTCAGCCGGATCGTGGATTGGCGCAGACTTGGAGTGATTCATACAACGCAACTCCGCAGGGAGTGGCTCCGGGAGATATAATTCGTTTGGATACAAATGGTGACGGACGTATTGATGGGAATGATAAAATTGCTGATACCAACTTCCAGCGGGATATGCCGACTACAAACTTTGCGTTGAATCTACAGATGGCATGGAAAGGATTTGATTTATCCTTATTGTTCCAGGGATCTGCGGGACGAAAAGACTTCTGGAATAATAAATATACGGAGGTGATTTTGCCGGATAAACGTTATGCTTCCAATTGGGATCAGTGGAACAAACCTTGGTCATGGGAAAATAGAAATGGGGAATGGCCTCGTTTGGGAGGCTTGGTTACGAATAAAACGGAATCTGACTTTTGGTTGGAGAATATGACTTATGTGAGAATGAAGAACCTTATGCTGGGGTATACATTCCCAAAGAAATGGACTAGAAAATGTTTTATCGAGAATCTTCGAATCTACGGAACTGCAGAAAATCTGTTTACTATTACCGGTTATAAAGGACTTGATCCTGAGAAAGCAGCTAGTTCGCAGGATTTGTATCCTATAACTAAATCCTATTCCGTAGGTATTAATCTTAGTTTTTAAACGGATGAAAAACAGAAATTATGAAACGAATGAATATTAAATATATAGGTTTGATTGCCGGGATGATAATGACACTTAGTTCCTGCGCTGATTTGTTAAATCAAGAACCTACGGTAGATCTTCCGTCTTCTAATTATTGGAAAACAGAATCCGATGCCGAATCGGCATTAAATGGATTGGTATCTGACATACGCTGGCTTTTTAATCGAGATTATTATCTGGATGGAATGGGAGAGTTTGTCAGAGTAAGAGGTAATTCTTTTTTGGACAGTAAAGGACGTGACGGACGTGCTTATAGAGGTCTTTGGGAAATAAGTCCGATAGGTTATGGCGGTGGATGGTCTGAAATGTATAGATATTGTTATGGTGGTATCAATCGTGCAAACTATGTGATTGATAATGTCGAAAGAATGATAGCTAATACAAGTAATGAAAAAGTAGTCAAGAATCTGGAATCTATCATCGGAGAATGTAAATTGATGAGAGCCTTGGTTTATTTTAGGCTGATAACGATGTGGGGTGATGTTCCTTATATTGATTGGAGGGTTTATGATAATTCGGAAGTTGATAAATTATCACGTACTCCTCTTGTTGAAGTAAAGAATCATATATTGGATGATTTGCAGTATGCATTTGATAAATTACCGGAAAAGGCTTCTGTACGAGGTCGTTTCTCCCAACCGGCAGCATTGGCGTTGCGTGGAAAGGTAGAGCTTTATTGGGCATGTTGGAACCATTTTGGATGGCCGGAGTTAGATACATTTACTCCGAATGAAGAAGAAGCAAAAAAAGCTTATAAAGCAGCGGCCGAAGATTTCAGGAAAGTTATAGATGACTATGGTTTGACTTTATTCAGAAATGGTGAACCGGGAGAATGTGATGAATTAGGCAAAGCCGATAAATTACCTAATTATTATTATTTGTTTTTACCTACGGCAAATGGTGATGGAGAATTTGTATTGGCATTTAACCATGGTGGTACTAATACCGGACAGGGTGATCAGTTGATGAGAGATTTAGCCGGAAGAAGTATTGAAAATTCACAATGTTGGGTATCACCTCGTTTTGAAATTGCAGATCGATATCAATCTACGGTAACCGGAGAATATTGTGCAGCATTGGTGAAGTTGAATCCTGCTTCAGTACCGGATGCCCGTACTCAACCTAATTCGGCGGTAAATCCGGAAAGTTACAAGAATAGAGATTATCGCATGAAAGCCTCTATCATGTGGGATTATGAGGTTTGTCAGGGATTAATGTCCAAGAAAGTAACGGGATGGGTACCTTATATTTATAAGATGTGGGGAAGTGAAGTTACTATTAATGGTGAAACTTATATGTCTTATAATACAGATGGTACTAATACCGGATATGTATTCCGTAAGTTTGTGAGGAATTATCCGGGTGAAGAAAGAGCTGACGGAGATTTTAACTGGCCTGTAATACGTCTTGCTGATGTATACTTGATGTATGCGGAGGCTGATAATGCCATAAACGGTCCTCAACCTTATGCTATCAATTTAGTGAATAAAATTCGCCATAGAGGTAATCTTCCTCCTTTGGTCTCTAATAAAACGGCAACTTCAGAGGCTTTCTTTGAGGCTATTAAGCAGGAAAGGATTGTAGAGTTGTTAGGAGAGGGGCAACGCGTATTTGATACACGGAGATGGAGAGAAATTGAAAAAGTATGGTGTGAACCTAGTGGCAAAGGTGTGAAGATGTATGATACTTACGGAGCACAAGTTGCTGAATATTATGTCAATCAGAATAGTCTGGCTTATGAACGCTGTTATATATTCCAGATTCCGGAATCCGAACGTAACCGCAATCCGAATTTGACTCAGAATAAACCATATAGATAATAATTTTATAATAGATGAATATGAAAACATATTGCAGAAACATATTATTTATTCTTTTGATAGCACTGTCATGGAGTGGGTGTACGGAGAATCCTGTTGATGAAGACGGTTTGTTGATTACCGGAAGAGAGGAGTGCTATGTGAGTAATTTTGATTTACTTGGGACAGACCGCTTATCCGTAAGGATTGGTAATGCGGAAATCGATGATGAAGATTGTACAATTAAAGTTGTAGTGGCGTATGGAACAGACTTGAGAAACCTGTATCCGCAATTTTCTTTGGTGACAGATGCTAAATTGGAACCTAAAATTACAGGTATAACTGATTTCTCGGATTTAGATAATCCAAAGAAGTATACCGTTGTTTCCGGGAATCGGAAGGTTCGTAAGACATATACAGTGTTTGTTTCTGTACAACCTTTAAAATAAAGTCCTAATTATAAACAATGAATAATGATGAAAAGATATAATAAAACTATTAGTTTCATTCTTTTATTGTGTTTGTCTTTTTCTTTCTTTGCTTGTGAAGATGATAAAGATGATACATTGTTAAAGAATAATTGTCTTAAAAGGACATTGGGACCGAATGTGGTAGGTGAAAATATTTATTTTGCTTATGCTATGGCTTTACCCTATCATACCGGCAAGATTCTGTCTGCACAAGTGGAAGCCAGTATAAAAGGGGCAGAAGGAACTTATTTGGAAAATAATTCTTATTACACTAATGCTGAAGGAGTGGATGTTCCTGTGCTGGTAGGCAATCCGTGTACCACAAAAGATAAGCTGACGCAAGTTGAATTTTGCGTGGATACTTGTGCCGCCACATTAAGGTATTATTACAAGATTCCGGAAGAGGCTCGTGGACAATCTGTCTCTTTTACTTTTTCGGCAAAAGCAGATAACGGAGAAACTGTTTCTATGGTAATGGGGCCTTATAAGATTGCTAAGATGGAAATGGTACGTAATCTTAAGTTTGATGATGATGATTGTTATATTTCCATTGAAGATATGGCCATTTATAATGAAGCGGAGGCGGCTGCTATTCCTGATAAAATAGATCTTATATATACATGGCAGCGCGTAAGCACTTATGGACATTCTTTTGCTGCTCCGGCTGCGGATTCCCAATGGCTTCCGGATATAAACTTACCTGCAGGAGTGAATCGAGATGCTAAAATACGTAGAGAGTTTGGTATGATAGATTCGCATCTGACAGATGAACCGAACAATGGTACATATATTGATGATATTGATTTTGAAACAATCGATTTATCTAATATGCCTGACTATATTGTCAATATGAAAGATAAAGGAGGTATGTGGATTGAAACACAGGACGGTAAATATCGTGCTTTTATCTATTTGAATAGCTTATTGACAATCCCGGGAGGAACTTTAAGTATGAAACGCTATACGATGAAATAATTGTCGGGGGTTAAAATTGAAATCGTGAGTGGTCTAAAAAAGAGCACTCACGATTTTTATTATAATATGCAGATGGGACTATTTATTTTACCCATACATTAATAATCTCTCCAATATACATTTTGTGTAGAGGTTTACCGTTCCATTCATTTTTTAGTTTTTCATCGTTGAATGCTTCCGGAGTGAAGGATTGAGATAACATTTTCCTACATTCGATAATCATCCACGCTTCTCCGAAAGATTTACTTCCCATAGGTGTTGTGATTGGAGTAAGGCCGGAACCTTTAACTTTATCTTCATCTTTTCCGGAATGGCTACCGCAATATTTTAATGCATCCCGATAAGTTTCCGTATAAAAACTTAAAGTATAAGTATCACCTTTTTCCATTAATTGATAAGTATAGCGGGATGGATTGATAAAACAGAACGCAACGGGCTTTCCGTATAAATGTCCTAATCCTCCCCAACTTGCTGTCATCATGTTAAAGCCATTTCCATTGTTAGCGGTAATCAACATCCAATCTTCGGATAAAAGTTTGATGATATTACCCGGTATTTTATCCGGAGCTATTTGTTTATAGCCGGGCATAGAGCTTTCGTTGGATGCAGTTATGGTGGTTTCTTTTGCCGAGATGACAGGTTTTACTGTTTGTTGTTGAGGTAAGGAAGCACTTTCTGTATTACTTCCAAGTATCTTGCTTACATTATTTTCAAGTTCTTCTACAAGATCTATAGTCTTTATGCGGAATTTCTTAACGCCATACGATAATTTAGTCTTATCTTTATTCAATGCATATTCGTCTGTAATCCACTCTTCTGCAGGAAGTTTTTCATTGTCTTCCCGGTAGATATAGCTTATATTGGATATTTCCATCGTGCATTTATAAGGAAAGATAAAGAAAGCAACACGATAATTCGTTTTTGCACGGTCTAATGATAATGCTTTGTCAGCAAATACTAGATATTCGGAACCTTGACAAACAATCTGTCCTTTTTCCAAATTAGAATAGAGTACTCGTCCCCAATTTTGTTTTTCTTCTGTTTTGAAACGGTTTTGTGCCCATTTGAGTAAAGTATCGTATATCTGTTGTTGTGACATCTGCACATTCTCAAATGTATACGTGAATGTTACTTTACCATCGACGACAGGTACTGCTCCCGCTAAATATTTACTTTCATCTTGAGCTGATAGAAAACTTGAAGTAAATAATAATAGTAGAAATAAATATTTTTTCATTGCTGTTATTTTATATGGTTATAATCTTAATCGTATATGTGCCCATATTGCATCTAATTTGAAAGAGAAACTACTACTCATTTCTACAGCCGCACTGAAACCACAATTGTCACATACTCCAAATCGTGAACCGGGACAGGAAGGATACCATGTTCCGTCAGCTGTAACGTAATTTGTCATCCAGCATTGCCGTTTGAATTTATTTCTTTTCATAAGCTTCAATCCGGACCTTGAATTAGCAATAGGATAACCTTCTTTTTTCATTTTTAAGATCATGTCTATCACTTCTTTGCGCTTATCTGTATCTAACATAAATTCTTCAGTTCCTTGGTAAGGAGTATGAAAATTCAGTGATATAGATTGAAAATACGGACTTTCTCTTACATACAATATCGTATCATGAACATTTTTATAGTTCAAATTGTTGATAGTCATAGTTGCGTAAAGCTTATGATGACCGGACTTGGCTACATTCTCTTCGAGACGTTCAAACGTCCCTTCTCCGTGAATTGCATCGTGGCAATCTCCGATACCATCAAGCTCTACCCAGATAAGGTTTGCCTCATTATCATGAAATGGTTTTTGGGCATTAGTTGTCACTGTGACGAAGTAGAAACCAATTCGTCTAGCCAATAGGCATAGGTCATTGATCGTTTCTTCTCCGTCCCGCCATATCATTGGCTCCCCTCCTTTTATGTCAATAAAACGGGAACCCAGCATATAGCAGTATTCCAGCTCTTCACGTATTTGTCTGTAGGTTTTTACGTGTGGATTACTTGAGTTGCGTATGTTACAGTGTTTACATTTTAAGTTGCATTGATCCGAAATGAAAATCACTGATTGCAACGGTCGTCTCCATCCTAAGAATTTAGCTTTGAAAAACCATCCAGCAATGTATAGGACCTTGTTCATAAAGATATCGTCTGTCGTTATTAATACCATTGCAAAGGTAATTCTTTTTAGCACTAATTGTATATTATGCCAAAGAAAAAGAATGAGTTACCTGAACTTATGGGTTGATATGGAAACAAAGTGTCAGAAATAAGTATTTTCCGGATATTTATTATTTCAGGGATTAATCATGAATTCTGATGACTTTTTATTCCTTCATTATGTTTTGAAATTAGCTATGTATTTTAATATTTATAATTATTTATCGTGTTAAAGAAAACTTGAGTGCTACACCGAAGTCAGAACTTGTCACCGGATATGAAGCTGATGATACAAGCGGCATGCTCTTTTCCCGATCATAGTATAAACGTATTGTCAGTAATCGGGAGAAGGTATAGTCCGCAGAACAAGAAAGCTTAAGCGCTTTATTTCCGCTGGTAGCTTGTGTCGTAGCAGCTTGTATGTCGCGACATAGTGCGGATTGGTTTCTTAATGAGAAATCTGCACGTATGTTTAAATCGTTGCTGACAGGATTTTGCTGATTATTCTTGCCCCCTTTGTTATTTCCTCTTCCTTTGTTTCCACCACCTCCTCCACTGAATAGTTTAAGGTCTGCAATTTTGTATCCTAATCCAATGACGAAGTCTTTCGACCCGCTTTCTACAAGTTGGTTTGCAGCCATACTTAAGTTTAATACGCGTGTTTTCTTGTATTCTACTTTGGCTGTAATATTATTGTTAAATGTCATATCTACTCCAATAAGCGGAGAGAATTGTTCATTGATGGAAACCGAACTAATATCATAGATACTTGACGGTATATGACTTCCGTTGGTAACATCCTCTATAAAACCAATATCACCCATATAACTCAAGAAACTTTGATAAGTGTTATATGAACCTACTGAGTAGAGGCTACGATAACCATGGTTGATATTAAAGCTCTTGAAATAGCGTTTAAAGAAATCCAGTTTGCTTAATCCACTATAAGTAATTTTCCAGTTAGGCATCATTGAGAACAATTTAGGGAAGAAATCCAAAGATGAGCTATTGGAATTACGTCCTGTATATGCCGCAAGAAATGCCGGTATCATAACGTCCGGTGAATATTTGTTTATAGGTGTTTTGCTAGCATCAAATTTATTATTTGTACTTGGATAATAAGCTCCGCTATACTGAGCCTCGACACGTTTTTGGATAACGTCGAGGTTGTTTAGGAATTTATCAAATGTTTTAGAATGATAACCATTACCTGCATTACTTTTCCCGAATGCACTTCCTATTGTGATTACCGTCATGTTGAAATTACCACTTTGACTTTCAATGCCGTCAAACTGATATTGAATACTCCTTGATTTGTTGACAGTACGACTGGCATTTAAATCGATTTTAAAATCCTTAAATGGTTCTAAAGTCACACGTATCTGTAAATCTTCTAATGCATTACTTGTTGCCGGATCTACGATAGAATCATTATCTATAAGCCAATTGTTCCGCTTTGCTTTGGCAATATAGCTGTCACCTTGCATACCAAATGCAAAATCCAGTCCCGGAGCAAATACTCCTCCTTGTTTCGTTTGCCCTAGCATATCGCCTATTTCGGGTATAAATCCCGGTAAAGTCATGGCATAGGTGTTACGGTACGTAATACTAACGTTACGGACCATCATCGCAAAACGTGTAGCATATTGCGCCATTTTGTACCAAGTCTTTTCATCCGGCTTCTCTCCGGGTATAACTGTTACTTTAATTTTTATAGAGTCCCGGTTATTGATGATTATCTGATTGGCATCTTTTACCTTATATTTTAAAATATAACGTTTCCCTGCTTGCGTAAGTGCCGTTACTTTTAGGCGTTTAGTGTTGAGCTTATGTGATAGCGCTATGGTTGTATCTTGTTTAAGCTGAATCTCTTTCTCGAATTTCTTAACTTTCTCTTTTTTATCTTTTTGGTTTTTGTTATTATTATTTCTACTACTGCTGGATCTACTGCTTGAAGCAAATTTTTTATTTGTAGCTTTCAAGAACGGTACTTTATTGTAAAGCATTTCCAAATTAAAACGTCCGTTTATGTCAAATGAACGTTGATTGGCAATTGTATTTCCCATTGTTGCTCCATCTTCCAATTCTACTCCTCTGTCCCAGTTATAAGAAGAAGAGAACTTGGCGTCGGATGTAATCCAATCAAATATAGGTAATTTGTTTAATGGAACTTGATAGCTGGCATTAAATGTCTGTTGATAATCTAACGGACGTCCGAAAGAAAGCAGACTGTGTTTAATAGAGTCTTTCCATGCAGCGTATTCATCCGGATATAAGTCTTTGTTTACTACACCGTATGGCTCTTCTATTCTTGCGTGTGTGGCGGATGTGAAATTTAGTTTCAATGCTTTTGTTAAATCCCAACGCAACGCGAATTCACGATTCCAAAGGAATTCTTTGGAGGTAGAGATTGGAATTTCATTCTCACCGCCGTAGGTATTTTCAAGGTCACGCATTTGAAGTTCATAATAGTGGCGTGACATATCCGTATTGAATGATATATTCTGTGGTAAATAGTTAATACCAAACTCTTTAAAAATACGCATCCATTTTGATTTACTCTTTATTTTCTTGAACGGTTCCCATGCCGGTACTGCCGGAGAATAGGCATATCCGAAGTTTCCTCTCCAATCGTTTTCCAATTCCCATGCTGTGGTATTTCCTTGATTACGGTGTTTGGTAAAAGAATATCCAAGAGTAAAGTTTGCCGGATCGTAAGGCATCGGATTTTTGCTGGAAATATCCACTCGCACATTACTTATACTGAAATTTTTGTATATGGAAACTTCTTGTGCTATATTCTTTAAAGAGTCTTTTTGATGTTGGGTAGAAAGTGTCTTTAATGCATCTTTCAACAAAATATCCTGATCCAACGGATTGTATTTAGGACTTGTCAACTCCTTAGAATAAGAGAAGTAAATCGGTGCACTTACTTTTGCTTTGGCCGGGAAGAATTTACCCAATTCAAAACTTGTCGTAAAGTTATACTGATAATAATCATCCAGTCTCCGTTCGCTGACGCTTTGCTCTAATCCACCGAAGCCGGCAGTTTCTACATGACCTCCTACATTTATCGTACCTAAGTCCGATAATTGTACGTTTAGGTTTCCTTGTGCTGCCCATCCACCTTCTTCGTTGAAATCCGTAAGACGTAACTCATTTACCCATATTTCTGCCGATTGGGTGGAGCGTGAGTTATTGCGTACACCTATCATAATGGTTTTAACTTCAGCTAAACTCGGGTTACCGATAATACTTACCTTATTTGCCGGTTTGTCCGGATCATAAGAACTGTAAACTTTACTGTAACTGACGTCTGAAGCACCGGAGTTCTTTTCCGTATTTCGCTCCTTTTTAATATCGGTCAGTACAGAGAAAGGAATATCCAACATATTTTCCTGTGGCCATACAGCCAGACATCCGGCTGAGGTATATCCGTCATACTTACCTTCCGGAGTTAGTTTCAATGGGATTTCGTATTCGTAATAGTTGTTCTTATAGTCTGAACCTAAACGAATGAACATAGATACTTGGTCGTCTTCCAAGTTCATATCACCGATTAATTTTTCAGCATGGACAAACATCTTCAGTCTCTTGTACTGACGCATATCCATTCCTGCATTTTTATATACGGCACGCGCATCACCCGGAGCCAAGTTGGTTACTTTTAGACTCATAGCCTGTTCGTTTTCCTGACGGAGCTGTGGCTGACTAGGATCTATTACCCGTGATATACCCGGAGGCAACACATAATTGACCGGCTCTTTTTCATTATTTTCTTCAATATTCACGGAAGAAACATCGAGTGTACCGCTTGATGTAGACGAGGTAGACAATGCTTGCTCGTAGGTACGCCATTCACCGCGTACCAATTCCATTGTTGCAAAACGCAGAATAATAGGTTGAGTAAAGTCGGTAAGATACATACGCATGAAACGTATGGACTTGAAATCTTTTATACCGTTGACTGATTTTCCTGATTTTACAGGTATTTTGAACTGATACCATTTTACTACGGGTCTTTCTCCGTTACGGAGTTTTACCGCAGCCTCTCTGATATTAGTAATATTATTGGAGCCGACTTGCATCGTAGAAGGGTCCAGCTCTATAGTATATTCATAATATTTCTCCGTCTCATTCATGGTGTTGTCTTGGTTGATATCTTCAATATCAGGACCAATTTTGGGAGCCATATCGTCCGTAGCCATTGAATTGCCTTCTGTTCCGTTATAATATTTATAGCGATCGAGTATGGAGGCCTGTCTTTCGTCCATACTTGCTCCGCGATAGTGACGATAGTTGTCACCGGCGGGGTCTTCTTGAAATTTAGAAAATACTTCAGGTGAAACCTTACCTTGTATAGCGTCCAGATAGTTCTTATAAGTCGGATAGTTTTTTTCATCCTCAGATGATAATCCGTTTAGACCTAAATCTTGTTTATCGATATTGGAATTATCAAAGGCATATACAATACTTCTATCTTTCGGAACGCGTCCCCATACGGTTGAATAAACTTTTGTCGTATCACCATCTATCGGAAGTCCGTTTTCATAGAATTTCTTACCGTCTTTCAGTACATCTTCCGATACTTCTCCAAGATTGATGACAAATTTACCTCCTCGTTTTCTTGTGTCTTCTGATTCATAGATAAACGGGTCCAGCATCCAGAATTCAATGTATTCGATATTTGCCGTTTCAAAGTCACTGGTATCTAGTCTTCTCATCATACCTCCCCATCTTTTCTCCGGATTGGTTAATTTACCGTCGGGAGTAAGGTCCGTATCCAGATTGTATGGTCCTCTTTCTTCCGGATAGTAGGCCAGGTTAAGTATGGATAGAGTAGATGAAGAACCATAAGTTTGTTCTTTATTAGGGAATAATTCACTTTGATAAACTTCACGTACATAGTGATTGGATAACTGCTCGATATCATTTTTAATATGGCTTGGAGTCAAGCTGTTATTTTTCCTTGTAAAAAGTGGATCGATCGTATACCAACTTAGCAAGGCTCTGTTGTAACCATAAGAGATATCATTTGTTTTTTTATATTCACTAAATGTAGAAGGGGTACTTGCCAACATCCAGTAAGAAGGTGAGCGAACGTCGATACCTGTTTTGGTTGACTCAAAGTCATCAATGTAAGATGCATTATCCTGAATCCCTTTCGCATGTCCCGGTATCAGCTGTGCAAATTCCGCATTGAAGCTGATGTTTGACGGTTGGGTCACATTGATGAAAGGAATCTTATCAATCATGTTTGTGAGCCATTGGGACTCTTGTTTCCATGCAGTATTCAATCCCCATAAAGTATTGGAAATCGGTTCGTCTCCCATTGATACTTTACTGGTCAATGGCTTTTCGCTTAAGTGCATGACGGTACCGCCTATCTGGAAGTTCTTGGTAAAATCATACATGAAATTCATGCCGACCATCGTCTTTCGTTGCATACTGTAATTGGTATTACTTTCCAAGTTTACACTGATGGCTGTTCCTGCATCGATAATACTTTGATTCAATATGGTGACAACACCCATTGTATAGTCAACACTATAATCTGAATTTTCGATTAGTGTCTGTCCTCCTGCCGTCACGTGCACTGATCCTGCAGGAATATTCATTGCTCCCAGTTGGATTTCGGAACCGGATGATGCCCTGTATTTACCTTTTAATTTAAATTTATTCTTCTCGGCAATCTGTTTTGCTGTGGTCTTTGTAGAATCATAAAGCTCCTGGAACACATATTTATCTGCTATGGCATCATCACCAATGGAGTCTCGTAAGTGTTTACCGAACGGTTCAACAACCGGGAAGAAGATTCTACCGTTTTGTGCTATGATTGTATATCCTTCCACAAAATCGAAGAATCCGTTTGGCTGACGCTGGTTGTTATTATCCAGACGGTCAAGGTTCATAACACTTAGTAATGGCCTTTTTTTAATTTTTCCTTCCGGTATATAATTGAGATAAACTCCGGCGGTATCGCTTTGGTATAGAATGTCCAAGCGGAATTTATCGCTCTGTACCTGATAGGCATTTAATGAATAAACGTTTTTCATCATTAAATCCCAACTGGTAGAAGCCGGAGAGTTGGATGTATTCTTTAGTAGTTTTAAGAATAAGGCTTTCTTTGTATCCGGAATATCTGCTGCAAATTCGCCGACTTGATACCGTTTTCCTCCTTTAGTATATTCAAAGGCAACGGCTAATACTTCGTCAGGCTGTAATGTTTGTTTGAGTGAGATATATCCGAGTTTTTGATTTAATGTGTATTCGGAACTGCTTAACAGACGTGCACTTTCTATTTTTTCATAATCCATACTTGCTTCCAAATGAGCATTGTCGAGTATATTCATTGTCTTTTCAATGTCGCGGATATCCTCGTATTGCTTACTGTTAAGCAGTTCATATAAACTATTGGCACTGTTAGACGGGTATTTTTCTACTCCTTTTGCTGACCATGGTCGATCGGGAGTAATATGTTCGAATTCTGCGAGATCAGTAAACCCGATAATATTTCTTGGATTATCATAATTACCTTTTTTATTGGTGATCCACACCTCTATACGTCCGATGGTGATTCCGGACATAATATTAGGTAGCTGCGTCATATTCCTGTCATACGTATCACGAAAATAGTGTGCAAGGAAGAAATGACGGTTTTCATCGTAATTGTCTACGGTAATTTCAAAATCTGTAGTTTGTGCTCCTCCTTTGGAGGTTACGGTTTTGGATTCGGATTCTTGTTGAGATATTACTGTTTGTAACTTGAGCTTTCCGAATTGCAAGTCGGCGCGAATACCGAATAGAGACGATGCACCGCGTATAAGCGAGCTGTTGGTAGGCATACTTACGTTTCCGGCTTCCAATAGCTTGATTATCTCGTCCTCTTTACCTTCATATTTTAATTTAATCTTCTTGGTATCAAAGTCAAAAGTGGCATCGGTGTTGTAGTTCATATTCATGTTTACTTTGTCACCTACTTTACCGTTCACATTGATATTGATTTTTTCATCGAAGTCGAAACCAAATGATTTTCTTGCCCGTTCGGGTACGGCCGGATTATCGCGTTTCTCCAGTCTGCCGCCGAAGCTCAGTTCCGCACTTCCTTGTGTCTTGATTTGCACACCACCCGGTCCGAATATTTTTTCAGCCGGACCGATGTCGAACTTCATGTCTGCAAAGTTGAATTTGTCTTTTCCGTCTCCTGTTGTAAATGCTTCTGCGGTTTTGGAACGATAGAACTCTTCCAACGACTTTTTCATACTCCATTCAGCGTATTCTTCCGGTGTAAGGTGCAGAGGGACATTCACATAATCTTCTCCCGCTTTAGTACCTATAATATACTTGTTTGCTTTCTCGTCATACGTAACTTCTGTTTTCAGGTTATCCGGGCTTTTAAGGTCGGCAGTTGGTTGCTTCATGTCCTCCAATGTCTCCACCGCTGTCTTTCGAACAGAATAACGAGGCTTAATCGTATCTTCTTCCGCTTTGTCGGCAGGAACGGAGAGTTCTTTACTCATTGGTGATAATGAGTTTGAACCGATAGATGCGATAGCGTGGAAACTGCAAACTGTCAGTAGGATATAAAGTATTTTTCTGAGCGAACGTTTCATCAATTCATTGGGAAGTTAAAGTCTTTTCAAAGCTAATTTAATGACTTGTTCCACCGGTAATGCGGGTTGTTCTTTCAAAATGGCGACTACCACTTTCTGTGATGCTCCTGCGTTGAATCCCAACATCGTAAGTGCAGCAACTGCTTCATCCTGCACTTCAGTATCTTGCGATAGGAATGCTGTATTCTCTGTTATTTCGTTTGTTTTTATTTTATCTTTTAAGTCCACAATAACCCGTTGGGCTGTTTTCAGTCCGATACCTTTTACCGTCTTTAATAAATCGGCATTCCCGGAACTGATTACATTGCATAGTTCACTTGGGGAGAGTGCGGAAAGAATCATCCGTGCCGTATTTCCACCTATGCCGGAAACAGATATCAGTAATAAAAATAATTCCCGTTCCCTTTTGTCTGCGAAACCATATAAGATATAAGCATCTTCACGGATAGCTTCGTAAATGTATAATTTGCAACTGCTAAGGTTTTGTATGGCTGCGTATGTGTTAAGTGAAATATTGATCCCATAACCCATGCCGTTACAGTCTATTACTGCCATTGCGGGGGTTATTTCAGCTATATTTCCTTTTATATATTCTATCATGGACGTCTGTTCTTAATTGTTGATTTGCATCATAAATGCCTGCAAAAATACATATAATTGTTTTAAAAACTAAAGTCTGCCTTTTAGAAACGTATGCATATAGGTGTTTATTGTTTTAAAGTACGAATAGAAACGTTATTTTTTCAAATATATTTCCAGAGGGTGTATGGAGCATTCATGCAAAATGTTTATTTTTGTCTCCAGTTTAAAGAAATATGTAACTAATAAAGGAAATAGAAGATGAAAAAGATTAGAGCTGCCATTGTAGGATATGGTAATATCGGTCGATATGTGTTGGAAGCACTGGAAGCTGCACCTGATTTTGAAGTGGCAGGAGTGGTTCGTCGTAACGGAGCAGAGAATCAACCGGCGGAATTGAATGATTATGCGGTAGTTAAAGATATAAAAGAGTTGAAAGATGTTGAGGTCGCTATTCTTTCTACTCCGACACGAAGTGTAGAGAAATATGCAAAGGAAATACTGGCCCAAGGCATTCGTACGGTAGACAGTTTTGATATTCATACCGGTATCGTAGACCTTCGTCGTGAGCTGGATGCCGTAGCAAAAGCACATAATTCTGCTGCTATTATTTCTGCAGGATGGGATCCGGGAAGTGATTCGGTGGTTCGTGCACTTCTTCAGGCGATTGCCCCTAAAGGTATCAGTTATACAAACTTCGGTCCGGGTATGAGCATGGGGCACACGGTTGCCGTAAAGGCGATAGAGGGGGTGAAAGCAGCTCTTTCCATGACTATTCCTACGGGAACGGGTATTCATCGCCGTATGGTTTACATTGAATTGAAAGACGGATATAAGTTTGAGGAGGTGGCTGCTGCCATCAAGTCTGACGCATACTTTGTACATGATGAAACGCATGTGATTCAAGTGCCTTGTGTGGATGATCTTCTTGATATGGGACATGGCGTCAACCTTACTCGTAAAGGTGTATCCGGAAAGACTCAAAATCAGCTGTTCGAATTTAATATGAAGATAAATAATCCGGCATTAACCGGACAGGTACTTGTTTGTGTGGCACGTGCGGTCATGAAACAACAGCCGGGATGTTATACCATGATTGAAATTCCGGTGATTGATTTGCTTTACGGTGACAAAGAAGAACTGATCAAGCATTTGGTATAGTTCTTGAAATAAGTTCTATCTTATATTTACCCCTATATATTTATATATATAAATATATAGGGGTAATTTAGATAAGAAACTGCATTTTTTGTTTTTTGAATATCTTTTCCTTTACTTCGTTTTTCGCAGGAAATCCATTCGTTTCACCATGCCTGAACGATAGGTTGTCCATGCTGAAACGCAAGGTTGAGCGTGGTGAAACGATTCGATATTACATACCTATACTCTTTCTTGCCAATATCATTTCCATAAATCCCCTTAATGACAAATAAATGATAAAAGCCATCCATAAAGCATGATTCCCCATGAAGCCGTGAAATGAATAATAGATGATAAAGAAGCAACCGGAGGCAACTATCATTGAGTAGAGCATCTGACGGGTGGCCGTTGCTCCGATGAAAATACCATCCCATAGGAATGCGGAGAATCCTGCAAGAGGGATGGCAAGCACCCAATAGAAATACTGTTCTGCCGCATGGATTACTTCTGCGTCATTGGTCAGTAGCTCCAGGAAGTATTTTCCTGCGATACTATATAATAAGGTGAAGACAAATGATAATCCGGTACCCCAACGGAATAGTAAGCGGATAAAGCGGTGAAGTGATTTACCGTCTTGTGCTCCGATGTAACGTCCGGTGAGGGCTTCGCCTGCGTATGCAAATCCATCCATGATGTAGGAGAACAAAGTAAAAAGTTGCATGAGCAGGGTGTTGACTGCTAATATGACGTCTCCTTGCTTTGCGCCACTGGAAGTAAAAAATACGGTGACAGTTACGAGGCATAGCGTACGAAAGAAGATGTCGCTGTTCACCATGAAGAACCGTTTCATGGCTTTCTTTTGCAGAACTTCCTTCCAACGTATGCGCCTGCGTAGTTTCCGGTAAGCGTGCATCCATAGTATGATAGCCATCAACAGTCCGCCATATTGTGCGATGAGTGTACCGAGTGCTACGCCTTCTACCTTCATATTTAGCAGGAATACAAAACTAAGACTAGCTATGATATTGATAATGTTTTGGGCGATTGCGATAAACATGGGGAAACGAGAGTTCTGCATTCCGATGAACCATCCGGCGAAACCATAAAGTCCCAATACAGCAGGTACTCCCCATATACAAATATTGAAATATACGGTGGCAAGTTGCTCTACTTCGGCAGTACTGTCCAGCAAAGTAAAAGCAAATAATCGGATCGGGTATTGCAGTAATAAGAGGCAGAGAGCGATAAATAATCCGACGCTGACTGACCGGAAAAGGATACGGGCCATCTCATCAAAGTCACGCTTGCCGTATGCCTGTGCCGTCATGCCGCTTGTACCCATCCGAAGAAATCCGAATATCCAGTAAATCATATTAAAAAGCATTCCTCCTACGGCTATGGCTCCGATATAAGCTGCCGCTCCCAGATGTCCTACAATGGCAACATCAATCAATCCCAATAAAGGGACTGTGATATTGGATATTATGGAGGGTATTGCCAGTTGCAGAATCTTCTTATTCATAAGATAATTTTCGGCAAAAATAGCAAATATCTTGCGGATTATACTTCCGTATAGCTATAAATGGTGAGGGAGGAGGGAAAGAATACCATGATTAGGGGATTGTCCGGGTAGATAATCAACCCTATCTTTGTAACGTTGAAGAAATTCAATGTTAGTCATATATATATTACGTAGCCACATGAAGTGATAGGTATAATCCCAACGAAGTGATTTCGTTGGGATTATTATTTTGAAAAGATTTGCTCATTACTTTAATGTTTTCATTCGTAAGTTCTGTTTTTATCGTTTTTTAACCGTACAATATCATCCTTGCAGGTTATCCGGTTGTATATTTATTTACCTTTGCTGCGATGATATGGCACAGATGATTAATTGACGGCAAAACAGTGAAAAACATTATATTAAGAACAATGAAAACAAGACTATTTCTATGTTTCTTCTTTTTGTTACCTCTCATGCTTTGTGCACAGAATGTAACAGATTATACAGTAAAAGGATTTTTACTTGATTCCATAAGTAAAGAGCCGGTTCCTTATGCCACTATCCATATTGCGCGGAAAGACAATCCGGGAAAGCCGGTAAAGATGCTGGTGACAGACGTAAAGGGAAAGTTTAAGGAACAACTCCCCAGTGCAGGAGACTATTCTATAACGATTTCTTCCGTGGGTAACCGTACGGTTGTTCGTGACTTTTCGACGGAAAAGGGCATGAAGACGATTGATTTGGGAGCACTGTTTACATCCGAATCGGTTGAGGAATTGGGGAATGTGACGGTTGTAGCTCAGAAACCTTTGGTAAAGGCTGAAGTTGATAAGATAACTTACGATGTGGAGTCTGATCCCGATTCGGAGACTAAAACCGTGTTGGATATGCTTCGTAAAGTTCCTTTGGTAACGGTGGACGGGGATGATAATATAAAGCTAAACGGAAAAAGTAACTTTAAGATCCACTTGAACGGTCGTCCTTCCAATATGCTTTCAAATAATCCCGGTAAAACCTTGAAAAGTATGCCGGCTACTTCGGTTAAGAATATTGCGGTTATAACCAATCCCGGCTCCAAATATGATGCCGAAGGGGTAGGAGGCATTATAGACATAATAACGGTCGGCGGTAAAGGTTTGGAAGGTTATACGGTCACACTCAATGCGGGGGGAAATACTATAGGAGGCGTAAATGGAGGTGTGAATGCGATCTTTAAGATTGGAAAGGTCTCGGTTTCCGGAAATTACAATTATTACTATTATCGTTCGAATATACCTGCTTTGAGCTCCAGAACCGAATATTTTAATGATGACCGGAATCATTTTCTGAATAGTAATGCGACAATGAAGCCTCGTCAGCCCATGCATTTTGGTTCCGTAGAGGCTAGTTATGAGATTGATACGTTGAATCTACTGACGTTTACGTTCGGTACTTTTAACGGTAGATCCAAACAGCAGATGAACACGTATACGGAAATGTTGGATAAAGACGGGCAGATGCAGTATGCCTATGATTTATTCAATGAAAATAATAATACTTACGGAGGTACGGATGTCTCTGCAAACTATCAGCGCATGCTCGGGAAAAAAGAAGAATTGCTTACAGTATCTTATCGTTATAGCCATAGTCCGTCTGGTGGTGATTCTTATCAACACTTTTCTAATATGATAAATGCGGATTATTCGGATATACGTACGGATAATGATGCAGCTACGGATGAACATACCGTACAGGTGGACTATGTGAATCCATTTACCCCTATGCATACATTGGAGGCCGGTGCGAAATATATTTATCGGAATAATTTCAGCAATATTCTTTATGAACAATTTGACAAGCAAACGGAAGCATGGATACCCGTCGCACAAAATTTATCGGATTTCGATCATCATCAACACATTTTAGCTGCTTATGGGGCATATACTTTAAAGTATAAGAAGTTTGGGCTGAAAGCCGGTGCACGTATAGAACATTCCATGCTTCAGGCAGAGTTACATTCGGATACACAACCGGATTTTGATGCTGATTTTACCGATGTAGTACCTACGGCTAACTTGTCTTATCAGTTATCCGACACGAAAACAATAAAAGCGGGTTATAATCTCCGTATTGCCCGTCCCGGTATCTGGTATTTGAATCCTTATCGTGATGAACGTGATCCTCATTCCATCTCTTATGGTAATACTCATCTGAAGACAGAAAAATTTCATAATACGGAAGTTAGTTTCAGCAGTTTCGCGCGTACTTTAATGCTTAATGCCACATTATATTATAGTTTCAGTAACAATTCCATCCAACGTTACAGCTTTTTGAATGAACAAAATAAAAATGTAATGGAGAGTACGTACGGGAATATAGGCAAGCAGCGGAGTGCCGGATTGAATCTCTACGCAAATGTGAATATAGGGAGCAAGACGAATATATGGCTGAACGGCAGTGTGGATTATACGGATTTAAGAAGTAAAAAACTGGATGAAAAGGCAAGTGGCTGGAATGAAGGATTCTCTATCGGATTTCAACAACGTCTGCCGTGGAATCTGCAACTGGGAGGATATGGAGGTTATTATGGACCGGATGTTCAGTTGCAGGGGAAAAGCATGAGTTATTATTATTACGGTCTTTATTTGAATCGTAGTTTCCTGAAGGATGACAGATTAACGGTTTCTTTGTCGGGCACGAACTTCTTTAATAAGTATATTACTTATGATTATTCCACTTTTACCAAGACTTTTAGATTGGATAATAGTCAAAAAACAGAACAACGTAGCTTCAGGATAAATGTCTCTTATCGTTTTGGTGACTTAAAATCCGCTGTAAAAAAAGTAGCCCGAGGCATTGTGAATGACGATGTTAAAGGTGGAGGCGAAGGAAATCAGGGTAAACAGGCGCAATAAATATTATTAAGTGGAAAATTTTAATTCTTTTTATTAATAAGTTTGTTTATTAATTAATTAGTTGTACTTTTGCGGATATTATTCAATAGTTGCAAATTTTATTCATTATGAAAAGATCGTTATTGGTATTGATGTGTATCTGCTCTTTCCTGTTTGCTTGTACGGAAAAGGATCTTTATGAGAATGATGGTAATTCTAATAAAGGAGGTCAGATGGATTTTTCTTTTCAGAATACAACGGAAAAGAATTTGTCCGTGTATGCCCAGAACTCTTCAGGAGAGTATGCATCGAATGTTCCGGTTTCTATTTATGTTGAAAACCCTTATGATGAAAATGGTTTAAGGAAATCTGGTGTAACATCTATTGCTTATGGAGTAACAGATGCTAATGGTAAGTTGAATGTTGAATTGAGCAAAATTCCTAATGAATGTTCTCAATTATATGTATTGACGGATTGGCCTGGATTTGGAGGAATGCAAACGTATGAACTCGAAGCCGGAGGAGATGTTATCCTTAGGGGACCACAATCGGACGAGTCTACTATCGCTAAATCAAAAACACGGGCTGTGGAAGAATATAGCGGTAAGCTTATTAATAAAGATATGAATCTTTATACTTATCTGAACGATTTGGATAATAAAGGGTGTCCGCTTAAGGACGGGGATTTAGTGAGTGATGTTACTATATCTAAGGAACTTACTAAATTGGTTAGTGAATGGTATCCGGAAGCGAAAAATGTAAGAGATGATAAGTATCTGGTCAATCCGGAGTATTGTACGGATATGGAGATTAAAGATGAGTTTGGTTGTGAAGTTTGGGTAACATATATTGGTGACGGTGGATTTAGTAATGCCAATGTGAACATCAGAAATATGCTTTGCTATTATCAATACGAAGGTGGTCATGCTAGTTTGAAACAACCGAATGATTCGAAAGCATTGCATAAAACGATTATCTTTAATAATACGAATCAGAGGGAAATGCCGTATGGGCGTAGAGTTCAATTGTTATATTGGAATGGTGAAAACTATGTGAAAGTCTTTCCAAAAGGAATACATATTGGCTGGGCTTTGATACAAGAGGGGTATAATCAGAAAGAGTATGATGAAAACTCAATTAAAGATGTCAATAAATACCGTTTTTCTACGTTTGAATTATCTACGGTGGGTTCTCCAAAGACTACTCAGGGTATTGCCCGATGGAGTGATGAGTTTGGCTGTAATATCGTAGGAATGGAAAATCGCGAGATTGGTCATCGTGCTTATGATGGAGATTATAATGATATCTTATTTACTGTGACGGCTACTCCGGTTATAAAACCGGATGTTGAGATACCTGTTGAAGGTGATGAGGATCCGTCTGCTGGAATTATAAAATCCGAAGTGTTCGGTACATTGGCTTTTGAGGATATGTATCCTTATAAGGGAGACTGGGATCACAATGATTTTGTAACCGATTATGTCTATACAAAGGAACAGGATGCTTCTACCGGTGAGATTACAGCCATAGTTCTTGAATTTAAAGTAAGAGCTTTGGGTGGTCTTCGTGAAAGTGGTTTTGGTATAGAGTTACCCGTGAAGTTAAGTAACATAGCAAGAGTTATTGGCGCAGGTTTGGAAACAACTAACGATGCGGGACGTACTGTTATCAGAATTAAAGATAATGTGAGAGAGTTCTTTAATAATATGGAAGGTCTTGTCAATACCTATCCTAATATAGATCATGTTGAATCTTCTGCAGATGTCAATATGCGTATTGAATTAAAGAAAGCAGTTGCTGATTCTGAGGTTTCTTTCAGTAAGTTTAATCCGTTCATTTTTGTTAATGGAAGAGAACGTGAAATTCATCTTCCTGATTATCAACCGACAATATTTGGGAAAGTGTCCTTTGGGGTAGCGGATGATGCTACTAATGGAGAAAATAGCTTCTACAAAACAAATGAAGGGCATGCTTGGGGATTGGATATTCCACGTATGAGTGCAGATGCCGAAGGATGGATTTATCCGCTTGAAAGTGTTTCAATAAATGATGCTTATCCTCAGTATCAAGTGTGGGTTTCCTCTAACGGTAATGAAAGTAAAACTTGGTATGCACATCCTAATAAGGAGAAGGTTTATGCCAAATAGATAAGATATTTAAAATAGAAATTAAAAAGCCATTATCAAAGTTAGGTCCTGATAGTGGCTTTTTTTATATAGGATTGAAATTTATAATCTGGTATCTGCTCCCCACATTAACTTAGTGCGTAGCGTATTAAAAAATACATGATTGTGTCTTTTTACCACCTTTATCGCATAATCCGCTTTTCGGATGCTTATTTGAGTTCCCTCTTTGAAAGATTCACTGCGTCCGTCTATGGCAATGAGAAAGTTATGGCTGCGGCTTTCCACATCCAATGTTATTTCCCAATCATCACGTATTACGATTGGACGTACATTTAGGCTATGCGGTGCTACAGGGGTTATTGCAATTGTATTGGAATGCGGCACGATAACCGGTCCTCCTACACTAAGAGAATAGGCGGTAGAGCCGGTAGGAGTGGCAATGACTAGACCGTCTGCCTGATAGGTCGTGAGGTAAGCTCCGTTGATAGCTGTGTGAATGCTAATCATGGAGGAACTGTCGCGTTTTAGTATCGCTATTTCATTCAAAGCATAAGGGTAATCTTCCAACTCTTGTCCTTTACAAGATATTTTCAAAACACTTCTTTCTTCCACAGTATAACGGTTCTCATAGATTTCATTAAAGGTCGTTACCATTTCTTCTGGTGAAACATCGGCAAGAAAGCCCAGACGTCCTGTGTTGACACCAAGAATCGGTATACCTTTGCTTCCCACTTTACTGGCAGCCTTTAAGAATGTTCCGTCACCACCGACACTAATTACCATATCCGCATCGAAGTTATCATCGTCAAATAATCCGGCAGTAGGAATGTTCAGCTTAAGGTCATTGGTCAGGAATTCATAGAAGTCCCTGCATATATACACTTCGGCATGATGCTTTTCAAGAATAGAGAAAAGCGTTTGTGCATAAAAAGACTTTTTAGCTTGATAGGTATTTCCGAATATGGCAAATTTCATATTGTTTACTAATTTAATCATTAAATTTTATGAATCTTTTAAAAGTAAAAGTCTCCTGTTTCGGTAATAACTATTACTTTTGTACGCTAAAGTAAGATATGCAAATTTGGGATTTTTTTTTCATTCATTCATTATAATGCCTGTTTATTTTGCATTTTGGAGAATGTATTAGAGAAACTTCCGATAAAAAGATAAGTATTATGACGAAATTAAGTGTAAACATAAACAAGGTTGCTACATTACGTAATGCTCGTGGAGGAAATACGCCGGATGTGGTACGGGTGGCATTGGATTGTGAATCTTTCGGGGCAGATGGAATAACTGTTCATCCCCGCCCGGATGAACGTCATATCCGTCAGGCCGATGTTTATGAATTACGTCCGCTGTTAGAGACCGAGTTTAATATTGAAGGTAATCCTGCTCCGGCATTTATTGATTTGGTATTGAAAGTAAAACCACATCAAGTGACGTTGGTTCCGGATTCTCCTACACAACTTACTTCTAATGCCGGTTGGGATACAAAAGCGAACTTAGGTTTTCTGACTGATGTCTTGGATGAATTTAAGAAAGCAGGGATACGTACGTCTGTTTTTGTTGACCCGGATGCTGAAATGATAGAATATGCGGCGAAAGCCGGTGCTGATCGCGTGGAGCTTTATACAGAGCCTTACGCTTCAGGCTACTCTAAAGATCGTGAAGCAGCGATTGCTCCTTTCATTGCCGCAGCAGAGATTACCCGTAAATTAGGAATGGGACTTAATGCCGGTCATGACCTTAGCTTGGTGAATCTTAACTATTTATATCAAAACATTCCATGGCTGGATGAAGTGTCTATCGGGCATGCTTTGATTAGTGATGCACTTTACTTGGGATTGGAGAAAACTATTCAGGAATATAAAAAATGTCTTCGCTAATGAATACTTTATTAATATTGGCACAAGTTGCTACGCAAACGGTGGACTCGTTAAATGATATGACGAATCCGGTACTTACTCCGGTTTCTTCGGAAACAAAAATGAATATGTTGGATATGGCTATGAAAGGCGGATGGATAATGATAGTCCTTGCTTTGCTTTCAGTAGCCTGTTTCTATATTCTTTTTGAGCGTATTTATGTTATTCGTAAGGCAAAAAAAGAGGACCCCCGTTTTATGGATAGAATCAAGGATTATATCCAAAGTGGAGAAATTAAATCTGCTATAAATTATTGCCAGATGACAGATACTCCTGCTGCTCGTATGATTGAGAAAGGAATTTCCCGTATGGGGCGACCGATTCAGGATGTACAGGCAGCCATAGAGAATGTTGGTAATCTGGAAGTATCTAATTTGGAAAGAGGGCTTCCTATTATGGCAACTATTGCAGGAGGAGCTCCTATGATTGGATTTCTTGGAACGGTTACCGGTATGGTACGTGCTTTCTGGGAAATGGCGAATGCCGGTAATAATATAGATATAACACTGTTGTCCGGTGGTATCTATGAAGCGATGATAACTACTGTAGGTGGTCTTATCGTCGGTATTATTGCCATGTTTGCTTATAATTATTTGGTAACGTTAGTCGACGGTGTCGTTAACAAGATGGAAGCTAAAACCATAGCTTTCCTTGATTTGCTCAATGAACCTGCGCAGAAACAATCGTAACTATGGCATTAAAAAGAAGAACGAAAATATCTCCGAACTTCAGTATGGCGTCTATGACGGACATCATATTTTTGTTATTGATATTTTTCATGATAACCTCAACGGTAGTTTCTCCGAATGCCATCAAGGTGTTGCTTCCGCAAGGGAAACAGCAAACTTCGGCCAAGCCACTGGCAAGGGTAATTATTGATAAAGAATTGAATTATTATGCTGCCTTTGGGAATGATGCGGAAATGCCAATCGAGTTGAATGAATTACCGGATTTCTTAAGGGAATGTGCAAATCGTGAGCCGGAAATGTATGTTGCTTTATATGCTGATGAAACGGTGCCTTATCGCGAGATTGTGAGGATATTGAATATTGCTAATGAAAACCATTTTAAGATGGTTTTGGCAACTCGTCCGCCTGAAATGAAGAAATAAAATAATTAAGTGAAAAGAGATAATCGACAAATAATAGGTATGATTGGGACAGTGCTTGTCCATATCGCTATTCTAATTCTTCTGTTCATTATTTATATACATAAACCGGAGAATCAGGAAGAAGGTGGTGTACCTGTTATGTTGGGTAATACTGAAATTTCGCAAGGAATGTATGATTCGGCAACGATGACTGAGGTTGATATCCGGCAGGAAGATGCGGTTCAACAAGAAGATATCATTCCTGAAGAAATAGAACAGGAAATGATAACTCAGACAGAGGAGCCTACAGTTGTCATTCCCCCAAAGAAAAAAGAAGATAAACCGAAAATCGAAAAGCCGAAGAAACCGGAAGTAAACAAACCGAAAGAAAAGACGGAAGCGGAAAAACGTGCAGAAGCAGAGAAAGCGGCAGCAGAGCTTGCTAATAAGCGGATTGCAGGAGCTTTTGGAAAAGGTTCAACAATGGAGAATAAAGGTTCCGGAACAACAGGAAGCGGAGCCGAAGGTAGTAAAGATGGAAATTCCTCTACGGGTAAATCGTCAGGAACAGGAGGATATGGAACATTTGACCTTAATGGACGTTCTTTAGGAGAGGGAGGTTTGCCTCGCCCTATATATAATGTACAGGATGAAGGACGTGTGGTTGTAACGATTACGGTTGATCCTTCAGGAAGAGTAATCAGTACCAGTATTAATAAGCGTACGAATACTGTAAATCCTTCTTTGCGGAAGGCGGCAGAGGATGCTGCAAAGAAAGCCCGTTTTAATAGTGTGGATGGAGTGAACAATCAGACAGGAACGATAACTTATTATTTCAAACTTAAATAAGAACAGTTATGGAAACAATTTATGTATTTTTTGCGGAAGGCTTTGAAGAAGTAGAAGCTCTAACTCCGGTAGACGTCCTCAGACGTGGTGAGTTGAATGTAAAAACAGTGTCTGTCAATGGTGAAAAACAGGTCACGGGTGCGCATGGTGTTTCTGTGATTTGCGATACTTTATTTGAAAATGAGTCTTTCTCAGATGCAGCTATGCTAGTGCTTCCCGGAGGAATGCCGGGTGCTTTGAATTTAAGTGAGCATGAAGGCTTGCGAAAGTTGATTCTAACCTTTGATGCAGAAAAGAAACCTTTGGCTGCTATTTGTGCCGCTCCAATGGTTTATGGGAAACTCGGTCTGCTAAAAGGACGAAAAGCAACTTGTTATCCGGGGTTTGAAAAATATTTGGATGGAGCGGAATATACTGCAAAATTAGTGGAGCAGGATGGTCACTTTATTACAGGTAAGGGTCCCGGTGCTGCTATGTGCTTTGCATTTACTATTTTGGAACATTTCTGTGGGAAGGATAAAGTGCGTGAATTAAAAGCCGGAATGATTATCGAATAAAAACTGTATGAATGAAAAAGTATATTCTGATTGTAGCAGGAGGTAAAGGGTTACGTATGGGGGCGGATATTCCGAAACAGTTTCTGCCCATCGGAGGAAAACCTGTGCTGATGCGTACGATAGAGACTTTTTATAAATATGATTCTTCTATAGATATGATATTAGTGCTTCCGGTTGAACAACAGGACTATTGGAAGTCTTTATGTAAGGAATATGCTTTTTCAATACCACATCGAATCGTTAATGGTGGGAATAGTCGTTTTCATTCGGTAAAGAATGGTTTAGCTTTGGTGGAAGGCGAAGGTTTGGTAGGGGTGCATGATGGTGTGCGCCCTTTTGTCTCACAAGAGGTAATCGGACGATGTTTCTCGGAAGCAAAGAAGAAAAAGGCTGTAATACCTGTTGTTGGAATGGTTGAAACAGTTCGGCATTTATTGGGAACAGGTAGTGAAACAGTAGATAGAGATGCCTATAAGTTGGTACAGACCCCTCAAGTCTTCTCGATATCTTTATTGAAAGAAGCATATAAGCAAGAATATACTCCTGAGTTTACGGACGATGCTTCTGTCGTTGAAACAATGGGTGCTTCTGTTTCTTTGGTGGAGGGGAATCGTGAAAATATAAAGTTGACAACTCCTTTTGATTTGATAGTAGCTAATGTTTTGGTGGAATGTTTGATTTAAGCACGCAAGATATTACCTATCTTCCCGGAGTCGGACCTCAGCGGGCGGCAATTCTTAATAAAGAATTAGGTATTTATTCTTTGCATGATTTACTTTATTATTTTCCTTATAAATATGTAGATCGCAGCCGTCTTTACTATATTCATGAGATAGATGGCAATATGCCTTATATTCAGCTGAAAGGAGAGATTCTTAGCTTCGAAACTTTTGGTGAAGGACGGCAACGCAGGCTTGTAGGACATTTCTCTGATGGAACGGGAGTTGTGGATTTGGTATGGTTTCAAGGCATTAAGTTTTTGATAAATAAATATAAAGTACATCAGGAATACATTATCTTTGGGAAACCTACGGTTTTTAATGGTCGTATCAATATTGCACATCCGGATATTGACAATGCTTCGGAACTTACCTTGTCTACTATGGGACTTCAACCATATTACAATACAACAGAGAAAATGAAGCGTAGTTTTCTCAATTCACATGCGATTGAGAAATTAACGGAGACTCTTCTTTCCCGGATAACTTCTCCATTGGAGGAGACATTAAGCAAAAAGATTCTGGAAGAACACCATCTGATGCCTTTAACTGATGCCTTACGCAATATTCATTTTCCGAAAAATCCGGAATTGTTACGTAAGGCACAGTTGCGTCTGAAGTTTGAAGAACTTTTTTATGTGCAATTAAATATATTGCGTTATAGTAAAGACAGACAACGAAAGTATAGAGGCTTTATCTTTAGTAAAGTAGGGAATGTATTTAATACCTTTTATCATGATAATCTCCCTTTTGAATTAACAGGAGCACAAAAACGGGTGATCAAGGAGATTCGTAAAGATGTGGGTAGTGGTAGGCAGATGAATCGTTTGTTGCAGGGAGATGTAGGTAGCGGTAAGACGTTGGTTGCTTTGATGAGCATGCTCATGGCGATAGATAATGGCTTTCAGGCTTGCATGATGGCGCCTACGGAAATTCTTGCAAACCAACACTATGAAACTGTTCGTCAACTACTTTTTGGAATGGATGTTCGCGTAGGGTTATTAACCGGTTCGGTAAAGGGGAAAAAACGGCAGGAAATATTGTCCGGTCTGCTTACTGGAGATATTCATGTGCTGATAGGCACTCATGCCGTGATTGAGGATACGGTGAATTTTTCCTCTTTAGGTCTTGTTGTGATAGATGAGCAGCATCGTTTTGGTGTTGCTCAACGTGCAAAACTTTGGAATAAAAATGTTACTCCTCCACACGTTTTGGTTATGACCGCTACTCCGATTCCCAGAACATTGGCGATGACATTATATGGTGATCTTGATGTTTCGGTAATTGATGAATTACCTCCGGGACGTAAGCCTATTGAAACAAGACATCAATTTGATAATCGTCGGGAAAGCCTTTATGCTTTTATTAAGAAACAGATAGAAGAAGGACACCAGGTTTATGTTGTATATCCATTAATTAAAGAGAGTGAGAAGATGGATATTAAAAACCTGGAAGAGGGTTATATACATATTTGTGAAGTCTTTCCTGATTATAAGATATGTAAGGTACACGGCAAAATGAAAGCAACTGAAAAGGATGAAGAAATGCAGCGTTTTGTTAGTGGTGAAGCACAAATAATGGTAGCTACTACGGTTATTGAAGTAGGGGTGAATGTTCCTAATGCTTCTGTAATGGTGATAGAGAATGCGGAACGTTTTGGCTTGTCACAACTTCATCAGTTGCGTGGCAGGGTTGGGCGTGGAGCAGAGCAATCTTATTGCATATTGGTAACGAATTATAAGTTGACAGAGGATACTCGTAAGCGACTTGAAATAATGGTTCGAACGAATGATGGATTTGAGATTGCCGAAGCTGATTTGAAGTTGCGTGGACCGGGAGATTTAGAAGGTACCCAACAAAGCGGTATTGCGTTTGATTTAAAGATAGCAGACATTGCTCGTGACGGACAGCTATTGCAGTATGTTCGTGAGATAGCTCAAAATATCGTAGATAATGATCCTGAAAGTACAAGTTCGGAAAATCAAATTTTGTGGAATCAGTTAAAGAAACTTAGAAAAACGAATGTGAACTGGGCTTCCATAAGTTGAAAACCAGTTAAATATATGGCGAGTTTATATAATATGTTGCATAACATATTATTGTTCTACATACCCTGTTTATAGCGAGTTAGAGAAAGATTCCTTCAATGATATTTCATGGGTAATTAAAAAAATAGTTAATGTTATAGCTGTCTTTTCAGTAGAAAATGTTATCTTTGAAAGAATTTTTTCGATAAAGCGTCAACGTTTGTATTAAATTGTTATCAGAAGTAATATGGAAAAGACCTTGGTAATTTTAAAGCCTTGTACTCTTCAAAGGGGATTAGTCGGAGAGATAACTCATCGTTTCGAGCGGAAAGGATTAAGGTTGGCAGGTATGAAAATGATGCAATTGACAGATGCGGTATTAAGCGAGCATTATGTACATCTTAGTACGAAACCATTCTTTCAGCGTGTGAAAGATTCCATGATGGCTGCTCCTGTTATCGTATGTTGTTTTGAGGGTGTAGATGCTATTCAGACAGTTCGTACATTGGCCGGGCCAACAAACGGACGTCTTGCGGCACCCGGTACAATTCGAGGAGATTATAGCATGAGTTTTCAAGAAAATATAATTCATGCATCGGATTCTCCTGAAACAGCGGAGGCTGAATTAAAACGATTTTTTAAACCTGAAGAGATATTTGATTATAAGCAAGCGGTATTTGATTACCTTTATGCGAATGATGAATATTAAAAAAGTATTTTTAAACGAATGAATTTTAATTGTATCAAAACAGTCGCAGTAGCTATCGTAGCAATGGTCAGCCTGAATTCTTTTTCGCAGGATTTGATCGCTAGACAGGCTCCTATCGACAGAAAATTGAAAGCAGTAGACTCTCTTGCATTACAAAAACAGATAAAAGCCGAACAATCTAAGTATCCGGCATATAGTCTGTATCCTAATTGGAACAATGAATATGTTCATGCATATGGCAATTCTGTTTCTATTCCTGATTCTTTCCGTATTGATTTGACAGGTTTTTGTATGCCTACTCCCAGCACAAGAATTACTTCACCTTTCGGACCGCGCTGGAGACGTATGCATAACGGATTGGACGTGAAAGTAAATATTGGCGATACGATTGTTGCAGCATTTGATGGAAAAGTGCGAATCGTGAAGTTTGAACGTAGAGGATACGGTAATTATGTTGTAATTCGTCATGAGAATGGAATAGAAACTGTGTACGGACATTTGTCTAAGCAATTAGTTAATATAAACCAAACGGTGAAAGCCGGAGAACCTATAGGCTTGGGTGGTAATACGGGGCGCTCAACCGGTTCTCATCTTCATTTTGAAATACGTTTTCTCGGTGTAGCGATAAATCCGGCGTTGATGTTTGATTTTGCTCGTCAAGACGTGACGGCTGACTCTTATTTGTTTGTCAAGAATAGAAGTCATTCTTCATCACATACTTCTCTTGCATCTAATGGTGCGATTAAGTATTATAAAGTACGCAAAGGTGATTCTCTTTCTAAGATTGCTGTTCGTAACGGAGTATCGGTCAATACACTCTGTAAGTTAAGCCGTATCACGAAGACAACAATCTTGAGACCGGGGCAAGTATTGAGATGTTCATAAATTGATAATATAGTGTTTGGAATAAGAATGGCCTGATGTTTAAAAACGTCAGGTCATTTTTTTTAGATGTTCTTACGTTTTTTATTTACTTAATTATTACTACCTTTGCTGCCTATTCATAAAGATATGAAAGATACTAAACAACAATTTGAACATGTAATAGCTATCTGTCGTGATTTGTTTGCCAAGAAATTGCATGATTATGGTGCGGCATGGCGAATAATGCGTCCTACATCATTGACAGATCAAATATTTATCAAGGCTAACAGAATACGGAGTATTGAAACTAAAGGCGTCACGATGGTCAATGAAGGGATTCGTTCCGAGTTTATTGCTATTGTAAATTATGGTATCATCGGATTGATTCAATTGGAATTGGGACACTCCGAATCTGCAGATATGACAGAAGATGAGGCATTAGCTCTTTATGATAAGTATGCGAAAGAGGCTTTGGAACTGATGATTGCCAAGAATCACGACTATGATGAGGCATGGCGCAGTATGAGGATCAGTTCTTATACGGATTTGATTCTGATGAAAATATACCGGACGAAGCAGATTGAGAGCCATGAGGGGCAGACGGTCGTATCGGAAGGTATTGATGCGAATTATATGGATATGATTAATTATTCGGTCTTTGGATTAATCAAATTGGAATTTGGAGAATAATCGTTTACATATGATACAAGGAGTCTGGACGAACTTTTGTCGTTTTGTCCTGGCTATTGTTTTTATATTTTCGGGCTTCGTAAAAGGAGTAGACCCGCTGGGTACGCAATATAAAATCCAAGATTATCTTGAAGCATTTGGGTGGACATCTTTCATTCCGGATTTTGTTCCTATTTTGGCATCTATTCTTCTTGCAATGCTGGAGTTTACTTTGGGCGTCTATTTGCTTTTTGGTATACGGCGTAAGCTGAGTACCGTGCTTATTCTTTTGGTGATGCTTGTTATGACTCCGCTTACTCTTTATTTGGCATTGAAGAATCCGGTTTCAGATTGTGGTTGTTTCGGTGATGCATGGATACTGACTAATTGGGAAACATTTTGGAAGAATGTTTTTTTACTTATTGCTGCTATCTCTGTTTTTAAATGGGGCAATCGCATTGTACGTTTCGTGAGTGAGAAGTCACAGTGGCTTGTGGCCGTTTATACGTTAGTATTTATTGTTGGCGTTTCTGCCTATTGTTTGTATTACTTGCCGATTTTTGATTTCCGTCCTTATAAGATAGGGACAAATATTCCTCAAGCCATGTCCATACCGGAAGGTGCGAAGCAAAGTGTTTATGAAAGCGTGTTTATATTGGAGAAAGACGGTGTGAGGAAAGAGTTTACACTGGCTGACTATCCTGACAGTACATGGACGTTTGTTGACTCGCGTACGATTGTGAAGGAAAAAGGTTATGAGCCTGCTATTCATGATTTTTCTATTATGAATATAGCTGACGGAGAAGATATTACGGAACAGGTATTGGAAGATAAAGGATATACTTTTCTGTTGATTGCTCATCGCATGAGCGAAGCGGATGACAGTAATATTGACTTGATAAATGAAATTTATGATTATAGTGTGGAAAACGGTTATGGTTTCTATTGCTTGACTTCTTCTTTAGAGGAAGATATAGAGCAATGGAAAGATAAAACCGGGGCGGAATATCCTTTTTGTTTGACGGATGATATAACGTTGAAAACAATTATACGTTCCAATCCGGGGTTATTGCTCTTGAAAGACGGTACGGTTTATCGTAAATGGAGTGATAATAATTTGCCTGATGAATATGTTCTGACAGACAAACTGGATAAAATAGAGGTTGGCCAATTAGTGCCGGATAGTATGACACATACAATTATAAATGTTGTTTTATGGTTTGCTATTCCATTATTGTTGTTTATCGGTCTGGATATAGTTATTGTAAAGCGTCTGGATAGAAGAAGAGAGAAAAAGAAGAAAAAAGAAAACGAGAATAAAGAGACTGTTTAATTAACCCTTTAAAATAATTAGAACAAAATGAGAAAAAACATTGTTGCAGGAAACTGGAAAATGAACAAAACCCTTCAGGAGGGTATTGCTTTGGCTAAAGAATTGAATGAAGCATTGGCTGCAGAAAAACAAAATTGTGATGTGATCATCTGTACTCCGTTTATCCATCTTGCATCCGTTACTCCGCTTGTTAATCCGGCTAAAATCGGTGTTGGAGCAGAAAACTGTGCAGATAAAGAATCCGGAGCTTATACAGGTGAAGTTTCTGCTGCTATGGTAGCTTCTACCGGTGCAAAATATGTTATATTAGGACACTCTGAACGTCGTGCTTACTATCACGAAACAGTAGAGATACTTGCTGAGAAAGTAAAATTGGCTTTGGCTAACGGTTTGGCTCCTATCTTCTGTATCGGTGAAGTTTTGGAAGAACGTGAAGCAAACAGACAAAACGAAGTTGTAGCTGCTCAGTTGGCTTCTGTTTTCTCTTTGTCTGCTGAGGACTTCTCTAAAATTATTTTGGCTTATGAACCGGTTTGGGCTATTGGTACGGGTAAAACTGCTACTCCTGAACAAGCACAGGAGATTCATGCTTACATCCGTTCTTTGGTAGCTGATAAGTATGGCAAAGAAGTTGCAGAAAATACTTCTATCCTTTATGGTGGTAGCTGTAAGCCTTCCAATGCTAAAGAATTGTTCGCTAATCCGGATGTTGACGGTGGTTTGATTGGTGGAGCTGCGCTGAAAGTAGCTGATTTCAAAGGCATCATCGACGCTTTTAATTAATAAAATATTGTCAGGCGGACTTGTTTCGCCTGTACATTTTTGTTTTTAATTTATTTCTTAACGGATACATGTATGAGAACCTTTTTATTCTTTTTTGTCTGTTTTCTGATGATGCCTTTTTATTCACAGTCTCAGGATATATTAAAAGACCTTGAAACGCGTAAGGCGGGTGAAGGGAAAGTAACTATCCATCAGGATTCGCGTATAGGAGCTTTGATTGGAAAACCGAATTCAAATAATGGATCGGGTGAAAAAAAGGTTCTTAAAACAACAGGTTATCGCGTTCAGGTTTATGCGGGAAACAATTCTCGTATAGCAAGGGAAGAAGCTGCGGCAAAAGCGTCTCAGGTTAAGGAGTATTTTCCCGAACTTCCGGTTTATACTCATTTTTCATCTCCCCGATGGTTATGCCGGGTAGGAGATTTTAAAAGTATAGAGGAAGCAGATGCAACCATGCGTAAACTGAAAGCAACCGGAGTTTTTAAAGAGGTGTCTATTGTTAAAGAGGTCATTAATATTTCACTATAACATGCAAGAACTACAAGGGGCATTGCCACAAGAGAGAATTGAACAATTGAAGGTTCATTATAAAGAGGTACTTTCTTTACTCGGGGAAGACACGGAGCGTGAAGGGTTGTTGAAAACACCGGAACGGGTAGCAAAAGCTATGCTTAATTTAACAAAAGGATATACAATGGATCCTCATGAAGTGCTTCGTTCTGCTAAATTTCAAGAGGAGTACAGTCAGATGGTGATTGTAAAAGATATAGATTTCTTCTCTCTTTGTGAACATCACATGCTTCCTTTTTATGGTAAAGCGCATGTTGCTTATATTCCTAACGGTTATATTACGGGGTTGAGTAAGATAGCCCGTGTAGTAGATATATTTTCTCATCGCTTGCAAGTACAGGAGCGCATGACACTTCAGATTAAGCAATGCATTCAAGATACATTGAATCCTTTGGGTGTAATGGTGGTGGTAGAAGCACGTCATATGTGCATGCAGATGCGTGGGGTGGAGAAGCAGAACTCTGTTACTACTACTTCTGATTTTACCGGAGCATTTAATCAGGCTAAAACGCGTGAGGAATTTATGAACCTGATTCGTAATTCCTGATTTTGTTTCTGATACTTACTTATGATATTTAAGGTAGAGAAATCAGCGTTTTTCTACCTATATTTTATAGAATTTATATACCCCTCGTTTATTTTTGTCGCGGAGCTCATTATCAGTACTTTATCTTTTAAAAAGCCTCAAAAAAGAAAACTTGTGACATTAATCTCCCTTATGAACGCTGAAAATTTGTCGCGCTTTTTGCATGGTCTATATAAATGCGCTACATCTTTGTGTTTGATGCACTACGTCTTCTTGCCTAACGCACTACATCTTTCGGTGCACCGATACGCTTGAATTTGCTTATTCCTTAGGAGGAAAATTATTATTCCCTTATGGTATTGATAATGTTCGTCTGTATGAAGAAAATGAGAAAATCGGGTGTTCTTTATGAATTTGAGATTAGGGGATAACCACCCGGTCACCTTGATGTTTTGCCATCTCACTCTGTATCAGACATAAATCTCTGTAACGCTTCATTATTTCCATGTATTTTGTCTCATCCTTAATATTATCGGGATTTTGTAATGCACGGAGTATGTGTTTTAGTTCTTCTTTGATGATAGCACTTTTAAAATCAATCATTAAATGTGGTACAAGTTCGTAAAGACGTTCTTCATCCGCTATGACGTGTTGTGCTTTGGAGTGATATTTACTTAATTGATAACGGTCACTTGCTAATTCGGCAGCCAGTTTGCTTATTTCCTGTGAAGGATGTGCAAGGAAATAGCGTTCGGACACAAAGCTTTTGTCGTGGATATGTGTTCCGGCCTCTGATAGAATAGTACGGTGTAATGCGTTATGAAAAGATAATTCATCTTGTTTTAGATCATTGATAATATATTCAATGACGGTTATTGGAATGTTTTCACCTTCTTCATTAGAGATGTGGCACATTACTTTCTCACCGTAACGTATCAGAATTTGCATAATAAGCTGTTCTTTGGGATAGAATTCTGTATGTTCTTTCCCTTCTTGCGGGATATAAGTGCTGTATGTATCAGTAGGAGTTGTTTCCTCACCGTTTGGGGAGGGATTTCCTTCTGTTCCCGCTTTTATTGGTGTTGCAGCTTTTTCAGCTTGTTGCCCTTTCAGTTTGGCAACTTCTGCTATGAGTAACTTCTCGTCTACTTGCAGAAGCTGACTGCATTCTTTGGTATATACGGTACGTACGATGGCTTCGGGTATAACTGAAATGCTTCGGACTATGTCGGAAATCAGTTCGGCGCGCTTAATCGGGTCTTTGCCTGCTTCTTCAAGTAACAGGTTCGTTTTGAAACGGATAAAATCGACTTGATGACTTTCAATATATGCCTGAAACTCCGTAGCATTGTGCTTACGTGCAAATGAATCAGGGTCGTCGCCGTCCGGTAAAAGAACTACTTTGATATTCATTCCTTCTTCCAATAGCATATCAATACCTCTGATAGAGGCTTTGATTCCGGCTCGGTCGCCATCGTAAAGTACGGTTATGTTATTTGTAAAACGATGAATTAATCGTATTTGTCCCGAGGTAAGGGATGTTCCGGAGGATGCAACAACATTTTCAATGCCCGATTGGTGCATGGAGATAACATCTGTGTAACCTTCTACCAGGAAACAACGATCTTGTTTTACAATAGCCTGTTTCGCAAAATAAATGCCGTAAAGTTCGCTGCTTTTATGATAGATTTCCGACTCGGGAGAGTTGACATATTTAGCTGTTTTGGCATCTGTCTTTAATACACGTCCTCCGAATGCGACAACTTTTCCCGAAAGAGTGTGGACCGGAAAAATCACCCTTCCCCAGAAACGGTCGCGTATTCGTCCGTCGTCCGTTGTATAGCAAAGTCCGGTTTTGGTGAGATAATCCTGTTGATACCCTTTTTTCATTGCCTCTTGTGCCAGGGCATCTCGTTGATCGGTGCTGTATCCTAATTGGAATTTTTTAATAATGTCATCCCGGAAACCTCTTTGTCTGAAATAACCCATACCGATGGATTTCCCGTCGATATGGTTATAAAGGATACTTTGAAAGTATTCCGCCGCAAATCCGTTGACAATGAATAAACTTTCCCGCAAGCTTTGAACTTGTTTCTCTTCATCAGTCAATTCCCGTTCTTTTACCTCTATATTATATTTCTTGGCAAGGAATTTTAATGCTTCATAATAAGAAAGTTGTTCATGCTCCATAATGAAATGTACCACATTTCCACCTTTTCCGCAGCTGAAGCATTTACATAAGCCTTTTGAAGGAGATACTACGAATGACGGAGTTTTCTCATTATGGAAAGGACACAGGCCTTTATAATTGACTCCTGCCCTGCGTAAGGTTACGAACTCTGATACTACATCCACAATTTGTGCTGCATCAATTATTCGGTCTATAGTCGCTTGGTCTATCATTATCTTGTTTTTTCTCCTTTTGTGGATGCGAAATTACAAAAATCTATTCATATATGTAAGTCGGGGTGGATACTAAAATGAACCGGCCGGGCTGTTTAACTAATATTTCAATATAGCATGGTAAAAATTAATAATTATCAATTAGAGATTAAAACATAAAAAACTATGTTTGCCTTTGGAGTTTTCTATCTATATTTGTCCCGTTAACATGAAAAGTTAAAAAAATCAGCTAAATATTTGTGATGATACATGAGAATATTAACGATTTATCTGCCTCCAGAGTAGAACTTAGAGAGCGCATAGTAGCAACAGCCATTGATGCTTTTGCTAAATATGGTATTAAGACAATTACGATGGATGATATAGCGAATACTCTTTCTATATCGAAACGTACGCTTTATGAAATATTCCAAGATAAAGAATCTTTATTGATGGAATGTGTATCACGTCAGCAAAAGGAAACGGAAAAAGCTTTGCAACAGGTATTGAATGAATCCGAGAATGTGTTAGAAGTTTTGCTGACGTTTTATAAGAAAAGCCTTGAGATATACCATAAGACAAATAAACGCTTTTTTGAGGATATGAGTAAATATCCGAAAGTGAAAGCTATGGTTAAGCATAACCATGAAGAAAACTCGGAGAATACGGTCGCCTTTTTTAATAAAGGAATTGAACAAGGTATATTCCGTAGTGATGTAAATTTCGAAATTATAAATTTGTTAGTTCGTGAACAAGTAAATATCTTGATGAATACTAATCTTTGCAGTGCTTATTCTTTTGTAGAAGTGTACGAGTCCATTATGTTCGTCTATATGCGTGGAATTTCCACGGAAAGAGGACAGGAAATTCTGGAAAACTTTATTAAAGAATATCGCTCCCAAAAATAAATCAGAATAATAAATATATGAACACAATTAAGTTTATGGTTAGTAAAAAACTTTTGCTGGCTTTGTCCTTGTTAATGGTTATACCATTAGTAAAAGCACAAGACACATTGAGGTTAGATTTAAATCAGGCTTTGGAGATTGCTCTAAGTGAGAATCCTACGATCAGAGTAGCGGATAAGGAAATAAAATTGAAGAAAGAAGCTCGTAAAGAAGCTTTTGCCGGATTATTTCCGGAAGTGGCTTTGGCTGGAAGTTATTCAAGGGCTATTAAAAAGCAGACGGTGGTGATGGATTTAGGTGGTGAGCCTCAGACTATCCAAATGGGTAGTGATAATTCCTATAGTGGTGGCTTGACAGTCAGTCTTCCTATCTATGCTCCGGCTCTCTATCAGAGTATTAAGTTGACAAAAACTGATGTTGATTTAGCGTTGGAAAAATCTCGCGCTTCTAAATTAGATATGGTCAATCAGGTGACAAAGGCATTCTATCAATTACTCTTGTCTCAGGATAGTTATGAAGTTTTGAAGAAAAGCTATGCGCAGAGTGAGGAGAATTATAATATCGTAAAAGCTAAATTTGAGCAAGGACTTGTTAGCGAATATGATAAAATTAGTGCGGAAGTGCAGATGCGTAGCCTGAAACCTTCTGTCGTATCTGCTGCAAATGGAGTGAACTTGGCGAAACTTCAATTGAAAGTATTGTTGGGGGTTGAACCTGATTTGCAAATAGCGATTAATGGAAAGTTGCAGGATTATGAAATGGAAATGTTTAAACGTCAACTTAATTCCGATCCGATAAATCTGAACAATAATAGCGATTTGAAGCAGTTGGATTTAAATGAGAAGATGTTGCAACGGAGTCTGAAAGTGCAGCGTACTAACTTCCTGCCTACTCTTGCCGCTTCTTTTAATTATATGTATACGTCATTGAATAATGATTTTAAAATAGCTCACTACAAGTGGTTCCCATATTCTACATTTGGTTTGAGCCTGAGTATACCATTGTTTAAAGCTAGTAATTTTACGAAGACGAAGCAAACGAAGATTCAGTTGAGTCAGTTGGTTGATAATCGTGTAAATGTACAGCGTCAGTTGAATATGCAAGTTCAAAGCTATATGGATAATATGTCTGCAAGTACGGAGCAGGTGGTAAGTAATAAAGAAGCTGTGTTTCAGGCAGAAAAAGGACGTATGATTGCCGAGAAACGTTATGAGGTGGGAAATGGAACTATTCTTGAATTGAATAGCTCGGAAGTTGCGCTTACACAGGCACAATTGATTTATAACCAGTCTATTTATGACTATCTGATAGCTAAAGCAGACTTGGATAAGGTTTTGGGACACGAAGATGACAGTATGAATAACTAAGTAAATTAAATAGAACATTATATGAAACGATTTGGAAAAATTCAGTTAGTAATTTGGGCTGCAGCTCTTTCATTAATTTCTTGCGGAGGAGGAGAACAGAAAGCAGACGGGCAAACTACACAGGAAGAGAATAAAGTGAAAGTAAAATTAGCTTTAGTAAAAACAGAGCCTGTAGATCAGATAGAGAACTTTACAGCTACTGTTGAAGCTGATGTGAAAAATAATATAGCGCCGTCAATGCCTGTACGTATTGAAGAGATATTTGTAGAGGTCGGTGATCATGTGAAGAAAGGGCAGAAGCTGGTACAGATGGATATGGCGAATTTGAAACAATCCAAAACACAGTTGGACAATCTTCAGGTAGAATTTAATCGTGTGGATGAACTTTACAAAGTAGGAGGAGTGTCTAAATCTGAGTGGGATGCAAAGAAGACCAGTTTGGACGTTGCGAAGACAGCTTATAAAAACCTTAAAGAGAACACTTATTTGGTAAGTCCGATTGATGGTATTGTAACAGCCCGTAATTATGATAACGGAGATATGTATAGCGGTGGAAGCCCGGTTCTGACAGTAGAACAGATTACTCCGGTTAAGCTAATAATCAATGTATCCGAGGGGTATTTTGCTTATATGAAAAAAGGAATGCCTGCTGCTATAAAATTAGATGTATACGGTGATGAGGAGTTTCAAGGTAAAGTGAACTTAATTTATCCTACTATTGATTCATCTACACGTACTTTCCCTGTGGAAGTGGTCTTGAATAATAGTGACCAACGTGTGCGTCCGGGTATGTTTGCCCGTGTGACCTTGAGTTTCGGAGTGCTTGACCGCGTGGTTGTGCCGGATCGTGCTATTGTGAAACAAATCGGATCAGGCGAACGCTTTGTGTATGTGTATAAGGATGGTAAAGTCTCTTATAATAAGGTTGAATTGGGTCGTCGTATGGCAGGTGAATATGAGTTGAAATCGGGTGTGGACAATGGTTCACAGGTGGTTATTGCAGGACAATCCCGATTGGCAGATGGTATAGAAGTTGAAGTTGAAAAATAAAAAATAGTAGAGTATGAGTTTATACGAAGGATCGGTCAAACGACCTATTATGACATCGCTGGTCTTTTTGGCGGTGGTGATATTCGGACTTTTCTCTTTACAAAAGTTGCCTATAGACTTATATCCGGATATTGAGACCAATACTTTAATGGTCATGACAGCGTATCCGGGTGCGAGTGCCGCCGATGTGGAGAACAACGTGTCGCGTCCGATGGAAAATGTTTTGAATACGGTTAGTAACCTGAAACATATTACTTCTAAGTCAAGAGAGAATATCTCCGTTATAACAATGGAGTTTGAATTTGGCGAGGATATTGATGTGCTTACCAATGATGTGCGTGATAAGCTGGAAATGGTTAAATCCAGTTTACCGGACGATGCGGAAAGCCCTATCATTTTCAAGTTCAGTACGGATATGATTCCGATTGTATTGCTGTCTGTACAGGCAGAACAGAGTTTGCCGGCGTTGTATAAAATCTTGGATGACGGAGTGGCGAATCCTTTAGCGCGTATCGGTGGTGTAGGTACGGTTTCTATTTCCGGTGCCCCCCAACGTGAAGTACAAGTCTATGTAGACCCGATACGTATGGAGGCATATAATCTTAGTATTGAAACTGTTTCTGCAATTATTGCAGCGGAAAATAAGAATATTCCGGGTGGTAATTTCGATGTGGGTACGGAAACCTATGCCGTGCGTGTGGAAGGAGAATTCAAGGATGCTAAGCAAATGGAACAAATTGTCGTGGGCAGCTATGACGGTAAAAATATTTATTTGAAAGATGTGGCACGTGTTGTCGATTCTGTAGAGGAACGTGCACAGCTTACTTATAATAATGGAGTTCAGGGTGCGATGATTGTTATCCAGAAACAGACCGGGGCGAACTCCGTGCAGATTTCAGATAAAGTAATGAAAGCATTGCCGGATTTGCAGGCTGCGTTGCCTTCCGATGTAAAACTGGGTATAATTGTAGATACTTCCGATAATATCCGTAATACGATTTCGTCATTGGCAAATACAGTTCGTGATGCATTGATTTTCGTGGGAATTGTGGTGTTTGTCTTTTTAGGAAGATGGAGATCTACGGTTATTATTTTAATTACGATCCCGCTGTCTTTGATTGCTTCATTTATCTATCTGGCTATCACGGGAAGTACGTTGAATATTATCTCTTTATCATCTCTGTCTATTGCGATTGGTATGGTGGTGGATGATGCTATTGTGGTCTTGGAGAATGTTACGACCCATATTGAACGAGGTAGTGAACCGAAACAGGCAGCTGTGCATGGCACAAATGAGGTGGCAATTTCTGTTATCGCTTCTACTTTGACTTTGTTGGCTGTGTTCTTCCCGTTAACGATGGTTCCGGGTATGATGGGTGTGATGTTCCATGAATTGGGTTGGATGGTAACCATTATCATGATTATATCCACAGCTTCCGCATTGTCTCTGACTCCGATGCTTTGTTCACAGTTGTTAAAACTGAATCCGAAGCATAGTAAGATGTTTGATGTTCTTTACGGACCGATTCAAAAGGCCTTGGATGCTTTGGATGTAGCTTATGCTAAGTTACTGGATTGGTCTGTTCGTCACCGTAAGACTGTAGTGTTTGCTGCTTTGAGCTTCTTTGTACTCAGTATGGTATTAGTGAAATATGTAGGAACAGAATTTTTCCCGACGAGTGATGACGGGCGTATCGGTGTAACGATTGAAACGCCGATCGGTACACGTACAGAGATTTCTCGCGATCTTGCTTTGAGAGTACAACAGGAATGGACGAAGAAATATCCGGAAATAAAAGTTCTAAACTTTACAGTAGGACAGGCTGATACGGATAATATATTTGCTTCCATGAGTGATAATGGTACGCATATCATTTCGTTTAACATCAATTTAAGTGATCCGGGTGATCGTGAAAGAGGGGTGGTAGAGATTTGTGAAATGATGCGTGAAGACCTTGCTGCTATTCCTGAGATTAAGAAATATCAGGTAAATGTGGGAGGTAGTCGTGGTCAGAGTATGGGTGGACAGTCTACGCTTGACGTAGAAGTCTATGGCTATAATTTTGATGAGACAGACCGTGTTGCTACTGAGTTGAAGGAACGTTTAAGTAAAGTGAAAGGTATGGCGGATATTACGATCAGTCGTGGTGACTATCAACCGGAATACCAGATTGACTTTGATCGTGAGAAATTAGCGTTGAACGGCTTGAATCTTTCTACCGCTGCTTCTTATGTACGTAACCGTATCAATGGCTCTATTCAGTCTAAGTACCGTGAGGACGGTGAAGAGTATGATATCCGTGTGGTTTATGCACCGGAATATCGTCAGAGTGTAGATGCAATTGAAAATATATTGGTCTATAATAATCAGGGTAAGGGAGTGCGTATCCGTGATATAGGTACGGTAGTGGAACGTTTTGCTCCTCCTACCATCGAGCGTAAAGACCGTGAACGTATCAATACGGTTCAGGGTGTTATCGCCGGAGAGTCTATGGACAAAGTAGTAGCGGGAACGCGTGAACAGATTGCTCAAATGGATATTCCGCAGGGAGTAACAATCAAGTTGGCTGGTTCTTATGAAGACCAACAGGAGTCTTTCGGTGATTTGATGACGCTGATGGTATTGATTATTCTTTTGGTATTTATAGTGATGGCAGCTCAGTTCGAATCATTGACGTATCCGTTTATTATCATGTTCGCATTGCCGTTCTCTTTCTCCGGAGTATTTATGGCGTTATTTATGACCGGAACCACCATGAATGTTATTTCCATGATTGGTATGATTATGTTGGTGGGTATTGTTGTGAAGAACGGTATTGTGCTGGTCGATTATATTAACCTGAACCGCGAGCGTGGTTCTTCCATCATTCACTCTGTGGTGACGGGAGGTAAGAGTCGTCTTCGTCCGGTATTGATGACAACATTGACTACAATCCTCGGTATGGTGCCGATGGCTATTGGTGGTGGTCAAGGTTCTGAAACCTGGCAGCCGATGGGTATTTCCGTGATTGGTGGTCTGACGGTTTCTACGTTGCTTACTTTAGTGCTTGTTCCTGTACTTTATTGTATGTTTGCCGGTACGGGTGTAAAACGTCAACGTCGTAAAATGCGTCAGATTCAGGCAATAGAGGATTTGGAAAATAGTAAATAATTAAACAAGGATTGAACATGAAAGCTGTATTTATAACATTTGACCAAGCATTTTATGAGCGTATTATGGCAGTGCTCGACCGACAGAATTGTCGTGGCTTTACCTACTTTGAACAAGTACAGGGTCGTGGCAGCAAGACAGGAGAACCGCACTATGGCAGTCATGCCTGGCCTTCTATGTGCTCTGCTATTATAACAATGGTGAATGATGAACAGGTAGACCCGCTTTTGGAGATTCTTCATAAGATGGATAAGGCAACCGAGATGCTCGGTTTGAGAGCCTTTGTCTGGAATGTAGAAAAGAATATTTGATAGAATAACTGTTGAAATGAATAGCCGGAAGTACCTGTTGGGCTTTCCGGCTATTTTTTTATCTCATTAATTTTGTTTGAGATTCATGGGAAAGGAGTTTCTAAGGAATTTATCTATAAAATGGTGGAGCCCCTGTTTTTTTAAGATAGGATTTCTTACGTCCAACTTATTTTTTGTAAGTTTGCGCGGCGTTTACATACGTATTGAGAAATGAGAAATTATATATCTTATACATTTATACTGACATTGGTTGTGGTATTGGCGTTATTGGCGCTTCATCTTTTGCCTTCATTGGAAATAAATGGAGAACCATTGAGGCGGGTAGACGTATTGTCGGATATTAAGTTACAGGAACCGGATGAAGAGGAACTGGAAGAGGACTCTGTACCGCTTCTTCTGCCGGTAGAACCGGAATTTATAGACACGTGCAAGGCCGGCCTTACCTGTATCGAAGATTATGCGGATTCTACGGAAAGAGGGATGAGGCCGTTTTATGCAGCATTGGATAGGCGGAATGAATTGGAACATCCGGTATACATTGCCGTATTTGGAGACTCTTTTATCGAAGCGGATATTTTTACGGGAGATTTGCGGAGTATGCTCCAATCCGAATATGGAGGTTGCGGAGTCGGTTTTCTTCCCATTACTTCAATGACAAATGGTTATCGCCCTACCGTCCGACATTCGTTTGGTGGATGGAGGAGTCATTTGGTGACGGACACCGTCTATTTTGACAAATCCAAACAGGGAGTTTCAAGCGGCTATTTTATTCCTCGCCCCGGTGCATATGTGGAATTAAAAGGTCAGACAAAATATGCATCTCATCTTGATACTTGTGAAGTATCGACGCTCTATTTTGCTGCGGTCGGTGAGGTTGATGTTACATCTTCCATAAATGGAGGAAATGGGACTGAGCATCATTTTGAAGGAAAAGGAGCATTGTGCATGGCGCAAACCGAAGGAAATATAGGGCGTGTACGTTGGACAGTACAAAAAGCGGATTCCGCACTTTTTTATGGTGTGGCGATGGACGGCTATAATGGAGTGGCCGTAGATAACTTTAGCTTACGAGGAAGTAGCGGACTTTCTCTACGGGGTATACCGGAAAAGGCGTTGAGGCAGTTTAATAAACAACGTCCTTATGACTTGATTATTCTTCAATACGGATTGAATGTAGCTACTGAACGTGGAAAGAATTACGATAATTATGAAAAAGGAATGTTGGCGACGATAGAGCATTTGAAGAATGCATTTCCACAGGCAGGAATCCTACTGCTCAGTGTCGGCGATCGTGATTACAGGACAGAGACTGGTGAGCTACGTACGATGCCCGGGGTTAAAAACCTGATTCGTTATCAACAGTCCATTGCAGCAGAGAGCAATATTGCATTTTGGAATATGTTTGAAGCAATGGGCGGAGAGGGGAGCATGGCCGAACTGGTACATGCAAAACCTTCGATGGCGAATTATGACTATACGCATATAAACTTTCGTGGCGGAAAGCATTTGGCAGTTTTGCTATATGAAACATTGATTTATGGAAAGGAGCAGTATGATAGGCAGAAATAATAAAATAATTCGTCTGCTCATTCTATTGATTTGCTGCAATATCTTTGTCGTGCCCTTGATTTATGGACAAGATCGTTTGCCTGTGGTTTCGAAAGAGGGGCGTCCTTCTTCTTTATCCGAAGAAACTCCGGAATATCGTCGTCCGGAAGATCCTGTTATGGTGGGAAACTCCATGCCGAAAACTTTTAAGAACACACGTGAGAACATTATCATGGATACAGCTCATGTGCTTATTCCTTTTTTTGAAAAATTGCGGGTACGTAGAGAACCGGTCCGCATTGTTCATATCGGTGATTCTCATATACGTGGTCATGTATTACCTTTAACCGTTCGTCGTAATTTGGAGAATGAATTTGGTGGAGAAGCGGTATATCCGGATACAATAACGTACCATACCAGTGGTATAGCTCGCGAAACCGGAAAACCGGGTGTTGTGTACCAGATGATAGGTATTAACGGTTCCACTTGTGCCGGTTTTACAAATGCAATGCAGGTAAGTGAAATAGCAAGTCTGCATCCTGATCTGATAATTCTGTCTTTCGGTACAAATGAAAGTCATGGGCGTGGATATACACCTTCTGTACACGAGCAGGAGATGGATGCATTGATTGGTATGTTGCGCGAGGCTTGTCCGAATGTTGCAATTTTACTGACTACCCCTCCCGGTTCCTATATCCGTTATCGTAGAAATAGAAGTATCAATACCCGTACTCCTTTAGTGGCTAAAACAATTGTAGAATATGCATGGAAACGTGGTTATGCCGTTTGGGATATGTATAATATTGTAGGCGGACGGGAACGGGCTTGTTTGAACTGGGTGAATGGAAATTATATGGTACGTGACCGGGTGCATTATACAGCAGCCGGATATACCGTACAGGGAAATTTGCTTTACGAAGCATTGATAAAAGCATATAACGATTATGTTTCAAATTGATTGGGAACGTCTGAAAGACGTATTGGAATACAATCCTCAAGAGCCGATGATATTCAGTAGCGGATTTTTCTTGTGGTTGTTTCTCGGTTTTAGTTTTATTTATATGTTGTTGCAAAAGAAGAATACGGCACGTATCTTGTTTGTAATAGCTTTTTCTTATTATTTCTATTATAAAAGTAGCGGGTTCTATTTTTTCTTGTTGGGTATCGTGACGATAGCCGATTTCCTGTTGGCTTTATTGATGGATCATACCGGAGGAAAGATAAAAAGAAAGTTGATTGTAACACTCAGCCTTTGCATCAATCTTGGGTTGCTGGTCTATTTTAAATATACTAATTTCTTCTTTAATACCATTTATGATATCTTTCTTCCCGTAGGAATTTCTTTCTTTACATTTCAAAGTCTGAGTTATACGATAGATGTCTACCGCCGTGAGATAAAAGCCTTGCATAACCCGTTGGATTATGCTTTTTATGTTTCATTCTTTCCACAGTTGGTGGCAGGGCCTATTGTACGGGCACGTGACTTTATTCCTCAGATACGCCGTCCGTTGTTTGTTTCAAGAGAAATGTTTGGTGAAGGAGTTTTCTTTATTGTAAGCGGATTGTTTAAAAAAGCTATTATTTCGGATTATATCAGTGTCAACTTTGTAGAACGTATATTCGATAATCCGGGGTTATATTCGGGTATTGAGAATTTATTTGGCGTTTATGGATATGCCATGCAGATTTACTGCGATTTTTCCGGTTATAGCGATATGGCGATAGGCATTGCTCTGTTACTTGGTTTTCGCTTTCCTATCAACTTTAATTCTCCCTATAAAGCGGACTCTATTACCGATTTTTGGCATCGCTGGCATATTTCTTTGTCTACATGGCTGAGAGATTATTTGTATATTTCGATGGGAGGAAACCGGAAAGGTAAATTGCGTACTTATTTCAATCTGTTTATGACCATGTTACTCGGCGGATTGTGGCATGGAGCATCTTGGAACTTTGTGGTATGGGGCGCTTTTCATGGTATCGCCCTTGCCGTTCATAAATTTTGGCGGAGTATTACCGGAAAAGCGAAAACTCAGAGAAGTCATGGCATCCGTAAGTTTTTGGGGATCATCATCACTTTCCACTTTGTTTGTTTCTGCTGGATCTTTTTCCGTAACAGTACCTTTGATGATTCATTGACGATGCTTGGACAGATATTCGGAGATTTCACACCTCAATTATTCGGACAATTAGTTGCAGGGTACTGGAAAGTCTTTGCACTGATGACATTAGGCTTCTTGCTCCATTTCGCTCCGGATAATTGGCAAGATGCTTGCCGGCGTGGCGTGACGGCATTACCGTTACTTGGCAAAGCATTTCTGCTAATAGCTCTTATTTATCTGGTAATTCAGATGAAAAGTGCTGAGATACAGCCGTTCATTTATTTTCAGTTCTAAAAAATATTATGTAGTTTTGTCTGATTACGTTTTAAAACAAATATGATTATGAAAAAATTATTTTATGTGATATTGCCTATTGTTGTGTTGATGGTGAGCTCTTGCGGACAAAAGAAAAATGAGAAGTCTGCCCAAATTCAGTATGACACTATACCTGCTACTCAGATAACGATTGCAATGGAATATTATTTTGAAGGGAATTTCAGTTACTTGGCGGATGCAGCTGTTTTAAAAGAATCATCTACCGGAGTGAATCTTCCAGTGGTAATAGATGGAGCATTTTTAGATGCAGAAAAAGCATATACTGATTTAAAATCAGGTGGTAAACCTGTGTTTGGTCAATTCCGTGGAATATTAAAACAAAAAGGAGCTGAAGAAGAAGGTAATGACAACCAGCTGTTTATTACACAATTTATAGACTTTAACCCACAGGCTAAGTCAGGTGATAAACTTTTAACCGGCGAATACCAAGCAGTTGACCAAGCTCTTTCTCTTAATTCCGATCATACTTATAAACTTATGGCTAAGGATGGAGAAACAGAATCAGGGAAATGGTATTTATCAGCGGAGGATGTTTTGGTATTTGTTTCCGGTGATCGCCATACGTTGATGAATGTCGATTATGATAAAAAAGAACTTAGAGCAAAAGATGATACTCCACTTGTGTTTAAGAGGAGATAGTTATTGTCCTCTATCTTCCTAATTTTCCACTCCGTTATATATATTTATATTTATATAAATATAAATATATATAGGAGTTGAAATCAGTCAGTTTTCTTC